>Ga0302326_10021494_pt1 | contig 13229 bp, 16 predicted proteins | sample Palsa_T0_3_FD_202264 | JGI IMG/M metagenome (GOLD analysis project Ga0302326, IMG submission 202264) | Peat permafrost microbial communities from Stordalen Mire near Abisko, Sweden - Palsa_T0_3 | ecosystem: Environmental > Terrestrial > Soil > Palsa > Peat permafrost | place: Sweden: Abisko... | reverse complement strand
TCATCTGTACGCGCGTAAGGGCATCCGCCGAGCAAGAGGGGCAGCTGCGCACATGAGCGTCGAAGGTGCGCATCTCCTCCTCTGGAACCTCACCGTCGAAGTAAGTGTCGAGTTTCGCCTTCCAAGACTCACAAGCCATAGGTCACCGTTTTAGTTCATCCTTTTTGCAAACTGCTGCTGCAAGCCGCCGCGTAGCGCTTTTCTGGCACGGGATAAACGCGACATCACCGTTCCCATCGGGATGACGAGAGTGGTAGAGATTTCCTGGTAGGACATCTCTTCGACCTCACACAACAACAATATCTCGCGATAGGCAACCGGCAGTTGCTCCAGGGCCTGCCGTACAAGCTGCTCATCCGAATGCTGCAGCAGGATGCTCTCAGGTGTTTCCCTGACTGCGGGCAACACATCCTCTTCACCTTCAAAATCGAGCGGCACGGTAGGGGTAGCCTTCAGCCCGGTACGGGAGCTCAGGAACGCATTCCGCAGGATCCTGTAGATCCAGGCGCGAAAATTCGTGCCCGGCTGGAACGAGGAAAACCCCTTAAGTGCCTTGGCATAAGTCTCCTGTACAAGATCCTCGGCTTCTTGCCGGTCATGTGTCAGCCAGCAGGCAAAATTATAGAGCCCCTCGAAGTGAGGCATGGCTAGCTGCTCGAACGACTCCGATGGCAGGTTCTCTCCGACACGCACACAAGGGTAAACCAGCGAGGAAGCATTTTATTCCCCTAGTCCACAACAATGTTTTGGAATAAAACCGTAGGTTGCCGGTTGTGCACAACGAGCCCGAGGCCGAGCGCAACCACCGGAGTAAGTCCTCCGGTTTCTCAGGCCGAATGGAGTTCTCCTTGAGAAGGAACAATGAAACGAATCATTTGCCTGCTAGTAGCTGTTTTGGGGCTGGGAATCTCGCTGTTTGCCGAGGACGTGGGCAAAGCGACCGAAATGACTGGGTGGCTCTGTAACAACAAGTCTGTTGCGCAGACCGCGGGCCATGCGGCCTGTGATCAGAACTGTGCAGACAAAACCGGAGATGTTGTCATGGTTGACGATCAGGGCAGGGTTTTCAAGATCGCGAACCAGGACAAGGTGAAGGGGCTCGCTGGTAAGAAAGCTAAGATGAAACAGGCTGGTGAAGGGTGAAAAAGATACAATGTACTTCCACGCTGTCAGTTTGCACGGTGGTTAGTCTCCTGCATTGTCCCGGCGGGAGGGCCTGACCTTAGGATCTTCCCACTAACCAACTGCTCCTGCGTGTCCAGCTCCCCTCGTCGCTTTCACCACAGTGTCGCGGTCCCCATGAGCGATTCCGGCCTCGCCGGCGTTATCAGCGCGTGAGCAACGAGTGTGGTCTTGACGCCCACATGAATTCCCGTGGAATAAAAATCAGTTCTTGTTGGTTCTGCACAACGAGTCAGAGAGCGAACTGGAGTCACCGAGGGAATGCTGGTGCGGAAGAACCACGCGCTCTTTAGCAATTCCTCTAGGAGGAGCAAAATGAAAAACAGTCTGAGAATGCTTGGCTTGGCGTTGTGCATGATGCCGATCTACGTGGATGCCGGAGCAGGACAGGATCTGAAACCGGCCTATCAACCCGCCGAAAAGCAGAACATAGGATCTTTAGAACCGATTCCGGCGGGCACCATCCTTCCCGTCAGCTTGAATTCTGCCTTGCGATCGGACAAGAGCGGAAGCGGAGTCACCATAATCGCAACGGTCATGCAGGACGTGCCGCTGGGCAGGGGAGAAACACTACGTCAAGGATCCAAGGTGACAGGCCATGTCGTCGAAGCCATCACTCCGGGAAAAGGATCTGACGAATCAAAGATCTCATTTCAATTCGACCAGGTCCGATTTGGCAACCAGACCTTCCAGGTCACCACGACCCTGCGCGCGATAGCGTCAAGGTCTGCAGCACTTGACGCCACACCCGAGCTGACGTCGAGCGAGTATGCCGACAACCAGATCGAAATCGGAGGCGACCAGATTTCATATGGCGAAGGTGGGCCGGTAATGGTGGGATCGCAGGTCGTAGGGAAATATACCAGCCAAGGCGTGCTCGCCTATGTGGACCAAGATTCGGGCACCCCAGGCGGGGGCACGACCGATGACCATACCCGTCTGCAAGCGCTTTGGCTCTTCTCGGTGAATGCCCGCGGCGCATATGGATTTGGCGACCTCACAATCCTCCATTCCGGAAGCACCGAGCCGCTTGGTGAAGTCACTCTAGCCTCCAACGGCAATGCTGTGAAGCTCGGCAAGGGCAGCGCGATGCTCTTGCGCGTGGATGGCAGCGGGCCCGAGCAGGCACATGCTCGCACGACTCCTTCGCGAGAAACAGGGCAATAACAGGTTCGCGGGTTGCGGCGGATTCGGCTTCGTCAAGCCAGGGCCGTCGCAGCCCGCGATTCATTCCTCAAGTCCATAGAACCCGGCTGGAGAACTTTCCTTCGGCCAGCCTGGAATAAAAGATCAGAAAGTCTGTTATCTCCACTGGAACTCATGCAACGCAAAATTGGGGAGAACATGAAGCAATTAGGAGTGGCATTTGGCCGTCCGCTTGGTGGCTAGCACATTCGCCACCGGGCAGGGCAGTAACGCACCTGGCAGCGCCAAGAAGCAAGAAGTCCAGTTCCGAGGCCGTGGCAGTCCGGTTGTCAGAAATGCAGAAGTCAATCCAAGCTCGACAACTGCAGATTCAGCGTTGGGTGGAACAAGTGAAAAGCCGCGACAGTCAGATTCAAGACCAACAACAGATCAATCAGGTGCGAAGCTCGGCTTCGCAAGCGCCACAGGCCGCCGAGGCTGCAACTTCGCAAAGTACACAGGAGGAGCAGAACATTACGGCGATCCGAAGTGACGTAAAGCCTTATGACGGATCGAGAGAAAAGGTGAACCGCGGCCGAATCCAGCGGGGACGGCAGTTTTCCTACGTAGACCGCCAATACCTGGTCGGGGGCGGGGGGAGAGCCGCACGGGCTGGATGCAATGATCCTCATTTCGTTCCGCTACTACGTACCGTAGCGTGTGCGAACCTCACCCTCGCGATTGCTCTCTCCTTTTGCGCGGGGGTGGGGACTTTTTACTGTTCGCAAGAATTCGGATCGGAATGAAGGCGCACGGCAATTTAGGAGAGGTAATGGCCATGGTTAATCCTTTCGACCTTAAGACGGTACTTTTAGCCAAGCATGCTCAACATGTCGTGCTGATCCATTTTCCAATCGCGCTGTTCATCACGGCGGTAGCCTTCGACCTTATCGCGCACCGGACGAAGCGGCGTGCCCTGGCGGACGCGGCATACTACAACCTGCTCGTGGCGGCGATCTCGACTGTTCCGGTCCTAGCTACCGGACTACTCGCGTGGCAGTTCCAACTCGAGGGGCAAAAACTGAAGGGCATCCTGTTGCTGCACCTCGGTATGGCATGTGTTTCGACGGTGATGATCTGGCTGGTGTGGTGGGTGCATTTCCGCGCTCGACGGCGGACAGCTGTTTTGCCGAGTTACCGCCTTGTGGTCGAGTTTCTGGGAGTCGCCGTTGTTGCGGTGACCGGGCATTTGGGTGGTTTTCTAAGCGGCGTAAACGGACCCGGTTAGGGATCTCGATCTGCAAGGCGAATGCTTACAAGCTCAGTCTTGCTCCGTGGTGCCCACGCGCGACAAGACTGCTTGATGAATTATCCCTTCGGCGCCACTGTAGTGGGTCCGACAAACAACAGACGATTGCTAAGAATCTTCACTGAACTTTACACAGCGGTTACATCTTGCTGACAACAGCAACCCTCGCTGAGGTTACCTTCTTCACTGTGGAGAGTGACGTCGTTCTATCCCGCCGCTAAATGAGCCGGCACTACTCTCCACAATTTATGGTCGCCGTTCGACTTTGTCGGGAATAAAAGGGACTCGTGCCAGTTATCAACTCAGAAGGCAGGAAAATCAAGGAGGGGAAAAATGGCCGAGAATGAGCACGATCTCATCGATCAGAAGTTGCAAGACCTCAACAACGACGGAGTCGACCGTCGTGGGTTCCTGAAATGCATGGCATGGGCGGGCACTGGCCTGGTCTGGACCATGAGTGGAGGAATTCCGGTGTCCCGGGCCTTCTCTAAAGGTTACGGCAAAGATGCCGGCAAAGGCGCGGACTTCACCTTCGTGCAGATCAGCGACAGCCACATCGGCTTTAACAAGCCGGCCAACCCCGACGTCACCGCGACTCTGCAGACGGCGATCAACAAGATCAACGCCATGCGCCACACGCCAGATTTCATCATTCACACCGGCGATCTGAGTCAGCTCTCGAAGCCGAGTGAGTTCGATACGTTGGACCAGGTGTTAAAAGGCGCGTCCGCAAAACAAATCTTCTTTGTGCCCGGTGAGCACGACATGTTGACCGACAACGGCGAGCAATATCTCCGGCGCTATGGAAAGAGCACAAAAGGGACTGGCTGGTCCAGCTTCGATCACAAGGGTGTGCATTTTGTCGGTCTCGTAAATGTCGCCAATTTGAAGGCCGGAGGCATGGGGTCGCTCGGTAACGAACAGCTGGCGTGGCTGGAGGAAGATCTCAAGGGCCGCTCTGCCAACACTCCGATTGTGCTCTTCGCACACATTCCACTGTGGACCATCTATCCCGATTGGGGCTGGGGAACCGACGACAGCGAACAAGCCTTGTCTTACGTCAAGCGTTTCGGTTCCGTGACGGTGTTAAACGGACATATTCACCAGATCATGCAGAAGGTGGAAGGCAAGGTTTCGTTTCACACCGCGATGTCGACCGCTTTCCCTCAACCTGCACCCGGAACAGCTCCCTCAGCCGGACCTATGAAAGTGCCAGCCGACCAGTTGCAGCGGGTGTTGGGTATCACCGATGTGAACTATGTGGTCAGCGGTCGCAGCCTCGCAGTTGTCGATTCACGACTCGGGGACTCGGGCGCTTCAGCTTCAGAGAATGCGGACGGACCCCTGGCGGCAGTTGACTCGAGCCATGGCTAGAGACCGAGAGGGATCCGATCCAACAAGAAAAGACCAAGCAAGAACGTCGAACTATAAAGGAAACAAAGTCAATGACAAGGAACAATCTGTGGATTGGAGGTACGGCGATGCCGGTACTGATCGGGATGCTGCTGTTGTTCGCAGTTTCACCGAGCGTCACGGCAAGTGAACAGCCTTCCGCGACAAACGCGGCGGTCAAGATCGATAACTTCGTTTTCGGGCCGCAGACACTCACGGTGCCTGTCGGAACGACGGTCACATGGACAAACAGTGACGACATTCCCCATACGTCAGTCAGTACAGAGGGTGTGTTCAGGTCCAAGGTGCTGGATACGGATGAAAAGTTCTCCTACACCTTTACCAAGGCGGGGACGTATCCCTACTACTGTACGATTCACCCGAAGATGACCGGCCAGGTCGTGGTGAAGTGAGGCTCGGAGTTCTGGATGGCATGGCAACGGAAACCGCTTTCCGCTCGTGGCCGCGGCAAAGCGGTTGCTCCAAAACACGGTGTACGAATATGACGATAGACTCGGCAGAATTGGCAGTGACAGCGGTGGCAAACGACGACCTGGATCTTGTCCACGCCACCAAGAATGGGGATGTTGCCGCTTTCGAGCAACTCGTAAAGCGATACGATCGCAAACTTCTCCGAATTGCTCAAAGCATCACGCACAACTGGGAGGATTCGCAAGATGCAGTTCAGGAAGCTTTTTTGAAGGCCTATCAAAACCTGTCCGCATTCCGCGAGGATTCCAAATTCTCAACCTGGCTCTTTCGCATCACCGTGAACCAGTCGCTGATGAAGCTGCGCAAGCAACGCACCACAAGAGAGTTGTCCCTCGATGAAGATTTTCAGGCCGAGGGTGACGTGCTTCCAAAAGAGGTCACCGACTGGGCTCCGAATCCGGAACAGCTCTACTGGGCGTCTGAATTACGAGACATCCTGATCAAGTGCCTGGAAGAGCTAAGCCCAATCTTGCGGACGGTCTTTGTGTTGCGGGATATTGAAGGACTCACCACGGATCAGACAGTAGAAGTGCTGAACGTGACTCAGGCGGCAGTGAAAGCGCGGCTATGGCGAGCCCGGCTGCAGCTTCGCGAAGGCCTGAACCAGTACTTCAGCCAGCAGACACATTTGGCGCGACCGCAGTTATTCCCTTCAGGCAGGCGGGCAGGCCGGATTCCCGGCCTTTTTGCCGAGTGTTTACGCAACTCGATCACCGAAACGTGGTTGATCAGTGGTGCCCAGTCACGACATGCATGCCCAACAACAGCCGTCACGGACCATATGGAACCTGGACTGAACAATGCATGATGCAGACTGATTACCGCTAGGCTTGTCCCATGCAGTACCCTCCGCTCCAGACTTCCAGTGATGTTCCTGCTATGTGTTTACGGGATATCGACAAACAGGTGACAATCAAATGACATCCCGTCGGCATCTTCTCCGTAATCGTCGCGTCTAACTCACATACGTAGTGAAAAGCAGCACTTGATAAACGAGGCTAAGGAAAGATGTCTCGAATAGAGTCCCACGAGTGCAGTTATCACTGATGAACAAATAACACCATTTCAAACAACGAGGAGAAATCATGAATAAGTCGTATCTGACAGTTGTCCTTACTCTATCTTGCATGCTTGGGTTGGGCATAAGTGCCCGCGCTCAGGACAGCGAGGGAGTTCGTGTGAAGGTTCCGTTTGAGTTCGTCGCTGGAGGCGCGACCCTGCCGGCGGGCACATACAGTGTTGGCCCTCTCTCTCTTGACGCGCATTCAGGCATAGCGATCCGTAGCTACGAGCATGGTGCGTTGGTTCTCCCTATGGTCGTCGATGAATCTCGTGCTGGGCAGCCAAAGCTTAGCTTCGAGCATGTAGGGGACAAATACTTTCTGAGCGAGGTTGACACGCCAACAAGCGTCTATACCTTAGCGTTACCGCGGGTGATGCCCGCGCTGGCGCAGGTGAAGGGGCAAGGCACTTTCTCCTCCTCTGGCACTAACTGAGGCGAAAATCACATCGGCATTCATACGGTTGCGGGGGGAGTTCCGGGATAAGAACTACATCAGGCAACCTGAATTTCCCCCTTCATTCCGCAGCTAAGAGCTTCACAGGAGAAAAAGAAACAACGGTATTCGGCAACGTCGTACAAATCACAAAAGAAAGTTAAGGAGGACAACTTGAAAAAAGCACTTGTATTATTCGGGATGCTCATGACGTTGACGATTCCGTCGGGGTTGTGGGCGCAGCAGGCCGGTTATTCCCAGACCAACCTGGTCTCCAATGTTGCCGGCGTAGGCAGCACCACCGACTCTCAACTGTTGAACCCCTGGGGGATTTCCGTTCTCCCCGGCCAAGATTTCTGGATCGCCGACAACAACAGCGGCGTGTCCACGCTCTATGACCAAAATGGCAACAAAGACAATGGGCTGATCGTGACCATACCGGTGGCCTCAAGCAATCCAAACGGTAATTGCAGTCCTGGTTGCCCGACGGGAACCGTGGCCAACGCCAGCGGTTCGTACTTCAGCGGCGGCTCGTTCATTTTCGACACCGAGGACGGTCTCGTCGTCTACTGGAACGGCTCCAGCAACACCGCAATAATCGGTAAAGACAATTCCGCCAGCGGCGCGGTTTACAAAGGTCTCGCTCTGCTGGGCACTAACCTTTTGGCGGCCAACTTCAACAGCGGCAAGGTAGACGTCTACGATTCGAACTATGCCCTCACTTCGTTAGGCGGCGCGTTCACCGATCCAAACCTTCCCGCGGGTTTCGCTCCCCACGGCATCCACATCATCGGTAACCAGGTCTACGTCGCCTACGCGATGCAGGATACTCCGAAGCACGATGCCGTCCCTGGCGCTGGCGCTGGACAGGTGGATATCTTCGATACAACCGGCAACTTCGTGAGCACCTTCGTCGCCGCCGGCGCCAAGAATAACCTAAACGCTCCTTGGGGCGTGGTGCAAGCTCCGGCCAGCTTCGGAACGTTTGCGGGCGATATCCTCGTGGGGAATTTCGGCGACGGCACCATTAGTGCGTTCGACACCACCGGGAAATTTCTCGGCCAGATCACCAACTCTGCGGGCAACGTACTGGTAAACCCGGGCTTGTGGGACATGGTGTTTGGCGGAGGCGGCGGTGCCAATAATGATCCAGGCGTCGTTGGCACTCTTTATTTCACCGCTGGAGGCAGCGCCGGCCAACCCAATTTCCCGGCTGGAGGAAGCGCAACGGCCGTGTTCGCCAGCCTCGTCCCTGCGGCCGCAGTTGGCGCCCCAGGTTTCTCTCTGAGCCTCTCGGCCCAGAACACAACCATCAATCCGGGTGGTTCGGCTAACATCATGGTCAGCGCAGCCGCGGTGGGAGGATTCAACAGTCAGATTACTCTTACCTGCACTGCGCCCTCTGGTGTGAGCTGTGCTTTCAGCCCTTCAACCATCTCACCTGGAAGCACTTCGTCCTCCACCTTGACCATTTCTGCCGCCTCGACGCCGCCCCCTACAGGCTACAACGTGCCCGGCATGGCCCTGCTGCCTGGTCTTGGGCTTTTCGGAACGCTTCTCACGACTGGCAAACGGAAGCCGTTTACCCGCAAGAGCATTCGGTGGACGGGCCTGCTGGGCTTGCTGCTTGTCGTCTCCCTGTTCGCCCTGGGATGCGGCAGCAACAGCAGCAATTCCACTACACCAACGCCCTCGTCTCAACAGGCCACCGTGATGGTGACGGGCACATCCGGCTCTCTGAGCCAAACCGCCACTGTAACGGTCTCCATCAAATGAAACAAGACACCCCTGGGCCCGGAGCACTCCAGTGCGCCCTTGCCCAGGGGTGATCTTTGGACCCATGTTGGTTTGGGTTGACCGCCAAGAAATCGCCAAGAAACGCACGGGAGGCAAGAGTGGTGGAACTAATGTCTTACGGACTTACGGGGTTGACCGCAATGCTGCTTATAGCGTTCTGCTTTGCCTACGGTGATGAACTTCCACGGACTCGAGAGAAGTCTTCGTACGATCCAATCAACCACGCACCTAGAAATGATTCTCCCATGATCGAGACTGGGGCGCGCAGCCTGCGGTTGCGGAGGGAAGTTGACAAGCAACAGGAAACTGCCTCGGCACCCTTGCAGCGGAAACCATCGCCAGTTGGGACAGGCCACGGCGCCATCTACAGCGGTAGCTTTCAAAACGATCGCAGGCCACTAGAGGCCTTCCGTGGCTAACTCGGCTGCTCCCGTATTGTCATTACGCACGCACTCCATGCCGCTGCTGGCTCACCTGGAAGAGTTGAGAAAACGAATCATCTTCTCAGTCCTTGGGGTACTCGCCGGGTTTCTCTCGTGCTGGTCTTTTGCCGATCGCATTTTCGGTTTACTGCAGCAACCCATTATTGGGGCGCTACGTCACCACGGCATCGGCGGCGGGTTGGTGTACTTAAATCCAACTGAACCCTTCAATCTTTATCTTGAGGTGGCGCTTGTAGGTGGACTATTTGTAGCCTCTCCATTTGTGTTCTATCAATTGTGGCTGTTCATCGCTCCCGGACTGTATCGCAAAGAAAAGCGCTATGTAATGCCGTTCTTGCTAAGTACGGTCGGCTTGTTCATAGCCGGGGGACTGTTCGGCTATAAGATGGTCTATCCCGCGTCCCTTGACTTCCTGATTGGCTACGGCCAACGATTCCAACCCATGATTACGATTGGAGAATATACGAAGCTGTTCGTGACCATCATCGTCGGCCTCGGACTGATTTTCGAGATGCCAATTCTCGTGTTCTTTTTGGCCGTAATGCGAGTGATCACCGCGCGCTGGATGTTGCGGAATCTGCGATACGCAATCCTTGTCATTTTTATTATCGCAGCCATCGTCACACCCACGGCTGACATCCTGAACATGTGCTTGTTTGCCGCCCCAATGGTGGTCCTTTACGCTCTCAGTATTTTAGTGGCGTGGCTGGTGAATTCCGCCCGAAGGCGCGCAACCGACGCTTTCTAATCTGCAGTGCCGCTCTCCCTTCGTGCATCTCCCGAAGTCAATCCTGAGATCCCACGGTGCGGTGTAGGTACTCCTGGGTATGAACATCTCGTTGAATTGGGAATAAAAGGTCGCCCCGCCGAGTTTTCTAGATAGCAAGATCAAAATCGCAGGCCAGGATGAATTGGAGATGAAGGCATTTCGGGCCACTTATGTGTCTATGTTCCCAACTATCGCGAAGAGATTGTAAACGGTTTTTCCAAAGAGTTGACAATCAAATGACATCTTCGGCGTATCTCGTCGTTGATCGTTGCGTCTAACGCACAGTACCGCTGAACAAAATCATAAGCAAAGGAATTGGAGCATAAACATGAAGAAAAAGCTTCTCCCGTACAGCATTAGTCGTCCAGTAGACCGCCGTTCTTTTCTGAAAGGTGGTCTTCTGGCAGGAGGCGCAGCAGTGGGCGCCGGTTTGTTAGCAACTGGACCCTTGGCCCGTGCACAAGGCAAAAGACAAGAAGGCGGTCCCCTCAATGCGGGCGATATCGCCATCCTTCGGTTTCTGGCGGCGGCAGAACTGATCGAGTCAGACCTTTGGACACAGTATGCGGAGCTCGGTGGTATCGGCACGAATCCGCCCATTGAGGTTGACCCGAACCAAACGTTGAACAACTATCAGGTAGCCTTGTCGAACCTCGATCCCGATGGTCCGCAGTACATCACCAGCAACACGCTCGATGAAGTGAGCCACGCTACTTTTCTCAATGCCTATCTCGAGTCCAGAGGAGCCGAGCCCGTCAACTTCACCGAGTTCGAAACCTTGCGGGGAAGCACAGCTACGGGATCATCCGGCAAACTGCGCCTGACGAACCTCATGAATCTCACTGTCGATACCAGCTGGTACGTTCGCTACCGCAGCGCAACCAATCCGGACCTCGGCGCCACCTTCCCCCAGGCGATCACTCTCAAAGGGGTTACCGCCATTCCCAGAACGGATGCCGATTTCGAGGGCCGATCCAACCCCAACTTTCTTGGCAACGACCATATCCAGGCGATCGCCAATGTCGCGGGCTTTCACTTCGGATACATCGAGCAAGGCGGCTCGAGTCTTTACGCAGCCCTGAGTCAAAAGGTGACAGATCCGGAAGTGCTTGAGATCACCCTCGGCATTGGCGGCGATGAGATCGCGCACTTTCTGGAATGGGTGGATTTTGCGGGCAACGGAGTGCAACCCATGGTGGCGCCATTTAAGGACCCCATATCCGGCCTGACATTCCCCAATTTTTTCAGCCCACTCAATCCTCTGATTCAGCCCAGCCTGATTTTTCCGGTTCCTGCTGAATTCAGGCCGCACCTCCCCCCGGTCTCGATCATTCGTCCGCTGACCGATAGATTTGGGGGTGCCGTGGCGACAATCAAAAGCTTCATCGCAGATGGGCTCTTCATTGGCCAAAGCCAGCAGTTTCTTGACAAACTAAAAGCTATGGCTGTCGAAGCGGATTCCGCAGTGCGGTTAGCGTAACCTGAACCCTGACTGTCCGCCTTATGCGGATCGCCAGTTGTTTAAGTGGGGGCGCCGCAACTGAAACACGCCTTGCGGCGCCTGCCTTTCACCCACCACGCATTGTTTACACGTCTTTCGACGAGAAATGGAGGAGCATTTATGTTAGAAGGTTTGTTTCAACCGATGCATCTGCTGATCATTTTCGGGATCGCCTTGTTAGTGTTTGGACCTAAGAAACTTCCCGAGCTGGGCAAAGGAATCGGAGAGGGCATCCGTGGCTTCAAGTCAGCCATGAAAGCTGACGAAGAGAAGCCCACCAGCATAACAACGACTGTCGCTAACGAGCAAAACGCAACCAAGGGGTGAATCGTGGGTTTTGGCATGGAAATCCTGTTTGTGCTTATCCTCGGGCTCTTGGTGCTAGGCCCCAAGCGGCTGCACACACTGCTGGCCCACGTGGCGCGGGCTAAAGCTGAACTCGAGAATGCGACGCGTGGCCTAAAATCTCAGCTCGCCGCAGAACTCGATGCTGCGCCCGGGGCCGGCAAAACCGATTGCTCTCACGTATTAGTTGGGGACGGTGACCTTTGTTCAACTTTCAAATCTGTGCCGGAGTTTCGGGAGCCTGCGGAAGACGTGCTAATGAGAAACTGAACAACCCCATTAGCATTTCCAAGACCGAGGGTGCGGCCAACGCTCCTCGGGCATTGTTCACGCTTGAGCATGTGTTGAAAGCAGCACTCTAAAAACTTTCGCGGCTGGAGGGAGTAAGCCAATTACAGGTGCCTGCGTCCCTGCTCCATTTGCGCAACAAGTACTCACGCTGCCAAAAAGCAGTCTCCGGTTCAGCGGTTGGATGATGAATCGCTTTCCGGTCGAACCAGGTAAGGCTCACGGCCGAACACACTGGTTTCTCCCGAGTGACGCGAGTGCTTTTCGGAGGGGCGCCCTTGGGGAGCAGAGTGGGGCGGCACAGAGGATTGCGTCGCGCGTTCGAAAAAGTCGTCAGAAGGAAGCCGCTCGCGGCGGACGCGGGCCTTATGCAAATTGAATGGAGCCAAGGAGAGGTGTTGAAGTTGGCGGGAGTCGGCAAGGAACCGGAGAAAGAGTTTGGTTCCCCAGGACGGTGCTGTGGGACAACAGTTTTGCCTTCTGGCGCTCATTCAACCGCCGCCTCCGAATACTTGATCAAGTTCCTCGGGGACAGATGGCGGGAAGTATGGGTGGCGAGTTCTGTATCCACAGGAGGGCTTCCCGCAGGTCGGACTGTCAGTGCACCGGCGCCGGCTGAGGACTCGCCTGCGGAGCCACTGCGCCCGGACTTGAGAAGTTTACCTTCGGAACTTCGCGCGACCCTGGCGAAGCTTCGAAATAGGCTTCGTTCGGCTTGAATCCCGCGATTCCTGCGAAAAAGCTGTTGGGGAACTGCTGCACGTAGGTGTTGTAGTCGCGCAGAGTGTCGTTGTAGCGTTTGCGCTCGACCGCAATGCGATTCTCTGTACCCGCGAGTTCATCCTGCAGGCGCAGGAAATTCTCGTTGGACTTCAACTGAGGATAGTTCTCGACAACCAGCAACAGGCGGCCAATCGCTCCATCGAGCTGCCCGTTGGCCGCTATCTTTTCTTGCGGCGTGCCAGCAGAAAGCAGGGCAGAGCGCGCTTTTGCGATATCGCCGAATACTGTCACTTCCTGCTGCGCGTAGCCTTTCACCGTCTCTACCAAATTGGGGATCAGGTCGGCGCGGCGTTGTAGCACAATGTCA
>Ga0302326_10021492_pt1 | contig 13230 bp, 11 predicted proteins | sample Palsa_T0_3_FD_202264 | JGI IMG/M metagenome (GOLD analysis project Ga0302326, IMG submission 202264) | Peat permafrost microbial communities from Stordalen Mire near Abisko, Sweden - Palsa_T0_3 | ecosystem: Environmental > Terrestrial > Soil > Palsa > Peat permafrost | place: Sweden: Abisko... | reverse complement strand
CTGCGCTACGCGATCTTCTATCTCGGCGCGTACACGTTCATGAATTTGGGTGCGTTCGCCGTGGTCGCGCTGCTCTCGCGCGAGCGCGACGAGGGCTCGCACCTCGCATCGTTCGCGGGCCTGGGCTATCGCCGCCCGCTGTTGGCCGGAGCGATGACGTTTTTCTTGCTGGCCCTCGCGGGCTTGCCGCCGACGGTGGGCTTCACCGGAAAGATTCTGATCCTCGCGAGCACCGTTGATGCCGGCTACGCGTGGCTCGCCGGCCTGCTCATCGTCGGCACGGCGATCTCGGCCTACGCGTATTTCAAGATCGTGCGCACGATGTACGCCCGCACGACCGGTGCGGAAATCCAACGAACCGTCCCGGCCACGAGCCCTTTCCAGCGCATCGGTCCCTGGATCGGCGTGACGATCTGCGCGGCGATGACGCTGATCCTCGGCTTCTACCCCGTCGCGCCGAGCGACGTCATCCCGTTTGTGAGTTGCTCCGCCGCGACAACGTCCTCACTCGACGACCCATGGAGGTGGGCCGGCGCGACGACGGCCGACGATGGCGCGATCATCGCGTTCGCTCCGTGGCCATGGCGGTTCGCCGTCAACGTGCCGCTCGGAGCTTCCGATGCAGTTCGCTGGTCCGGAAACGGTAATGCGCAACGCTGTACGGAGCCGCGCTGATTATCTCCAGGGCGCGAGCCGGGCGATCGTCGTGAACATCGAGACGCGCTCGATGTAGTCGCAGCGTCCGCCGGGTAATGCGCGAGCGTGGGCTTTCCAACCACTCTCGATCTCAGGCAGCACGTTACAGCGCGGAAACCGCGCGTCGACGGCGAGCCGCTCGCCGCGACCGATCAATTCGCCCCGGAGTCCCATCAAATCGAGCAGCGCACCCTGCGAAACGAGTCCGGCAAGCGGATCGCTTTGCGGACTGACGCCGGGCGTAGCGTGGCGCGCGACGGCGTCGCCGAGACGCTCAGCGGTTGTTTCGTCGCATCCGCACGAGCGCGCGAGATCGCGCATCTGCTTGCCGCCCTCGATCGCGAAGTCGCGCCCTTGCACGACGTTCGGGAACCCGATGTCGTGCATGAGTGAGGTGACGTACAACTCTTCCGCATCGACCTTCGTGCCGCCGAGTTGCGCGAGTGCCGTTCCGAATGCGAACGTGCGGTACGAGTGATTGAGGATCCCCGGACTGAGGGCTTCGTGTGCCGCCACTTCGGCTGCCCGAGCCAAACTGCTGTCCGGCGGCACGAGATCGCGCACCCGAACGCCGCGCGGCGGGGCCACGTGCAGCGCGAGCGCGAGGCGCGAGCGTGCGTAACGCGCGGTCGTCCTAAGAATTGGGACGAGCAGGTCCAACTGCTCGCGCCGCGAGAGCACGGGACCCGTCTGAGTCGCCCAGGCGAGCGAGCCGATCGTCGGTGGATTTGCGGACATCGTGGGAATCGAAACTCGCTTTCAGCCGGCGCTACGGTCTGCAATCGCGCTTCGACGAAACTCGGCGGCCCGGCCTCCCGAACGGAAAACGGACGCAAGATGGCAACCGTGCGTTCGCGAAGGCGCAATCGTCGAGAGGTGGTCTCCATGGGTGATATGGCCCTCGAACTTACGCCCCGCACGTTTACGGTTGCCGAATACCACCGTATGGTGGAGGCCGGCATCCTCGGCAACCGCGAGCGCGTCGAGTTGCTCGATGGGTTGATCGTCACGATGCCCCCGATCGGCATTCCGCACTGGACGCGGCATGGTCGTATCCTCGCATATCTCTTCGAAGCTCTTCGCGGAAGAGCGCAAATTCAAGGCCGGATCTCGATTCCGCTCGGGGAGCGCAGCGAACCCGAGCCGGACATCGCAATTCTAGCCGACCTGCCCTACGAGCGTATGAATCGCGCTCCCGAACCCATCGACATCTTCGCGATGATCGAACTCGCGGACTCGTCGCTCGCGAAAGACACGCGCACGAAGCGGCGACTCTACGCCGGCTTCAATATTGCCGATTACCTCGTCGTCGATCTCCGCGGCGACGTACTGCTTCACTTCAGCGAACCGCGCGATGGCGACTACTCGGAGCGGCGTCGCCTCGGCAGAAACGAAACGCTGGTGTTACGCGCACTCCCCGATGTCGAGATACTCTCCGACCCGTTCCTTTCGCCGGCCTGATCCGGCATTGAGGTGAAACTTCGATGAGTGCTCGTGGGGACTGTGAAGGCGATGCAATCGTGCTCGCCGGTGCGACCGGACGCGTAGGCGCTGCAACGCTGACGACGCTCGTCCGCGAGGGCGCACGCGTCGTCGTGCTCTCGCGCGATGAAGCACGCGCTCGAGCCACGATCTCCGAGGCGCTAGAGCCCGCGCTGCGAGATCACGCGAGCGCCCTACGCGCCGACTTGAGCCTTCCCGCGGACGCCGACCGCGCCGTCGCGTTCGCCGTCGAGAAATTTGGCCGCGTCGATGCCGTCGTCAACCTCGCCGGAAGCGGCGTCGGTTGGGGCCCCATTTCGGAATCGACGCTCGGCGAACTGCATGCATCCGTACAGGCGTTTCTCGATACCGCATACACGCTCACGATGGCCGCACTGCGCACGATGCTCGCCCAACCATACCGCGAAGCCGCGCTCTCACGCGGCCGCATCGTCACCGTAACCGCCGGCTCGTCCAAGCAGCCTGCGGAGGGCCGCGCACTCTTCGGTGCCGTGAAGTCCGCCGTCAACACGCTCATGCTCGGCGTCGCCCGAGATCACAAAGCTGACGGCATCGTCGCAAACGCCCTCGTCCTCGGCGGCGTCGCCTTCGAAGGCGCCGAAAAATTCTACTCACCCGAAGACTTCCGCGCCGCGGCCACGCCCCAAGAAGTCGCCGAAGTCCTCACGTTCCTAGCCGCCAACCGATCCTCCGGCATCAACGGCGCCCTCGTCGACCTTAACGCGCGCGAGATCGACTAGGCCGGCGCCTGTTGGGCACGGTCCGTTCACCGGCCAGGTCGCCGGTCGATAACCGGAACCGCGGCGGGAACCTCGATTAGCGCTGTTGAGTGCCGGGAGAGCCGAGTAGTGGAACCGCCAATGTCATCCTGAGCGGAGCGCCGATGGCGCGCAGTCGGACCGCCGAGACTCGGCCGTCCTTCGACTGCGGCGCTGCGCGCCTCCGCTCAGGATGACATTGGCGGTTCTGAGCCGACGGAGTTCGACGAACTCCTAGTCGTTGATCAGTTCGAATAGCCCGGCGGCGCCCATGCCGCCGCCGATGCACATGGTGACGACGAGCCACTTGGCTTTGCGACGGCGGCCTTCCATGATGCCGTGCAAGGTGAGGCGCGCGCCGCTCATGCCGTACGGGTGGCCGATCGAGATCGCTCCGCCGTCGACGTTGAACTTCTCGTTGTCGATGTGCAGCGTGTCTCGGCAGTATACCGTCTGCACCGCGAACGCTTCGTTGAGCTCCCAGAGGTCGATGTCGTCGATCTTGAGGTTGTGGCGTTCGAGGAGCTTCGGCACGGCGAATACCGGGCCGATGCCCATCTCCTCGGGCTTGAGACCGGCAAGCGCCATGCCGCGATAGTACGCGAGCGGCTTAAGGTCGTGCTTCTGCGCGTAGTCGTAGCTTGTGAGCACGACCGCCGCCGCGCCGTCGGAAAGCTGCGAGGCGTTCCCGGCCGTAATCGGCGACTTCGGGTTCAACAGGCTCGCGCTCTTGAGCTTCGAGAGCCCTTCGAGCGTTGTGTCTTCACGATTGCCTTCGTCCTTGGTGAGCGTGTACATGACTTCGCGCACGGCCCCGGTCGCTTTGTCTTCTTCGTATTTGTAGGCCGGAAGCGGAACGATCTCCGCATCGAAGTGTCCCGCATGCTGACCCGCGGCGGTGCGTTGCTGGCTCTGCAGCGCGTACTCGTCTTGCGCTTCGCGCGAGATGTTGTAGCGCTTGGCGACGAGGTCGGCCGTCTCGATCATCGGCATGAAGAGATCCGACTGATGACGCATCAGCCACTCTTCGGTGAAGAACTTGACGTTCGTGTTGTTCTGCACGAGCGAGATCGACTCGGCTCCGCCCGCGACCATGGCCGGGGCGCCGTCGACAATGATGCGGTGCGCCGCGGTCGAGATCGCCTGCAAGCCGGAGCCGCAGTACCGGTTGATCGTGGTGCCCGCGACGGTGATCGGAAGGCCGGCGCGAACGGCGGCGTTGCGCGCGAGGTTGTGGCCGGTCGCGCCTTCGGGCATGCCGACGCCCAAGACCGCGTCTTCGATGTCATTGGGATCTACGCCCGAGCGTTCGACGGCGTGCTGGATGACGTGGCCGCCCAGCGTGACGCCGTGCGTCATGTTGAACGCGCCGCGGAACGCCTTGCCGATCGGCGTGCGTGCGCCGCTGACGATAACTGCTTCGGTTGCCATGTTAGTTGTTCAATGCTCCTAGTTTAGGACGCGGTGCGAACCCGCCGTTCTCGGCGGCTTCCTTTAAACGTGGTGCGGGCACCCAGTGCCCTCCCAGCGTCTTCTGCCACTCTACGATCTGGTCGTAGATCTTTTTGGTTCCAACGGTGTCGGCCCACCACATCGGTCCGCCGTGGAACCACGGGAAGCCGTAGCCGAAGACCCAGGCGATGTCCTCGTCCAGCGGACGCAGGGCGATGCCGGTTCCGAGCAGTTCCGCGCCTTGGTTGACGAGGGCGAACATGCAGCGGTTGATGATCTCTTCGTCCGTGATCGTGCGCCGGGTGATACCGAGACGCTTGGACTCTTCCACGATGATCGCTTCGACCTCGGGGTCGCGCGTGGGCTTGCGAGCGCCCGGCTCGTAGATGAAGTAGCCCTTGCCCGTCTTTTGACCGTAGCGGCCGAGTTCGTAGAGCCGGATGCCGATGTCGGACTGGCGGTGGCCCGGATCCGGCGCTTCCTGGCGGATTTTGTAGAACACGTCGATGCCCGAGAGATCGCTCATCGCGAACGGGCCCATCGGGAATCCGAAGTTGCGGATCGCCTTGTCGACCTGCCACGGCGTCGCGCCCTCTTCCAAGAGGAACGAGGCTTCGCGCGCGTAGTCGAAGAGCATCCGGTTGCCGATGAAGCCGAACGCGTTCCCGGAGACGACGCCCTTCTTTTTGAGCTTCTTGGCGAGCGCCGTTCCGGTGACGAGCGTCTCGGGCGAGGTCTTCGCGCCGCGCACGATCTCGAGCAGCTGCATCACGTTCGCCGGAGCGAAGAAGTGCAGGCCGAGCACCTGGTCCGGACGCGTAGTCGACGCTGCGATCTCGTCGATGTCGAGGGTCGAAGTGTTCGAAGCGAGGATAGCGTCGCGCTTGAGGGCTTTGTCGAGCGCCGCGAAGACTTCTTTCTTGACGGCCATCGATTCGAAGACGGCTTCGACGACGATGTCGACGTCGGCGATCGCGGAGTAGTCGCCGACGAACTTGACGCCCTCGATGCGCTCCTTCGCCTTGTCCGGTGTCAGCTTGCCCTTTTTGGCTTGACCCTCGTAGGTGTCGGCGACGTTCTTCTTGCCGCGTTCGACTTGTTCTGGATTGACGTCGATGACGGAGACGGGAATGCCCGCGTTCGCAAAGACCATCGCGATGCCGGTGCCCATGGTGCCCGCGCCGACGACCGCTGCGGATTTGATTTCCTTCGGTTTGATCTCTTCGGAAAGCCCCGGGATCTTGCTGATCTCGCGCTCGGCAAAGAACAGGTGGATCGCGGACTGCGCGGGCGCGCTGACGACGAGTTCGCTGAAGAGGCGGGCTTCGCGTGCGATCCCGGCCTTATAGTCGAGGTCTCCCGCCGCAACCATCGCGTCGATCAACTTGTGCGCGGCAAAGCCGCCCTTGTCTTCGGCCGGAACCATGCCGTGCGCGAACGCAACCATCGGCGGCGGAACGAAGACTTTGAGCTCGCTGATGCGCGCCTTGGTGCCGGCTTTTTCTTTCGCGAACTCGACCGCGCGCGCGAGCAGATCGCCCTCAACAACTTCGTCGAGGATGCCCATGCCCTTCGCGGGCTTGGCATCTTTGGGCTTGCCCTCGAGCATCATCTGGAGCGCCATTTGAATGCCGCCGTAGTTCAGCGGATTCTTTGTCGCGAGCAATCGCGGCAGGCGTTGCGTGCCGCCCGCACCGGGGAGGAGACCGAGCAAAATCTCGGGGAGACCGACTTTGGCTTTAGGCGAACCGAGCCGATAGTCGCACGCGAGCGCGGTTTCGAAACCGCCGCCGAGCGCTGCGCCGTCGATTGCGGCGACGAACGTTTTCTTGCTGGCTTCGATCGCGGCCACGACATCGCGAACGGTCTTCGCGTTCGGCGGCGGCGGCTTCAGGAACGCCGTGATGTCGGCGCCGCCGCTGAAAAAACCGTTGGCGCCGGTGATGACGATCGCGCGGACCGCATCGTCTTTGTCGGCGGCTTCGACGAGCTCCGTGAGTGCTGCGGACTGATCGAAGGAAAACGCATTCACGGGCGGGTTGTCCAGCGTAAGGATTCTTATTCCGTCACGTGTTTCGGCATGCACCACTGATGCCGGTCGAGCCTCGGTCTCTAACATGTTTTCTCCAGCTATGTGTGAGGCGGTTTAATTGTCTAAACGCCGGTCATAAGCCCCCTGCGTCTGCGGTCGAAAAAGGCAATGTGAGGCGACAAAAGTCTGAAAAGCAGGCGCAGGCGAGAGGCGTGGTGTCAAGAACTCCCGGGCGGGCCTAGCCGGCCTTTTCGGAGATTGGCAATGACGCAGACTCTTCCGCAGTACATTACTGAGGCGCTGAGCGTTCCGCACGAGCAAAAATTCGCCGAGCGGCTGGGTGCGCCGGCGTGGCGATTTACGTCCTCGGCGCGCATGCTCGAACGCGCCCGCGCGATCGCTTTTTCTCTGCGGGCAGCGGGTCTCGAGGCCGGCGATCGTGTCGTGGTCATGTCCGAAAACCGCGTCGACTGGCTCGCTGCCGACTTCGGGATACTCCTGGCCGGCTGCGTCGTGGTCCCGGTGTTCGCGACCTTGGCGCTCGATCAGGTAGAATACATCTTCAAAGACTCCGAGGCGAAACTCGCTTTCGTCGAGACCGCCGCCGACGTCGAGCGGCTCGCGAGCGCATGCTCGAGTACGCCACGCTGCATTACCTTCGACGGAACGGGCCCGGACTCGCTCGCTGAATTCGAACGCGTGGGGGCGGCGGCGGCGCAGAATTCCGCGAGTGGTGTAGAGCCGTTCACGAGCGATATCGGTCCCGAACGGCTCGCGGTGCTCATCTACACCTCGGGTACGACCGGCAATCCCAAGGGCGTCATGCTCTCGCATGAAAACCTCGTGTCGAACACGACGGCAGCTTCGGCCATTCTTCCGCCATCGACGCAGGCCGAAGACCAAGTCATCCTCTCTGTGTTGCCCTTCGCCCACATCTACGAGCACACCAACGCCCTCGGTTTCACCAAGAGCGGCGTCAAGCTCTACATCACGCAACCCGACTACCTCGTGGACGACCTCAAAGACTCCCGCCCCGTGATGATGGCGCTCGTGCCGCGGATCTTCGAGCGGCTGCTCGCCGGCATACAAGGGAAGGCGAAAGCGCAAGGCGGCCTTCGAGCCAAACTCATCCCGTGGGCGCTCAACGTCGGTCGCGAACACGCCGAGGCCATCGTCGCCGGTAAGAAACCGGCCGGTCCGCTCGCGCTGCAGTACGCGATCGCGAACAAGCTCGTGCTCTCGAAAATCAAACCGACGATTGGGCTGGACCGGTTGGAATTTTTCGTGAGCGGCAGCGCGCCGCTGCACCGCGACATCGCGCTGACCTTCGCGGGAATGGGCGTGCCGATCGCCGAGGGTTACGGCCTGACCGAGACCTCGCCCGTGGTGACCGCGAGCCCGCCGGGAGCACTCCGTTACGGCTCCGTCGGCAAAGCGATCGCGGGCGTCGAGCTCAAGATCGCGCCGGACGGCGAGATCCTCGTCAAGGGTCCGAACGTGATGCAAGGCTACTACCATCTTCCGGGCGAGCATCCGTTCACGCAAGACGGCTGGTTCATGACCGGCGACATCGGTGAGATCGACAAAGACGGCTATCTCTTCATCACCGATCGAAAGAAAGAACTGATCAAGACGTCGACCGGAAAGTACATTGCGCCGGGCCGCGTCGAATCGGCGCTGAAACGTTCGATCTACATCGGACAGTGTTTTGTGATCGGTGACGGCCGTTCGTTTCCGCTCGCACTGGTCGTTCCAAATTGGGATCTCGTGCGCAAAGATTTCAACATCCCAGCCGAGGTTCCGAACGCCGCGATCGTGCAGCGCACCGACGTGCGCGATTTCATGCAAAAGGAGGTCATCGACAAGACCTCCGATCTCGGATCGTTCGAGCAAGTCCGCAAAGTCGCGCTGCTCCCACGCGATCTCACGGTCGAAGACGGCGAACTCTCCCCCACGCTCAAAGTCAAACGCCGCGTCGTCGAAAAGAAATTCGCAGAAACGATCGACGCCGCGTACAAAGGCCTGCCGGCCGGCGCCATCAAGTAGGAAGGCCGCTCTTCTAGCTTCCTAGCCTTTCAGCATTCCGACGAGAGCTGTCGAGATCGGACTCGCGGGGTCGGCGAGTTCCAGGACGATGGTGAAATGGTTGTGGTTCGGCGCAGGCAGTTCGGTTGCTGCGTGGCCCCAGTCGCGCCAGGCATTGAGATAGCGACGCTGTTGTTCGTGGAAAGCGGGTTGTTCCGCTTCACCCGCCGCGACGATCAAGCTTGGATTGCCGAGCGGCGGATTGTGGATCGGGCCATTGCGGATCGCTGACGTCGCGTTCATCGAAATCCAGTCGTTGATGTGCGTGCTGCGCAGCGGATCGAGATCGTAAAGACCGCTCAAACCGAGCATCCCGCTCACCGGAAACAACGCGGCAACCATCGCCGCGAGCTGCGCGCCGACGGAGTGTCCGCCCACGAACACGCGCGCCGGATCCGCGCGCAAGTCCGAGAGATGTTCGAGCACGTACTTGTGCGCCGAACGCACGGACGCGACGATCTCGTCGAGCGTCGGCCCCGGCGCGAGCGGATAGTTGACGATCGCAACGGCCGCGCCCGCCGCAACGAGCGGCGGAGCAACGAAGCTAAAGGCATCCTTGGACATGCGTCGCCAGTACCCGCCGTGAAACCACACGAACAGCGGCGCGCCCTCGGAGGTAGCCGGAAAGAAGTCGACCGTTTCGCGCTCGTGCTTTCCGTAACGCCGGCCGAGTTCGCCGCGGACGGTCGTTCGCGCCGCCTCGCTCTCGCGCAGAAAACGATCGAAATACGGCATGACGTCGCCGTCCGGCAACTGTTTGGAGGTATCGTATTGCCCGTCGAGGCTCAACCCGGCGGCGGTCCCGGCCGGATATAGAGTTTCGCAATCTTGTCCGTCTTGTCGTCGATTCCGAACGTGAAGTCGACCGATCCTGACGTCCATGTCACTCTGTAGACGGTCGTCGCGACCCCGTCGACGTCGGTCGTCGTCCGCGGAGCAAACTGCGAGGGCTTGCCGTACGGAGCGATGAGCTCGGTCATGATATTTCTTACATCGTCCGTCAGTAGCGCCGAAAGGGCGGGCGTCAGCGCGGACCGATCCAGCGTCCCCTGCTGGAGGTCGAGAAAGGCGGCCTTGGCCCGCGCGAGCGGATCCTTGGGGGCGGGCGTCTCGTCCGCACGCGTGGGGCGAGGCGCGAGCAATAGTGCGCCGCAGCTTGCGGCGAACGCAGCACGTTTCATGCGGAAGCATTCGCTCTCGCGCAAGGCAATCGCTTTGTTGGCCAGAAGCGCCGAGTGATGGCCTTTCCTGCGATGTTGCGCCTCGGTGTGCGAGCGACGTTCCTGACCCTCGTGGTGAGCCTCGTCGCGGGTCTTGCCGTTCGTGCGGATGCGGACGATGTTCTCCCGCCTGATGCCGCGCTGACGCAAGGCCTCACAAACGTCGACCTGGCCGCACCCGCGCCGCCGTTTTCATGGAACGATTTCAGCGCCTACGCCGGCCATTCGAAGGTACTCTCCGACGCCGACGGCGCGCTCGTATTCCCCGCAATTGGCGGCACGCTCGTCGGCACCGGTCTGGTCAACGTGTTCTTGATCCCGGCCACGCCGTACACGGCATGGTTTGCCGCACTCGCGACCGCGAACGCGCGCGGCTACAAACAGAACGTCGCTTCCCTCGATCGTCGCGTTCGCGAAAACGTGCTCTACGCGCAAACAACCGATGCCGCCGGCAACTTCTCGTTCCGCGACATCACCCCCGGCTCGTATTATCTCTTCGCCGAACTCAATCTGGTCTTCGGTACCGGCCGCCCGTTAGATACTTCGGAACGTGGCGTCGACGCAAACGGCCACGGCACGGACGTCGCAGTGCCGGAGGTCGACATCCCCCACCGCTACGTGAAGCACTTCGTCTATTTGTACGGCTTCACGTTCGCCGGCGACCGCACGCCATGGCATCTCGGGGAACTGCGCAACACGGGTCTCGTCATCGAAGGAAGGGCGGCCGACGCACCAACATGAGACGCCACATTGCAAGTCTCGCGCTCGCCCTCGGACTAGCCGCCCAACCCTTCGCCGCCGGCGCCGACACGCTCGACGTCTCAACGACGCGAATCGTCCCCAAAATCGAAGCACCAAGTGCGAGCGAACTCGTAGCATACGACGCTCCCGGTACCGGCCGCGTCGCCGGCCGCTTCAACTTAGTGATTCACGGCGCACCCGGCCAACTCGAGTACCGCGGTTTCAAGGTCTATCTGCTACCCGCCGTAACGTGGTCGTACGTGTGGGCACACTGGCTCGCGCTGTCCGGAAACATGGCAGGCGAGCCCACCGTCGACTTCGACAGCTGGACGAAGCGCTATCTGCGCGAAGCGACGACCGACAGTCACGGCGCGTTCGTCTTCACGGACGTGCCCCCCGGAAAGTACGTGCTCGGCTCCCTCATCGTCAGCGATGTGTCATCAACCCACACCGAGTATTCGGACAATCCTACCGTCGAAACCAACAACGACGACGACACGACCCACTACGACGCCGACGGCAACGGCGTCGACTCCGAAGGCAGAACAACCTCGCTCATGCCCTCGTGGCACATGGAGCACCACTACACCGCCAACACGCAAGTAAGCCTGTGCACCGTACGCGCCGCCCTCGAAGCGGTCGTAACCGTCGCCCCAAGCGGCACAACGAACGCACCAATCGCAATCGCGGGATCGGACTACTCCGGCAACTGCCACCACTAAGACCTCCAGGTGAAGCGCCCTCTTCGCACTGCAGAGACCAGCGGCCGAAAGAGAACGGGCGGGGCCCTATGGGAGGGACCCGTTTTCTTTCGGCCGCGGCGCCCACGGCGTAGCAATAGCGCCCGCGACCGAGGGAATACGGGTCCCTCCCATAGGGCCCCGCCCGCATTCCCTCGGCCGCTTGTCCCTGCCGGCGCTAAGAGTCAGCCGACGCGCTTATCGTGGCCGATCCACTCGCGTTCGCGTAACACGAACTTCTGAATCTTCCCCGTCGACGTCTTCGGCAGCTCGCCGAATTCGACGGCTTTGGGAACCTTGAAACCCGGCAAACGCTCGCGGCAGTGCGCGACGATCGCTTCGGCCGTGACGCTGCGGCCGGGTTTGAGCGTGACGAAGGCTTTCGGGACCTCGCCCCACTTTTCGTCCGGCTTCGCGACGACCGCACATTCGAGGACGTCCTCGTGTTCGAGGATCGTGCGCTCGACTTGTACGGTTGAAATGTTTTCGCCGCCGCTGATGATGACGTCTTTTGCGCGGTCTTGGATCTCGATGTAGCCGTCGGGATGCAGAACAGCGACGTCGCCGCTGTGGAAGTAGCCGCCGGCGAACGCGCGCTCCGTCGCTTCGGGATCGGCGTAGTAGCCTTTCATCACGTTGTTGCCGCGCATAACGATCTCGCCTTGCGTCGCGCCGTCGGCCGCAACGTCGACAAGGATGCTCGGATAGCCGCTTACTTCATCGGTGCGCACGACGCGCACGTCGCGCGCGCCGGTCGTGACATAGCCGACGCCCTGCCGTGCCTTGTAGCGAGCGCGTTCCGCGGACGGGAGCGCGTCCCACTGGGTTTGCCACGCGCAGACGGTCACCGGACCGTAGGTTTCGGTAAGGCCGTAGACGTGCGTGATCGTCGCACCGAGCGCTTCCATCTGCGTGATCGTCGTCGGCGCCGGCGGCGCACCCGCGGTAATCACGTGGACGGGATGCGAAAACGGTTTGGCGCCTGGGTGGTTGGCAAGCCCGATGAGCACGGTCGGCGCGCCGCAGAAGTGGGTGACCTTTTCGCGTTCGATCAAGTCGAAGATCGCAACGGGATCGACTTTCGGTAAACAAAGGTGGGTGGCGCCCGCGGCCGTGACGGCCCATGGGAAACACCAGCCGTTGCAGTGGAACATCGGCAAGGTCCACAGATACACGCTCTCCGGCCGCAGGTTTGCGTGGAACGTTTCCGCGAGCGCGTTCTGATAGGCGCCGCGATACGTGTACATCACCCCCTTGGGGCGACCGGTCGTTCCGCTCGTGTAGTTGATCGAGATCGTCGCGTCTTCGTCGGCGAGCGCGCGATCGAACGGTGTGGCCGGCGAGGCTGCGAGCACGCTTTCGTAGTCGCCGGGCGCCGCGCCGTCGACGGCGATGCGTTCCAGCCCAGGCGGGGCATCGGCGAGGAGCGCCTCGAACTCCGCATCGTAGACGACCAGCTTCGCGCCGCAGTGCCCTAAGATGTAGCCGATTTCGCTTGCGACGAGGCGCACGTTCAGCGCGCACAGGATCGCGCCCGCGAGCGGTACCGCGAAGTGCGCTTCGAGCAGCGCGGACTGGTTCTTCGCCAGCACCGCGATCCGGTCGCCCTCGACGACACCGCGAGCGCGCAAGGCGTTTGCGAACCGGTAGACGCGGTCGAGCATCTGCGGATAGGTGCGCCGCCGAGGCCCGTCGATAACTGCGACTTTCTCGCGGTAGACGTTCGCCGAGCGCTCGAGAAAATCGATCGGATTCAGATGCCGCAGGTGCACGGCGGACACACGTTCGGCCAGCATTTCCGGTTCTTCTGTGGGGTGGGCAGGTTTCCGCCAGGATTGCGACTATCGTCGAGGTGGATTCTTTCCTGACGCGGTGAAGACACTCGGGCTATGTCTTTGACGAAAACCAACGGCGCCACGACGCGCACCGAGACCGACTCGATGGGGGCCGTCCAGGTCCCGACCAACGTCTATTACGGCGCGCAAGCCGCGCGCTCGCTGCAC
>Ga0302326_10021490_pt1 | contig 13230 bp, 8 predicted proteins | sample Palsa_T0_3_FD_202264 | JGI IMG/M metagenome (GOLD analysis project Ga0302326, IMG submission 202264) | Peat permafrost microbial communities from Stordalen Mire near Abisko, Sweden - Palsa_T0_3 | ecosystem: Environmental > Terrestrial > Soil > Palsa > Peat permafrost | place: Sweden: Abisko... | reverse complement strand
GCTCCGTCGAGGCCGCCAGGCAGAAGCTCTCCTTGATGGGTGTGCCGGCGGGCGCCATCGAGAGCGTCTTTTCGAGCGGCCAGGCGATGCGCGTCATTCCTGTCTCGGCGGCGTCGGGCGGCTATGTAGCGAAGAAGAACGTCGTCCTCGGCTCTTACGTCACCCCGGAGATGACCCTCTACGAGATCGTCGACCTCTCGCGGATCTACGTCGTCGCCGAGGTGTTCCCCAGCGACGCGGCGAGCATCCAGGTGGGCACCGAGGGGCGCTTCACCCTGGCGTCGGAGCCTGCCAAGACGGCCGTCGCGAAGGTCGACCTCGTGTACCCACAGATCGACGCCGACGCGCGCACGACGCGCGTGCGGTTGCAGCTCCCGAACGACACGCTGAAGCTACGCCCGGGTCAGTACGGACAGGTGGACTTCGCGCTGCCCGTCCGCAAGGGCGTCGTTGTCCCCCGGGACGCGGTCGTCGACACGGGGCTGTCGACGTATGTATTCGTCGACGAGGGTGGGGGGCGATTCTCCCCGCGGGTCGTCACCGTGGGGCGCGAGGCGGGTGAGGGGATCGAGCTCCTCGCGGGTCTCTCGGCGGGCGACCGGGTCGTGTCGAGCGGCGCGTTTCTCATCGACTCCGAAAGCCGGCTGCAGGCATCGCTCGGCCAAACGAGCGCGGACCAGGGCGCGGTCGTGGAGCCCTGGCACAGGCCATGATCGACCGAGTCATCGAAACGTGCGCCCGCCACCGGTGGCTGGTCCTGGTCCTTTACGCGGCCGCCGCGGTGGGCGCCGTGCAGGCTGTGCGGTCGATCAAGCTCGACGCCATCCCCGACGTCTCCGACCCGCAGGTCATCGTCTTCACCGAGTGTATGGGCCGCTCGCCCACCGTCGTCGAGGACCAGGTGACCTACCCGATCGCGAGCCACTTGCTCGCGTCGCCGAAGGTGTCCGCCGTCCGCGGTTACTCCATGTTCGGGATGTCGTTCATCTACGTCATCTTCGAGGAGGGCACGGACGTGTACTGGGCGCGCTCGCGCGTGCTCGAGTCGCTGAGCTCGATCCAGGGCCGTCTGCCCGCGGGTGTCACGCCGACGCTCGGCCCGGACGCCACGTCGATCGGCTGGGTCTACGAGTACGCGCTCGTCGACCGGTCAGGCCGACACGACTTGGCCGAGCTGCGCAGCTTGCAGGATTTCACCCTTCGGTACGGACTCGAGAGCGTCCCCGGTGTCGCGCAAGTGGCCTCCATCGGCGGCTACGAGAAGCAGTTCCAGGTCACCGTCGATCCCGACAAGCTGCGCGCCTATGGACTGTCGCTCGACGACGTCGCCACGGCCGTCCGCCGCTCGAACGCCGAGGTGGGCGGACGGGTGCTCGAGATGAGCGGCCGGGAGTACTTCATCCGCGGTCGCGGCTACCTCGAGAACCTCGCGCAGCTCGGTCAGGTGGTCCTGCGCGAGGATCACGGCGCGCCGGTGACGGTGGGCGACGTGGCGCATGTCCAGTTCGGCCCGGAGATCCGCCGTGGCGTCGCCGAGCTCGATGGTCGGGGCGAGGCGGTCGGAGCCATCGTCGCCTCGCGGGTTGGCCAGAACGCGCTGGAGGTCATCGAGCGCGTGAAGACGAAGCTGGAGGAGCTCAAGCCTGGATTGCCGCCCGGCGTCGAAGTCGTCCCGACGTACGATCGGTCCTCACTCATTCATCGATCCATCGACACGCTCCGCCGCGCGCTGATCGAGGAAGGCGTGACCGTGGCGATCGTCATCCTGGTCTTCCTGCTGCATTTCCGGAGCGCCCTCTTGCCCATCCTCAGCATGCCGCTGGCGGTGCTGCTGGCGTTCGTGCCGATGTACTTGCTCGACATCCCGTCGACCATCATGAGCCTTGGCGGCATCGCCATCGCGCTCGGGGCCACGGTCGACGCGGAGATCGTCATGATCGAAGCCTGTCACAAGAGGCTGGAGCATGCTCCCCCCGGTTTGCCGCTGGCGGCGCGAGCCACGCTTCTGCGAGACGCCGCGAAGGAAGTCACCCCCGCGATTTTCTTCTCCCTGCTCATCATCGCGGTGGGCTTTTTGCCGGTCTTCGGGTTGACGGGGGAGGCCGGGCGTCTGTTCAAGCCGCTCGCGTACACCAAGACCTTCGTGATGCTCTCGGCGGCCCTCCTCAGCGTGACCTTCGCGCCGGCGATGCGCGACATGCTCCTGACTGGGCGTGTTCGCAGCGAGGCCGACCACCCGGTCTCACGGGCCATCCGCCGCGTCTATGAGCCCTTCGTCTACATCGCGCTGCGGCGCCCGCTCACGACGCTTGGTATCGGCCTCTTCGCATTGCTGTCGGCCGTTCCACTCCTTCTCAGGCTGGGCAGCGAGTTCATGCCGGCGCTCAACGAGGGCGACGTGCTCTACATGCCGACGACGTTCCCGAACATCGCAATCGAGGAGGCCAAACGACAGCTCGAGCGACAGGACCGCATCCTCGCGGCGTTCCCCGAGGTCAGGAGCGTGTTCGGCAAGGTCGGTCGTGCGGAGACAGCCACGGACCCCGCGCCGCTGTCGATGGTGGAAACCGTCGTTCAACTCAAGTCGCCCGAGCGGTGGCCCACCGTGCGCCACGCGCGCTGGTACAGCGCATGGGCACCCGCGTGGCTCCGGCGCACGCTCGCCGGTGCCTGGCCCGAGGAGCGACCCGAGTCGTGGGATGAGCTCATCGCGAAGCTCAACGCCGCCTTGCAGCAACCGGGATGGACCAACGCGTTCACGATGCCTATCAAGGCCCGCGTGGACATGCTCTCGACAGGCGTCCGCACGCCCGTCGGCGTGAAAATCTTCGGCGCCGACCTGTCGGCGATCGAGCGGACGGGCGAAAAGCTCGAGTCGGTGCTGCGCGCAGTTCCCGGGACGCGGAGCGTGCTGTACGAGCGGTCGCTCGGCGGGACCTACGTGGACGTCGTCCCGAACCGCGAAGCCATGGCGCGGTACGGGCTGCAAGTGGAGGATCTGGATGGGATCGTCGAGGGCGCCGTGGGCGGCGCCCCGGTCACCGTCACCGTGGACGGTCGCCAGCGCTATTCGGTCAACGTTCGCTACAAGGAGGACTTTCGCGCGACGCCCGCGAAGCTACGCGAGGTGCTCGTGCCCCTGAGCCGCGCCTTGATGGGTGGAGTGGCCCGCTCGATTCCGCTGGGAGAGGTAGCCGACGTCCGCGTCACGGAGGGCCCGCCCATGCTTCGCGACGAAGCGGGCATGCTCGTCGGCTACGTGTACGTCGACACGGAGCCCTGGCGCGATCAAGGGGGGTACGTGAACGACGCCAAGGCGGCCGTCGCGGCCGCGCGCACCCGTGGCGAGCTCCCTCTCGCAAACGGCATGTACCTCAAGTGGACCGGCCAATATGAGCTGCTCGAGCAGATGCGCGACCGGATGGCGATCCTGATCCCGATCGCGCTCCTCGTCATCGCACTGCTGCTGTATGTGCAGTTTCGGAACCTCACGGAGGTGTTGATCGTTCTTCTCTCGATCCCCTTCGCGCTCGTGGGCAGCGTGTGGCTCTTGTATCTCCTCGACTACCGCCTCTCCGCGGCGGTGTGGGTGGGCGTCATCGCCCTCGTGGGTCTGGCGACACAGACCGGTGTCGTGATGATCGTGTACATCGATCAGGCGTTTTACCGGCGCGTCCGGGACGGCACCATGAACAGCCTCGTCGACATCATCGCCGCTCACACGGAAGGGACGGTGCAGCGCGTGAGGCCGAAGCTCATGACCGTGGCGACGATGCTCATCGGCCTCGTGCCGCTGCTGTGGGCGACCGGGAGCGGCTCCGACGTGATGAAGCGCATCGCGGCCCCGATGGTCGGAGGGCTCCTGTCCAGCGCGTTCCTCACGCTGGAACTGATCCCCGTCCTTTACACGGTTTGGCGGTATTCCCAGCTGAGGAGCGCGAAGCGCACCGGGCGACCCCTGGCGGAAGTCGTCGGTGCGTAAGGTCTTCGACGAAGGCGACGCACTTCGGCCAACCGCGGGGCCGCGTGCTCGAAAGACGCTCGGCGTGCTAGTCTTTTGAGGAGTCGATCCCGGCCTACATGACGACCGTCGTCCGCTACCCGGAGGGGAGCGTTCTGCTCCGGAGCCTCGGAAGGGAGCTCCCGGTCATTTCGCACGGAGAAGGGATTTACCTCTTCGATCGCGACGGGAAGCGCTACGTGGACGCGTCCGCGGGAGCCCTGGTGGTGAGCGTGGGCCACGGGAACCGCGAGGTCGCGGACGCCATTCATGCGCAGCTTTTCCGCGTCGGGTACGTGAACGGCACGCAATTCACATCGGAGCCGACTGAAGCGCTCGCGGCGCGCCTCGCAGCACGGGTCGCGAGCGAGCTTCCTGGGTTCGGCGCCGCGCGCTCGGCGTTCCTGTGTTCGGGCTCCGAGGCGGTCGAGGCGGCGGTCAAGTTCACGCGCCAGCTCTGGATGGAGCGGGGCGAACCGGCGCGCGCCAAGGTCGTGGCTCGCGTGCCGGGCTACCACGGGAACACGCTGTACGCGCTCTCGGCCTCGGGCCGTCCTCACTACCGAACGCTGTACGGGCCGCTTCTCTCGGCCGTACTCGCGACGCCGGCGCCCTACCCCTACCGCAGTGGGCTCGACGACTATGCCAAGGACGGCGCCGAGCACTACGCGGGCCTGCTCGAGACGCTGATCGAGAAAGAAGGGCCGGGCACGATCGCGGCATTCATCGTGGAGCCGATCATTGGTTCATCGGCGGGGGCGGCCGTACCGCCGCCAGGATACTTCGAGCGCGTCCGGAAGCTCTGCGACCGGCACGGCATCCTCATCATCGCGGACGAGGTTCTGTGCGGAGCAGGACGGTGCGGCGCGTTCTTCGCCAGCCATCTCGCCTCGCTCGATCCCGATCTCATCGTCCTCGGCAAGGGTCTCGGCGGCGGGTACGCGCCGCTCTCGGCGCTGCTCGTGAAACAGACTCACCTCGAGGAGATGCGGCGCGGGACGGGCTACTTCCAGCACGCACAAACCTACCTCCAGGCGCCCTTCATCACCGCGGCGGGCCTGGCCGTCCTCGACTACTTCGAGCGGCACGACCTGGTACGGCGCTCCGCGCGGATGGGCGCTCGGCTTCTCGACAGGCTCTCTGCGCAATTGCTTCCGCTCGACCACGTTGGTTGCGTCCAGGGGCTCGGCCTCCTGTGTGGCGTCGAGATGGTCGCGGACAAGTCGACGCGCGCGCCCTTCGCGAGAGAGCGCAAGGTCGCGGAGCGGCTCACGGCGCACCTCTTCGAGCGTGGGCTCATCGTCTGGCCGAACGTAGGCCAGGCCGACGGTACAAGCGGAGATCTCTTCATGATCGGTCCGCCGCTCGTCATCGGCGAGGAGCAGGTCGACGACCTCGTGGACGCACTGGCGCAGGCGATCAAGGAGTTTAGGCCATGAGTTTTCGCGTCACCTATTCGGTCGTCAACGCCGACCTCAGCGCCCTTCACCGCGAGTTCGACGCTGCGCTCGCGTCCCTGCGATCGGCGTTCGGGAAAACGTTCCCGTCGTGGGTGGACGGTCGGCCTCTCGAGAGCGGCGATTGGCTCGAGTCGCGTACGCCGTCGGACGGGCGCGTGCTCCTGGCGCGCTTTCACCGGGCTCCCACCGCGGAGATAGGGCGCGCCGTCGAGATTGCGCACCGGGCGCAGGCGCGCTGGGCGAAGGCGCCCTGGCAGGAGCGCGTCCAGCGCATGGCCGACGCTGCGGACCTCATCTCGAAGCGACGGATGGAGATCGCGGCCGTTGCTTCGCTCGAGGTCGGCAAGAATCGTCTCGAGAGCCTAGGCGACGTGGAGGAGTCCGCGGACCTACTCCGCTACTACGGCAGCCAGGTCACCGAGGCGAACGGGTTCGCGCGCCCGCTCGGCAAGCTCTCGGCGCGCGAGGACACGCGCGACCTCTTGCGCCCGTATGGCGTGTTCGCGGTCGTCTCGCCGTTCAACTTCCCGATGGCGCTGGCGGCGGGGATGAGCGGTGCCGCGCTCCTCGCGGGCAACGCGGTCATCCTCAAGCCGAGCGAGGCGACTCCCTGGTGCGCGCAGCTCCTCTACGCGTGTCTGCGCGACGCGGGGCTGCCGGACGGCGTCTTTCAGGTGCTCCACGGCGAAGGAGAGACCGTGGGCGCTGCGCTGGCCCGGCATCCGGGCATCGACGGCGTCGCGTTCACGGGGAGCACGCGGGTGGGGATGGAGCTCTTTCGGCTCATGTCGACGGATCGCGTACGCCCTTGCTTGCTCGAGATGGGCGGCAAGAACGCCGCCGTGGTCTGCGAGAGCGCCAGCCTCGACGACGCCGTCGAGGGATGCGCCCGCTCCACCTTTGGCCTGTCTGGGCAAAAGTGCAGCGCGCTGTCGCGCATCTATGTCGCGAAAGCGTTGCACGCGAAGTTCCTCGAACGGCTCTCGGAGCGGGCCCAGGCCATCACCGTCGGTGACCCGACCCGCGCCGACGTCTTCATGGGCCCCGTCATCGACGGTGAGGCCGTCGAGCGTTACGGACGCGCCTGCGCCGAGGCACGGGCGCGCGGCACGGTGCACGCGGGCGGCGCGCGTCTCACCGAGGGAGAGCTGCGGCACGGTCACTTCGTGGCACCCACGGTCGTCTCGGTCCCGCGTGGCGATCGTCTGGAGCGCGAAGAGCTGTTTCTGCCCTTCGTCACCGTCGACGCCTTCGACTCGTACGACGAGGCGCTGGGGCTCGTGAATGCCGTCGACTACGGGCTGACAGCGGGGATCTTCAGCCAGCGCGCCGAGGAGATCGACGGCTTCATGGATCGGGCCCAGGCCGGCGTGCTCTACGCCAACCGCGCGACGGGCGCGACGACGGGCGCATGGCCGGGCGTGCAGTCGTTTTGCGGTTGGAAGGCGTCCGGCTCCACGGGCAAGGGCGGCTGCGGCCCGTACTATGTGGCCCAGTTCGCACGCGAGCAGTCGCAAACGCGGATGGGATCGACATGACGGCCCTTCTTCTGCCGAGCATCCAGGTTGCCCCGCCGGGTCCCAAGGCGCGCGCGATCATCGAGCGCGACCGAAAAGTAACCTCGCCGAGCTACATCAAGGAGTACCCGCTGGTCGTGGAGCGCGGCGAAGGGCCCTGGGTCTACGACGTCGACGGCAATCGCTTCCTCGACTTCATGGCCGGCATCGCGACGGCTTCTACCGGGCACGCGCACCCCAATGTGGTGCAGGCCATCCAGGCGGCTGCCGCCAAGTTCCTCCACATCTGCGGCACCGACTTTTACTACGAGAGCTTCGCCGCGCTTTGCGAGCGCCTCGCGGGCTACCTCCCCCGGATGGGCGACAAGAAGGTCTTTCTGACCAACTCGGGGACGGAGGCGATCGAGGGAGCGTTCAAGCTCGTGCGAGCGCACACGCGCCGGCAGTACGTCATCGCGTTCAAGGGCGCCTTTCACGGTCGAACGTTTGGCGCCATCTCGCTCAACGCGTCGAAGGTCGGCCAGCGCGCGTTCTTCGGGCCTCTGGTGCCCGGCGTGATTCACCTTCCGTACCCCACCGCCCACACGCCGGACGTGGTGGGCGCCCTCGAGAACGATTGGTTCAAGACCCACGTCGATCCGCGGGAGGTGGCGGCCATCTTCATCGAACCGATCCTCGGGGAAGGGGGCTACGTCGTGCCGCCGGCGTCGGCGCTCGAAGGTCTCCGCCGGCTCTGCGACGCGCACGGCATTCTGCTCGTCTTCGACGAGGTGCAGTCGGGCGTCGGCCGTACCGGATCGATGTTCGCGGCCGAGCACTTCGGCGTCATGCCCGATGTCTTCTGTGTCGCAAAGGGGCTGGGGTCCGGCATGCCCATCGGCGCCATTGTCGCGCGCGAGAAAGTGATGACGTGGCCTCGAGGCTCCCACGGGTCGACCTACGGCGGGAACCCGGTGTGCTGCGCCGCCGCCCTCGCCACGCTCGATGTCGTCGAGCCGCTCCTGCGGCAGATTGGCGAGACAGGCGAGTACATGCGCTCGAAGCTGCGCGCGCTCCAGGAGCGGCATCCGGTCGTGGCGGACGTCCGCGGCGTGGGCCTGATGATCGGCGCCGAGTTCCTTCTCCCGACGACGGGGGCGCCTGCCGTCGAATACGTTGGGGCGCTCGAACAGCTCGCGTTTCAGAAGGGCCTCCTGCTCCTTTCTTGCGGGGCGTCGACCATCCGATTCGCGCCTCCGCTCGTCGTCGGGCGTCACGAGGTCGACGTCTGCCTGCGTCTCCTCGAGGAGTGCTTGGTCGAGCTCGATGGCCGGTTCGGTGTCTCCCCCGCCTCCGGCTACGCCACCGAATAGGGATCGAGCCCTCGCTCGGTTGCCCCTGGCCGGGGCGCGCGTAAAAGGAAAGTTGGTGTACGAGTAGAACGAGGAGCCCGCATGGCAGACAAGCACTACCCCCATCAGATCGTCGACAAGGAGGGCAAGGTCACCCGCGATCCGACGTGGATTTTCCGCACGTACTCGGGGCACTCGAGCCCGAAAGCGAGCAACGAGCTTTATCGCGCCAACCTCGCCAAGGGGCAAACCGGCCTCTCCATCGCCTTCGATCTGGCGACCCAGTGCGGCTACGACTCGGACGACCGGATCGCGCGGCCGGAGGTGGGCAAGGTGGGCGTGCCCATCAACTCGCTCGACGACTTTCACGTCCTGTTCGAGGCGATCCCCATCGAGAAGATGAACACCTCGATGACGATCAACGGCACGGCCATGTGGGTCCTGTCGCTGTACGTCGCGCTCGGCCGCGAGCGCGGCCTCGACGTCAAGAAGCTCACCGGGACGACGCAGAACGACTTGATCAAGGAGTACCTGGCGCGAGGGACGTACATCTTTCCGCCCGAGCACAGCCTGCGCATCATCGCGGAGATGTACGAGTTCTGCCTCCGCGAGATGCCGGACTGGAACGCCTCGAACATCTGCTCGTATCACTTGCAGGAGGCCGCCGCGACGCCGGCCCAGGAGCTCGCCTTCGCGCTCGCCAACGCGATTGGCCTGCTCGATCTGCTACGAGAGCGCGGGAACTTCAGCGCCACGGAGTTCGAGCAGGCCGTCGGCCGCATCAGCTTCTTCGTGAACTCGGGCATTCGGTTCATCGAAGAGATGTGCAAGATGCGCGCGTTCACCGAGCTCTGGGACGAGATCACGCGCGAGCGCTACGGCGTCAAGAACGCGAAGTACCGTCGCTTTCGCTACGGCGTGCAGGTGAACTCGCTGGGCCTGACCGAGGCCCAGCCAGAGAACAACGCCTGGCGCATTCTCATCGAGGCGCTCGGCGTCACCCTCAGCCGCGACGCGCGCTGCAGGGCGCTGCAGCTCCCCACGTGGAACGAGGCGCTCTCGCTACCACGTCCGTGGGACCAGCAGTGGTCGCTGCGCTTGCAGCAGGTCCTCGCGTACGAGACCGATCTGCTCGAGTATCCCGATCTCTTCGAGGGGAGCGTGGTCGTCCGCTCGAAGGTCGACGACCTCAAGCGCCAGGCGATGGCGGAGATCAACAACATCCTCGAGATGGGCGGGGTCAAGGCGGCCATCGAATCGGGCTACATGAAGTCCGCGCTCGTGCGCTCGATGTCCCAGCGCATGGGCGCCATCAACAGCGGCGAGCAGATCGTCGTCGGCATGAACAAGTGGACCGAGGGGATTCCATCGCCGCTCCTGTCGGGCTCGGACGGCGGTCTCTTCAAAGCCGACGAGGGCGCGGCGCGCCTCGCCATCGAAGGTCTCGCGCTCACGCGCAAGGAGCGCGACGCCGAGCGAGTCGCCCGGGCCCTCGCAGCCCTCAAGGACGCCGCGCGCACGGGCAAGAACATGATGGAGCCCTCCATCGAGTGCGCGCTCGCTCGGGTCACGACGGGCGAGTGGGCCAAGGCGCTCCGGGGCGTGTTCGGAGAGTATCGCCCGGCAACGGGCATCGACGGCCAGAAGCTCGGGCTCGAAGGGGATCGCGTCGATCGGGTTCGCGCGCGCATCGAAAAGCTCATTCCCAAGCTGGGTCGCCGGCCGCGGATCGTGGTGGGCAAACCGGGCCTCGATGGACACTCCAACGGCGCCGAGGTGATCGCCGTCTCGGCGCGGCACGTCGGCTTCGACGTCATCTACTCGGGCATTCGCCTGAGCCCGGAAGAGATCGTGCGGTCGGCGGTCGAAGAGGACGCGGATCTCATCGGCGCGAGCGTGCTCAGTGGATCGCACCTGGAGCTCGCGGACCAGATCATGGAGGGGCTTCGCGAGCAGCACGCGCAAGACCGGGTGAAGGTCGTCTTCGGCGGCATCATCCCCTTGACGGATTTCGAGAAGCTGTTCGCAAAGGGCGTGAAGAAGGTGTTCACCCCGTCGGACTACAGTTTGATCGACATCATGGAGTCCATCGTGTCCGTCCTCGAAGAGGAGGCCTCTTGATGGGAGACCGCGAACGCGGCGACCTCGCTTTGATCGACGGCGCCCGGGCGCTCGACAAGCACTCGGTCTCGGCGTTGATCTCCTTGTTCGAAGACATGCGCCCCGAGGCCGTCCCGAGGCGCGCACTCGTGGTCGATCAGCTGCGCGAGCAGAGCCGGCCGCCGGGCGCCGTCCTTGGCATTACCGGCGCACCGGGATCGGGCAAGTCGTCGCTGCTCGCACGGTTGTCCCTGCGTCTCCTCGAAAAGGACCCCGTCCTCTCCATCGCCATCCTCGCCGTCGATCCCTCGAGCCCCATCTCCGGCGGCGCGCTCCTCGGCGACCGGACTCGGATGAACCTCCCGACCTGGGAGAAGCGCCTTTTTTTTCGGAGCCAGGCGTCGGCCACGGAGCTCGGCGGGCTCGGACCGTGGACCTTTCAGGTGTCGCGGCTTCTCGAGGCGCTCTTCGACGTCGTCATCGTCGAGACGGTGGGGATCGGCCAGAGCGAAGCCGACGTGCGGCACCTGGCCGATCGGGTGTACTTGGTGATGCAGCCTCTGGCGGGCGATGAGATCCAGTTTCTCAAGGCGGGCATCATGGAAATCCCGCATGCGTTCGTTCTCAACAAGGCGGACGAGCCGACCTCGCAGCGCAGCTACCATGCCCTGCGCTCCAGCATCGCTCTCGCGCGACCCGACGCGGACAACATCCCGATCCTGCGCACCAGCGCCCGCGACGGTACGGGCATCGACGAGCTGTGCGACGACATGCTCGCAGCGGTTCGCCATCCACGCCCGCCTGCGCGTGACAAGGAAGCCTATTTCTTCGAGCGATGGGTCCGTGACGAGTGGGGTCGTTCGGGGGTCCGTCGCCTCGAGCGCGAGTGGGGCGGAGCAGAGAGCTTCCTCGTTGCGGCGCGGAGCTTCGAGCGCGCCCAAGCCGACTTCTCCAGCCGACTGGGCGATCTAGGGCGATAAAAGCGCCGGAGAGCCTTCGTGCCCGACGGGTCACCCTCCGTGAGGGCCGTCGGCCCGCGTGCTACCCACGATCATGGCGCGACTGTCGGATCGCCTGCCCGAGAACGCCCCCGGCGACTTCTTCGTCGACTCGTCGTGCATCGACTGCGCGACATGCCGGACGCTCGCGCCGCGAGTCTTCGCGCGATCCGACGCGATCGCGCTCTCGGTCGTCGGCTGTCAGCCCACCTCCGAAGCCGACGCGTTGCGCACGAAGATGGCCCTGGTCTCGTGCCCCACGAGCGCCATCGGCACGGCGAGCAAGGTCGCCGTGCACGACGCCATCGTTGCTCTGCCCGACCCTATCTTCAGCGACGTCCTCTATTGTGGCTACGCGTCGGAGAGCTCGCCGTGTCCGTACTGAAGGTCTTCGATCAGCTGGTCGCCCGCTGCCGCCACCTCCCGCGCACGCCCTTCGCGGTCGTCGCCCCTTCGACGGAGGTCGCGCTGATGGGCGCGATCGAGGCCGCCAGCGCCGGGCTGATCGACCCCATCCTCTTCGGAAGCGAACGCGCCATCGTCGCGCTCGCGGCCAAGCTCGGCGTCGACCTGTCGCAGGCGCGGATCGTGGACGCGCCGGATGACGAGGCGGCTGCGGCCAAGGCCGTGGCGATGTGCAGGGAAGGGGCGGCACGCGGCCTGATGAAGGGAAGTCTTCATACGGACGTCCTGATGCACGCCGTTCTCGACCACGACCGGGGCCTTCGCACGGCGAGGCGCGTCAGTCACGTGTTCGTGATCGACGCGCCCCGCTATCCGCGACCTTTGCTGGTGACCGACGCCGCCATCAACATCTACCCGACGCTGGACGACAAGGTCGACATCGTGAAGAACGCGATCGAGCTCGCTCACGCGCTGGGGATCCTGGCGCCCCACGTCGCCATCCTCTCCGCCGTCGAGACGGTGAGCTCGAAGATCGCTTCGACCCTCGACGCCGCCGCGCTCTGCAAGATGGCGGACCGCGGCCAGATCCAGGGCGGCGTCCTGGACGGGCCCCTCGCCTTCGACACGGCGGTCAGCGCCGAGTCGGCGGCCATCAAGGAGCTCGTCTCGCCGGTGGCGGGAGTGGCCGACATCCTTCTCGTTCCGGATCTGGAGGCGGGGAACATGCTGGCCAAGCAGCTGGAGTACCTCGGAGGGGCGGAGCTCGCGGGCGTGGTGCTCGGCGCGCGGGTGCCGATCGCCCTGACCAGCCGGTCGGACTCGGCACGAGCACGGCTGGCGTCGTGCGCCGTCGCGGTTCTTCGTGCCGCTGCCCCAACTTGATGGCGACTTAGGCTACGACCTGTCCCTAAATCGACTGGGGTGGAAGGCCTGCGATCCGGGCATCGGATACTCGGCTCGGCACGCCGGCAGCCATTGCGATTCAAGCCGAGAGGCGTACTGGCAGGGCATGGGGGGAGTTCGAGTCGGAGGAGCCTTCGGCCGGGCGGGGGCCCCTCCTGTCTGGCCGGCGCCAGGAGGCGCCGTCACAGGCCACCTCCCCGCCCCTCCGAAGGCACCTCCGACTCGAACTCCGGGCAGGCCCCCTCGACTTGAAGGCTTCGACCTGATTGCTCCGTGGCCATGCCCGAGCATCACCCTCCTGTCGGGACGGGCGATCCAAGACCTCGGTGAGCGACGTCCATCGCCAGGAGCAGAAGCTTCGTGGACCGGATCCATCGCGTGCAAGCCCGACAGATGAAGCTTCGTGGACTGGGATCCATCGCGTGCAAGCCCGACAGATGAAGCTTCGTGGACTGGGATCCATCGCGTGCAAGCCCGACAGATGAAGCTTCGTGGACCGGGGTCCATCGCGTACAA
>Ga0302326_10021488_pt1 | contig 13232 bp, 17 predicted proteins | sample Palsa_T0_3_FD_202264 | JGI IMG/M metagenome (GOLD analysis project Ga0302326, IMG submission 202264) | Peat permafrost microbial communities from Stordalen Mire near Abisko, Sweden - Palsa_T0_3 | ecosystem: Environmental > Terrestrial > Soil > Palsa > Peat permafrost | place: Sweden: Abisko... | reverse complement strand
ACGGCGGGAACTTCAACATGCAGGTCTATGCGATCGAGTAACGGTCCGCTGATCTTGTTCAAGTAGCGCTGGATGATCGCGCCCGTGCAACGACACTCTCGCCCCGGGTCCGAAAAAAATCCACAAGGGCATGGATTCATGGCGCCGAGCAAAATAAAATCAGACGGGAACGAAAGGGACATGTTGCTGCGCGCGATCATCACTGACGACTCTTCGAGCGGCAGTCGCAACATTTCGAGCACGTTGCGCGCAAACTCGGGTAGCTCGTCCAGAAACAGCACGCCGTTGTGCGCCAGGCTGACCTCGCCTGGCCTCGGCGTGCCCGAACCGCCGCCTATTAGTCCCGCGTCCGAGATGGTGTGATGCGGTGCGCGGAACGGCCGCTGCACAACCAGACCAACTCCACGCGGGAGCAGGCCCGCTACACTGTGAATCTGCGTCGTCTGAATGGCTTCCGGGAACGTCAGCGGTGGCAGTATCCCAGCGAATCGCTTGGCGAGCATCGTTTTGCCGGACCCAGGCGGTCCGATCATCAGGACGTTGTGGCCTCCGGCTGCCGCCACTTCGAGCGCGCGCTTAGCCGTGATCTGGCCGCGGACTTCGCGGAAGTCCGGAATGGCTGAATCGGCAGCGGCAAAGGCAGGTATAGCGCAGGACGCAGGCCGGAACTGATCCGGTTGGTTAAGATATCGGACCACCTCCGCCAGATGACGCATCCCGAATACGTTGACTCCTTCGGTGACGGCGGCTTCGGCCGCGTTGTCCGCTGGCACCAACAGATTCGGGATACCCTGCTTGCGCGCGCACACCGCGATCGACAGAACGCCCCGCACCGGACGCAGCGTGCCGTCCAGCGATAACTCCCCAACCAGCATGTGCTGGTCGGTGGCGCCCACGGTGCCCATTGCGCCGAGGATGCCGAGGGCCATCGGCAGATCGAAACCAGCGCCCTCCTTGCGCACGTTCGCAGGGGCGAGGTTAATGGTGACGGACTTATTCGGATACCCGAAGCCGGAATTTAGCAGCGCCGACTTGATCCGTTCGCGGCTCTCGCGCACCGCCGTATCGGGCATCCCCACCGTGATGAAATCGCGCGCGCTCCCGCCAGGATACATGTCCACTTCGACATCGATCAGATGCGCTTCGATGCCGAACACAGCGGCACTGCGGGTCCGAAAGAGGGTCATATCAGGGGAGGTAGTGCGCGGGAAAGAGGAATCGTCTCGTCGCTTAGGAACAAGTTCGGATGCTCGAATCATTCGCCACGCCGAGGCGAGATCATGGATGCATGCCGTGAATCAAACACGGCTTTGAGCTTAAGCCCGGAGTGTCGGACTTAACAGCGCAACGGACTGGCGGTTGAGTCCCAGGCAGGCGAAGAAGCTGTGGTAAGCAGCGATTCGCTCGGAATTGGCGCCTCTGGGCAAATGGATTGGTGGAGGCAGTTTTTCGTTTACGTTCACATCCGAGTAGGGCCCAAACCAGTGATGTGACGGGTCTGTGACGTCACTGGATGAGCAATGTGGCCCACACAAACAGAAAAACGCCGCCCCCGGTCGGAACCGGAAGCGGCGTCCGATTGAAGGAACTGCGTGCGGGCTACTTGGCGATCTTGTACGTCCGCTCCCCGGTGGCGATCTTCGAGGACTCGATCTTCTCGCTTCCCTTGCTGCCCAGAATGCTGACGAAGCCACGGACCGTGTGCGCCTGCCAGCCCGTGGTCGCCATGATCTCTGCCAGTGTCGCTCCCTTGGCGCGCTTCATCATGGTAATGACCCCAGTTTCTTATTGCTGCGCTCTTCCGCGCCCTTTTGCGCCCGGGCGCGCAGCGGAGCCTTGGCCGGGGACTTCTTTGCTTCCCCTTGGCCGTTGCAACAGGCCCCGTCGGTTGCGCACCGTCCGGGGACAGGCGCGCGATCGCCCGCCAGATGCGCGCAACGGCGGCGTTGCGGCTGGTGAACTTCTTGACCGGTTTCAGCTCGTCGAAGGGCACGACGCCCGGAAAGCTGTTCCAAGTGTCGATTAGTCGCGCCACTGGCCATTCTGCCGTCAGTTTGGCCAATTCCTTCGCGGTTGAAAACGATTGCGAATGGTCGGCGCCGGCCGGGAGCTCGGCGAATGCCCTGATGTTGTTCTCGCCATCGGTCGTGAAACTTTGACATGTGAGTTTTCTCCTTTGCCGCTTGTCATTTGCGGTCGTCACATTCATCGCTCTGGTTGGGAGAAACAGCAAGTCAAATCTGCGGCGATTGTTTGGCGATTAAAGAGGGGGCAATCGCCGAGCTTGGTTTCTTTCTTATAGAGCCGACAAAACGAGGTCGCTCGTCGATGCTGAAATTGGCCGTTTCGGCGACCGCCATGACGGTCATAACTCCCACCTGTATCGGATACAAAACCACCGGATAGGCGGTGTCTGGCACACTGCCGGCCATATTCACCCTGACCACCAGCAGGCATTGCTGATACACTTCGCAAACGGCGCGCTGGATATCGCCGCCCATCAGCGAACCTGCCAGCACCAAGGCTTTCAATCGAGGCAAGCGCGCGCAGGTTCGCAAGGCGTCGGCAAGCGGCGGCTCACCCACTAGAGGGATCGGGCCCACAGAAATGTGCTCGCCGCGAAAGTTGTGCCGGTCTGCATCAGAATGGCAGCCCGTCGCGACCTGTCCCGCTCCAGCGGGGTCCTGGCTGTTTTGACGCTTAGTTAGTTAGGAGGCAAATTTGATGCTCGACTAAGCGCTGAGTGGTCGTCTGATCCTCCAGTTCAATCGCGCACCTTAGCCCGTGGCGTTCTTGGCCCTCAAAGCGTCCCCCGCGGTAATTCATAGTCGACTGGAGTTTGCTCTACTGAAGAAAAATTCGAAAATGGCAAGAAATGTGAGGCTTCCCGCAGCAGGAGTTGCCGCGGATTATTCTGCACCGCTTCCGACAGTTGCGTTCTGGCCGCGAGCAGACTGGCCTGACGCTGTGCGATTACCCGTCGGGCGGCTTCGCTGCTGGCCCGTTTGGCTTCCACGGCCGCTTCGTCGGCTTTGGCATCCGCCAGTTTCTGGTCGTACAGTGTTCTGGAGATTTCTTCCTTCTTTACCAGCCCGCGATAACGAACTTCGTCGGCCTGCGCTCGGGTATTGTTGGCCTCGGACTGCCGAAGGTCGGCAATCGTCGAGTCGTAGTCCCTCTCTGCCTGAGCGACCGCAGCCTCCGCCTGACTGATGTTGGCCTCGGAAGTTGCCACGAGGCTTTCATTTGACGTTTGGGTGATCGGGACATTCGGGCGCTCGGCCGTCAACTGCGATGCCGCGAGGCCCATAGCGGCCTTCGCTTGCTCCAGGGAGACTCGGTAGTCGCGCGGATCGAGCTCAACCAATACCTCGCCAGCCGCCATCTTCTGGTTGTTCTCGAAGTGCACCGCGGTTACCGTTCCACTGATCCGCGCGCTGATGCCGTTCAGGTGCCCTTCGATCTGCGCATCGTCCGTCGATTCATAGCTGTCGAAATAGCCCCAGAGCTGCATTGCCCCCACGCCAGCGCCCGCGAGGACTGCCAGCAGCACGAGAATCTTGACAACCCTCGAGCGGCGCCCGGCATTTGCCACAGGAGGCACGGCAGCCGTGTGGGAGTCTTCACCCGTTCTGTGGTTCGTCTTATCGTCGTTCGTCTTCAGCGCCCCTTCAGTTTGGGTTGGCACGTTCATTTACCTGTCAGATATTGAGGGATTGTTTTCTCGGCTTGCCCTAGTGCCCGCGCAAGAGCGGCTTTAGCGAGGTTGTGTTCGTACGTCGCCGAGATGAGATCGTTATCAGCCTGCTCCACGGTTTGCTGCGCCTGCACGACCTCCACGGTGTCGGCCACCCCGGCCTTGAACCGGTCCTGGGACTGGGCCAGGGTGTCCCGCGCTAATCCGACGTTCTTCTGCGCCAGGCCGACCTGGTCCGCGGCTGCCGCGAGGTCGATGAATTCCTGCCGCACTTCGTAATCGACCCGGCCCTGGAGATCCGCATATTCGGCGCTTCGTTGTGCAACTACGGATTGAGCCTGCTCGATGTCAGCCTTGATCCGGGGGCGTTGCCAGATCGGAAAATTCACGCTTCCGGTCAGTCCGAAGGTGCCATGCGATTGCGAGGGGTTGGTCCCAATCACTCCGTAATCGGCTTCGACGGAAACACTCGGCAGGTACTCGCTGCGGGCAGCTTTCAGCGCTGCTTCGCCGGCGCGGAGAGCGGCCTGCGCGGCCATGATGTCCGCACGACCCTCTTTGGCACGGGCGAGCGCATCTTCCTGCGTTAGTTCCGCGAGGGGAGAGAAGGTGAAATCATCCGCCATTGAAAACGTCTGGCCCAACGGCAAGCCGATGATGCGCGCCAGAGTCAGTTTTTGCTTATCGAAATCGGCACTAAGGCCACGCAGGCGCTGCTGGTCGGTTTGGAGTTGCACCTGACTTCGGGTCACGTCGATTCGCGCGTTTAAGCCGTTGCGTAACTGATCGGACGCCTGCTGGTAGGTCGCTTCCGAAGTTCGGACCGCGGCTTCCGCGGCTCGCACTCGTGATGCAGCGGTGTTTATCTGAAGATAGGATCCGGTGACTGCCAGTACGATCAGGTCACGCGTATCCTGCACTGCGAATTGCGCGGCTCGGGCGTTTTCCGTCGCCGCGTGAAGGTTGTGGAGTCGCGTGAAGTCGGCGACCGTCTGCGTCAGCGTGGCACGAAAATCAAAATAGTTGTAAGGCCCCACTACAGATGGAATCGTAAATCCCTTTGGAAAAAGTGAGGCGCGAAAGCCCAGAGCCGTTAAGTCTGTCTGCTGTGCGGTTTCCCGAAGATTTCCATTTACTTCGGGCAGTAATTGGCTGAGGAACGCGAGCCGCTGCGCGCGTGCCTGTCTTACTCCCTCCGTTACGGTTACTACGCCGAGGTTGTAGTCGAGCGCGCGCCGGAGCGCCTCCGAAAGACTGAGGCCGATCACCGCATCGGTCGCGGTCCCCGTAGGGACGCTCCCCAGGTATGAGCCCTGAATATTCACCGAGCTGTCTATCAGGTTTACGCTGTTCTGGCCGCCGGCATTGACTGTGGATTGTGTGGTGCCCACCGATCCTGGCTGAAGTCCCCGGCCGGAAGCGGGCAACTGAATCGGAGTTGAGGACTGCGCCGAAAGCAGGGTCGCAATGGCTAGCCCGAAGACCAGGGCCCCGCTATGAGCGGCCACTCGAACCCTAAACCATCGGAAGAACTGATGTTGACCGAGGCTCCGCTCGCGCATCTCACCCGAGGTGCAGGTTTCTGCTCTAAACGAAATATTCATCAGCGCTTATCTTCTTTGCCATTGAGTTCATCTTTTGCCGTGAGTTCATCGAGAACCGTTTGACCTGCCAGACCCTTTGCAGAAAATCTGACGCCATCGCGATGCATATGCCGCAGCAGGCACCACCCAGCTTTATCGATCGAACTTACGTCGCTGAGGTCGACTGCCTCTTCCAAAGCCGGAGAACTCAGGTGCGCCGCCTTCCAGCAGTCTTCGAGCGCTCTCACACTCGCGCCGCACAATTTTCCAGCAATCTTGAAAGTCAGATGGCTCTCGGTCTGCTGTGTCTCGATTCTGATCATGGAATTTCCCGAACGAGCGTCCTCCGCCCGCCACACTGTGAGAAAGCATTCAAGAAGCCATAGTCATCTCCGCGGATGTGATTGAAAGCCAAGGGTATGAGAAGCGCCAACGCATCCCTCCCCGGTCGGCGAAATGGCAAGTGCCAACGCGATGGCACTCGGGCTAAACACTACACTGATCCACGACTTCAATACGCGGACCCAGATCAATCCGCACGGCGGTGGCGCTCGCTCCATGGGAACCCGTACTGATGCAGTGGCAAACAGTTGTATCGCATCCCAACCGCAACAACTATATGTCCAGGAATGTTTTTCGGTTTCCGGCTTGACTCGAATCGTTCAGCCACATCCGTGGCACCGTACGCAGCCACTGCGGGCTGATGTGGCGCGCGCGGTTGCCGAAAGGCGTAGCGGCTCACATTTGACGAGCACCGACGCAACATTGTCGTGAGGCTTTAATAAAGATAGTCAATCGCGATAGCAAGCCGGGCGTCGGATGTTACCTCGTTTACCTCATTAACCAGGAGCCTGGGAATGGGTCATTGAAAAACATTGACTTATATGACCAGAAAACAGCGCCTTAAACGCCTAAGTCATTTATTTACATTCGACTCTCATATTCCCAAGCTGGACGTCACCAACCCGATGCCTTTCGGCTCAAGAGTGATCTCAACGCCGTCAGTATTCGACCTCCATCGAGAACGGCAGGCCGCGGCGCAATTTAGGCAACGAATTGTGCCGGTATTCATAGAGCGCACATGCTCGAAGAAATCAGCGACTTGGCGCTTAAGGTCGAACTGGTCTGGCAATCCTGTCTGCTTATCCGCTTCTCCTGTTCCAAATTTCACAGCGCGTATCGTTGCTGGCCATGGATCGAGCACCAGTTCGCCGCTTTCAATCCGCAGAAACTCGAAACGCCCAAACCTGAGTTCATGCATCGCCAGAACGAAGCGGCGCTCGGTCGGTGATAGATCACGTGTGGATTTAGGTCGACTCACTGCAGCGTTCATCTCTACCTATCAGCTTGCAGTTTCATTCGTCAACACTAAAGTTGTGCGCGGCCGACGAGTGGCTCTCTGTGCCCCCGGCACTATGTGTTCATACTGAGTTCGCGTTTGAGATATGCACGCATGCCCGTGCGGATACTTTTCGGACACCACGCGAGAGTGCCGCTGCACGGGCGCGATCATCCAGCGCTACTTGAACAAGATCAGCGGACCGTTACTCGATCGCATAGACCTGCATGTTGAAGTTCCCGCCGTGCCCTACAAGGAGCTTCGCGGGAAGGATCACGGCGCTGGTTCTACTGAAATGCGCCAACGCGTGGAAGCGGCGCGAGCCATTCAGCACCAGCGCGGATTCTATAATGCGCGCATTCCGTCGCCTCAACTGCGGAAACTGTGCGCCTTGGACGACGCCGGCGAAAGGACGCTGGAGATGGCGGTGCGCAGGATGGGTCTGAGCGCCCGAGCGCACGATCGGATCCTTAAAGTGGCGCGCACCATCGCGGATCTGGGCGGTAGCGAGCCAGTGCTGGCCAAGCATTTGGCCGAAGCGGTTCAGTACCGGAGCTTAGATCGCAATTACTGGAGCTGAGAGCCGGCGGCTGCTACTCGTCTTTCCTCTTAAGCACGCCCAAGCAGGCCAGCACTCGCAGCGGGATCATGACTTTCCGGCACACTTTCGCGAGGCCGACATCTGACATACCGTACTTCTTGGCAAGCGTTCTCACGGGTATCGACCACACCTCTCGCCATCTGACTCCGGCACGCCGCCTCGCCGCTGAGCACTTGCCAGCCTTTGAACGAAAAAAGGTGACTTGTGCAGTCGCCCGAAGGCGAAATCGTCACGTGCTCCCTGACCGCACGGATACCCCGCCTCGCGGGAGATATACCTCTTGAATTCTGTTTGCAGGAAGGCTGGAGATGTGTCGAGGGTACAGCCTGTACCGTGAGCAACGAGTAAGTGGCAGATGACTTGCAAGAGCCGTTTTCGCCTCCGTGCCGGACCGAGCCCGCAGGTCATTCTGATCCTTACGCGCCGCAGCGCTCCTGTAGAGTCACACCAACCGCCACTACTTCGGCTAGCTGTAAGCAGCTGACTCGGTGTGACTTGTAGTTCCCTTCGTCTTGGTCCTCTCCTGGACGAACGACCAAGGGGTCATACTGTATTCCTCTAATAGCAAACTTTAACCTCACGCGCTGTCGTGTGCCGTTCAGCGGAGCCGTCGCGTTTCGCGTATAGAAAAGAGGAAACAAATGAGCGAAGAGCAACACGCGACCATCGAGCGCATCGTACTTGAACTCGAAGTAGCTGCCAACAACTAGAAAATGCCTGCACCCAGCCGGACCAGGTCTGCCGATTGCGATGCGGCGTCACCACAGTGGTGGGCTGGCTTATCGTACCGGAGCTTTCTGGTCCTGTTGATTAGTGTCGCCTTTGTCAACGTAGCGGGAGTAGGTTACGGAAGGAGCGATGAGAGCAATTCAACTGCTGATAGTTCACTTCATTCTCCAGATCGGTTTCGGAAAGCGGAATCGGGGTTCGGGTTTCTGATAGCCGTAGCCATAATAGCGGTACTGCGGCTCTGGTTCTAGTTTGCGGTCGATGATTGAGGGCGGGCTCTCTTTAAGCGGGTCTAAACGATTGGCCTGATGCTCAGCCCATGGATCCAATCTCCGAAGGGCGACCCAGGCTCCACAGGCTGACCGTTCTGGATCGCGGCCTTTCGTGCGGCATGCCCGCTAATTTCAAATGCCGCCGACTGCGGTCACAATGGAAACGAGGCAACAGGGGCTTTTCGAAGGGGCTGACAAACTGTTGGAGGCGCTGTCCAAGCTGACAGACAGTCTTTCGAAAGCTCCCATGCCCGTAGTGGCGCTGATCGGTGCGGTTCTGTTCCTGCTGATCGCGGTGGGTGGGTCAGCGCTGGAATGCGCAGCATGCGCGACTAAGCAGCCCGGCACGAACGCGCGGGCTGGAGTCACCCCAATCGAGCTGTGCGTCGTCGGCTATTTCGCGGACGCCGACCATCATCTACCGGTCTCGATTCACGACACACCATCCGGCTGCTTGAACCGTATAGCCGGAGTTTTGCGTGAAGGGAAGAGTAACCTCGTGCTGGTGATAGGCCGGTGCGACGCGCGCGAGCTAAACGCGCCCGCGCGCCGACACTATACTGAGAACCTCTCGCTCGCATACCAGCGGGCGGAGGCAGTCCAGGAATTCCTCCTGGCTGGGTCCAAGCAGGAAATTTCGTCAACGCTCGTATTGCTGGCGGCAGGCGCGGCCCACGTGGGTTCGACCCTGAGCGCTGAAACGCTGCGGCAGGACCGGAGCGCCTTGACTGGGGGAGCGGATCGTGACGGTGATTTTTTGGAAGGCTACAAACCCGCAACGCGATGATGCTGCCTCATGCAACTGGTGGTATTCTGCGGGATACAATGCAAGGTCTTCTAGACGAAAACGTACACGATCAACGCGGACGGTCCCGGCGCACCTTTCTGGGTGGACTTGCGACCCTGGGAGCGGCTGCTCTCATTCAGAACGGCCAATCCGCGGCGCAAACGACCGTACAGACTGCTCGCTGGATCGACGTGCACCATCACTTTGCTCCTCCCGCGTACGTCGCGTTTGAAAAGGCGCACAACAAAGCGGTCGACGACATTCCTTGGATTCTATCCAAGGACCTGGAGGACATGGATCAGAATGGCACCGCCACCGCCATACTCTCCGTGAGCTCGCCGGGATTCTGGTTTGGACAACGTGATGAAATTCGACGTGTCGCGCGAGAATGCAACGAGACCGCGGCAAAGCTGCGCTCGGATTATCCCGGGCGCTTTGGAAACTTCGCGACAGTCTTCCTGCCCGACACCGAAGGGGCGCTTCGCGAGATTGAATATGCGCTGGATATCTTGAAAGCCGATGGAATCAGTGGATTCTCGAACTACGCTGACATTTGGCTCGGGGATGAAAAACTGGCGCCCATCTGGGACGAACTCAACCGGCGCAAGGCGGTTGTATTTATTCATGCGATAGAAGCAAATTGTTGCCGAAACCTGATTAAAGGCGTAGCGTCCTCGCTTGTTGAGTATGGGGCCGATACCACCCGTTCGATAGCGAGTTTGATTTACAGCGGTACGACAGGGCGCTTTCCGGACGTACGGTTCATTTTTTCTCATGGCGGAGGCATGATGCCGTACGTGATCGAGCGCTTTCTCGCCGGGGACTCGGCCGAGCTCGTGCCCGGTGTGATCACCAGGGGGCAAGGCACCGTCCCTCCGAAGGATGTTCCTAAGGGCGTGTTGTACGAGCTCCGAAAAATGTACTACGATACGGCGCAGGTCTCCAACCCGGTGTCCATGAGAGCGCTCCGCGAAGTAGTGCCGGTATCGCAAATCGTGTATGGGACTGACTCCTGGCGTCGCACTGCGGCGGAGACGAGCCAGGCTCTGAAGGCCGGCAAAGTATTCAATGACACGGAGCTTTTCGCCATCGGCCGGGGCAACATCGAGAGAATTCTGCCGCGTTACAGTCGCGAGTAGGACTTAATCTAATCGAGAAAAAAGGCGTTTCGTCGTTGCCGCGTAATATTAAGTCGAAGCGGTACGAAGGAATACCGTCAATATCAAGTTTCGGATCGCGCACCGCAAACAACCGCCTACGTCGGCGATGCAGTTGAGTGTGGGATCATCGACTGATTCGGGAACATCGTGGAAGAAGACCGTAGTGGAAAGACGGCGCACCAGCCCGATAGCTAATACCATCACGTTCGCCTGTGGACAGCGCGGAACACCGCCGTCCGCGCGCAGCGGGCCGGGAAGAACCGTCCGGAACTGATACCATCCCTCGGCATTCGATCGCGAGCGTCCCCAGCCGAAGAACCTGGGATCTATTTCGTGGAAATGCGGATCCAGCGGATCGCGAAGCACGCCATTCGCATCCGGCTGCCAGATTTCCACGATGGCATCTCTCACCGCGATTTTCCCTTCCTCTAATATTCTTCCGGTCAACAGAATATGCTGGCCGCGCGCCGTTTTCTCCTCAAAATGCGTGAGATCCTCGCAGCCAACTACCAATTCTCCCGGAAAAAACGGCCCAATTGTGCAATAAGGCGACGTCGGTAGATGTTGTTTTGGCATTCGCGATATCACTTAATCCAGGGCGAGCGTGCGACGTTTCCCGCGAAGCACAAAATCACGCTGGAAACCCAGACCATTTACTCTGCCGACTGTAGTGGGAGTCATCTCAAAAATCAGACGTTGCCGGACTTCCGGATCGGGCACCGCGTTCAACAACAGATCCGTTTCATTCAAGGGCTCACCGGGAAAGAAGATCTGCGTAACGAAGCGGCTCATCCAGCTTGGGCCGAGAATCGAAAAGTGAATGTGTGGCGGACGCCACCACCAGTCGGATGCCATGACGGGGTACGCGCCCGGCTTGATGGATTGGAACTTGTAGCAGCCTTTAGCGTCAGTGACGATCCGTCCAATACCAGTGAAGTTTGGATCGATGGGTGCTTCGAAGTGGTCCATCTCGTGCACATATTTGCCGGCCGCATTCGCCTGCCAGATTTCAATCACGGCGCCAGGGATGGGAGAGCCATCTTGATCCATCACCCGGCCGGCGACCCAGATGCGCTGGCCGATAGCGCGCTGATCGCCGTTGACCGTCCTTGAAAGATCGTCCTCTCCGATCGTCAACTTACGGGCCAATCCAGACGGCCCGGTGCGTTCGGAGAGCATCACCGGGCGATGAATCAGCGGCTGTGAAGGATTGCTGGTGAAGCTGCGGGGGTATCCCTTGATGAGCTGGACCAGTTGCGTTCTGTCATCGTAAGGCTCATACTCGATTTCCGGCAACGCTCGTGATGCTGTCAGTGACACAGAAGGGATTATAATCTACTTCTTCGCAAAACCCTCTAAATCAGTTGCTCCGGTTCCGGCAAAAATCAGTGACTGCTCACGACAGGTGGGAGAGACGGAATCATAGTTTCCAAAGACGTTACTAGAACTTTCAGGAGAAGACGAATGGCATATATTTTTCACGAGGACAAGTTACCCAGGCTAGTGTCGGCCGTTCCCGGCCGCGAGCGGACATTCTTTGTCAATAAAGAGCTCGCCAACATCGACGACATGCTGGCCGGCATTATGCGCTATCAGAAAGGCGCAGCATCACCCTATCATCTCCACGAGAATTGCGAGCACTTCTACTTCATCATGGAAGGCAAAGGGAATGTTGAAACCGAGGAAAGCATCCGCGATGTGGGCCCGGGCGATATAGTTTTCATCCCCGCGGAAGACAAGCACCGTTTGCGAGCGACCGAGACGCCTCTGTTCTATTTCGAATTCCAGGCGCCCAACCGCTTTAAAACCACAATCCTAGACGGTTCTCCCGACGATCTTCAATGGAACCGCGTCGACGGCCGAGTTTGGATCCAGAGTTAACGACGTATGGCTATCACATTCATCGAAACCAAAAAGCTGCCACGGCAGAAGATGTCACAGGGAGAGGCGACTGAAATCCTGAACCAGGAGCTAGCCGGCGCGAAAAACGTGCGCGCTACGCTGCGCTGGCTAGAGGCCGGAGAGAGATTCCAGGCGGGGCCCTCTGACGAACACCAACTCCTTTATCTCATGGAAGGTAACGGAAGCATTCATCTCGAGAACAACGACTACGAGGTTTCAAGGGGAGCGGGTGTCTATCTAGGTCCATCGGAAATGGCGATCATACGAGCTGCCGATGGCGCATCCTTGAAATTGTTTCACCTGGTCGTTCCAAAGAGCCAGGAGTAACGCGTCGCGGGCGTTAGACGCCGCCCTCCGTTCCGACGCCGCAGCTTCAGCCGAGAGAGACTACGGCTGCCCATTGCTCTTCGGAAGCGCGAACGCCACGTAGCTGCCACCCGAGGGATGCTTGGATTTTCCGCCTCCCGCGGCGATCACCACAAACTCTCCTCCGTCCGCCTCGTAGACTGCCGGAGTGGCGTTTGCCGATGCCGGAAGGACGGTTTCCCAGAGAAGCTCTCCAGTGGTCTTATCGAAAACATGAAATTTCTGGTCGTGGCTGGTCGCGCCGATGAACAGCAGGCCGCCATCCGTAACCACGGACCCGCCCTGGTTTTCCGATCCCGTATTTGTCAGCCCTTTTTCGGCTAACTCCGGATATTCGCCAAACGGAATTTTCCATACGATCTTTCCCCCGTTCAGATCGATCGCATTCAGCGTTCCCCAGGGCGGAGCAACGGCGGGATATCCGTCCGGGTCCAGAAACTTTTCGTAGTTGCCGAGCTGGTATTGGAGTTTCGAAGGAGCCGTCGTTGAAGCCGTGATCGCTTCATCCTTGCCACTCATGATGTAGTCGATTACCGCGTTGGCCTTCGGCCAATCTAATTCCGCGAAACTGGGCATGCGCCCGTTGCCGCTCCTCACGATCGTCGCAATTTCGGAGGAGTTGTACTTGCGGTCGATATCGATCAGCGCAGGGACTTCCGGAAGGTTACCCGTGCGGTTACTATTGTGGCAGGCGGCGCAATTCTGCTCATAGATTGTTTTTCCGGTAATGGTCTTGGGTTCAGGCGGCCGCTTCACGATCTTCACGATCCAGGCCATCTCGGTTGCGCTCACGTAC
>Ga0302326_10021487_pt1 | contig 13232 bp, 11 predicted proteins | sample Palsa_T0_3_FD_202264 | JGI IMG/M metagenome (GOLD analysis project Ga0302326, IMG submission 202264) | Peat permafrost microbial communities from Stordalen Mire near Abisko, Sweden - Palsa_T0_3 | ecosystem: Environmental > Terrestrial > Soil > Palsa > Peat permafrost | place: Sweden: Abisko... | reverse complement strand
GACGTGAACAAGGCGTTTGCCGCCGTCCGCGATCTGGAGGCCGGCATCACCTACATCAACGCTCCGACCATCGGCGCGGAAGTTCATCTGCCCTTCGGCGGGACGAAAGCGACGGGCAACGGCCATCGGGAAGGCGGCATCGGCGCGATCGACTTTTATACCGAGTGGAAGTCGGTTTACGTGGATTACTCCGACACGCTGCAGAAGGCGCAGATCGACCGGGGGGAGTAAGCGGCGATCTACCGCCGAGACGCAGAGGGCGCCGAGATTTTGTGAAAGGATTGCCCTCGGCGATTTCGGCGTCTCGGCGGTGAGTTGAGTTCGAATATGTCAATCATTCAAGCCCGTGAAATCACGCCTGCTGCCCGCCTGGAAAACGTCCGCTATGCTATTCGCGACCTGGCTTGCATTGCCGACGAGGTCGCGAGGCAGGGACACAAAATTCTGCCGCTCAACATCGGCGATCCTCTTAACTTCGATTTTCAAACGCCGCCGCACATGATCGAAGCCGTTTATCAAGCCATGCGCGACGGCATGAATGGATACTCTGGTTCTTCGGGCATCCCGCAGGCGCTTGAAGCGATTCGGGGCGAGGCGGTTCGCAAGGGGATCACCAATATTCAGGATGTTTTTGTGACCTCGGGCGTCAGCGAGACCGTCGACATCTGCCTGACCGCGCTGCTCAATCCCGGCGACAACCTGCTGACTCCTTGTCCCGACTATCCGCTTTATTCCGCGGTTCTGGCGAAGATCGAAATCGGACTGAACACCTATTATCTGAACGAAGAAGACGGCTGGCAGCCCGATCTCGACGACCTCAAGAAAAAGATCACGCCACGGACGCGCGGCATTGTGTTGATCAATCCCAACAATCCGACCGGATCAGTCTGCAGCCGAAAGATGCTCGAGCAGATTGCGGAACTCGCGCGGCGGCACAATCTTATTATTTTTGCCGACGAGATTTACGACAAACTCATCATCGACGACGATCCCCACGTCGCGATGGCCGCGGTCGCGCCCGATGTGCCGGTCATCACTTTCGGCGGACTGTCCAAAAACTACCTTGCCCCCGGCTGGCGCATCGGATGGGGCATTGCCAGCGGCGAAGCTTCCGTCATCAAGCCGTACCTTGAAGGCGTGAACAAGCTGCTGCGGGCGCGCTTGTGCGCCAACCATCCCGAGCAATACGCGATCAAGCCCGCGCTCGAAGGGCCGCAGGATCATCTCGTCGAAGTGAAGCGCAAGCTGCGCAGCCGCCGCGATCTCACCATGCAGTGGTGCGCGGAAACTTCGCGGGTAAGTTGCGTGTCGCCGCGCGGCGCGTTCTATGCGTACCCCAGCATCGACATCCCGGAAAGCGACGACGTCTTTGTCACCGAACTGATTCGGCAGAAGCATGTGACGGTCGTGCACGGCTCCGGCTTTGGACAGCGTCCGGGGACGAAACATTTCCGCATCGTTTTCCTGCCTGATGAAAAGACGCTGACCGCTGCCTACGCGGCGATTGGCGATTTCTTGCGCGAACGCTACGCATAGGCAGGGTCAGACGCCTTCGACTCAAGGCTAAGCGGCTAACGAGCCGCCGCGATCCGCGATCCTACCGAAGGTCTGCTGGGACCAACGCCTCGCCTGCGCTATGCAGATGATGTGAAGAATCAGGAATAAAGGCACACCGAAGGTAGGAATCACGCTGAGCGGCAGCACCGTCATGGGTGCCGTCGAGATTCCCGCCGAACCCGCAAGACCTTGCGTGCCGATGAATCGGGCCACGGCGCCACCGCTGACTGCCAGAATCAGATCCGCAATTCCAAGCCATTGCCATAGGATGAACATCGTCGTATAGCGCGGATTGGCTACCTTCAAGGCTACGATCGGCGCGGTCGCACCGATTGCGACATCTCCCCAGCCGGCGGGCAACGCGAAGACGCCGGGCAGAATGCCATAGGCGTACAACGCCAGAAACGCGAACCCCGCGATGCGCCAAGCCTGGACGATCGTTAGCGTTTGCGGGCTCAGCGAGAGAATGAACGCGTGAAACGATTTCGAGCTGCGATACCACAAGAAGAACAGAAAAATCGGAATCAGCACTGCCAGCAATAGCGGAAGCGGCGGACGGTTCGGGTCAGTATCGAACAGATGCAATGCCGATGCCGAAAGCGAGAAGGTGAACCAGGCCACGATGAGCCCGGCGGTTAGCTTTCCATAAGCTGCGTTCGTCATGATAGGTCTCCTCGTTCTGTGACCGCGTTGGTCACGTTGTTGGTTAATCTTGCAAGCTCATCCCACTGATGTTGGCCGAGTTGCAGCCGCAATTGCGCTTGTGCTTTTTCCCAGTGAGGAAGTGCCCGTTTGAGTTGACCTTCGCCGGCCTTCGATAAGCGGAGCCGCCACTCGCGCCGGTCCGTGCCGTGCCGCCTGCCGATCCAGCCATGCCGGCTCATGATCTTCAGGGTCCGCGTGAGGGTGGTGCTGTCCATCGCCAGCATTCGCCCCAGTTCTCCCTGCGTCACTTCGCCGGCGAGAGAAAGCACTTGCAATATCGTGAACTGTGTCGCTCGCAGCCCAACGGGCCGGAGCTCCTCTTCATAACATTGAGTGAGTGCTCTGGATGCCCGTCGAAGACCGGCGCACATACAGGGAAGTGAGGGCAAAAGAGATGCATTCATAGCGTAGTAGATGTATATACATAGATATGGGATTCACAGCATATTATTAGGAGCGGCGATTCAGTAGATTCCCGGGATCAACGCCGGGACCTTGCGCGCGTATGCCTCGAACTCCGCGCCAAAGGTCTGTCTCAGCAGTCGCTCTTCGCTCTGAATGCGGATGTACGTTCCCGCAAGAAAGACCACGATCCCAATCGCCAGTGGGATCCCTCGATCCATGACCAGTCCGGTCGCCAGCAGCATTCCAAACATCCCCGTGTATATGGGGTTCCTTACCAACCGGTACGGGCCCTGCTGAATCAGTTCGTGGCCTTCGACGACGCGCGCGGTCAGAGCCCATTGTTTGCCCAAATGCCGCGCCGCGGAATTGACCAGCCACACCGAAACCACTGCGATGATCACGGCGAGCGCGGCCAATCCCCATTCCACGACCGCCGAACCGGACGTGACCGGCGACAATTGTCTCCGCTGTAAGGGGTTGAACCAGACGAAAAAGAAAGCTACGCCTTGCAACGACATTCCGACTAGTGACGTTCGATCGCGTTTCGTCTCGCGGACCACGGGCGGACGTTTCTTCAGCCAGAACGTCAGCGCAAACAGCCCCCAGCATGCGATAACCGCATAGAATGCCACTCTTTGGGCCACATGCGGTGTCTCCGAAATTGCCACGCCTCTCCCCCTCTGACCGCGACCGCAGGTACATTCGGTCGGAACTTTCGTAACTCTACACTGATGGCCCTATTTCCTATACTTGTTCTGGTACTTACTACGGAAATCGAACCCATGCGTCGATTGTTCTTATCTTTCATACTCGTCCTGCTGAGCATTGTCGCCTTGGCGCAAAGCAGCTCTCCAGACGCTCTGTACGAGCGCGGAATGGACGCTATTACGGGTGTCGGGCCATCGCGAAATGACGGGCTGGGAATCGATTATTTTCGGCATTCCTCCGACCTCGGCTACGGACCAGCCCAGATTGCGCTCGGTTACTATTACGAAACCGGAACCTTTCTGGCGCGCGACCCCGGCCAGGCCCTTGACCTGTATCGTAAGGCGGCTCAACAAGGAGACCCGCTGGCGGGTTGGCTCGCCGGGAGGCTCTATTTCATGGGCGGAACGGTGCCGCGCGATCTCGACCTGGCGCGGAAATGGTTTAAGCTGGCAGCCGACCAGAATAACGCTTATGGCGCGTATTTCCTCGGCCGTCTGATGGCGGATCGGGACTATACCAAGGCTCCCGCGCTCTATAAGATTGCCGCCGACCAAGGCTTGCCCCAGGCACAATACTTCTACGCCAAAGCGCTTAAAGACGGGTGCGGCATTCCACAAGACCGCTTCAATGCGTATGTCTGGTACACCATTGCAGCCGACGCCGGTTATGCGGCCGCGGGCCCGGACCTCGGCGAACTCAGCAACGGCGGCTACCTTACAACCGATCAGATCTCGCAGGCGAAAGCGAAGGCCCGCGATATGGAGCAGGTTGTGATCCGCGCCGTCACCGCGCGCGGGTGCTCGGGATGGGATGGAGAGTTTGACGAATTGCCCACCGCGCCTCCACCAAAACTACAGCGCTTCTGCCACTAAGCCGTAAACTTTCATGCTGGAGGCTCCGTCCCTACACCAGCTCCGTGCCCCATAGATCATGCAGGTGCACGATTCCGTGCAGGCGCCAGTCCTCGTCAACAACAACGAGGGACGTAATTTTCATCTCTTCCATGCGCGCCAATGCGGTCGCTGCGAACTCGTGGGGTCCAATGGTTTTCGGTGACCGCGTCATGCAATCCTGAGCCGTCAGATCGAGCGTGTCTTTGCCACGCTGCTCGAGCAATCGGCGGAGATCGCCGTCGCTGATCACACCGAGCAACCGATCGCCCAGTAAAACATCGCCATCGACCACCGTGGTCATACCCAGCTTTTTGCGCGACATCTCGTAAATCACGTCCGGCATCTTCGTCTGCGGTGTGACCCGCGGAACCGCGTCTCCCGAGTGCATCAGCGATTCGACCCGCGCCAGCCGTTTGCCCAGCTTTCCACCCGGATGCAAGTTGGCGAAGTCTTCTTCCTTGAATCCGCGCTTTTCCGAGAGCGCCACTGCCAGCGCGTCGCCCAGAGCCAGCATGCAGGTAGTGGAAGCGGTAGGAGCCAATCCCAGTGAACAAGCTTCCTCGGAAATCGAACAATCCAAAGCCACGTCTGCCGAAGATGCCAGAGTAGAAGCCCGTGTGGAGCGGGCGCCTTCGGCCGCCGGCTTCTTCGCGGACTCGTCGCAAGTCATGCTGATCAGCGGAACCTGCAGTCGTTTAATAGTCGCAAGCAACTGGAGAATCTCCTCCGTTTCGCCGCTCGCCGAAAGCGCCAGCACAACGTCGCCGCGCACAATCATTCCCAGGTCGCCATGCAGCGCATCCACTGGATGCAGATAAAGCGCCGGCGAGCCGGTCGAACTTAATGTAGCCGCAATTTTGCGAGCAATGAGCCCGCTTTTCCCCATGCCGGTTACCACGACCCGGCCGCGGCATCCAAACATCAGATCGAGCGCCCGGTCAAAGTCCGCAGCCATCGGCCCCGCAAGCCGATCCGCCAGCGCCCGCAACGCCTCCGCTTCGATGCGCACTACCTTTTCGCCCACATGTTTCATGAAGGGGAAATGTTAGCAGAAGCCTGCTAAAGTACAGCACAAGGACACAGCAACGTCCGCTTTTTGAGGACAAGAAGGAATTTTCGGTCAAAGCCGCATTGTGTCAAAGCCACATTGTTATGAGCCAACCGGCAATCATGGAAAAAGTGGAACTACCAGTCGCAGACGAAACGCGGATGGCAGCCTATGTCGCGCCGGCTCTGGAGTTTCTGCGCTCGTGAAGAAGTTTGGAACGGTTTTCGCGACTGCATTTTCTCTACTGATGACGGCATGGCAGATGCCAGGGAATGTTGCCGGACATGGAACGAAGATTTTCCGACCTACCTTCTATAAGGATGTACTTCCGATCCTCCAGAATCATTGCCAGAGTTGTCACCGCAACGGAGAATCTGCGCCGATGCCGCTGGTGACTTATGAGCAGACACGTCCCCTGGCGGGGCAAATTGCCGCCGCGGTGGAGATGAAGATGATGCCGCCGTGGTTTGCCGATCCCCGCTATGGACATTTTGCCAATGATTCGTCGTTGACTGAGGAGCAGATCTCGACCATTGCAGCCTGGGAAAAAGCCGGAGCGCCCGCGGGGGATGCGCACGATGCGCCCCCGCCGCCGAAGTGGAGTACGGGTTGGAATATCCCGCAGCCGGACCTGGTGGTGAAGATGCCGAAGCCGGTAGAGATTCCGGCACGAGGCGAAGTGGAATATACGTACGAAATTGCACCTACGCATTTTATCGAAGACAAGTGGGTGCAAATGGTAGAGGTGCGGCCCTCGAGCGCGGCGCATGTGCACCATGCGGTGGTCTACATTCGGCCTCCCGATTCGCCTTGGCTGCGGCATGCGCCGGTGGGCGTACCGTTCACGGCTTCGATGCTGAGCGATCCGGATGAGCGCCGGCAAGCGCACGAAACCACCAGCGATCTGCTGCTGGTGTATGCGCCCGGGAGTGCGCCGGACCGCTGGGCGGACGGTATGGCAAAGTTCGTGCCCGCGGGATCGGATCTCGTGTTTCAGATGCATTACACGACGAACGGCAAGGCGGCCAGTGATGAGACTAGCGTTGGACTGGTGTTCGCGAAGGCCGCGCCGACGCAGAGAGTCATCACACTGCAATTGAATAATCATGCGCTGCTGATTCCGCCGGAGGCGGACGACTTTCGCGTGGAAGTGCAGGGAACGCTGCCGAACGATGCAACCCTGCTCAGCTTTTTCCCGCACATGCACCTGCGTGGAAAGCGTTTTGAATACGACATTGTGCATGACGACGGAAGCGTGGAAACGCTGCTGCGCGTGAATTATCACTTTCACTGGCAGTTGAGTTACAAGCTGGCCGAGCCGCGGGAATTGAAGGCGGGAACCAGGCTGCGGGCAGTAGCCTGGTATGACAACTCGCGGAACAATCCGCACAATCCCGACCCGGAAAAGACGGTGACGTGGGGTGACCAGACGTCGGAAGAAATGATGGTTGGTTTTTTTGACGTGGCAGTGCCCGCGGGGATGGACAAGTGGCAGTATTTTATCCGCCACGGGGAGGCGGTAGCTAAATAACGGCAGCCGGCAGACCGCTCAGAAGTGATCGTCGGTGGCTCGCCCCGGATGTTCCAGTGCCCGAGCCTGAATTGCCCGGTCCCACGGGCCTCCCTGCCAGTTATCTTTCTTGCGATCCGCGATGAGCCATGACGGCAGCGTCATCAGGAGGCGGTGACTCAGCGCGTTGAGATAGGGTTCGTAGAGCACGCGAAGTTCCGCCAATTTTTCTGAAGCATCCGACCCATCCGACAGAGTCACGCCATGCTGGGCGAGATCGGCACGGAGCCGCTTCAGGTCTTCCTCCTCAAGCCGGCCGTTATCATGTGGACTGTACTCCGCATTCACCACCTGCGCCAGATCGACGGCGGCGTGTCGCGCCATGGCGAAGGTGAGCTTTGCCTGGTCCGGATGAATGCCCTCCACGCCGGTCATGATCAACGAGGTGACATCGAGCATCGTCGTCAGCGCGCCCAACCAGGATTGATTGCCGTGCTGCGACCGGAAGAAAACCAGCACCGGATAGGAAATGTGGCTGGACAGAAGGTCGGCGCACCAGCGCTCCCAGTCGCGAAAAATTTGGTCGAGCACCGTCTGTTCCGGACAACAGCCCAACCGGTCCAGAAACTCAGCGGCGCTCGGAGGTGACCCGGCGCGCGCATCGAGCAGCGAAATTTCAATTTCCCGCGAGGCAAAGGAATTGTAGATTACCGGCAAATATCCAACCACGACCCCGAGAAACGCGAAGCCCATGCCCGCTTCCATCACGGCGAGAGCGCGAGCGGCAGCGTTGTTGGGCGTGATGTCACCGTAGCCCAGCGTGAAAAAAGTTTCGCCGCTGAGGTAGACGATTTTTCCGAACGTGATTTTTTCATTGCCTAGCGAAACATGTTCGCCCAGTCCGTACTGGACGCAGGCGAATCCAAAAATCAGTCCGAGCGCCCAAAACCCCAGAAGCACAATCAGTGAAAGCGGCCCATAGTATGCCAGGAAGCCTTCGCGCCGTTTCTCGGCCTTGATGTGCAGCCCCACCCGAGTCCAGAAGCGCCAGGTTTTCTTGTAGAACAAGCCCGTGATGCGAAAAGTTCGTCTGACTCGCCGCGGCAAAACCACGGTCTCAAACGCATCCATCAGGATGAGGAAGATCAAAACAATGCCGGCGATCGATGCCCACCAATGCATAGGGGATGAAATTAGAACACGGGAATGGTAGCAGATTCAGAAGTGAACCAAGCGCTTTGATGTGGGCCTACCAACGTGATTGCTTATCGGCTACTCATGCGCGGGCCGGCGCCGTGCGCCACCAGCGCAAAGCGACCACCCAGAGCGCGAAGATCGGCACAGCCAGAAGGCAACCGCGGACGACCAGGATCGGCAAGGCTTCGGCGGCGATGCGATAGAGATAGAGCGCGGCGATGGTGATCGCCAGCACTACTGTCCACGCGGTGGAAGCTCGCGCGCCACCTGGTTCTTCACTGGCGGCCCCGCGTTCACACCATTCGCGTGCCGCTCGGTCGGCAAGGACAACCACAGGAAGTAGCGCCATGGTCAGGTCTTGCATGTGGAGGTGGTAGCTGATCAGGATTGTCGTCAGGATGGCCACCGCATAGGCCATGGCTTCATCGTTCTTAGCCCGGTTACGCAGCACAAACAACGTCGCCACCACGCCGACCACCGCCGAAGTTATCAATACCACAGGCAGAATCGCTCCCACGTCGAGCCAGGGTGCGAGTGCCCATTGTAGAAACCCACGCAGGTTCGGCATGAACCAGGGGATAAATCCCCAGGGGGTCATTACGTCTTGCTGACGTAGCATCGCAGGATAATCATGGACAATCACCGGACCCACAAGTGCCAGAGAAATCCCGCCCACCAGGGCGCCTCCACTTACAAAGCCCGCCAGTCCGCGCCATTTCCCGCGGAGAAACAAAGCAAAGAATACGATGGCCAGCGCCAGATGAAACTTGAAGCAGGCCAGTGCAATCAGGAACCCGGCCAGGAACTCGCGTCTATTGTCCACTGACCGTAGAGACAGGACCAGAAATAACAGAAATATAAGTGAATCCTGACCTTCTCCTAACACATACATCACCGGATAAAAGGCGAATAAGTAGAGAGCGAGCGGCGTCCCCGTCGCCTGAGTAAGTGCTCGACTATAGGGAGTAAGCAACCAGGCAACGAGAAAAACGAGGGCAACGTTGACGAGCGCCCAGACAAGCAATGCCATCCGATATGAAAGACCCGAGACGGGCCAGTAGAACAGCAACTCGTAAGCGAGATGATTAAAAGGCAGCAGGCCACTGGTCCGAGTTTCTGGATAGAGCCGGATCTGCGCTTTTTCCTGAGCGTCGAATTGGTAGAGCTGGCGGCCCTGACCCGACGCCATCATGTCGACGCCGGTCATGAAAATTCGTAGATCGGTTACCACCGGGCCATGAGAGAAGTACCAGAACATTTGCCTCCCACTCACCCCGATAGAGATCAGGCAAAAAACGATCAAACCCCATCGGGGGACGAGGCGCAAACGATGAATGGCAGACGTGGCTTGCATGCGCGCAGAATGTGATGCGGGCGTAACGGCTCTACCTTGATAACACGTTATGAGTCATGCCTGGTCCGGAAAGAAGATGGCGGAGTCACGCTAGTCACCCACGGAGGATGGGGCTTGTTTTATGGCGTGTCGCCCTATGGAGTGCTATGCGCCGCGTCCAGCGCCTTCTTCACGGCCTGCAATTCTTTCAGCAAGCCGCGCAGGTTCCGCGTGTCGAGCGCGTTTGCGCCGTCGCTTTTCGCTTCTTTCGGATTATCGTGAACTTCCATGAACACACCGTCGACGCCCGCTGCCACCGCCGCCCGCGATAATGTCGGGATGAATTCAGGCTGGCCTCCGCTTACCGCGGGCTTATCGCCATCGCCTTCCGAGGAGGACGGCAGTTGCACCGAGTGCGTCGCGTCAAATACTACCGGTGCGAACTTGCGCATGATGGCGAGGGAGCGCATGTCAACGACCAGGTTGTTATAACCAAAACTCGAGCCACGCTCGGTCACAAATACCTGACTATTGCCGGCATCGCGACACTTGTCGACAGCATGTTTCATGTCCCAGGGCGAAACAAACTGCCCCTTCTTGATGTTCACCGGACGGCTGCTGAGCGCCGCCGCCACGATCAGATCGGTCTGGCGGCAGAGAAATGCCGGAATCTGCAAAACATCCACCACCTCGGCGACAGCAGCCACGTCGGCAACCTGATGCACGTCGGTGAGTACCGGTATGTGCACCTGATCTTTGACTTTCCTCAGAATGCGCAGCCCTTCCTTCATTCCCGGCCCGCGATAGCTGCGGATCGACGTGCGGTTCGCCTTGTCGTATGAGGCTTTGAAAATAAATGGGAAATTCAGCGAACGCGCCACACCCTTTATGATCTCCGCCATGCGCAGCGTGTGCTCTTCACTCTCGATCACGCAGGGACCGGCAATGAGAAATAAATCGCCGGCGCCAACGCGGACGTTATCGATTTGGAAAGATAAGGTCAAAACCAATCACCGCAGAGACGCAGAGTGCGCCGAGAAGAAGCAGGTCCTTCGCTTCGCTCAGGATGACAAATCGCTCAGGGATGCCAAAATTTGTTAGGGGCTTATCTCCGCCCCACTTTTTCCGGCCGCAGAAACATCCCGATCTCCGCCGCGTCTTTTCGCCCTTTCTGTTTCTGGCCGTGTTCGTATGCAGCGCCCACGAACGCTTTGAACAGCGGATGGGGCTCCAGAGGCTTCGACTTGAATTCGGGATGAAACTGGCATCCGATAAAGAACGGATGACCGGGTATCTCCACCATCTCGACGTAAGTGCCGTCGGGAGTCGAGCCGGAAATGCGCAGTCCTGAAGCTACCATCGGCTCCTCATACTCGCGATTGAATTCGTAACGATGCCGGTGTCGCTCGCTGATCTCGGTCTGGCCATAAACCTTGTACGCCAGCGTCCCCATCTCGATCTTGCATGGCCACGCTCCCAGGCGCATCGTGCCACCCAGTTCTTCCACGCCCCGCAGCTCGCGCAGCTTGTAGATCACGCGATGCGGAGTCGCCGGATCGAACTCGCTGGAATTGGCGTCCGCCAGTCCGCAGACGTTGCGCGCAAATTCAATGCAAGCCGTCTGCATCCCGAGGCAGATTCCGAAATAAGGCACATGCCGCTCGCGCGCGTACTGGATCGCCTTCAACATGCCTTCGATGCCGCGTTTGCCGAATCCGCCAGGCACGAGCAGCCCGTCGTATTCTTCCAGCTGTGCTTCAAAACTCTTGTCGGCATTCTTGTCCGTTTTGTCGGCGGACTCCAATCCCTCCGCTTCGATCCAACTCACTTCCAGCTTCAGATTGTGCGCGAGCGCGCCATGCACCAGCGCCTCTTTCAGCGACTTGTAGCTATCCTCATATTCCACGTACTTCCCGACAATGCCGATGCGAACCACATCCTTCGGGTTATAGACGCGGTGCACCAGATCGTTCCACTTCGAAAGATCGCGATCCTTAGCCTCCAGATGCAGACGGCGCAGCACCAGCGTATCCACTTCTTCATGCGCAAAGACTACCGGCACTTCGTAGATGGACGCAACGTCCTTCGCCGTGATCACCGCCTCTTCTTCGACGTTGCAGAACAGCGCAATCTTCGACTTGATCTCTTTCGAAAGGAAGCGATCGGTGCGGCATAAAAGAATATCCGGCTGAATTCCAACGCTGAGCAATTCCTTGACAGAGTGCTGTGTCGGCTTGGTCTTCAATTCCTGAGCCGCGGCAATAAATGGCACCAGGGTCACGTGGACGAACAAGGTATTGTCGCGCCCCAATTCCTGCCGCATCTGGCGGATCGCCTCGATGAATGGCAGCGACTCGATGTCGCCCACTGTGCCGCCAATCTCGATCAGCGCCACGTCCACGTCCTGCGCGACCTTCTTAGCCGCTGCCTTGATTTCGTTGGTGACGTGCGGAATCACCTGCACCGTCTTGCCCAGGTAATCTCCGCGGCGCTCCTTGGCGATGATCTGCTCATAGAGCCGCCCGGTCGTCCAATTGTTATCGCGAGAAAGCTTGGCGTGCGTAAAGCGTTCGTAGTGGCCAAGGTCGAGATCGGTTTCTGCCCCGTCGTCGGTCACGAAAACTTCGCCGTGCTGAAATGGCGACATTGTCCCCGGATCAACGTTCAGGTAGGGATCGAACTTCATCAGATTGACTTTGAGGCCACGGCTTTCGAGCAGGCATCCAATGGAGGCCGCCGCAAGTCCCTTGCCCAATGAAGACACCACACCGCCGGTTACAAAAATGTACTTGGCCGACATCGCTTCCTCGCTCTGATTTGTTTTGGGAAATTGTGCGGGTTGGGGTGCACGATCAATTATGCCAGAAGTCTTTCGGGAATGGAATGTGGAAAAAGAGCAGCTGTCAGCCCCGGGATTAGACACCGATCCCCATCACTCCCGGCATCTAATTTGTGCAGATACGTTTTTGCAGATGAGGGCGCAAGAGCCGATAATGTTCCCCGGCATGAAATCGTTGAATTACGGAGCGAGCATCCGCACAGCGGGCTGCCTCATGGGGTGGCTTTCCCCGGCTGCCTGTCTTTTTGCCGCGCTTCTTTTCTCGGTGCTCCTCTCCGCGATTCCGAGCCTCGCCCAGACCCAGGCCCGCCGCCTCATCCTGAAAGATGGTTCCTACCAGTCTGTCACCAAGTATGAGATTCACGGGGACCGCGTCCGGTATCTTAGCGCCGAACGCGCCGAATGGGAGGAAGTCCCGACCTCGCTGATTGACTGGGACGCCACCGACAAATTTGAGCAGGGGCGCGATCAGGGCAGGTTAGCTCCCGAGGCAGTCGAACTCGACAAGCAACTCGACGCCGAACGGAAAACCGAGCAATCCCATTCACCGGAAGTCGCGGCCGGCTTGCGGCTCCCCGATGAAGGCGGCATCTTCTTACTTGATACTTACCAGAATCAGCCGCAGTTGTCCGAACTGCAGCAGTCGGGTGGCGATGTTGAAAAGAACACAAAATCGAATATTCTGCGATCGGCGATTAATCCGCTGGCCGGAGTCAAGCAAACCATTGAACTTCCGGAGGCGCATGCCAAGGTTCAGTCGCACACCACCGTGCCTTCCCTCTACATAAACATCGATGAGAATGAAGTTGCGCCGGCGACTGCGCAAGCTGGCGGTGGCGATCCACCGCTTGCGCCCACCGAGCGCTTCAAGATCATTCGAGTCGACGTCAAAAACGGCAAGCGGGTAGCCGGAGCGATCAAGATCGCGGTCACCGGAAAGACGAAGACCGACGAACGGTTTGTGGCGGCCACGGCCACTGGCATGACCGGAGGCTGGGTCAAGCTCACCCCGACGGACTCTCTCGCGGCGGGCGAAT
>Ga0302326_10021485_pt1 | contig 13234 bp, 11 predicted proteins | sample Palsa_T0_3_FD_202264 | JGI IMG/M metagenome (GOLD analysis project Ga0302326, IMG submission 202264) | Peat permafrost microbial communities from Stordalen Mire near Abisko, Sweden - Palsa_T0_3 | ecosystem: Environmental > Terrestrial > Soil > Palsa > Peat permafrost | place: Sweden: Abisko... | reverse complement strand
AAGGGTGTCCTCCATGCTAGTGCGCCGCGACCGCGTCGCGGGTGCGCTTGTAATAGAACCTCAGGGGTAGGCTCAGAATAAACGTAATCACGAAGTACGAAATAACGGCCGGCACGACGAGCGTGTCCGCAAAATCGCTCGTCCCGATGAGCGCGCAGAGTCCGATGTTGCGCATCAGCGTTCCGATCGAAAGGGTTCGGCGGTAGGTACGATCCGGGCCGCCGAGCAGCCACCCGACTGCCAGGGCAAAGAGCCCGATCGCTGCGATGATGGCCAATTGGCCGAAGCCGTACACAGACGCAACCGAGCTGATGAGCTTGGGTCCTACGAGGACGACCAAGGCTAAGGTCGCCAGCAAGAACAGAACGTGAAGTATGCGGATTGCAGCGTCCTCAGTCTTCTCGGACAAACGCGGCCCGATCACCGCTCCCACAATGAGGGGCAGCAATTGAAACCCGAGGAGGGTCGTCAAGAACTTGACCGCAGGCACGTTGAGGTCGTGCGGCAGTAAGAGTGCCGCCGTGATCGGTATCGTTAGGACCGAGAGGGCGGAAAAGAGAAAAGCGATCACGAGGACAAAGGCAAGGCTTCCACCTTGCTTTCTGCCGGCAGAGTTTACGAGAAACGGCACGCCGGGTGACATCGCCATCAGCAGGATGCCGATCGACACCTCTTCTTGGACGTGGAATCCACTGATCAGCAGCCATGCGAAGACCGGCACCAGCACAAAATTCGCGATGAGCGCCTTCAACAAGAGATTGTAGTTGCGCAGCGTGGCGGCTACGTGCTGAAGGTTCACTTGCAATCCAGCGCCGAGCATCGTCGTTACGATCATAACCAGCGCGAAGATCTTAGCTGTGGCCATGTTCTGTTGCTCCTCATGATCTGGCACGATTCTGCAGCGCACGAGGGCGCGCGACTTTCTGCGCCCCCAAGCGTAGCATCGGCCACGCGAGGCCGATATCCCGAAACAACGGCCGACGCGGTCGACAATGCGTGAATGGGACCTTCTTGCAGTTTTCGCTTTGCTAGCGTGAGCCTGCAGAATCACTGCCGCGCGACGCCTGCCGGTCGCCGGTCGGCCAGAGGCCGGGGTCGCGTGCGGCCTTGGCTGTCGAGGATGTCGCATCTCAAGGCCGATAGCCAGGAGTCGCAGAAGGCCAGGCACTCGATGCGAGCTGAGTTAAGGAATAGTACGCAATGACGGTGTTGCAAACGGGCGAGATGACACGGATCGAAGGCGGAACGTTCTCCATGGGAGCAAGCGATTTTTATCCCGAGGAGGCGCCGGTCCGTGAGGTCACCGTTTCTACGTTCTTCATCGATCCGCACACGGTCACGAACGCCGAGTTTTCGAGGTTCGTGCGCAAGACCGGATACGTGACGGTCGCGGAGCGCCCGCTCGATCCAAAAGAATTCCCTCAGGTCTCCGCCGCAGAACTCGTGCCGGGCTCCCTATGCTTCCATATGACGGAAGGCCCGGTCGATCTCAACGACTTTCGCAACTGGTGGTCGTGGGTCCAAGGCGCCTGCTGGAAGCGTCCGGAAGGACCCGGCAGCTCAATCGCCTCGCGACCCGATCACCCGGTCGTGCACGTTGCGTACGAAGATGTCGAGTCATATGCGCGTTGGGCTGGAAAACGTCTGCCCACCGAAGCTGAGTGGGAGTATGCATCGCGTGGCGGCCTCGACGGAAAGAACTTCGTTTGGGGCGATGAGCCCTATCCTGAGGGGCGTCAATTCGCGAATACCTGGCAGGGCGACTTCCCATGGAAAAACTCGGCCCTCGACGGATACGAGCGAACCGCGCCGGTCGGACAGTTCCCGGCGAACGGTTACGGCTTGTTCGACATGGCCGGCAATGTTTGGGAATGGACAAGCGATTGGTACGTCCCTCATGCTGACGGAGTCAAGGCGCCCTGCTGCGCCGGCGACGACCGTGCGGCGAGTTTCGACCCTTGTCACAGCGAAGGCCTCATGCCGCGCAAGGTCCTGAAAGGCGGTTCGTTCCTTTGCGCACCAAACTATTGTTTACGCTTTCGGCCGGGCGCTCGGTCCCCGCAGGCTGTGGACACCGGTATGTCACACATCGGCTTCCGATGTGTTGCTGATGCGTAGCCGCGCGCTCAATAGTCTCAGAAATCCTGAAGAGGTGGCGCGCGTTCTTTCGGGATAATCAAGCTCGCGAGCTGCTGGTATTGTGGCGAAGCATACATTCGACTCGGAGGATAAACAGGCTCATATGGCCGCGAAAAAACCAAATATTCTCGTCCTTTGGGGCGACGATATCGGGATCTGGAACATCAGCCGTTTTAGCAACGGTATGATGGGGTACCGGACGCCGAACATCGATCGCGTCGCAAACGAAGGCGCTCTTTTTACCGACTACTATTCCCAGCAAAGCTGCACTGCAGGCCGTGCCTGCTTCATTGCTGGTCAGAATCCGATCCGCACCGGCCTCACGAAAGTCGGCATGCCGGGCGCTACCGTCGGTCTGCAACCGGAAGACCCCACGATCGCCGAGATGCTCAAGCCACTCGGGTATGCCACCGGCCAGTTCGGCAAGAACCACCTCGGCGACCGCAATGAGTTCTTGCCGACGGTGCACGGCTTCGATGAATTCTTCGGCAACTTGTATCACCTCAACGCCGAAGAAGAACCCGAACTGCCCGACTACCCGAAGGATCCAAAGTTCCTCGCACGGTTTGGTCCGCGCGGCGTGCTGCACTGCACGGCTACCGATAAAGACGATGCCACAACGGACCCTCGTTGGGGTCGCGTCGGGAAGCAGACGATCGTCGACACCGGTCCACTCACCAAGAAGCGCATGGAAACCGTCGACGAGGAGATCACGAGCGCTGCTCTCGCGTGGATGGAAAAGCAAGCCAAAGCCGATCAGCCGTTCTTTCTCTGGTACAACTCGACAGCTATGCACTTCCGGACGCACGTCGCGGCAAAGAATATCGGGAAGAGCGGGCAGGATCCGTACAGCGATCGGATGGTCGTCCACGACGAGCAAATCGGAATGATGCTGGACAAGCTCGACGAGCTCGGCATCGCCGATAACACCATCGTCATGTATTCCACCGACAACGGTCCCGAGAACGACACGTGGCCGGACGGCGCCAACACGCCCTTCCGCGGACAGAAGGACTCGAACTGGGAAGGCGGCTGGCGCGTGCCATCGTTCATTCGCTGGCCGGGGAAGATCAAGCCCGGAAGCGTCTTCAACGGAATCGTATCTCACATCGATATGTTTCCGACGTTCCTGGCGGCGGCGGGCAACCCCAACATTACCGAGCAACTCCTCAAGGGCACGACGGTCGGCGGCAAAAAGTACAACGTCCATCTCGACGGCTACAATATGATTCCTTACTTCAGCGGGGCAGTGAAGGAAAGCCCCAGGCAATCCCTCGTGTACTTCAGCGACGACGGCGACGTCATCGCAGTGCGCGTCGGCGATTGGAAAATGAATCTCGCTCTGCAGCGGGCCAACACGATGTCGCAGTGGGCCGAACCGTTCGTCAAGCTTCGGCTGCCGCATATCGTAAGCATGCGGCGCGATCCGTTCGAGCGGGCCGACTTCAACTCGAACACCTATTGGGATTGGCTCGTCGATCACGCGCCCATGCTGTACCTGATGCAGGAAGTGATAGGCGAACAGATCCAGGACTTCATCAAGTTCCCGCCGCGGCAGAAGCCTGCTTCATTCAACCTCGACTCCGTCTTGCAGCAGATTAAAACGCCGCACGGCTAGATAACCCGGGAATAAAAAACAGAAAAATGGCAGAGCCTTTCCGTACCGCGTTGAAAGAACGCGGTATGGAAGGCTCTTTCCGTTTGTGAACGGCGACAAGACATTGCCGGCTCCGGGGACGATTGCCGCGCAAGTCAACGCGTTTTACGAAAGCCATCCGTACCCGCCGCCGCAGGACGATCTCGAGGCGTACCGCCGTTCCTGGGACGATGGACGCCGGCGCGCCGACTCGCATCTCTTTTGGCCGGATGAGCCCTATCGTGACGATCGGAGCGTCTTGGTGGCCGGTTGCGGCACGACGCAGGCCGCCCACTATGCGTTGCGCTGGCCGCGCGCTCGAGTCGTCGGCATCGATGTGAGCGCGACGAGCATCGCGTTCGCACGCGACTTGAAACGCGCGCACGGGCTCGACAACCTCGAGCTGCATCAGCTTGCCGTCGAGCGCGCTCCCGAGCTTGGCCAACGCTTCGAGCACGTGGTCTGCACGGGCGTGCTGCACCATCTCGCCGATCCCGACGCCGGCTTGCGGGCCCTGCACGACGTTCTCGAACCGAACGGCGCCATCAACCTGATGCTCTACGCGCCGTACGGCCGCGCGGGCGTCTACATGCTGCAGGACTACTGCCGGCGCCTCGGCATCGGATGGTCGCAGCCGGAAATTCGCGCCTTGGCGGCCACTCTCAAAGCGCTTCCTCCCGACCATCCGCTGGCGCCGCTGCTCCGCAACTCGCCCGACTTCGCGAACGTCGACGCGCTCGCGGATGCACTCCTGCATCCGCAAGATCGCGCGTATTCCGTGCCGCAAGCGTTCGACTTCCTGGCGTGCGCGGAGCTCGCGTTCGGGCGCTGGCTGCGCCAGGCACCCTATCTACCATCGTGCGGGGCCTTGGCAGCGACGCCGCACCGCTCGAAGCTAGCCGCTCTAACGGCCGAAGCGCAATATGCCGCCATCGAGCTGTTTCGGGGCACGATGGTGCGCCACAGCGCCATTGCGTATCGACGCGATCGGCCCGCACCGAGCTCGCGCGTCGATTTTGGCGGCGATGCATGGCGCGCGTACCGACCGATTCGCCTCCCCGACACGGTCGTCGTGCGGGAACGCGTGCCGCCCGGAGCTGTTGCCGTCCTCATCAATCGCAATCATACGTACACTGATCTGTACCTGCCCATCGACGCGCGCCAAGATCGACTGCTGGCCGGCGTAGACGCAGAGCGCACGATCGGGGAAATCTGTACGGCCGCGGGCGACGATGACGTCGCGCGTGCTTTTTTCGAGCAGCTCTGGTTGTGGGATCAAATCGTCTTCGACACGTCGATGCGCGAAGGCGGTACGTCTCGAGAACCGGGGGAGACTCGCGTAACGAAAAGGTCCGGCTAGCGCGATGCCGGAAGGCCGGGCCCCAAATGGCGCTTGATTAAGGCACGGTTCAGAGATCATGAACCGGCACCGCGCGAACGGAAGCGATGATCGTGCTCTGCGGCGCAAGGAGCTCGCTGCATTTCTGCGCGCGCGGCGCGAGTCGATCAGTCCCGAGAGCGCCGGTCTCGCGAAGTTCGGCAGGCGCCGCACGCCCGGCCTGCGGCGCGAAGAAGTGGCGATGCTAGCCGAGATCGGCGCGGGCTGGTACACGAAACTTGAAATGGCTCACGACATGAAGCCCTCGCCTACGACGCTTTGGGCGATTACGCGTGTCCTACGGCTCGATCGCGGCGCGACGGAATATGTCTTCTCCCTTGCAGATGTGGCGATGCCCCTCGAAGCCGTCGAGACGGCCAAGGGTTCGCGAATTCCTCTGGCGATGGAGCGATTGGTCGAGGATTTTCCGAACAGGGGAGTCCTCATCATTGATCGCTACATGACGGTCGTTCGTTGGAACGCAATTGCAGACGCCATGTTCGACTTATCCAGGCATACGACGACGATCGAGCGCAACGCGATCATCCGACTCTTGGAGAATAAAAGCTTCACGGCATACTTCGATGCCGACTGGCAAGAGATAATGCGCACCATCATCGGCATGTTTCGCCGCGTCTATCTGAACGAGCCCTCGGACCTAACGCGGGAGGTTTTCGCGCGCGCCAACAGTTCGGAGTTCTTCCGAAAGCTTTGGCGTGAACAGACCGTGGCGCAAGACATGTTCGAGTCAGACCGGCCCATGACGCGCAGTCATCCGGTCGTCGGCGGTTTCCGAATCATCGCCGCAAACTTCCACGTCGTGGCGAGGACGGACTATTTCGTTCGAATTATCGCCCCGGCCGATCCGGAATCGGCGGAAAAGTTCGCGCGTTTAGCCGAGCTCGGCACCAGCTCGGATCGAACTACGTCCTCGAGTTAGTTGCCCTGGTCGCCGTAGATCAAAGCGGTTTTGGTCGATCCCGTTGTTAGCCAATCTTTGAGCGGCAATTGTACCGCTTTGAAAAACTCGTCGGCCAGCCCGTCGGCCTTACCCTTTTCCTCGTGTGCGGGGTGATAGGACCAACCGAACTCCGCGACGAGCGGTACGAACTTGTCCGGAACAGGACGGGCCCAAACCGCCAACGTTGCCGTGGCGGTGGTATGATGCCCGAACTCAAGCGTTCCGAGGTTCGCCTGAATTTCGAAGATTTTGGCGTTGTTCACGATGTTCAGCGGTTCGTCGGTTTTTAGAGCCAACGTCTTGATGTGCGGAAAAGCGTCGCTGAGTTTTGAGAAGGGTAGCGTTACATCGAGTTCGGGTGACTCGACGATGCAATTGTTCGAAAAAATTTCCTTGGACGAACCCAGCGTGTCGCCGCGGAGAATCTCCTCTTTAAACTTCATCTTCTGTTGCGGAAACATCGAGCTACTATCGAAATTCTCGGCTTTCTCCAATTCGGACGCGCGGCATTTGAAGGTTACTTCCCAACTCTCATCCGGCCAGCCGCCGTCGCGAACCTGACGGATGCGAAAGATGAGATCATTTTTCCTCAGCGTTTCGTCCGCCGTGTCGTAGAATTGAACAATGCGCATTTGCGAGTCGATCGCGTCGAACGGTGTGTACTTGACACCCGCTGCCGCCGCAGCCTTGCCGAGCAGTTCACTGAGCTCGGTGAGCGACTTGCGCGTCTGAAATTTTTCGGGCTTCAGCAAGAGCTTGAATTCACGATGGGTTATGGTTGCAGCCATTGATCCTCCAGGACAGGGACGGGAGTACATCCTACGCCGCCAGCCTTCCGCCCATTATCCCGAAAAGCCAAAAGCCCTAGGTGGGCGCCGTCTACGAGATGGCTTTGCGCGTACCGGATAGTGAAGGGGAGCGGAACCGCGTACGGTGATAGATGGCATATTGCCATGGCTGCCGACCGGAGTGCACCGTGAATGCTTACGGGGAAAAGCCACTTTTGCGCTTTATCGTAGCGCTAGGCCTTGCCACCGTTCTCAGTGTCGCGGCCCGCGCAATCGTGCAGGCGGATGCTGGGAAGTCGCTATCGGGCTCGACGGGAGCCGAGGGTTGGTATACGACGTCGCAGGCCGCCGCCGGCGCGAAACTTTTTGCGCAAAAATGCGCCGTGTGCCACGGGGCAAAACTCCAGGGTGGCGCAGGCCCGACACTTGTGGGCAGGCAGTTTTTCCTGCGGTACGGCGGCAAACCGCTGAGCCAACTTTGGTATAACGTCCACACTCAAATGCCATTGAACGCTCCGTCGTCGCTGCCCAATCCCGATTCACTCGCAATTATCGCGTTCATCCTCAAGAGCAACGGCTTCCCCGAGGGCAATTCGCCGATCGTCGGGCACTACGATACCTCGCGGATCATTCCGGCATCAGCACCGGGCGCCGCGCCGCCGGCTGCAGCGCGCGTTGCGAAAGCACCGATGGTCGTGCAGCAACCCTCCACGAATCTGCCGCTGCAGAGCGAGTTGGATGGCGCGGACACCGATGCGGACAACTGGCTGGCCTACGGCAAGGGCTACCGCGAGGAACACTACTCGCCGCTTTCGGAGATTTCGGCCTCCAACATCGCGCAGCTGAAAAAAGTCTGCTCCGTCCAATTGGCGGACGGAGGCTCGTTCGAGGGCAGTCCCGTCGCGTATGACGGCGTGCTGTACGTAACGACGACCAACCGAACGTTCGCAATCGATGGGCGGACGTGCGCCAAACTTTGGACTTATTCGTACGATGCCGCCGACGTCGAGGCGGGTGCAAACAATAAGGGTGTCGCGATCGGAGGAGGCCGCGCGATCCGTGGCACTACCGACGGTCATTTGATTGCGCTCGATCTAAAGACCGGAAAGCTGCTCTGGGACCGCAAGATCATGGAATCCAGTACCGGAGCGTCGGCGCTCGCCGCGCCTTTGATCTGGAACGACCTGGTCTTCATGACGAAAGCCGGCGGAGACCTCGGCATACGCGGCGAGGTCATGGCCTTCCGCGTGAGCGACGGTACGAAGGTTTGGGGGTTCTCCGCGATTCCGGTCGCAAAGGAAACCGGCGCCGCCACGTGGCCGAATCCGGCATCTGCCGAGCATGGCGGCGGAGCGACGTGGACGTACTTGACCCTCGATCCCGTGACGGGAACGATGTTCGTTCCCGTCGGGAACCCTTCGCCCGATTTCAACACCACGACGCGGCACGGAGAGAATCTGTTTTCGACCGGCATCGTCGCACTCGATGCGAAAACCGGCACGCTGAAGTGGTGGTACCAAACGCAGCCGAACGACGATCACGATTGGGACGCGACCGGCAGTGCGTCCTTCGACACGGCGGACGGCCGTAAGTTGCTCGCCGCGACTGCGAAGGACGGCTACCTTTATCTGCTGGACCGGACGAGCGGGAAACTCGTGAGGAAGTTCGCCGTGACGACGATTGAGAACGTGACCGTACCGATTACAACATCGGGAACGCGTTACTGCCCGGGCGCTGTCGGCGGCGAAGAATGGAACGGTGCCGCCTGGGATCCGGCATCGAGCCTCGTGTACGTCAACTCCGTCGATTGGTGCACTACCGTGAAGCTCGCGCCCGTCGCAGAGTCGGGCGCCGCGAGCCTCAACGTAAGCAACTTCGGTGGTGGCATTCCTCTGCCCGACCCGATGGAGAAGGCCGGGGGTTGGACGACGGCGATCGATCCCGCGACTGCGAGCCAGAAATGGCACATCCGGATGGCGACTCCTATGGTTGCCGCGGTCACGCCAACTGCCGGCGGATTACTTCTCACGGGCAATCTCAACGGCGACTTCCTGGCGCTGGACGCGACGAGCGGTGCCGAGTTGTTTCGCTACGACACGAAGGGCGCGCTTGCCGGGGGAATCGTGACCTATCGCTCCATGCAGAAGCAATACATCGCCGTGGCCAGCGGCAACACGTCGTTCGTGGCATGGAAGGTTACCGGGAAACCGACGCTCATCATTTTCTCGCTCTAGGGCCGGCCGGTTTGGATCCGAAAGCCCCCAGCGTGGGCGCAATCGACGAATCGACGCTGCGGCATCCGTCCGAGCGGATCTACTTTTACGTGCTCGTGGCCGTCAACTTTTTGCTTTTAGGTTTGGGCATTGCCTTGCTGTTCCACGAACCTTCGTGGATCAAAAACCATCCGATCCTGAGCAAACAAGTACAAGTCGCGCGCTTTTTGGCGTGGACCGCTCTGATCGGCATACCGTTCCTCGCGCTCCAGCGCAATCGACGCGAAGCGTCGATCCGCGGCAATTCGATTCGGGTATCGAAGGAACAATTTCCCGAGGTCTACGCGGTTCTCGAAGATCATTGCCGCAGACTCGGCATGACACAGGTACCCGAACTGTTTCTGACCGGTGGCAGCATCGCTCCGTTCTCGCAAACGTTTTCGTCGTGGCGCGAGAACTACATCGTTATCCATCAGATCATTTTCGACATCGACATGCACAAAAAGACCGACGTGCTCGCATTCATTCTCGGCCACGAGCTGGGTGCGATTCGGCTGAAGCAAACGACGGTGATCAACGAGATGCTGCTCACGTATGTGTCCGCTGTCAAATGGCTTCGTAACCCTCTGAGCCGAGCTCGAACGTACTCGCGAGATCGCTACGGGGCGACTCTCGCTCCAACGGGGTTTCGCGGACTCCTTATCAATGCGGCGGGCAGGCGTCTGATGGAGCAAGTCGACATCGAAGAATATTTGAAGCAATCGCGACAATACGGGGGCCTCTGGTCGAACCTCAACATCTTCTTTGACGGCAAGCCCGCAGTCTATTCCCGAATCAACCAGTTGCGCAAAGCCGGATTTAGTTACAAGCCACCGGAGGTACCATGAAGCTTAATCCGTTTTCGTCGAAAAAGGGCATCAGTCGGAGGCGCGTGCTCGCGGGCGCTGCAACCTTTGTTGCCGGCGCGTCGTTCGCGGAAACCGCAGCCGCGCAAAATCCCGGTGCAGCCGTCGTCGGGGTGAATCCGCTTTCGTCCTGGAACGAGGGCCCGGCAAAGAAGGCGATTTTCGATTTCGTAAAGGCGACGACCGACTCATCGAGTCCGAACTTCGTGAAGGTGGAAGATCGCATCGCGACCTTCGATCAAGATGGCACGCTTTGGGTGGAACATCCCGCGTACGCTCAGGCCATGTTTGCGATTGCCCGCGTTGTGGCACTTGCGCCGGGGCATCCGGAATGGAAAACGACGGCACCGTTCAGCGCGATCCTGTCCGGAAACCCGGCCGCGATTGCGATGCTGAAAGAAGAGGAATGGGCTCAGATCCTCGCCGTCACGCACGCGGGAATGAGCACAGAAACCTTCGTTGGCCTCGTGAGAACCTGGATCGCCAGCGCGAAGCATCCGAGATTTCAGAGGCTCTACACCGATCTTACGTACCTGCCGATGCGCGAAACGATGGACTTTCTGCGCTCGAACGGATTCAAGACCTACATCGTCACGGGCGGCGGCCAAGAATTCGTGCGAGCCTACGCCGAACGCGTCTACGGCGTCCCTCCTGAACAAGTCATTGGATCGAGCATTGCGACGAAATATGACTTCGTGAACGGGCAGCCGACTTTGATGCGCGAGCCGAAGCTCTTTTTCAACGACAACAATGGCGGTAAGGCGATCGGCATCAATCTGTTCATTGGAAAGCGGCCGTATGCGGCCTTCGGCAACTCGACCGGCGATCAGCAGATGCTCGAGTGGACCGGCGCGGGATCCGGCGCTCGTCTCAAAATGCTCGTTTATCACGACGATCCGGTACGTGAATACGCGTACGGGCCCGCTGGCGGACTCCCCAATACGTCGGTCGGAACATTCTCGACTGCATTGATGAGCGAGGCTCAAACTCGGGGCTGGACGGTCATCAGCATGAAGAACGACTGGAAACGCCTTTTCTCGTTCGAGTAGATTGATTGAGTTTGCGTCAGTTTGAATCGGAGGCGAAATGCGCGATACCCAGCACCCCACCGGGTGGTCGAACCGCTTCAGGTACTACGCAGCCTTGTATGCGGTGGTCGGAGTCAGTCCGATGCTATTGTTCCTTAGGCGCGCCTCCGATGTGCCGCCCATAGTCTTGGGAACGGCATGCGCATTTGGGCTCGGAGTTGTTGGAGCGGGCGTCTGGTACGTGTTGACCCATAGAACGGTGTCGCTGAAGGAGATTATGAGCGAACGCGAGCGATGGATCCTCGGCGTAGAGATCGCTTTCGTCCTGGCGCTTATTGCCTTCAACGTATTCAAGCAACTCGCGCGATAAGGCCGTAGCGCCTCGGCCAGGAACTCCTTTAAGTCAGCAGATCCCGTACGAACGGAATCACTTTGCTTCCGTAGAGCTCGACGCTTCGCATCAGCTTTTCGTGTGGCAGCGGTCCCGCGCTATATTTCAAATCGAAGCGAGCGATGCCGAGAATCTTGGCGGTTGCCGCGATCCTGCGTGCGACCGTTTCAGGCGATCCGCAATACAACGATCCCCGGTCGGCTTCGCGGTCGAAGTCCTCGCGCTCGATGGGCGGCCAGCCGCGCTCGGCGCCGATTCGGTCGCGCATGATCTTGAATGCGGGCCACAACTCTTCTTTGGCCTGTGTGTCCGTGTCGGCGATGTAGCCGGGCGAGTGGACGCCGATCGGCAGCATGGGCTTGCGAAGTTGAGCGAGAGTGCGTTTGTACAACTCGACGTAGGGCAGAAAGCGCTGCGGGTCCCCGCCGATGATTGCCAGCATCATCGGCATCCCATAACGAGCGGCACGGACGACCGACTCGGGACTTCCGCCAACGCCGATCCACGTCTTCAACGATCCCGATTCAATTGTGGGAAAAACGCGCTGCGTCGTGAGCGCCGCGCGCGTCTTGCCGTGCCACGTTACGGGCTCCTGCGTAATCAAGGCCGAGAAGAGGTCGAGCTTTTCAGCGAAGAGTTCCTCGTATTGACTGAGGTCGTACCCGAACAACGGGAAGGATTCCGTAAAAGATCCGCGCCCGAGAATGACTTCCGCGCGCCCGCTCGAGACCGCATCCAAGGTCGCGAAGCGCTGGAATACGCGCACCGGATCGTCCGAGCTCAGCACCGTCACGGCCGAGCCGAGACGGATTCGACTGGTGCGCCCTGCTATTGCCGCGAGCACGACCTCGGGCGACGAAACCGCGAAATCGCCGCGGTGATGTTCGCCCACGCCGATGAAGTCAACGCCCAAGCTGTCGGCAAGTACCGCCTCGTCGACGACGTTTCGAATGACCTGAGCGTGGGATAAGAGTTCGCCGCTGGAACCGCGTGTGACGTCCCCAAACGTGTCCAACCCGAGCTCGAGAGTTTCCATTTTGTCTAGTATGACCCGGCCCGCGGCGATCCCGTTCGAAGCTCCAGCGACGGCCGCCTACGGCGCTCGATCGGTACCTCATTTGAAAAAAGATTGGCTGCCTCGCGGGCGTCGTACATTTTCCCGCCGAAGCCGAAAACCGCCCGCCGGCGCCTGTCTCGATGCTACCCATCAGCTGCGTGAAAGCGAGGATAGCGAATGAATCCATCTAGCGCGGACGTGAGCAGCTTCGTCACGGCGTTCTCCGTAATCTTGCCGGTGCTGTTCGTCATGGGCCTGGGGTATTGGGCCGGACGTGCCAAGCAGTTCGACCAGGATCAAGTCCGGGGCCTCAATGCCTTAGTACTTGAGTATGCATTGCCCGCGCTGCTGTTTGTCGGAGTCGTGTCGGCGTCGCGCGGTGCGTTACTGGCAGCGGTTCCCTTTGCGCTCGGGATATTGGTCGCTACCTTCGGACTTTTTCTCCTCGCGACCATCTTCTGCGTGTTCGTGCTGCGGCGCAACCTTGGCACAACGGCTATCCAAGCGGGGTGCGCTAGCAATGCGAATGTCGCATTTGCAGGCGTGCCGATTCTCACTTCACTCTTCGGACAATCCAGCACGTTTTCGGTTGCGACATCCGCTCTGATCATAAATGTCACGATAGTGCCTGCCATGGTGACCATGCTCGAATACGATCGGCAGCGCTCGGCCGGTGCGGAGACTCTCAAGGTTGCTGCGCTGATTAGGCAAAGCCTGTTCACCAGCTTCAAGCAGCCG
>Ga0302326_10021484_pt1 | contig 13234 bp, 13 predicted proteins | sample Palsa_T0_3_FD_202264 | JGI IMG/M metagenome (GOLD analysis project Ga0302326, IMG submission 202264) | Peat permafrost microbial communities from Stordalen Mire near Abisko, Sweden - Palsa_T0_3 | ecosystem: Environmental > Terrestrial > Soil > Palsa > Peat permafrost | place: Sweden: Abisko... | reverse complement strand
TCAAATGCCGTGAGGTTTCCATGTAGATCGGATACGACCGCCACCCGCATCTCGCTTCTCCCTGTTGATCAAGTGCTGTTGGCGCAGATAGCTACTGCCAGCATCGCCGTCGCGGTGATCGAAAAGCCGGGGCTCTTGCGCAGTTGCCGCAGGGCATAACGGACATCCCGCCCCAATTGTTCAAGCCAGCCTCGACCCCACATCTCGCGCGTCACATCTTGCACCAAAGGAATGTTTCCGAACTCCCGCGCTGCTGCTTGTCGCGCTGTCTCCGCCGTCTCGCCTCGCGCAACTCGATCTGCAATTGCCATCTGCAGGTGAGCATCAATCTCTTCCTGCAATTCGCGCTTGCGCCGCTGAAAACCGATGCTCGGAAACCACTTCACGACTCACTCTCCTTCGGCTTGACGTACATCACCGACCCAATCGCTTCGACGATCCGCTCCCATCGGCCCAGATCCGAGGCCAACTGCTTTTTCCCCTTGGCCGTGATTCGGTAGTATCGGGCTTTTTGCTTGCTCTCTGACTGCTTCCACTCAGACTGCACCCAGCTCTGACGCTCCAATCGATGGAGAGCCGGATACAGTGATCCGGTCTCCACCTGAAGCACATCTCCGGATCGCAAACGTAACGCCTGGACAATGCCATATCCATGCTGCGGCCCCCACTGCAGGGTCTGAAGAATGAGCATGTCGAGGGTTCCCTGCAACAGCTCAATCCGGTTCTTATACTGGTCCTTTTCGCTCATAGACGTAGACACTCTACTCCCACTGGAGGTAGATCGTCTACTTCGTTTTGTATAGCGCAGCGAGCAGCCTTGCCCACTCAGCAGATTTAAAAGTACGTCAGTTCTGAGGACGAAAATTGGTCATTCTGCATTGGCGCTAAATCGCCAATGCACTCATTGATGTTTGCGAACCACATGGCCGAGTAGTCGGCTTTTCGGACAGTTACCCGCGGTGGACCCTCGTCCCTTGCCTCCCGCGCCTTAGATTTCGGATAGCCGGTTGCACGTCCAAGTGGATCGCTTCCGGTTTTGCCCGTGATCCAGAAGTTTATGACGCGATTCAGTGTTCCCTCATCGCCAAAAGCTCATCTTTCGAGAAGAACTGTCCCTGAAGAAAAACTCCATAGATGCTCCGAGTGTTCGAAATGCTCTCCAAAGGATTCGCATCGAGCAGCACAAGGTCAGCGATCTTACCCCGCTCTACCGTGCCCACGCTCTTCGACACTCCCATAAATTGGGCCGCGTCCCGCGTCGCCGACTGCAACGCTTCAAGCGGGGTCAATCCCGCCTGCACCAGAAGCTCCAACTCGCCATGCAGCGCTTCGCCCCCTTGCGGATACGCTCCATCCGTCCCGGCAAGAATCGGAACCCCGGCACGCTTCATCTCCCGTACCACTTCCAGGTCTTTCGCAAAGACCTTTTTCCCGTATGCGATGTCTTCCTCCGTCGGACGATTCTGCGGATTCGTCTCCCAAAGCGTCTTGAGCACAGAAAGCGTAGGTGTCTGGGCGACTCCGTTCTTCGCATAAAGATGAAAGAGCCGCTGTGCCTTGCGCTCATCGAAGGTATCGAGCAGCCTCTTGTCGAAATCTGCCGTAAGCTGCAACTCGCGCGAAGGCTGCTTCCCTTCGCTTACTGCCTTCAGAACATCGTCGTAAATCGACCCCAGCGCGCCCATGAAGTAATCCTCATCGCTGGAGCAGGCGACCAGAACATTCAGAAACCGCCCGCCCAGATGCTCCACATTTTTCTGGTTCGCCTGCACAATGCTCGCCGCGCCGATCTTCGGCGGAATATGCCCCACCAGCCGAAGCCCCTGCTTCCGCGCCTCATCCGCAATCGCCCAATACAGCTCCGGAGTCAGCGTCGTATCCACCTCGACATAATCGACGCCGTGCTGCTTCAGATTCCGAACCTCCTCACGCGCTTGCTGCTCGCTGAAAAGATCGACAATCAACGCCATCTTTATCGGAACCGGCCCCTCCATCAACGGACCAGCAACAAACAATCGTGGACCGACCAGCGCTCTCGAAGCTGTCGCCGCACGAAGCCGCACAATGTCATCCAGAGACGCGCCCATATCGCGGATAGTAGTAACTCCATACGAAACCAGCGACAGAAGAGGTGCCTTCGCATCGCCGTAGGCCGGCCCATGCAGATCATTGTTCCAGAGGCCAGGAATCAGAAATTTCCCCGTTCCGTCAACGATCTTAGCGCCAAGAAGGAGATTCCTGCTCGCGGTTGTAATCGCCTCGATCTCCTTTCCTTGGACGATTACGGTGGCATTCGTCCGGGGTGGGTGGTCGGTTCCATCAATGACCGTTACATTCACGATGGCAATCTTGTCCTGTCCGAAGGCGGGATGGAAAGTCGTCGCGGTAACGAGTAATAGGAACAACATTTGTCGCATCATGCGAACGGGTACGCAGCCTCGCGATGAGAAGTTCCCTGCTCTAGAAGCACTCTGTGATACAACCACCTCCACAGCGGGTCCCGACGAAATAGTCTGGATTGTCGGAAATTGGGAAGTAATGATTACCTGCTCCGGGAGCAACGCTCTTGGGATTCATAACCCAAAAGGCTAGATGCCGGCGGACTCGGAAGTTGACACATGGCCGAAAAGTCGGCATCTCGGACAGGTGCTTCCGACCGTCGAAGTGGAGTTCCCGTGACTGGGCTTTTAGTAGCTTGCCTTGCGTGACCTCCGCCTGGGACAACTTACCGAGCCTTTGCGGGCAATCCAATCCGATAAGCGAGCCGCGATCCAGGGCAAAGCTCACGCCCGAATCAATTCGAGTTGTCATCTTGTGGACGAGTCGCTTCCACAACGACCTCACTCGTCAATCTCTACTGGACTGGATCCGTTATCGGCTAAGTCACCTCCATGGAGGACCAGGTCCGGCGAGCATTGCCGGACATCCGCCAGCACTGCCTCAAATGCCGTGAGGTTTCCATGTAGATCGGATACGACCGCCACCCGCATCTCGCTTCTCCCTGTTGATCATGGTTGCACATGCTGTCCAAGGGTCTCCAGGGCCGAGATCCACGCCTTCGGAGTGGTTCCAAATGTGCGGCGAAACATTTCTACAAAAGCGCTCGGCTGACAATAACCGACCTTGCCCGCTACTTCCTTGATCGAATATCCCGAAACCAATAACTCCACGGCTTTTGTCAACCTTGCCTGTCTTCGCCATGATTCAAAGCTGGTGCCAACATCCTTACGAAAGGCTCTCTCGATCGTCCTGACGCTGACACCTGCCTCGGAACACAGAATCGCCATCGGCTTCGAATCAGCCGGATTCCGCAGGATTGCTTGAGCTACAGCAAGAGCTCTCTTCTCTCGCGGCAGCGTCACAAAGATCGGCATCGGTGAGGCCTTCCGCAACTGTGCAATCAGCAGGTCGCGAAGGGCACATTGATAGCGATTGCGCATCCGAAGCTGCCCTACACGCACCGTCTCTACAATGAGCTCGCGCAGGAGCGGAGTGACATGCAGCACCGCGCAAACCGGTTCCGGTCTTGTAGTCAGATTTGCGCGCAGGTAGAGGGTGCGCATCGAAACTGGTCCAGGCATGTGAATCCAATGCTGAGTTCTGGCCGGAATCCACAATGCAAAATGCGGAGGGATCAGCCACATGCTTTGACCGGAAGATACCTCCATGATGCCACTGATGGCGTAGATCAATTGGTCCGATCCATGTGCGTGTTCCGGCACCTGAAACCTGGAGGGGTAGTCATAGGCGAGCGTCGCAACAGAAACACCGCGCTTCGGATCGTACTCCGTCAAAACTTTGCTTTGGCGCAATAGAGATACATTATGTCGCAACAGCATTCTTGCGACAACCTGCGAAGACGATCATGATAGCCGCATGTCTCAACATTTCGGACTCGGCAAATACAACATCATCGGATTCGTTTCCATCGTCGACGTACCCCGCGCGAAAGATTTCTATCAAAACACTCTTGGCCTTCGCCTGGTGATGGAAGAGCCGCCGTTTGCGCTGGTGTTTGAGGCGAATGGCATCATGCTACGTCTCGGCATGGCGAAAGAACTCCCTCCGGCCCACGGCACGGTATTGGGTTGGCAAGTCCCTGAGATCGCTGCGACCGTTGAGAGCCTGGGGCAAGCCGGGGTCCGCTTCGAGCGCTTTGAGGGTATGGGCCAGGACGAACTGGGCATCTGGACTTCGCCTACCGGCGCGAAGGTCGCCTGGTTCAAGGACCCCGACGGGAATATCTTGAGCGTTTCGGAACATCCGGAACTGAAGAAATGACCCTCGCAACCAACGCTCGCTGGAAGCCGGCCGTGACAGCTACGGCAAGGCGAAAGCGACAACGGAATCCCCAAGAGACTCCTCGCGGAGTCTCTGATGGCCACCCGCCGCAATAACCAGGTATTGTTTGCCATTTATCTCGTAGGTCATCGGGGTAGCATTTCCGGCGGCTGGCAATATCGCATCCCAAACTTCTTTGCCATTCTCGACATTGAATGCCCGGATACGCGAGTCGGTGGCGCCGGCTATGAACACCAGGCCGCCTTCGGTGGTGATTGGACCTCCGAGGCTGATGGATCCCGGCGGTACGGAACCGTGTGCGCCACCGAAGTCCAGCATGGAGCCCAAAGGAATTTGCCAACGGATCGTTCCCTTCGCCATGTCAACCGCGGTCAGTGTGCCCCAGGGAGGCGCTCCACAGGGCAAATCGGATGGTGATTGCAGGAAGCGGCGAAGCATTCCGTAAGGGGTTCCGCGCTGTGCTGCATACTCTCCATCTTCGCTATCGGCGCTGACCTTGTCGCGGGGAATCAATCGTACGCGGGCTATCAGATTGTTTGTGTTCACGATCAGGAGATTGCGAATGGGGTCAAAGGCATAGCCACTCCAGTTCATACCGCCCGTGTTGCCAGGGACCGCAAGAGTGCCCTGCACGCTGGGAGGGGTAAAGATGCCTTCATTGCGAAGCTTTCCTATAGCTTCCCTGCAGGCTTCACGGTCAGCCGGCGTTGGCCCCCACGCGTCTGCAATGGAAAAGTGCTGGGGCGCAAGTGGTGGTGGAAAAAGCGGGAAGGGTTGAGTCGGAGAGGCCTTCTCTCCGGGTATGTCGCTCTGGGGTACGGCTCGCTCTTCGACCGGGAAAATCGGCTTGCCTGTGTCACGATCGAGTACATACAAGAACCCTGTCTTGTTTCCCTGGATGACCACTGGAACATTCTTTCCGTCGTGTGGCACTGTCGCCAACAGGGGAGGTGAGGCAGTGTCGTAATCCCATAGGTCGTGATGAACCAACTGAAAGCCCCATGCAAGTTTTCCGGATCTTGCATGGAGAGCCACCACGGAGTTTGCCCACTTGTCATCTCCCGGGCGGAGGCCGCCGTAATAGTCCGGACTGGCGCTGCCGGTGGGAACGAAAACCAAATCACGCGCAACATCCACGGTCATAATCGACCAGGCGTTTGCTGCCCCGGTCATCCCGGACGAAGTGGTGTTCGGAACGTCCTGCGGAATGGGGTCCCAGCTCCATCGCAGGGCTCCGGTACGCGCATCGAAAGCCCGCACCACACCGGAAGGCATGTCGATTCGATTGTTGTCGTCAATGGCCGATCCAACGATGACCATATCGTCGATCGTGACCGGAGGCGAGGTCATGTGATACCAGCCCCGCATATGCTCACCAACATTGGCGTGTTGATAGCCTGGAACATTCCGCAAATCCACCTGTCCCGATGAGCCAAAATCCGGACAGGGCAGTCCTGTCGCAGCGTCGAGCGCAATCAACCGGGCATCGAGCGTGGCTTCGAAGATGCGGCGTTGGCATACTTTACCGACGGCGGGCAATGGATCAAGCCAGGTTGCGGCGCCGCGATTGATCAGCCCATCTCCATAGTCGAGACTCTGGTCGATCCTGGGATCATAGGACCAGAGTTCCCTTCCCGTCGTGGGATCAAGAGCAATGACACGGTTAAAGGGTGTGGTGAGATAAAGCTTTCCGTCGATCAGAATCGGAGTGGTCTCAAAGCCGCTCCGCTTTCTTCCGTCATGACCGGTGGAGATGTCGCCCGTATGGTAGATCCACGCTACCTTAAGCTTGGCCACATTCTCGCGGTTAATTTGAGAAAGAGCTGAATGGCGCATGCCTCCCGGATCGTTGCCGTAATTCGGCCAGTCCGATTCTGATTGGACTTGACTGTGGGCATAGAACCCAGGGTTGATCAGAGCCAGGACGAGTGCGGTGTGAGAAACCAGGCGCAGCCATGTTTGCAATGTCATAGGAAAATTACTACGCAAAAAGGAAGGGTTCAGCAACGAAACTGGGACGATCGGGCCCATAGCAGGGACAAGGCGGATGGCCGGGACTCCGCCCTCGCCTTCGCAGTTTGAAGCCGGCATTCGCCTGTACGATTGCGGTAACGTGTACTTATCCGTGCATTCGAATCAACAGCCCGCCGCCCATACCAGCCGCTCATGGCTGCTCACGTTTCTTGGTTTCACCACCTTCGGGTTTCTCAATTTCGAGTATCGCTACCTGGACAACCTAGCTCGGGGGTTGCACCACACTTTTGCGATTCGGTTGTTTGAGGAGATGACCGGAGCCTACGTCGGTCTGTTGCTGTTCCCCTTGGTGGTTTGGGCAATACGACGCGCTCGCATCCGCCGCGACAACTGGTGGGTCACGGTGCCCTTCAACATCGTGGCCATGTGTGTTTTTTCCGTGGCCGACACCACCGGCATGAGCGTGGCGCGAAGATTGCTGGCTCCGCTGTTCGGTCTGGGGCAATACGACTATGGAATCATGCTGTATCGCTATCCCATGGAGTTCGCGCAGCACGTTCTCCTGTTCTGGTTTGCGGTCGGAGCCATCTATGCATTCGACTCCTACCGGGAGGCGCGCGATCGCCAACTGGCATCGGCAGATCTCGAAGCTCGTCTTGCGGAAGCACAGTTGCAAAATCTGCAGCTGCAACTACAGCCGCATTTCCTGTTCAATGCATTGAATACCATTTCTTCTGTGATGTACGACGACGTTCGCCGTGCCGACACCATGCTCGCACAACTCAGCGACTTGCTCCGGCGCACATTGCAAACAGGACATTCGCAGGAAGTTCCTCTCGAGGAGGAACTTGCTTTGGTAAAGAGCTATATCGCGATCATGGAGGAGCGATTTGGAGACGATCTGCAGGTTGAATTCGCCGTGGATCCTCACGTCGTACGCGCCCTGGTTCCACAATTGATTCTCCAGCCGCTGGTCGAAAATTCGATGCGCCACGCGCGCAACCCACAGACACAGAAGCTGGTTTTATGTATCGCTGCGACCCAGGAAAATAGTGAACTTTTGCTTCGGGTGCAGGACAATGGGCCGGGTATGCCCGTTCCTGCGAGCGACCACGTGGTCAAGGGGATTGGACTTTCGAATACCGAACAGCGGTTGCGCAGTTTGTATGGAGCGCGCCAGCAAATGCTTCTTGAAAATGCGGACGGGCTTCGGGTAACGATCCGTCTTCCCCTGCATACCGAGGCGGTGTCGACGTGATTTCTACGCCTGCGCTCCGGGTTTTTGTAACCGATGATGAGGCGCCGGCCCGGCGGAAGCTGCTGCGTTTTCTTGCCGAGGAGCCAGGTGTGGTGATCGCCGGGGAGACAAGCAACGGTCCGGACACCATTGCCGGCGTACGGGACACCCAACCTGACCTTTTGTTTCTGGATATTCAGATGCCGGGAATGGATGGCTTTGGCGTGGTAGATGCCCTGGGAGACACTGTTCCGAGAATCATCTTTGTCACCGCGCACGACGAATACGCGCTTCGAGCGCTGGAGATTCATGCCTTCGACTATCTGTTGAAGCCCTTCGATCAGCCGCGCTTTTCTAAAGTCCTGGCCGACGTCAGACGGCAGGCGGAGCAGGGGCGGCAAAGTGAATTACAACACAACTTGCGGCAATTGCTCGAGGAGGTCCAATCATTACGCAACCCGCGATTGCTGGTGGAAGAGAACGGCCGTGGGATATTGATCGCGTTGCATCAGATCGACTGGGCCGAAGCGGATCGTAACTACCTTAAGCTGCATATAGGAAGCCACACCTATACGGTGCGCGGAACCATCGAAGGGATAGAAAAGAGACTTGATTCAGAACGATTCCTGAGGATCAATCGCTCCTCATTGATTCGCATTGATTTCATCCGCGAATTGCAGAAATGGACTCATGGCGAATACCGAATCATCATGCAATCCGGCCAGGCGCTTATGTGGACACGTCGCTACCTCGATCGACACTCGGAACTGCTTCGCAAGGTCTAGGACCCTTGTTCTACGTTGAACTCTGCTGCAATAGGTATCCTGTCGAACCCTGTCGCCATATCTCTTTGCACCGGTTTACACATCGAAGCGGCGCAGCGAACGGTTAGAATTCTGGTGCATGCTAGCTCCGTGGCTGCCCACCTATCCCGTCCGATCGGACCCCCCGCTGCTGGAGGTCTTTGCCATCGGCGCAGCCGTGCTGGTCTGCGTCACGCTGGTGCACGGCTCTGTCCTCGGACAGATCGTTCGCGACTATCATCGTGGAGCGAAGCGCCTTCTTGAACACGCAAACCATCCGTTCTGGGCGTCGTTGCAATTTGGCCGCGCAGTGCTTCTTATGCTGGTTCTGCATATCGTCGACATGAGTATCTGGGCCACCATGCTCACTCGGCTCGACCTGATTCCCGACGCGCGGACCAGCCTCTACTTCACCGCCAACAGTTACACCACCTTAGGCTACGGAGGCATGCCGCTCGGCTTTGGATGGCGCGAACTCGGCCCTATGATGGCGATCTGCGGCCTCTTCACCTTTGCCTGGACCACTGGCGTCATGTTTAATGTCGTGGGCTATCAACGCCAGCTGACCGAACAGTTGGCGGAAGAATTTGCCCGCAAAAAGCAATTGCATCGAGCTCTGGTTGCCGAACTCACCGCGCTGCGCCGCCAGGAAGCAGAACAGGAGAAACTCGCCCTGGCCGCAGAGCACCGGACCGCGGCAGGCAAGTCCCTATCTCGCCGATGGCAGATGCGGTGGGCGGAACGAAAAGAACTTTACGCTATCCGCCGTACAGCCATGGAGCAGGCTAAGGAAGCACTGGAAAGAGAACGTCAGGCGAGAGCCAAAATCTATCAGCCTCCACCCCATGTTCCTCCCGCATCCTGAAGTTCAGCTTTTAGGCGGCCACGCTAATCGGTGGTGGCACGCGGGGATCTGCCCAGTAGTTCGATCTGTCCTGTGATCACGTGCGCATGCAGCGAATACTCGCCGCCTGCGGTTTCTTTCGTAATGCCGCGGAAGAAGCCGCCTTTCTCGGCGCCGTAAACCGGAGCTTTCACTTCTCCAATGCTTACCGACACGTCGACGCTCCGGTAGTCCCACGGGTGAGTCGAAGAGATCGCAATCCGGCCAGCATACAGATCGATATCCTTATCGCCCGCAATTTCCTCCACCTTCACCTCTCCTGCGGACATCTCGACCCGGAGGCTCGTCTTTCGCGGCACTTCAATGCGGACCCTGAGATTGTTTCCATTGAGCAATTCGCCCGCGATGGTCAGGGTTTCGTCATCCTGATTTCCCTTGAACCGGATGCGGATACGCTGGGCGTCGCCCTCGTCGCCCGATGTGCACGAAACATGAATCGCCGCCTGATCCGTGCCCACAATCTCGAGACCCGCGGGTCGGGAATGGATCGTCAGCACGGTCCTGGGCCGCAGGGGAGCATCCAGCGTTTGCCCGCAAGGGGCCTCCGCGCGCGCCAAACCCGCCAGGTTCCAGGCCAGCACGGCTACACCCGCGACGGCAGAAAGAGTCCTCATGCAGGATGTTACGTAGCCGGCCGAAAAGATGTTCCCGTAAAATATCGCCAAAGCTCAAACGAACTCAGCCGCGAAGAGACATGACCTCGCCCTGTAGGTTTCGAAAAGCGTACCTCAGCGGCTGAAGCCGTCAAGCGCGCAGACCTTTTACGGCACGGCTGAACCCGTGCCCTTCGTTCGACAGTCTCTTCCCCAGCCTCTTCGGGTCAGTGAAGGCTTCATGTGCTGTCCCAATTGGCCAACTGAAAAACCCCAGCCTCACAGCCTCTTCCTCCACCGTAGTACAAAGCATACAGGTGATGATGACGGCGACGGTTTCGCCATCTGCGGCGACCGGCACGGTTACATTTTATGACGGAACCACTTCACCAGGCAGCAGCACGCTCATTACGGGCATAGCAGCTTTGTCTTTGAGCTTCAGCACTGCGGGCACTCACTCTCTTACCGCAGTCTATGGCGGAAGCTCGGAATATGCGGGCAGTTGTCAGCATCACCGTGACGGCCCTGCCACGTCCAGCGAGACACGGGAAGGAGAAGAGGAGCGATATTTTGTAGACGACAGTGCATCTGGTTACGCGCGGACCAACATTTTGTCTAACCTGAACGGAGGCCCAGAAACTCCTGCATCTGGTGCAATGCCGCGTCCAGCGCCAGCTGAAAGGCTTTGCCGCGTGGCCGCGGGCCGGCGAAGCCCAGCTCGTGCTGCAGCCGGCCATCGGCCACCTTCAGATTGGCCCAGCCCAGTACTTCCTCGCCCCATAGCATGGGCATCGCGTAGTGGCCCATGCGGCGCTTGTGGGCCGGCACATAGGCCTCCAGCTTGTATTCCCAGCCCCAGAACAACTGGAAGCGCCGCCGGTCCCAGACCACGGGGTCGAAGGGCGCGAGGAAGCGCAGCCTATCGTCGACCGGGTGCCGTGCGGCCACGGGCTTCTCGCCCTGCGGCCAGAACCACAGCAGGCCGTCAATCTGGGCGTGGGCATAGCGGGATTTGGCGTGCTCCTGGACCTGCCGCACCTCGGCGGCCAGGTGCGGCACTCCGTAGCGCAGCAGTCCGCACAGATAGCCCAGGCTGGCCGCGGGCAGCGGCGCGTAGAGCTGCACCACCATGTCCAGCAACTGGCCGGCGCGCGCGAGCCGGGCCTCGGGGCTGTCGTCCTGCGGCGGGTGCTCGATCGCCTGGTAGACCCGGGTGCCGGATTCGCGCCGTGCCACGCGCAGCAGCCCGCTATAGTGCAGGCCCTCCAGCAGATGAGAGCTGACATTCAGGTTGGCACCCCAGCGCTTGATGCGGCCATGGTCGAAATGCGCCTGCACGTCCTTGGGGTAGGTGCAACCATGCTGGCGCACAAAGGCCAGCACCTCCTGGGCGCGCGCCTGCATCCTGGCGTCCCAGGCGCGCGGCGCGCCGCGCGGATGCAGCAGGGCCAGGCTCTCGCGAGGCAGGAAACCGTAGTTGAAGAAGAAGGCTTCTTCGATCGCCAGGCGCGGGTAGCGGCGCTCCAGTTCGCCGGCGCGATAGTCCTTAACACGCTGCGCGAGGATCAGATCCTGGGCGCGAGCGGGCGCGCGCATGGGGTCGGCCTGGAGAAAGCCCAGGCGCGCAATGGCCCGCGACAGGGTGGTGGCCTGGAAAAGGCTGCGCGCGATCGCGTAGCAGCGAAGCTGCCGGAGAGTGGGAGCTTCGCTGGCCGACAAAGTGGCACAGTATTTTGCGGTCACTGCGTTATTTTATCTCCGCTCGGAGCTCACCCACTTTGCAAGTGGGGTGTTGACTGAGTGCGCCGAGGGCAGCCTTATTGGTCCGTGGGAATTGTTTGCATCAGCACTTCACCGCCAGGCAGAGTGACGAGAGCTATTTCGTCTGTTAGCATGCCGCTCTACCTGTAAAACAACTGCAGAAGCGGAGGTACCGGCTTTGTCGTTACACTTTGTCTCCACGGCCTCGCCTGTTAATACGCATTCGTTCAGCAAGTTCACGGCAAGCGCTGGTTGGAGTGCTCTGCGATGTCTGATGGCCGCGCTGCTTTTGGTGCTTCCGGCAGCGGGACAGAAATCGAGCCCTGATCAGTTCACTCCAGTTATCGTTTCACCACTTACAGGGAGCACTCGGCCATTTCCCGGGACGGATGGCAAGTACCACGTCGTCTACGAACTTGTGGTGACCAATACCAAGCCGACCCCAGCGACATTGAAAAAGGTCGAGGTACTGGACGCGCGCAGCCAGGGTGTCCAGTCCACTGCTGTGCTTGCCAGCTATGAGGGCGATGCCTTGGTCTCGCGGCTGCGGACGTTGGCCAACACGCCGGCCAATAGTCCGGAGATCGAGTTCGGTGGAACGCGGTTGTTCCTGATCGATCTCACCTTCGATGCGCGGGCCCAGGTCCCTGGCCGGTTACAGCATCTCTTCGAGTTGACGGGTGCTTCCGGGCCTGCTCCAACGCCAATGACGCCGGCCGCGTTGAGTTATGTCGTTGCGCCGTTGGACTTGCATCCGCAGCTGCCGGAGATCGGACCCCCGCTGGCCGGCAAGAGGTGGGTGGCCATCAACGGGTGCTGCGAAGCCGGCGGAGCACACCGGGGGAGCGGCCTCGCCGCAAATGGCTGGATTTATTATGGCCAACGTTTCGCCATCGATTGGATGCGCCTTGATGACGCGGGGCGTTTGGTGCATGGCGACCCAGCGGACGTTCACAATTACTCATGCTACGGCGTCGATGTGCTCGCAGTCGCCAACGGCACGGTGGTGCAAGTGCTCGATGCACTCGGCGACCAGCCACCCGGCCAGCTGCCGGACCCGAAGACCATGACCGTCGAGAACGTGCTTGGCAATCACGTGATCCTCGATCTCGGAGCCGGCGTGTACGCGTTCTATGCCCACATGGAAAAGGGCTCCATTCGCGTGGCCGAGGGTCAGCACGTGAAGCGGGGCGATGTGCTGGGCAAGCTTGGCAACAGCGGGAATACATCGGCGCCGCATTTGCATTTCCATCTCATGGAGGGCCCGTCGGCGCTCGCGTCCAATGGAATCCCTTACGTCATCGACAGCTTTGCTCTTGCCGGGAGGGTTCCAGCAGAGAAGGATCCAGCCGTGGCTGACAGCATCGAGGGAAGTTGGAGCGGCGTCCTGTTCCCCAGCCCAAGCCCGCGTCATGGACAATTTCCGCTGAATCTGGATGTCATCAATTTTCCGGAGGTTCCCGGCAAGTAGTAATAGATAGCAACACTATGAATCTTGCGTTTTCTTCGGTTTCGGTGTGAGTATGCTGAGCCGGCGTCCTTTCTCCGAATCACTCATCAGCGTTGCCAGTCGCCAATAGCTGTTTGTTCTACGCTGAGTGAACCGCTGTTTAGAGGTGGTTTCGTCGATGCTCTTGGGTAGTCACCCGAAAGTGGAAAG
>Ga0302326_10021481_pt1 | contig 13236 bp, 12 predicted proteins | sample Palsa_T0_3_FD_202264 | JGI IMG/M metagenome (GOLD analysis project Ga0302326, IMG submission 202264) | Peat permafrost microbial communities from Stordalen Mire near Abisko, Sweden - Palsa_T0_3 | ecosystem: Environmental > Terrestrial > Soil > Palsa > Peat permafrost | place: Sweden: Abisko... | reverse complement strand
GGTCGCCTTTCTTGACGACACCGCTCATGATCATGCCGGCAAAGCCGCGGAAGGAGTGATCGGGGCGGTTCACCCATTGCACTGGCATCCGGAACGGGCGGCTCCGCAGCTCATCCTCGATCTCGCTCGACTGGAGCTGCTCCAACAGCGTTGGCCCGTGGTACCAAGGAGTGTGGGGGCTGGTTTCGGTCACGTTGTCGCCCTTGAGAGCGGAGATCGGAATCGCCACGACATCGGCCAGGCCAATTTGTTCGGCGAACTTCCGATAATCGTTGAGAATCGAATCGAAGGTCTCCTGCGCGAACCCGACCTGGTCCATCTTGTTGACTGCCAGAATCACTTTCTGGACGCCGAGCAGCGAGACGATATAGCTATGCCGCCGCGTTTGTGTGAGCACTCCCTTGCGGGCATCGATCAAGATCACCGCGAGGTCGACGGTGGATGCCGCCGTCACCATGTTGCGCGTGTACTGCTCATGGCCTGGTGCATCGGCCACGATGAACTTACGCCGCTCGGTTGAGAAATAGCGGTAGGCGACATCGATGGTAATGCCTTGCTCACGCTCGGCCGCCAGGCCATCCACCAGGAGCGCCAAGTCAAGGTCACCGCCTTGGGTTCCGAATTTCTTGGAATCTGCTGTGAGCGCGGCGAACTGATCCTCGAAGATCAATTTGGACTCATAGAGCAAGCGCCCGATGAGTGTGCTCTTGCCGTCATCCACGCTGCCACAGGTCATGAACCGCAACAGGCTCTTGTGCTCGTGCGTCCTGGCTTCGACGTCCGCGGCGATGAGGCCGGATTCACTAGCCATCAAAAGTACCCTTCCTGCTTCTTCTTTTCCATTGAGGCCGACGCATCGTGGTCGATGACCCGGCCCTGGCGCTCGGAAGTTTTGGTCAGCAGCATCTCTTGAATGATGGCTTGCACGCTATCGGCTTCGCTTTCAATCGCGCCGGTGAGCGGATAGCAACCCAGGGTGCGGAAGCGCACCTTCTTCATCATCGGTTTCTCGCCTGGCGCAAGCGGCATGCGTTCATCGTCCACCATGATGAGTGTGCCCTCTCGTTCCACCACCGGCCGTTCCTTCGCCAGGTACAGCGGCACGATGGGAATATTCTCCAGATGGATGTACTGCCAGACGTCGAGTTCGGTCCAGTTCGACAACGGGAAAACGCGGAAGCTCTCACCCTTGTTCTTGCGGGCGTTATACAGACGCCAAAGCTCGGGCCGCTGGCGCTTGGGGTCCCAGCGGTGCTGGGCCGAGCGAAACGAGAAAATACGCTCCTTGGCGCGACTCTTCTCCTCATCGCGCCGCGCTCCGCCGAAAGCGGCGTCGAACGCGTACTTTTCGAGCGCTTGCTTCAATGCCTGGGTCTTCATCACGTCGGTATGGATGAGGGAGCCGTGAGTGAATGGGTTGATCCCTTTTGCGACACCCTCGGCGTTTGTGTGCACCAAAAGCCGGAGGCCCAGATCTCTCGCGGTCTGGTCCCGGAACGAGATCATTTCCCGAAACTTCCAAGTTGTGTCAACGTGCAGTAACGGGAACGGCGGCTTGGCCGGATAAAACGCCTTCATCGCCACGTGCAGCATCACCGCGCTGTCTTTGCCGATCGAATACAACATAACCGGGTTCTCACACTCGGCTACTACCTCGCGCATGATGTGAATGCTCTCGGCCTCGAGAGATCCAAGGTGACTCAGGGTTGTACCGCTCATGCAGGAAGGGCGGGCACGTGTATTCGCATTACCTAAAACCGTCCAAGAGGAGTTTAACATTTAGACACGGCGAGATTGTCCTCCAAATGTACTGGGAGTAATGGTTACCAAAGGGGGGAAAGCAGTTGCTCTCAACGGCTCCAAAAGCGCCAGACGGGTGTATACTTCGGGGTACCGCGAGGCAAAATTGGAAACCGCGGTTCAAGGCGAATAAACGTGGAGATCGTTCTCGGCTTTATCATCGCGGTTGCTATCGGCATCACCGGTGTGGGCGCGGGAGTCATCACAGCCCCGGTCTTGATCCTGTTCCTGCACGTTCCGCCGGCGCGCGCGGTGGGCACCGCCTTGGCGTTCAGCGTGGCCGTGAAGCTACTCGTGGTTCCGATGCAGATTTATCGCAAGCAGGTGGATTACCGCGTTTTAGGCTACCTGCTCGCGGGCGGCATTCCGGGGGTGCTCACCGGATCGTATATTCTGGCCAAGCTCAATACCAAAGGCTCGCAAGGCATTCTTTACGCAGCTTTGGGATCGACGGTGGCCATCATGGCCTGCGCCAATCTCTACCGTTTGTGGTTCCATCCGGCGAGGGACGGATCGCGCGATTGGTCGCGCTGGCTTCCGGCAATCGCTTTGCCTATCGGCGCCGAAGTTGGCTTTTCGTCGGCCGGCGCGGGCGCCGTGGGATCGCTGGCACTGCTGTGGCTCACTCCGCTTTCAGCCGCGCGCGTGGTGGGAACGGATTTGTTTTTTGGTCTCTGTCTGTCGCTGGTGGGCAGCGGTTTTCAACTTAGCGCAGGCAACTATGATTTGGCGATCTTGACCCAACTTGTGATCGGCGGCATTTTTGGCGCCTTCGCCGGAACCTACGTGGCCGCTGTCACCCCGCAGCGGGCGTTCCGGGTTGTGCTTTCGGTGTGGCTCATCACGCTCGGCATCCAACTGTGCTGGAGCGGCGTCAGACAACTCTGACGCGGTCAGCCGTCGAAGGACCACAGCACATCCGATGCCCACCAAAACAACGGTTTTGTCACCATATTTGTTTAGTATTGTCATCAGATATATTTAGTAGACACACCGAGCCCAATCTAGCAAGCGAGTAGTACTTTTCTGAGCCAAATGGGCTTGACGACCTTCTTGACCTTGCTGTATAGTACATCAAGTTAATATAGTAAACGCCAGCCTGAACAGGACACCTTGCGGTTTGCTCCCCTGGCCAGGTCGCTTTGATCGCGACCGCTCAAATGACACTTGGAGTGGCCTATGCCGGAAAACCAGAGCGTGCTCTCTTGCCTCGTAGCCTCTGAGCGACCATCAACAGCTTGTTGTCGGCGCTGTTGTCCCTAATCCCGGTCTCTCACTGAGGGTCAAAAGCTTATTGAATGCGGGGGAAACGTGTCTAAATTTAAAGCTATTTCTGTTCTTGCAATCATCGGCTTGAGCGCTCCGCTCGGCCTGGACGCCCAGCAGGTTGAAAACGCGATTGTTGTCGGTTTGGTTCTCGATCCAACGCACGCGGCAATCTCGGGGGCCACGGTTACGCTTACGCATCTGGCAACCGACGCCAAGATGGAGGTCCGCACCAACGATCGCGGCGAGTATCGCACTTCACCGCTGCGGATTGGCGAGTACACCATCAGCATCGAGGCTGCGGGATTCAAGCGTTCCAATCAGCGCGGTATCGTGCTCGACATTGGCGACGTTCGCCAGGTGGATGCCGTGCTCGAAGTGGGCCAGGTCTCCGATAGCGTCAATGTCGAAGCGTCGGCTCCGCTACTCCAGACTTCCGACGCCTCGGTGGGCACAGTGATCGGGAACCAGCAGATCACCAACCTGCCGCTCAACGGCCGGGACTATCTTCAACTCGCCGCGCTCTCTTCGGGGACCATTCCATCCACCACCCTAGCGGCGAACGGAGCCCAGGTAGGAGTGAGCATGGGCGGCCAGGCGGGCACGGCCGCCGCGTTCCTGCTCGACGGCATCGACAACAACACGCAAACCATCATGCCGACGCATGGCGATCAGAAGGAAGTGATCAAGCCCTCGATCGACGCAATCCAGGAATTCAAGGTGATCACCAATCTCTACTCCGCCGAATACGGCCGATCCTCTTCGGGCGTAGTGAGCGTAACTCTGAAGTCCGGGAGCAACGAAATTCACGGAGTGGGCTATGAGTTCCTGCGCAACCAGGATCTGGACGCTAAGAACTTCTTCGCCACTGAAAAGTCGCCCTTCAAGCGAAACCAGTTCGGCGCCGCGATTGGCGGCCCGATCGTCAAAAATAAGCTGTTCATTTTTGGCGACTTCGAAATCGGCAGGATTCGAGAAAGCGCGACGGAAGTGGATACGGTCCCCACACTGGCCGAGCGAAACGGCATATTTCCAACTACGATTTACAACCCGGCTACCTATGACCCGGCCACCAAGACACGGACGCCCTTCGCGGGAAATCAAATCCCAGCCTCGCTGTGGGATCCCATCGCGGCCAAAGTTCTCAGTTTTTATCCGCTTCCAACCACGGCCACGGCCACCAATAACTACGTCTACGCGAGTCCGGAAAACCAGGACCCCCGCCACTGGGATGTACGCGGCGATGAAATCCTGAGCGAGAAGCAGAATTTGTTCTTCCGCTACAGCTCACAGACGCAAGAGTACGGCACGGTGGCGGCTTTTCCTGCCCTTCCGGGCCTGGGTTACACCGGCGCCGCCGGTGCCTCGGAGATCGACAGCCACGGCTTTGGAGCAGGCTACAACGTCGTATTTTCCCCGACCCTGGTCGGTTCGGTTCGTGCGGGTTGGAATTATCTTCTGATGGATCAATTCTACGGGAGCAAAGCCAATCTCAGTTCTCAGGTTGGGATTCCGGGCGTTAGCGATAATGTTCCGGGCCTTGCGAATCTAACGCTCACCGGATTGACTCCGCTCGGGGTCTCGAACACACCGAATTACTCCGGCAGCCAGGACCGCCAAATATCAGGCGATCTCACCTGGACTCACGGGGCGCACAGCATCAAGTTTGGGGTGCAGCAATATTGGCTCCAAACCAACTTCCTCAGCACGCAACAGATCGGCGGCATCTTCAATTTCACCGGCCAATTCACCCAGAACCCTGCGACATTGACGGGCGGGAGCGCACTCGCGGACTTCCTGCTCGGCGACGTAGCTTCGGCCAGCCTTTCCAATTGGGCGTACCTGGATTTCCGAACGCCATTCACTGATTTCTTCGTTCAGGACGACTGGAAGGTCAGCCGCCATCTCACGCTCAATATTGGTCTGCGGTATGACCTCGACAAGCCCCCTGTCGCCAAGAACAACAAGATAGCCAACTTCGATATCGATGCCAATCCGGCGAATCCCCGAATTATTCCCGCCGGCTCCCAAGGCAGCAGCTATGCGGACCGCGCACTCCAGGGAGTGGACTACCATCAGTTCGCGCCGCGCTTCGGATTTGCCTACAGCCTTCCCGACAACAAGACCGTTCTACGAGGCGGCTATGGAATTTTCTATTCGAACCTGACCACCGCGGGCGGCATGCAGTCGATGGAGATCAATCCGCCAAACCATCTGCGGGTGAATCTCACCACCAATCCGGCAACCCCCACGCTGTTCCTGGACCAAGGCTTTCCGGCGGGCGCGCTGTCTCCCGCCGACGCCAAGAACGTAGAACTGGTTTCCTACGATACCAACGGCACGTGGCCGCTATCCCAGCAGTGGAACTTCAACATCCAGAGAGAGCTGCCGGGCGGCATTCTTTTCGAAATCGGCTATTACGGTAACAAGCTCGACCATATGTGGTGGCAAACCGATGGCAACCCCGCGACGCCCGAGCCCGGTAACGTGAACGCAAACCGCCGCTACCATTCCGTCCTGGTGCCCGGCACAACGGATATCATCTCGCTGGCCGACGTGGTCCGTATATCGAAGGACGGTTATAGCGACTACAACGCGCTACAAGCCAAGCTGGAAAAGCGCTATTCCAAGGGCCTGACGTTCATTGCCGCGTATCAATATTCGAAGACCATCGGACTGGGCGACACCACCGGAGTTCAGAACCCCTTGGATTGGGACGCCGACCGCTCGGTCGCGAGTCAGGATATGACCCAGCATTTTGTGGGCAGCGCTGTTTACGAGCTGCCGTTTGGGCGAGGCAGAACGTTCGGGGCGAATTGGAATCGCTTTACCAACGGAGTGCTAGGCGGCTGGAGCGTCGGACCTATCGTCACGGTTGATACAGGGTTACCGTTAAACCTGACGGTGAATGGCAATCCGTCCAACTCCGGCCCGTATGGCGCCGACCGCCCGAACGTAGTCGGTAATTGGCAGCTCGCCGACCCCACCGTTCAGGAATGGTTCAACACCGCCGCGTTCGTGAAGAATGCGCCGTACACCTACGGCGACGCAGGCCGGAATATCCTTCGCGGGCCCGGCCTGTTCAACCTGGATCTGGCCGCGCACAAGCAATTTCGGATTACCGAGCGCTTCACGGCGCAGCTTCGTCTGGAATCGTTCAACGCGACCAATACGCCGCCCTTCGCCGGCCAAACGGGGAGTCCCAATACGGTGGTGGGCAGCCCGCAATTCGGGCAAATTTCGGTCGCCGGAACGCCGCGCGACAACCAGATCGGCTTAAAGCTTCTGTTTTAGAGAGTAGACGAAAGGAACAATACAATGCGCAAACTCATTTTGATCGCGCTTCTGGCGGTGGCCGCTGCGTTCGCACAGGCTCCTGCCGCGAAAGCGAAGGTACTCACGCGAGCTGAGTTGGATCAGCTTCTCGCAACGCCGGATAAGGTACTTTTGATCGACGTCCGCCGGCCGGACGAGGTCTCTTCCAATGGCGGTTTTCCGGTTTATCTCAGCATTCAGATTGGCGAACTCGAAAAGCATCTGGATGCCATCCCGAAGGATCGCATCATCGTAACGGTTTCCAATCACGCGGCTCGTGGCGGGAAGGCGGCTGATCTGCTAGCAAGCCATGGATTCAACGTGGCGGGAGCAGTGGGGGCGGAAACCTACGAAAAGGAGGGTGGAACTTTGACGAAGATCGAAGTTCCGAAGAAAGTAGCGAAAGAATGAATTCAGAATTCAGAATACGAGGAATACGAGGAATGAAAACACAGCATGTACTGCTCATGGCCGGCCTGAGTATTTTGGCCTCTGCGCCGGTGTTTGCTCATCACGCGTTTGCGGCGGAGTACGACGCCAGGCAATTCATCACGGTCAAGGGTGCGCTCACCGGCGTGGAGTGGATCAACCCGCACGCCTGGCTGCATGTGGACGTCAAGGACGAAAGCGGCAAGGTGGTGAACTGGGCGATCGAGTTCGGGTCGCCGAACGCGCTGCTGCGGCGCGGCCTGCGCAAGACCGATTTTCCGGCCGGGACCGAAGTTGTCATCGAAGGCTACCGCGCTAAGAATGGCACTGCCACCCTGAACGGGCGAAGCGTCAAGTTGCCGGATGGACGCAACCTGTTCACCGGCGGGTCGGCTCCCGACGAACAGCCGCAGCAGTAGGGGACTCGCATGCGCAGAATCATTCTCAGCTTGATCCTCATCGCACCGGCATTCGGTCAAATTCCACGCACATCGGACGGCAAGCCCGATCTGTCCGGCATCTGGCAAGCGCTGAACACGGCCAATCTCGATCTGCAAGATCACGTGGCGCAGAAGGGCGCGCCGGCCGGGCAAAGTGTCGTGGAAGGCAACCAGATCCCTTATCAGCCTTGGGCGCTGGCGAAGAAGAAAGAGAACTACGCCAATCGCGCGACCTTAGACCCGGAGAGCAAATGCTATCTGCCAGGCGTTCCGCGTGTCACCTACATCGGGCTTCCCTTCCAGATCTTCGAGCGGGGGGACCTGGTGACCATTCTTTACGAGCATGCGCATGCTAATCGGTTCATCTATACGAATGGGACGGAGCATCCCAAGGGTCCCATCGACTGGTGGATGGGCGATTCGCGCGGCCATTGGGACGGCGACACGCTGGTGGTGGATAACGTCCACTTCAACGACCAGACCTGGTTCGATCACGCCGGAGATTTTCACAGCGAGGATCTGCACGTGATCGAACGCTATACCCTGCTGGATGCCGATCACATCAACTATCAAGTCACCATTGAGGATCCGAAAGTATTCACGCGGCCATGGAATCTAAGCATGGTCCTATATCGCCACGTGGAAAAGAATTTTCAACTTCTGGAATACGAATGCTACGGCTTCGATCTGGAGCAGTATTATCCGTAAAGGAGCGACATGCGACTCAACTCACAACTACTGGCGGCCGCGATTTTGTGCGCCACCCTGATCGGATCGGCGGCCGCAGCCGAAGCTGACAAAAACACATTGTCGCAACACACGCCCGATGGCCAGCCCAACGTGGAGGGCTTCTGGTTAACGGTAGTCTACGGCATGGGCTGCTTGCAAAATCCGACCGCCGGCGTCGGCTGTGTCGAAGCAGGCGAGGAACCGGGGCGCGGCGCTCCGGGCAAACCACGTCCCAAACCTCCGAAGGCGGCCAGCAGAATCGTCGACCCTCCGGACGGAGAAATTCCGTATCAGCCCTGGGCGAGGACCAAACAGCAGTACCTTTTGTCGAATTACTTCGAACCGACCAAGCCCGAGTTCATCGATCCGCAGCAGCTCTGCCTGCCGCTCGGCCCGGTCCGCCAACTCACCTGGCACGATGTTCACATTCTGCAGTATCCCGGCTATGTGATTTTCGAGCACGAAGGCGGGCACGTCTTTCGCATCATTCCTCTGGATGGCCGCCCGCACATTGGCTCGTCGCTCAAACTCTGGATGGGCGACTCCCGCGGCCACTGGGAAGGCAACACGCTGGTGGTGGACGTCGCCAACAACAACGCCAAGGGCCGTCTGAGCCGGGCCGGCGATTTCGCCGATGACGCGCTTCATGTGACGGAACACTTTGAATTTCTCGATGCCACCCATATGCGGTACCGAGCCGTGTTCGACGACCCTTCCGCATACACGCGCCCCTGGACGTTCGGCTTTGACATGAAGCGGGCGATCTTCGGAGAGTCCAACCCAACCAAGGACGACACGCATTACGAGCAATGGGAAGAAGCGTGTTATGAAGGTATGAAACCCGTCGACTATTCGCTGCGCTCCGAGCGCGGCGGGGAGACCAAGTAGGGGGAGCTAACAAGAATGCAATGGAACAATTTCCCGATGATTTCGCCGGCGCTCGCGGGCGTGACTATTAGCCGGCGCAAGCTGTTCGCCGGTGCAGTCGCTGCCGCGCTCCCCTCAGTTTTGCGCGCAGCCGATCGGGCCGATCAATCCCGGATGATCGTGCGGTCGCCCCGGCCGGAGGATCTCGAGATGCCCCTGGACGGCTTCACCGATTGGATCACCCCGATCGACCGATTCTTTGTCCGCTGTCACACCTACACACCCCAAGTCAGCCTGCCAGACTGGAGCCTGAAGATCGATGGCGTGGTCGAACAGCCCATGACACTGACTATGGGCGATCTGAAGAAGCTGCCGCGAGTGGAACTGGTGAGTGTGTTGGAGTGTGCCGGCAATGGAAGAAGCTTCTACCAGCCGCACGTTCCCGGCGCGCAGTGGGCTTTCGGGTCGGTCGGGTGTGGGCGCTGGGCGGGAGTGCGTCTTCGGGACGTCTTGCAAAAGGCCGGCCTCAAAAGCTCCGCCAAGCAGATTCTTTTTGACGGCGCTGATGTCCCGCTAGGGAAAATGCCTGATTTTCAGCGCACGATCACGGCTGCCAAGGCGCTTGATCCCGACACCTTGCTGGCCTATGAGATGAACGGCCAAGCTTTGCCCGTAGAGCATGGATTTCCATTGCGGCTAATCGCGCCTGGATGGGCGGGCGACTCGTGGGTGAAATGGGTGCAGCACATCGAGGTGCTCGATCATGAATTCGAGGGATTCTGGATGAAGTCGGCTTACCGGCATCCGACGCATCCGGTTCCCCCGGGAACCGCCGTGGACGTAGCGGAGATGGTGCCAGTCACCGATCTCAACGTCAAGTCGGTGATAGCGGTTCCGGCCGGGTGGGCCAAGCCCGGGCCGGTGCGCGTCCAAGGCACCGCGTGGTCCAATGCCTCGCCGGTCGGCAAGGTCGATGTTTCCACCGATGGCGGCCAAAGCTGGAAGCCGGCCAAGCTAACCGGGCAGCAGACCAAATACGGTTGGCGTATTTGGCACTATGACTGGAAGGCCGCCGAGGGTAAATACACGCTCATGTCCCGCGCGACGAATAGGGCCGGCGAGACGCAGCCGCTCAGTGAGGAATGGAACCCGAATGGCTATCTGTGGAATGTGGCCCAGCCGATCGCGGTTACGATCTCGGCGCAACCCCCAGCCAACGCCGTCACGGAAACGAGCGGTGCAGAGACGACTTATCCGGATGGTTACCAGTCCACTTGCCTCAGTTGCCATGATGAGCACCTGATGCAGCAACAGCGGCTGACCGGCGCACAGTGGGACCGCGAGATGAACAAGATGACGGGATGGGGCGCCCAGGTGAAGGCCCAGGATCGTGAAGCGATTCTGAATTACCTGTCTGGCAGGTTTAAGCAATAGCCAAAACAATCGCGGCCCGTTACGTTCGGGGCGATTTTAACTGAGGAAATATCCGATGAAGCTCCAATGGAACAGTTTGGTGACGCTATTCCCGACTGTCGCCGGCGTGCTATTGTTCGTTCCGGCGCTCGCGGCCGACAGAGCTTCTACACTCTCCCGCATGCAGGATGGTCAGCCGAACGTGGAAGGATATTGGGATCCCGAGATCGGTGGCACGTTCTCGTTGACCAGCCCGTGGCGCGGCGGAGTGGGCTTGCAAGGGGACCTGGGAGTTGCCGTGGAGAAGCACGCTGCCTTCCAGGTGGCCCAATCCGAGCCACGTTCTGGGACATGGTTCATATTCTGCAGTACCGGGATACGTCGTTTTTGAATACGAGGGAAGCCACCTCTTCCGCATCGTACCGCTAGACGGTGGTACGCATGCAGGAGCCGATGCATCGGGCGCACACCAAGGAGCGGGACTACCAACAGTGGGAAGAGGCGTGCCACGTGGGCGAGCGCAACGTGGCTGACTCGATCACTGCCGAAGAGGTTGCGGCGCGCGTGGCGGAAACAAAATGAGCCAAGAACGTTCGCGGCAGTTCCCGGGCGCTTATGTGGTCAGTTGTTTTGATGACAGAAGCCGGGCGTCGAATCTGCACCATTGGGCGCTCGATCGGGGCGCCATTACGGGCGTAATTTCTTTGAAACATTGGCCTTAGAAAATGGCGTGGGGGACACGCCGGGTCAAACTCCCGCTCTGGTCCTGATAGATAACATACGAGAAGAGTAACGTGGTCCTAGTATCGGCAGTACTAAATTCTCCATATTTGCTGGTTTTGTTCTTGACGAGTCCATCTGTTGCTGGCATATTGGTGGTCTCTGCTGGCAGGCTGCCTGCGAGTGGATACGTGGTCTGTTTAGGTCCGCCATGGCTATACAACATGAGAATCGTTGGTATGCTCTCTACGTTAGGCCACGTCATGAAAAAACGGTCTTTTCACAGCTGGAAGCGAAACAGCAAGAAAGCTTCTTGCCGCTCTATCGCACTAGAAATTGGTGGGCCGATCGTTGGAAGACCGTCTCTTTACCATTATTTCCCGGTTATGTCTTCAGCCGCTTCGACTTCGCCCGCCGGTCATCCGTCTTAGCCACCCCGGGTGTCATTGACGTGGTTCGGCTGGGTAGTGAACCGGCGCCGGTGGAGACTGCGCAGATTGAGGCGATCCGGTTGATTGTCAATTCCGGCGCTTTCATCGAACCGTACCCTCACCTCGTTCGGGGAGATCGTGTGATCATGCGAGGGGGACCCTTTAGCGGCCTCAGTGGCACTTTGATGGTGGTTCGTAACAGCCTACGGTTGGTTGTCTCCGTAGAGTTCCTCGGCCGGTCCGTGTTGGTCGAGATAGATCGCGACCGGGTAGCTCCGTTCCCGCTTTCAAAACTGGCATAATGCGGTTTTCGGCTCACCGCGCTTCGCGGGTGACGCATACCATCCTTTCCGCCCGGCAGTCGAATAACGATATCTCTCGATATTTTAGACCTTTATTTCTCCAAAATACTATTGCGGACTCAAAAAATCGGCGAATATTTCGCCCCTAGAGCTTATGATTGATTTACACACTCACACCACAGCTTCCGACGGATCTGTTTCGCCGCCCGATCTAGTCCGGCTGGCCCTCCAGCATGGGCTGGAAGCTTTGGCGATTACCGACCACGACACTCTCGAAGGATGTGACGAAGGTGCGCTTGCGGCCGCCGATGTGGGTCTGGAATTCATCGTCGGAATCGAACTGAGCACGAGACTTGAGCCGGCGCTAGCCGAACTCATTCAGCCTTGGCTTGGTTCTCGTCGCCTTCCGTCCATCCATCTTCTAGGCTATTTTCTCTATACCGCGCCGCCGGACGATTTCCGGGCCTGGATTTTGGGTCATCAAGAGAGCCGGCGCAAGAGAAATCGCGAGCTGGTTGAAAAACTTCGCGGATTCGGATTCGAGATTACATTGGCCGAAGTGAGCCAGTTGGGAGGAAAGCTTACCGGCCGGCCGCACTTCGCCGAGCTCCTGTTGCGGAGGGGATACGTAAAGAACCGGCAAGAGGCGTTTGACCTTTACCTGGCTGATACCGCACAAGCGGCTGTCGAGCGCGACGAGCCTGGCTTGGCGGAAAGCATTGGGATCCTGCGACGAAACTTTGCTATGCCTGTCTTGGCACATCCCGTTCGACTCCCGTTCGGAGACGAGGCAGATGCCTTGCGAGTGTTGTTGGAAGCATTGTGCAGCGCTGGTCTGCAGGGCTTGGAGGTCTGGCATAGCGAGCACTCGCCGGCGGTGCAGGCGTTATACGAAGGTCTCGTGCAATCGTTTGGTTTGCAAGCAACGGGGGGATCCGATTTTCACGGTTCGCACAAACCCGCTATTGCGCTAGGGTCAGGAATCAACGGAAACATTTGTATTCCTAAAGCCCGGCTCGATTCCATGCGTGCCGCGTTCCCTGCGGCAACGATCGCGAATTAGCCAATCTTCATCCGTGGTCAGGCCGCTTATGATCAAGGGAACGGTTTCGGCTAAGACTCCTTACGGCCGCTACCACCGATAAACCAATCGCGACGCCACCCAGGTCCAAGACAACATCAGCCCACTCAAACTGATTGTGGTACACCATCCTCTCGAGCCATTCGCTTGACACGGCCAAGCAGATGGCCAACCCCGAATAGATGAGCCTGGACTTGCCAGTTTTTGCGGAGACGGAGAATACAACAACCGTCGCCAGAAACGCTATGACATGGATTGTCCGGTGGAATTGGCCTTGTAGTGCGCCGTGCCGCTTAAATCTGAAAGGAACAATCGAGCCCACAATGATAAGGCAAGACCAGAGTAAAGGAAAAAAGCGGGTACTTTGCATGACACGTCTCGCCAGTCTTCTTACCTTGGTTTCGCCCGCAGCAGTGGATGAAGAGGACATTGCCATTCTGATC
>Ga0302326_10021479_pt1 | contig 13237 bp, 15 predicted proteins | sample Palsa_T0_3_FD_202264 | JGI IMG/M metagenome (GOLD analysis project Ga0302326, IMG submission 202264) | Peat permafrost microbial communities from Stordalen Mire near Abisko, Sweden - Palsa_T0_3 | ecosystem: Environmental > Terrestrial > Soil > Palsa > Peat permafrost | place: Sweden: Abisko... | reverse complement strand
GTGATCGACCGGTTCCGGAGCCTGCCCATGGCCCGGTCAGCGGTCCTGGCCGGCCGGACGTTGGCCGACGTCTGTCGGAGCATGGTGGCGTTGGCGTTCATGGTCATCCTCGGGCTCGCGGTCGGCTTCCGGTTCCACAACAGCTTCGGCGCCTGCCTGGCCGGGCTCGCGCTGGTTGTGGTGTTCGGTTACGCGTTCAGCTGGGTCTACGCCGCTGTGGGACTGTCCGTTAAGGACCCGCAGACCGCCCAGATGGCCGCCATTCTGCCGATGTTCATCCTCTTCTTCGCCAGCGCCGCGCTGGTGCCGGTGTCCACCATGCCGGGCTGGTTGCAGCCCTTCGCCCGAAACCAGCCGGCCAGTGTCACCATCGAAGCCGTCCGCGCCCTCCTCGAAGGCGGGCCGATCTACCACCCCTTGTGGCAGGCCCTCCTGTGGTCCATCGGCATCTTCTCCGCCTTCTTGGTCCTTTCCCTCCGCCTCTATCGCGGCGTCACCGCCTGACGCAACGCCTGTCTCCGGGTACCTGCTCAAGCTGTGCCATCATCTCCGATCGGAAACGCTTATGCCGTAAGCAATGAAGTGGTCGTGAACCAGCTGCTTGATCGAGCTTTCGGCGGGGATCGCTGGGTAACCATTCGGCCACACATGATCACGCCGTCCTGATGTTGCTGGCGCCCGTCACAGGCCCCTCATACACTGGGAAGGTACTCCCCCAGGGGCTTTGGCCGCTGGGTGCAACACCCGCCCTCGGGCGGGTGTTCGCTTTTTCGGGGGGGCGTCACCATCCGACCGGCTTCGACACCGGGCGGCCAGCGCGGTCCCTCGCCGGGTCCGGCAGATGGCAAGCGGCGAGGTCGCCTGGCCTGAGCGTCTTGTAGAAGTCCGCCGGCACAGTGTTCGACCGCAGCCCCTTCTTGGGGACCAACGCGCAAGGCAGCACACTCCTGCAGACCGACACCATCAGCACTCCAGGAGCGGTCGTCACGACCGTTCGGCTCCTCGCGGTCGGCACAACGCTCGTCGCCACCGCGACCATAACGAGCGGGTCGCCGCCGATCGGCGAGACGACGGAGTTCTCCGTCCAATGCGCGGACGTCCGGTCACCTCGTTGTCGCCGGCTTCACCGTCACCGGGGGCGGGGGCGGCGGCATCGTGCTGCCCGTTACCGGCACGCCCGGCACCCCGGCCGCGGCCACCGTGGGCCGCGCCGGTCACCGAGCTGCTCATCTTCGGTGGCATCGACGCGGTCGGCGACGCCGTGCAGTCCGCAGCCACATCCGCCCTGTGATGGTCCCGTCTCCGTCGGTAGGCTTCACGCGGCCGTGCTACTCGACTCGGCGCGTTGGCTTGGGGGGGGGCGTCCTCGGTGGCGCTGATTCAGACGTCGGTCAGAGGCTCCTGCACCGAAAACCCTTATGCTGCCCTCCGACCCGCGTTCGCGGCGGCCCGTCAATTCGGCCGGATGCGGAGGATCGCCACGTACGGTTCCGCGTCGTTCACGAAGTAGGTGATCCGGTACCCCGAGGGCACCACGTCCTCGAACATCTCGACATCCGCGACGGTCCGCCTGTTCTTTCGGGGAGGGCCGGTCTCGACCCAGGCGAACAGATCCTCGTTCAGCGCCGCCCGCTGCGCATCGGTGAGGTGGGCAAAGTCGGGGTCCGCGGCAGCGGTAGCGAAGATCCGCCAGCTCACCCGGACGCGTGGCGCCCGATGTAGGCCAGCAACGCCTGCTTGTCGGTGAAGCCCGGCGTGATGCCGTCCTCGATCGCCTGGACCGCGGCCTTGACCGCTTGGACGACCCGCTCCTCGCCGACCTCGCCGATCCAGTCGTCCAACAACGGCGTCGCCACCTGATCGGACCCCGTCGTCATGGACGCCACGGTAGTCGAGAGGGACGTCTACCGAGGTCATCCCGGGGCCGATACCGGGTCCCCGGTCGGCATTCGGCCTGCCCGGTCCCGGACGCGCTCGCCCCGGCGATCTCTCACGGGAAACGGCACGATTTACTGCTCATGCGGCCGTTTGTCCCTGGTGCCAATCTGGTGGGGTGGCGGATGGAACCTGTACTCCGTTCGCTGAGAAACCCCCCAGCGCGCCGCCGACTCCGCTTCGATGGGTGGTTCGCCAACCCCCTGGCCTGTCCCGGTTATCTTCTCTCGGAGCGCTGTGCCATCGTGGTTCGTCGGTCCGGAGGTCGTGAGCCGATCACCCGCAGAAGAAGTTCACGCCCGAGTAGCTCAGTCGGCAGAGCACTTGCCTTGTAAGCATGTTGTCGGGGGTTCGATTCCCCCCTCGGGCTCCAGCCCAGCGCCACCGGGAGGGACGGGGAAGCGAAACAGCGCGGGTCTAACTCGCTGACCGCGAGAGGGCGGCCGAAGAATGGAAGGAAGACTTCAGGAAGCAGCCGCCCCTACCGCCGCTGCTCATGCCCAAGCTCGTGACCTCGTAGGCGTTCTGCCCGGTGCGGGTCCCGCCCAGCTCGACCGTTGCCCCCGATGGCGCGGTGCCCGGGGTCGTGAGGTTCACGGTGCCGCCGGCGTCACCGGCCTTGAGCGTGACGGTGATCGTGTCGGCCGTGGCCGCAGTCACGGTGCCTGTCACCTCGAAGCTCTGGCCAACCGCAGGCGGATCGCCCGTCCATGACACGATCGTCGGCCCGGAACCCGCGGGGCCGCCACCCGCTTTATGGACGGCGGAGGAGCTGGCCGGCCCGGCGTTGAAGCCCTCGCCCGTAGCGCCGCTGTTGATGCTCATGCTCGTGACCTCGTAGGCGGTCTGCGCCGCGCGGGTCCCACCCAGCTCGACCGTTGCCCCCGATTGCGAGGAAGTTGGCGGGCCGCCCGGGTTGGTGAGGGTCACGGTGCCGCTGGCGTCACCGGCGTTGAGCGTGACGGTGATCGTGTCGGCCGTGGCCGCAGTCACCGTGCCTGTCACCTTGAAGCTCTGGCCAACCGCAGGCGGGTCGCCCGTCCATGACACGATCGTCGGCCCGGGACCCGCGGCGCCGCCACCCCCTCCCTGGGCGGAGGAGCTGGCCGACACGGCACCTCCGGCGCACATCCCTGGGGGCGGGGCCGCGTATGCCGGCGTGACGGTCGTCGTGGTTTGCGGCGCGCTGGCAGGGACCAGCGGGTGCCCCGCCGACGGGAACCCTCCTGCGCCGACAGCGACGGCGCCGCCGACCACGACCAGAGCCGACCCACCGACGAGCGCGGCCCGGCGGCGGTGGGAGCTGCGGGCAGCACGGTGAACGGCGGCGAGCAGACCAGGGTCGTCGACGGTGGTGCCAGCCAGGTCGGCCAGGGCGTTGTGCAGGTCGTTGATGTCCATCGGAGGCCTTTCAGGGTCAGTCATCGGTGAGGAGAACGCGGAGGCGGTCGAGGGCCCTTGCGGTCTGGGTTTTGATCGTGCCGACGCTGCAACCCAGCGCAGCGGCGGCCTGGGCCTCGCTCAGGTCTTCGTAGTGTCGGAGCACCACTGCTGCCCGTTGGCGAGGGGGCAGCCGCAGCAGGGCGCGTCGCAGCCGTTCGCGGTCATCAACGACGGCCGCTGAGTCGTTGTGGGCGGGTTGGTCGGGGAGGTCGCCGGTCGGCCGTTCCGCTTCCCACTTGCGCCGCCGCCAGCCCAGTGCGGTGTGCACCATGACGGTGCGGACGTAGGCGTGCGGGTCACCCCGAACCGTCACGCGCTCCCAGCGGGGCAAGACCTTGATGAGGGTGGACTGAACGAGGTCCTTGGCCCGATGATGGTCGCCGGTGAGCAGGTAGGCGAGGCGGAGCAAAGCGGGGGACTGCCCGCGGACGTAGGAGTCGAACCCCACAGGCTCGTTGCCATACGCCAGGGGCAGTGCCTGATCGGGCTCGACCGCTCCGGTCGTCTCAACTGCAGGCCACAGGACGTTGTCGCCGTCGGGCTCGGCCGACCAGGGCGTGCGGGCCATCGCCCCGCCATGCTGCGCGGGCGGCTGGGGAGGCGCGATATCCGCGGCGGGCGGGTCAAGCGGGGAGACCACACCTCTAGCAGTACCTGACACCCGCGAAAGGTTGACATCCCACTCGACGCGTTCGTTACCGCGATCCTCGGCCCTCAGGCGGATAGGCACATGCTCGGGTTCCTTGACGCTCTCGACCTCAACCGGGTGAATTTGATCGGCCACTCCCTTGGTGGGGCAGTGGCCTACCTGATCGCCGAGGCCGAGCCGGGGCGAGTGCCACAACTGGTGCTGGAGGAACCTCCACCGCCACTACCGGCGACTCCTCCCCGGGACGTGCCCGCCCGACCCGACGGGCCCCTCTCCTTCGACTGGCGGGTGGTCGACGCGATCACCGCGCAACGCAACCACCCGGACCCTGCGTGGTGGGAAGACCTGACCCGCATCACCGCCCGCACGCTGGTCATCGCCGGAGGACCCAGCAGCCATCTTCCCCAAGACCAGCTCGCTGCGCTGGCGCATCGGATCCCCGACGCGACGCACGTGACGATCGACGCCGGGCACAACGTTCACGCCAAACGCCCCGACTCTTTCCTCGCCGTGCTGCTCAACTTCCTCGCTCGATAGGCCACCGCGCACCAGACGACCGCGTCGGCAGTGGCCCGCGTTCAAACCTCAACGCGACTACTGGAACAACCCGTCCCGAGGATCGAGGTTAACCACGGCGCCCGGAAGACCGGCGCGAGCATGGGGGGCGTGAGCGACGGCGCCGGCAACTCCGTCTGGGCAGCGTTCGACGGGCGAACGTTTCGGTTGCGGATGGGCCTGCGGCCGCTCGACCCGGCTGCCTGGACGACGCCTCCCGCATCACCACGCCTGGTGGGCGAGTTGGACCGCAAGGCCCGCCTGCTGGCCGAGCGGCCGGCCGAAGTGCTCGCCACCCCGCCGGAGTCCGACGCGCCGGCTGCGGAGTTGCTCGACCTGCTCGTCGCCCACCTCGCCGAGGACCACGCCGAACGCTACCGGCGGGATGGCCAGGCGGTCGTCGTCGACGGCGTACGGCGCGTCGAAACGGTGGGATCTGACCTCCACCCCCTCGACGTCGCCGGTCGCCTCGTCGCCGAGGACTGGTGCCTGGTCGCCCCCGGCCCACCACCGGTGATGGCTGCGGCAACCCTGTGCTCGCCCAACCGCTGGCGCCTCGCCGACAAGCTCGGCCGCGACGTCGCCACCGTGCACGACCCGGTCCCGGGTTATCGCGCCACGCTCGGAGCGCCCGTCGACCGGCTCCTGACCAGCCACAGCTCCCCGTCGTGGCGGAGGAACTGGTCGATCCAGTCGTCGCCCGCCCTGTTCCAACCCTTCCCGGAGGGACCGGCCCGACCGGCCATTCCCGACGAGGTCTGGGTGCGGTCGGAGATGGAGACGTTCGTGCATCTGCCGCGCACCCGCTGGTGGGTGTTCGGCATCCGGACCGACGTGGAGCCACTCGCCACCCTGCGCGGCAATCCGGCGTTGGCCAGCAAGGTTCGCACTGCGGTCGACAGCGTCGACCCGGACACGGCCGCCTACAAGGACCTGGCCCACTGGCGCGACGACCTGTCGCAGTGGCTCGCCGGCGTCGCCTCCGTCTGACCCCTCCCGGTGCTGTACTGGGTGGGTGCCAGATCAGGCCCCGCCGCACCTCGTCGCCGATGAGCGGGAGACGCTCGTGAGCTTCCTCGACTATCTCCGCGACTCCGTCGTGACCAAGTTCGAAGGCATCGACGAGCAAGCCTGCCGCCGGGAGTTCGTAGCGTCCGGCACCAGCTTGTACTGGTTGGTCACGCACATGACCGCCGGCGAGATCAACTGGTTCCAGCGGGTCTTCGCCGGCAACGATGTCGGGCCTCCCGACGCCGGCCCGGATGACACGATGGCCCTCGCTGTCCGCCGGTACCGCGCCGCGTGCCGGGAAAGCAGGGCCATCGTGAGCAGTAGCGCAGATCTCGGGCATCGGTCAGCGCGGCCAGACCGCCGCGGCGAGAACCCTCCGCTGCGGTGGATCCTCGTCCACATGATCGAGGAGGTCGCCCGTCACGCCGGCCACGCCGACATCATCCGCGAGCAACTCGACGGCTGCACCGGCCGCTAGCCCGCGCGACGCGTGTCTCCGTACACTCGTCGCGGGCGCACTGGCGTCGGGGGTCGAGGGTGCGACGAAAGCGAACGGCATCGGTCATCGCTGCAGCAGTCGTCGCGGGTCTCATGACCCCGGCTGTGGCCAGCGCAGCCTCGGCGAGCGCGGTCACCTTCACCATCAACGCCACTGCTGACCGGACGCCGATCTCGCCGCTCATCTACGGCCTCAACGACGGCTCGCAGAACTCGTCGTTTGCGTCCGATTTGTCGTCCGTGCGGCCGACGGCGATCCGCCAAGGCGGCAACGCCTTTACGGCATGGAATTGGACCACCAACGCGGCCAATGGCGGCAGCGACTGGTGCTTCGATAATTACAACGAGGTCGGTCCGGGCACGGCGACCGGCGGCCCGATCCTGCCCACGGTCAACGACGACGAAGCGGCCGGTGCGACGTCGCTGGTGACCGTGCCGATCGTCGGCTATGTGGCCGCCGACTCGCAGGCCGACCCCCAGTGCACCACCGACGACGAGGTCACCGAGCCCGACAACATCATGAACACGCCCAACTACGTGGCGACGCGCCTGGACGTGAGCGACCCCACCGATCCCAATCCGCTCACGACCACGCCGAGCACGACGGGCGACGTGTACCAGAACCAGTTCGTCTATTGGCTCACCCAGTCGGCGCCCGGGGCCAACCTGATGTTCTCGCTGGACAACGAACCAGACGACTGGAGATGCACCCACGCCGAGGTGTGGCCGACCGCGACGTTCCCGGCCTCCGGGGGGTGCACCGACCCGTACAACAGCGCCTCGGCGAACCCGACGGGGGTGGGCGTCGACTACCCGACGTTCATGGCTCGAGAGCTGGCTTACGCCAACGCCATCAAGGGGGTGGACCGGAGCGCCTACGTGATCGGCCCTGTGCTCGGCGGCTACAGCGGGCTCCTCCAGTTGCAGGGCACCAACCCGAGCGACGAGAGCACCTACGGCGAGTTCGTCGACTACTACCTGCAGCAGGTCCACGCCGCGGACGTCGCCGCCGGCCACAACGTCGTCGACGCCTTCGACTTCCACTGGTACTCCCAGGTCCCCGGGGTCGACAGCGCGGACACGTCGCCGGCCACCGTCGTCGCCCGCGAGCAAGCGCCCCGGTCGTTGTGGGACCCGACCTACGTCGAGAACAGCTGGATCACCCAGTGCTGCAGCCCCGACGACGGCGCCATCGATCTGCTGCCCTGGCTCCGGGGCAAGGTGGCGACCGACAACCCGGGGATGCCCCTGTCCATCTCCGAGTGGCGCTACGGCGCAGGCACCGACATCAGTGGCGGCATCGCCGACGCGGACGCGCTCGGCATCTTCGGCCGCTACGGCGTCCACGACGCCATGTACTGGCCCGACGACGACGGCACCACCTTCTCCCACGCCGCCTTCGAGATGTACCGCAACTACGACGGCAAGGGCTCGGCCTTTGGTGACACCGAGGTCGCGGCGACCAACAGCGATCCGGCCGAGACCTCCGTGTACGCCTCCATCGACAAGGCCACCCCGAGCCGGGTCGTCATCGTCGCCATCAACAAGAACACGGTTGCGACCACCGCCAAGATCGTCCTCCAACACTCGGCGAGCACCGCCGATGCCGCCGTCTACACCCTGACGGCGTCGAGCGCGGCGCCTCAAGCGGCGGCGGGCATCGTGGCCAAGGGCGCGGACACGTTCTCCTACGTGATGCCGGCGCAGTCGGTCTCGGTGATCGTCCCCGCCCCGGCCACGTCTCCGGTGCTCTATGCGGACGCGCCACCGGCGACGGCGACGGCGACGGTGCCGTACACCTACGCGTTCGGGGCCGCGGGCAGCCCGGCGCCGACGTTCAAACTGGCGAGCGGATCACTGCCGCCGGGGCTCACCTTGTCGTCAGCGGGAATCGTGTCGGGCACGCCGAGCGCGGTGGGGACCTCGACGTTCACGGTGTCGGCCGCCAACGGGCACGCGCCGAAGGCGGTATCGCCCAGCCTCACGATTGCCGTGCGTGCGCCCAAAGCACCGGCGTTCACGGCAGACAGCCCACCTCGCTCAGGGACCGCGCTCGAGCCGTATGCGTACACGTTCGCGGCGTCGGGCGCCCCCCCGCCCACGTTCGCACTCGCGAGTGGTTCTCTGCCGCCAGGGCTGGCGCTCTCCGCCAAGGGTGCAGTGACCGGCCAGCCGACGACTCCGGGAACGTTCGCCTTCGTGGTGAAGGCCAGCAACGGGGTCGAGCCGGCGGCGGAGAGCCCGAAGCTGACGATCACCGTTGCCACGCCGCCAGCCGGCACCGTGCTGGCGTGGGGCGACGGGGCCGACGGCCAGCTCGGCGATGGGTCCGACACCACCAGCCCCATCCCGTCGCCGGTGAGCCTCCCGGCCGGCACCAAAGTGACCCAGGTGGTGGGCGGCATCGATCACGCGCTGGCGCTCACGTCGACCGGCCAGGTCTATGCGTGGGGCGAGAACGATCAGGGCCAGCTCGGCGACGACTTCGCCCAGGCATCGACCGCCACGCCCGTTTTGGTCAGCTTCCCGGCGGGCACCCCGAAGGTCATACAGGTGGCCGCCGGCGACAGTTTCAGCCTGGCGCTGACCGCCGACGGGAACGTGTGGGGCTGGGGCGCCAACTGGGCGGGCCAGCTCGCCATCGACACGGGCGGCTCGTCGGAAGGCACGCCGCTCGAGGCCGGCTTCGGCGGTGATGTCACGTCGATCGCCGCGGGCGTCGATTGGGGCCTGGCCGTCACCACCGATGGCAACGTGCTGGCGTGGGGCAACAACGGGGCGGGGCAGTTGGGCAACGGGACGACGACGGGCGGATCGACGCCTGTGTTCGTGAGCCTCGGTTCGTGGTCCGGGACGGTCGTGGGCGTGTCGGCCAACAGCTACGGCGACGGCGACGGCGGGCACTCGCTGGCGTTGACCCACTCGGGCGCGGTGCTGGCGTGGGGCAACAACCCCAACGGGGAGCTGGGAAATGGCACCACGACATCGAGCGACGTGCCGGTGGCGGTCAGCCCGCCGTCCGGTGCCTCATCGCTGCCGCCCATCGCGGCCGTGTCGGCCGGCTGGTACCACAACCTGGCCGTCACCACCTCCGGAGCGGTGCTCGCCTGGGGCGATGGGGGCGACGGCCAGCTGGGCGACGGCTCCACGACATCGAGCGACGTGCCGGTCTACGTGAGCGCGCCGGCGGGCGTGTCGTCGCTGCCGACGGTGGCCGGCGTGTCGGCGAACTTCGGCCAAAGCCTGATCGTGACGGCCGCGGGGGCGCTGTACGCGTTCGGCGTCAACACCGACGGCCAACTCGGCAACGGCACGACAACGTCGGAGGACCTACCCACCGCGGTCACGGTGCCGGCGGGAACGGACTTCAGCGCCGTCGGAACCGGTGAGGACTTCAGCTTCGCGATCGTCGGTCCGTAGCCATCTCTCGAACCGATGGTTTCATCACTCCCGGTGATAGGGTGGTGTCCCGAACAGAAGGTTGAGACTCCCATGCGCGTCGTCGGCATCATCGCAACAGCTCTGGCTGGAGCCGGAGTTCTGGTGGCAGCCGCCACAGCCATGTTCTCGTTCAACGACGTCCGTCGGTACATGCACATCCGCAAGATGTGAACATGTCCGTGCCCGCTGGTCGGGCGGGCGCGCCGCCTTCTTGGTTTGTCCGCCTGGACCGTGGTCAGGCCGCTTGGACGACCTGCTCGACGAGGGCCAGTCCGGTGAGCCCGGGGAACCGGTCGATGCGACGATCGATCCGCTTCGCCGTCTCCTGACCGTCGGTGCCGTCGAACAGGTAGTGGATGACGAAGTTGGTCTCCTCCGGCGGCATCACGCCCGCCCCCACCGGCGTCCAGAACCTGCGCAGCGCGTACCGGGAAAGCTTCTGCGCCCGCGGGCTGTCCGAGAGCCGCTTCATGGCCTGGCTGGCGTAGAAGTCGATGTGGCGCCCCTCCTGCTTCATGATCCGCGCCAGCAACCGGGTCAGCTCCGGATGGTCAGCCCGTTGCACCAAGCGGGCGTATCCGGCCTGGGTGCACCACTCGTTGATGGCGCCCCATGTCATGTGCACGGCCGTGTAGTCGGCGCCGGCGATCAGCGATCCGAGCAGGTGCGAGAACGGTGCAAGCCGCTCGCGGAACGGCAACCGGCGCCGCATCGGGCCGACGCGTGCCTCGCCCGCCGCCTCGCCGTGGGCGGTCAGCACGGCGCCGATCGCCTCGCCGTGCCAGAACTCCTCGAACGACCAGAAGGTGAGGAACGCGGTGACCTCCGGGTCGCGGTGGGCGGGTGTCATCAGCAGGTCGCGGAGGTAGCAGATGGTGTGGAACTCGACGTCATGCATGTAGCGCAGGCAGCGCAACGCGTGCCGGTCGAGCGGGCGCTCGGCGAAGGCGTCGAGGTCGATGTCGGCGACATCCAGGCGGGCGGTCCGCCGCTTGTATTCAGCGATGTCGAACTCCATGCCATGTATCCGTAACGCGCCACGGGCACGGATGATTGGCCCGGCCTTTGCATCATCGGGCTTGGCGCTAGCGTCGCCGGACCGTGGCTGCGTTCGTCCGTGCTGCATCCGCCCGGCCCGCTGTCTCGTCTGATCTCGAGGCCGTCGAGCAGCTCCGGCATTCGGCGTTGGAGGAGCAGGCGCCGTTGCGCGGAGGCGACCTGTACCGGGTCCGGGAGGCATCGCGCGCCGCTGCCGGCGACGATCCCGGGCGCCGCTTGTGGGTCGGCGTGCTCGCCGATGCCGTGGTCGGCTACCTGTCCGGTCGCGTCGACACCGTCGCCGACGGTCGCCGCCTCGGCATCGTCGAGGGGGTCTACGTCGACCCCGGATGCCGCGCCGTCGGGGTGGGGGAGGCGATGATGGCGGCGGCGATCGCATGGTTCAGCGGGGAGGGGTGTGTTGGGGTGGACGCCCTCGCCCTGCCCGGGGCGCGGGCGACCAAGAACTTCTTCGAAGAGTCGGGGTTCACGTCCCGTCTGCTGGTGATGCACCACCGGCTGTAGCAGTTTGTTGGGTTTGTTGGTTTTGTTGGGTTTGTTGGTTTTGTTGGGGCTCCTGTGCTCGGGTCTCTCGAGCTTGCTCGACGGCGGCGACGATGCGGCGGGCCACGGGATCGGCGAGCTCGCCCCAGCGGGTGCCGTCGGCGATGCCGATGCCCGAGAGGAGCCGCCGGCTGGCCACCTTGCCGACCCCGGGCACGGCCTCGGCGAAGATGAGCACCTTCACCTGGGCGGTGCGCGGATCGTCGGCGCCGAGCAGGTCCGCCATCTGCATGGTCCCGCTCGAGATCGCCGCCACCAGGTCGTGGCGGTGGGTGCGGAGGTCCGCCGCGGCCTTGATCGGCGCCTCCAACCGCTCGTTTCGGCGGTCCGCGGGTGGCACCGGGGAGCGTCTAGCACGGGGGATGCTTGTAATTCAAGGCTCATGTTGCGAAGCTCGTTGGAATGCCGTTGAGCTCCCGGGATCGCGCCATCCTCGATTTCGAGCGCAACTGGTGGTCCGTCCCCGGGCCCAAGGAGCAGGAAATCCGCCGCCGGTTCGAGCTGTCGCCGACCCGGTACTACCAGCTGCTCGCCGAGCTGCTCGAGTCCAGCGAGGCCTTGGCCTATGACCCCTTGGTCGTCAGGAGGCTCCGACGACTCCGTGACCGGCGCCGTCGGGCCCGCTGGGTCGGTCGTCCCGCGGGAGGGTCCCGATGAGGTCCGGGACGCACGCACGCGACGACGGCTCGTTCGGGCGGTCGGCAGGGAGTCAGACGATGAAGGGTGCCCTCCTGATCCTGGCCGCCGTGGTGATCGGCTTCGTGCTGTTGCACACCGCGCCGCGGGCGCAGACCGAGACGACCGTCGGGACGTCCGTCACGGCGACGACGAAGGCGCCGAAGTCGTCGAAGGGCGGCACGGCGTCCGCCACGACGTCCGCCCCGACTACCACCGCTGCGCCGGCCCACACCGCCAGCGCCGTCAGCGTCGTGGTCGCCAACGGCACCGGGGTCGCCCATCTGGCCGGCACCGTTCGCGGCCAGCTCAACGCCGCCGGCTACAACACCGCCAAGCCGGCCATCAACTCGCCGACGACCACGGCGAGCACCGAGATCTACTACATCCCCGGCTACCAGGCCGATGCCCTCAACATCGCCAACGTCCTCACCCTCGGCGCGGGCACCGTGTTCGCCATGCCCACCCCACCGCCCGTGCCCGCGGCGGACATCGCCGGTATCGACGTGCTGGTGATCGCCGGGAACGACATCTCCGGGACGAGCGGCGCGTCCAGCTCGAGCGGCACCACCAGCTCGAGCGGCACCACCGAGGCGCCACCCGGCAACACCATCGCCCCATCGCCCACGGTCGCATCGGGAGGCACGGCCACGACGGCCGCGGCGCCGGCCACAACTGCTGCCGCCACGGCCACGACGTTGCACACCGAGACCACCGAGCACACGGCGACGACGGTCGGCCACACCCCAACGACGGCGTGATCCCCGGGGCCGGGTGGGCCGCCGACCCGGGTCACGCCGCCATCCTGCTCGACTTCGACGGCACCCTGGCCCCGATCGTCGCCGATCCCGCGGACGCCCGACCGTTGCCCGGCGCGACCGATGTCCTCGGGGTGCTCGCCGGCCGTTATCGGCTGGTGGCCGTCGTCTCGGGGCGGCCGGCGGAGTACCTCGCTATCCACCTCGATGTCGCAGGGGTCGACCGGTGGGGTGCGTATGGCCTCCAACACATCGTCGACGGCCGGGTGGTGGTGGCGCCGTCGGCCTCGGCGTGGCAGTCGAAGGTGGCCTCGGTCGTGGCCAGGGGGCGGGCGGTGGCGCCAGCGGGGGTGGGCGTGGAGGACAAGGGCATCACCGTCACCCTTCACTTCCGAGGGGCGCCCGAGTCAGAGGGTTGGGTCCGGGCCTTTGCTGCCGAGTCGGCGGCGGCGACAGGACTGGCCGTGCACGACGCCAAGATGAGCGCAGAGCTGCGGCCACCGGTGCCGATCGACAAGGGCACGGTGGTTGCCGGCTTGGTGGCCGACGCGGGGGTGCAGGCCGCCTGCTTCGTCGGGGATGACGTCGGGGACCTGAGCGCGTTCCGCGCCCTTGACGCCGTTGACTCCCCGTTGCGAGTTGCGGTCAGGAGTGACGAGGCGCCGGCGGA
>Ga0302326_10021478_pt1 | contig 13238 bp, 13 predicted proteins | sample Palsa_T0_3_FD_202264 | JGI IMG/M metagenome (GOLD analysis project Ga0302326, IMG submission 202264) | Peat permafrost microbial communities from Stordalen Mire near Abisko, Sweden - Palsa_T0_3 | ecosystem: Environmental > Terrestrial > Soil > Palsa > Peat permafrost | place: Sweden: Abisko... | reverse complement strand
CCGAGGGATCTGCAGTTCAATCTTTCGGGTGCAACGAATTTGTCATCCCGACCGGAGAAATCATGGGCCTGCGGCCCACCCAAGGTGATGAAAATCGGTACAAGGGGACGGCCTTCAGGCCGTCCCCTTGAGTTTCTACATTTTCAGATAAGGCGAATAGATCCAAAATCTGAAGAACGCGCGAGTTTTTCCGGTTCTCACCGCGGTAATGCTTTGTATCGCGGCTCCCGCGGGTAGCAACGTCTGTCTATCTCTCGGCATCCGCGTATCAGGGCACGACTTTAGTCGGGCCGCACAGGCCCAACGCAGATCTGGGCTCCCCGGTAAGAGCAGGCAAGGGCTGAAGCCCAAATCTCTTTCACTTCTTTATGGCCCGACTAAAGTCGTGCCCTGATACAAAGCCAAAGCACTGCATCCACAGGTGCTTCTCCGGTTGAAATATTGAGGGAAACATTTTCGACAGAGCCCAGCGCAGTGTCATTAGGAGCGAAGCCGAGGGATCTGCAGTTCCGCGGACCTTTCCGGGGAATGTTTTTTGACGCTAGATAAACGTCCATTTGTGTGACGCACTACACTAGCGTGAACCATCCATCAGTGCCACTTCCACGCCTGTGGGTGTGGTCTTGTTTCCGGCGACCTGCAATTCTTGCTCCGCCCTGGAGGGCCAGAAATACAGGTGGCGGCTTTTTCCCGCGATCGAGATCTCGCTCAGGAAGTACTGGTCGCCATATTTCTGGAACGTGGCCTTGCCTGTCGTCGCCGGCTGAGCATTGTCCTCTACCCATGTCATCACTAACTCGGACTGCGACTTTCCCTGGAAGCGCAAGATGTGTTCATTTTCCGTGCGAATCGTGTAGACGCCGGCGTCGAAGTGCTCAGAAGCGGTGTCGAAGGCGAAGGGCACGTTGACCTGGATTAGCATCCCTACATCCTGCGCACGGCAGACCTGCGAGAGTGGGGTGATGGCGAGGGTGGCGGCGATAACAGCGGCGCGAAACTTCAAGATCGAAAGTGTGCTCATGGCGGCTCTCCTTGGGAAGACGTCTCATCAACCGCCTTCACCTACTAAGGCGGAACCGTCCCCAAAAAGGGGCAACCATTCGCGAAATTAAGTTCTTTTCGTCTCCGGATCCTCCGCCCCCGGCCGCAGCTCGCGGAACAACCAAATTCTCGCCAACGCCCAATCCCGCTTTACGGATCGTGGTGCGATCTGCAACATGGCGCCGATCTGCTCCACCGAAAGCCCTCCGAAGTAGCGCAACTCGACTACCCGCGCCCGGCGGGGATTTTCCTTCTCCAGCTTTTTTAAAGCCTCATCCAGCTCTTCCACCTGATCCAGCTGCTCGACCGAGATGGCTAGGTCGTCCTGCATCTCCACCCGCTTTAATCCCCCGCCTCTCTGTTCCGCATTGCGGGTCCGCGCGTAGTCGACCAGCACGCGACGCATGACGTGCGCCGCCAGACCGATGAAGTGCTCGCGGCTGTTCCAATCGACGTCCTCTCCTACCAGCCGCAGATAGGCTTCGTTAATCAATGCGGTTGCCTGCAGGGTGTGGTCGGGCCGCTCTCGCCGCATGTAGGACCTGGCCAAACGATGCAGTTCGGCATACACCAAGGGCAACAGGTCCTCCGCTGCCTGTGCGTCTCCTGCCCGCATCGCCTTCAGGAGTTGGGTCACCTGGCCGCCGGTATCCATGGCTGCCCTCCCTGAGACCCTATGGTATCTTCTGGCGCAAACTTTGCAGGCCCCTGACAGACTCCTGACATAAGGGTGTCAGGAGGGGTCGCCTACTTGGGAATGCGGCGACGACAGAAGACGCCTGCTATTTGCCAGCGGGAGCCTGCAATATTGCCAGCTCCACGCCTGTGGGGGCGGCCTTGTTTCCGATCTTCAACTGCCCCTCTGTTTTCGAGGCGGCAAAGTGCAGGTGACGGCTTCTGCCCGCGATCGAGATATCTCCCAGGAAGTACCGGTCACCGTACTTCCGGAAGGTAGCCTTGCTGGCCGCCGCCGGCTCGCGGTCATTGTCGGTCGTCGTCATCACCTGTTCAGAGGCCGATTTTCCCTGAACGAGAAGTACGTGCTCGTTCTCCATGCGAATCTTGTAGACGCCGGAGGTGAAGTGCTGCGACGCGATCTCAAACGCGAACGGGACGTTCACCTGGCCCAGCATTCCTACGTCCTGCGCTTGGGTCATTGGCGAAGATGCGACGACGGCGAGAACGCCGGCGAAAAGACTTGCGCGAAACTTCGAAGGTGTATTCATGGCGGTTCTCCTTTTGGGAAGGCGTCTCATCAACCGCCTTCACTTACTAAGGCGGAACCGTCTCCCAAAAGGGGCCAAGGCTCTGAAAATTATTTTTTGCGCCTTTGTTTGCGCCGCCACTGCACCAGCGTCCATGGCCATCTCCATCGAGATCGCTATGTTATAAGCTTGCAACGACGCCTCGCTGGATGGGATATGGCCGACCTGGAGCAATCTGCCGAGCAGCTGTTTAGTGAAGCTCTGGATTTGCCTCCGGAGCACAGGTCAGCTTTCCTTGACCAAGCATGCCGCGGAGTGCCCGAGCTGCGCCGCCTGGTGGACGGGCTGCTTCACGAAAATCAACGTATGGGCAGCTTTCTTGCCGATCCGTTGTTCACTCCCGAGACGGGTGCGCCTCCCACCACTGCCCGCTTTCATCCTGGACAGCTGATTGCGAACCGCTTTCTTGTGGTTCGCTTTATCGCTCGTGGCGGTATGGGAGAGGTCTATGAGGCAAAGGATCAGTTTCTGCAGGATGCGAGCATCGCGCTCAAGATCATTCGACCCGAAATAGCTGCCAACGCCACCAGCTCATCGCGCTTCGAACAGGAGGTCATTCTCGCCCGCAGGGTAGTTCACCCCAATCTTTGCCCCATCTATGAAATCTTTCACTGCGAGCAGCCGGCGCCTCCTTTCTTATTCCTCACCATGAGGCTGCTGCAGGGCGAGACGCTCGACGCCCGCCTCAAATCGTCACCGAGTCTGGCGCCGAGCGATGCGCTGGAGATATGCAGCCAGCTGATTGCAGGCGTCTCCGCCCTGCACGCCGCCGGTATCATCCATCGCGACCTGAAGCCAAACAACGTAATGCTGGAAAGGACCGGGCAACGTCTCAACGTCTCGATCATGGATTTTGGCCTGGCCCGACTGCACGAGGCTGAGTCCTCGATACTCGGCTCCGGCATGATCGCGGGCACGCCTGGTTATATGGCGCCCGAACTACTGCGTGGAGAGCGCCCGACCAAGGCTACGGATATCTTCGCCCTGGGTATTGTGCTGCACCAGGCGCTCACCGGCCAGCGCCCGATCGAATCGGAAAGGGGTCTCTCTTTTACCCCTTCTCCCTTGTTGCGTACCGCGCATGCTCCTGCTGAGTTGGTTCAGGCGATTGAAGGTTTTCTCTCTGTCGACCCGGAACGGAGGTGCCGCGCGTTTGAGCGCCTCCGGCCGGCACAGGAGAGCACTACACCGGCGGCAACTTTCTCTCGTTCCTCGTCGCTGGGTGGAAAGTGGATGTGGTACTGGGCTGGGGGCGCGCTTGCCGTCGTCGCGGTAGGTGCCGCGGTGTGGATGACGCCGGCGCCGGTTTCTGGCCCGCTCGACTCAACGCAAATTACATTCTCGGCGGAGCCGAAGGAACCCCCGCTCTTTACGGATGGACTGCGGCTTTATTTCGAAAGTCGCAGGGTGCCCTCAGAGATGGCGATCAGCGGCGGGATGATTGCTCCGATGCCACAGGTGGAACCCGGAATGCGGCTGATGGCCATCTCAGCCGATGGGGCGAAAGTACTGGAGTGGAAGCCGGACGTGGGTGACGATATAAGGCGGGGCTCCCTGTGGATGGCCTCATCTTTGGGAGGAGCGCCGCGAAGGTTAGGCAATTACCTGGTAAATACGCCGGAATGGGGCGCGGCGGGGTTCTCGCCGGATGGCCAGTCCATCGTGTTTACGGATAAGCGGATGCTTTATTCCGCCGACGCAGACGGATCCAACGTGAAGAAGATCTGGGAGGCGCCCAAGTCCGTGGACGGGGTGTGCTTTTCCCCCGACGGACGGGAACTCACCGTGTCCCTATGGACCTCCAAAGATTCTTCGCGCCTGTGGAGGCTGAAATCCAACGGGGAAGGCGCACATCCGCTGCTGCCCGATTGGCCCGCAACTTCGGAGCAGTGGGGCGCCCAATGGACACCGGACGGGCGGCACTTTGTGTTCATCTCGGACCGCGAAGGGGTCCCAAACGTATACGAACTGGTGGCGCCGCGTTGGTTTGAGTTCTGGAGAAAGCCGACGGCGGTACGTATTACCGGCAACCAGATACCGATCGTGGCATCTGCGGCGGCCCGCGACAGCAACCACCTCTTCGCGCTGGGAACCCCGATTCAGGGGGCGATGCAGGCATTGGATCCGCGCACCGGACAGCTTGAGCCATATCTGGGCGGTTTGTCTGCGAGCGAATTCGCGATTTCACCCGACCGGCAATGGATGGCGTACGCGGAATTTCCTACCGGAAATCTTTGGAAAAGCAAGATCGATGGCAGCCAGCGCATACAACTGACAAATTCAGGCGGTGGTGGCATTCGGTGGTCTCCGGATGGAAAGTCGCTGGTGTACACCGACGGGTATAAGTTGTACCTGGTTTCGGCGACCGGCGGGGCGCCGGAAAAATTGATCCCTACCGGTGAACACGAGGTCATGCCAACCTGGTCGCCAGATGGCAAATCCATCTTTTTCATTTATTACAATTTCACCGACCAGCCTCAGGACGGGATATTCAGTGTCGATCTGGCGAGCCGTAAAGTTTCGGCTATGCCCAACACCCTCGGATTTGAAGCGCCATCCTGGTCGCCGGACGGGCGATACATGGTGGCGATTGCGCAACAGCCTTCGCGCATGATGTTGTACTCCGCGAATACCGGGAAGTGGAAGGAGTTAACGCAATTTCACGACCCCGCCGGTCATTCGACGTGGTCGAGCGACAGCAAGGCTATCTATATGGGAATGATTAAGGGAAACGATGGCATCTATCGGATTACGGTGCCGGATGGGAAGTGGACCAAGGTGAGCGACCTGGGCGGCACCTACTCTGGCCTGTATACGGGCGGAGGGGGCCCCGCTTTCGTGAGCCTCACCGCGGATGGACAGCCGGCAATGATGGCCTTTACCGGCGTGTCCCAGATCTATTCCTTGCAGTGGAAACATTGAGATCCCACGCGTCGTGCACGATGGTTCTTAACAAATCCCGACTATCTTTTGAGCGACCTACTTCCTGAGCGCGGCATCTCTACGGTTGAGGAGCAAAGCCATGCCGCTGCCCACAGACGAAAAGATTCTTGCGCTTAGCAATGCACTACTACAGAAATTCGACGCTCTCTTCGGGCTTCACCCGGGCTTCCGGCCGGCTCACGCCAAGGGCATCATGCTGCATGGATCGTTCACGCCTTCTCCGGAAGCGGCTACGCTCAGCAAGGCTCCTCACTTGAACAGGCCATCGACTCCCGCCACGGTACGGTTTTCCAATTCCACGGGCATTCCTGTCATACCGGACAATGACCCGAATGCAGATCCACGGGGCTGCGCGATCCGGTTCCATCTGGCCGATCGGGTGCACACCGATATCGTCTCTCATTCGACCAATGCCTTTCCGGCGAGAAACGGTGAAGATTTCCTGGAGTTCCTGAGTGCCATAGCTGCCACCGACATGGCGCACTTCTCCGGCTCGCCGCTGGAGAAATACCTGGGTACCCACCCGGCTGCGCTCGCATTCGTGCAGGCTCCTAAACCGCCGCCTTCGAGCTTCGCGCGGGAATCGTACTTTGGACTGGTTGCCGCGCGCTTCATCAACAAGGATGGCGTAAGCCGCTACGGACGCTACCGCATTCTCCCAGAGGCCGGTAACGAGCACCTGGACGCAGCAGCCGTCGCCACGAAAGGGCCAAATTACCTTTTCGAAGAACTTGAGGAGAGGGTCGCCAAGGAGCCGATCAGATTCAGGGTGGTGGTCCAATTGGCCGAGGATGGCGATACGGTGGACGATGTGACCGTCCATTGGCCGGAGGATCGCAAGCTGCTTGACCTGGGCAGGCTCTCTTTCACTGAGCCGGTGCTCGATGAGGCTCATGAACAGAAGCAGATTATCTTCGACCCGATTCCTCGCGTGGACGGCATCGATGCTTCAGATGACCCGCTGCTGGAATTACGGGCCGCAGGGTACCTATTGAGCGGGCGGCGCCGGCGGTCAGCTCCCGAATAGAGGGTTGCGCGATTGCACGCGCCGCGCTGGAGGCCGTGATCGCTAGGACCAGGCAAGAAGGATCGCTCCGGCCGCAATTAACAGAGCGCCGGCAGCCTTGCTCCAGGTAATCATCTCGCCCAGCAGCGGCCAGGCCAGCAGCACGACGAAGACCACGCTCAATTTGTCGACGGGAGCTACCTTCGAGGCCTCTCCCATCGACAACGCACGGAAATAACAGACCCACGACAAGCCGGTGGCGAGTCCTGAAGCGATCAGGAACAGCCAGCTGCGACGGCCGACCTGCGCAAGACCGGCATGGGTGCCGAGACTTAGAGCGATGGTCCAGGCAAAGAGCAGGACGACAGTAGTGCGAATGGCGGTGGCCAGGTTGGGATCCACGTGGGCAACGCCGGCCTTGGCAAGCAACGCGGTTACCGCGGCGAAAAAAGCAGAGAGGACGGCCCATACCAGCCAGGTCATTGATTTTTCCTCCAGTCATGTCCGGCGAATGCTATGCACGCCATCACGAGGATATAATTCGCGCCGAGGTATTTTTATGCCGACTTACCTGGCCTTAGGGCGCTGGACAAAAGAGGGTGTGGAAAAGATCAAGGAGAGCCCGTCTCGGCTTGACGCCGCCAAGAAAGCCATCGAGCACGCGGGCGGAAAAGTAGTTAGCTTCTACATGCTGATGGGCCAATATGACTTGGCGCTTGTGCTCGAAGCTCCCGATGACGCGAGCCTCGCCCGCACCAGCCTTGCTCTCGTCTCCAAAGGCGGCGTGCGCATGGAAACGACCCGGGCGTTCACCGAGGACGAATATCGGAAGGTCATCTCAGCCATCTCCTGATGCTCAGGCGTGCTTAAACACCGCTCGCGCATTCGAGCGGCAGGTGGGGTGCGCCATCTCGCACGCCGTACCCAACGCCTTCATTTTCTGATACGACTACTGGCATGAGTGCCCAAGCAATGGCTGGTAAGCCGGGTGTCCTTTCAAGCCTGCGGCAGGAGTGGCTTCTGGCAGTCGCCTTCGCGACGACAGCCTTGTTCTTGCTGTTTGGCAAAGGCTGGCTGGCCGACCTCTCGAACCCGCTATGGTTCGCGTTGATGCTGGTCTGGCTCTTCGCCGTCATCTTGAGCTCCGCCTTCGCCGTGGTGCATCATGCGGAGAGCCTGGCGGTCAAGTTGGGAGAGCCCCTGGGAACGCTGGTGCTCACGCTCTCAGTGATTGGGATTGAAGTGATGATGATCTCAGCCGTCATGCTCACGGGCGAGAGCAAGCCCACATTGGCGCGCGACACCATGTACGGGATCGTGATGATCGTGCTCAATGGGATGATCGGAGTCGCATTGCTGGTAGGCGGTTTGCGCCACCACGAGCAGGAATACAACCTGCAGGGGGCAAACTCATTTTTGTCCCTGATCGTGCCTTTGACGGTTCTCGGCCTGGTGCTGCCGAACTTCACCAACGCCTCTCCTGGACCTACACTTTCTACTTTTCAATCCACTTTTCTGGCGGTGATGTCCATCGGGATTTACAGCCTTTTTCTAATTATTCAAAACCGGAGACACCGCGACTACTTCGTCAGGCCGGCCCGGGCGAGAGCTCTCGAAGCGCAGAACGATGCCCAGAACGAGGCCCAGGCTCATGGGCCAACCAATTCGCTGACGTATCATGCGGTCTTGCTGGCCATGTACCTGCTCCCGGTGATCGTACTGGCGGAGGAGATTGCCCTTCCCATCGACCACGGGATTGAAGTTCTGCATGCGCCACTGGCGCTGGGAGGTTTTCTGGTGGCGGTGTTGATCTTGTCTCCGGAGTCGCTCAGTGCGACGCGCGCGGCGCTGGCGAATGATCTGCAGCGCTCGATTAATGTCCTGCTGGGTTCGGTGCTGGCGTCGATCGGGCTGACCATTCCCGCGGTTTTGACGATTGGCATGATTACCGGCAAGACCGTAATGCTTGGACTGCAGCCGCCGGATATGGTTTTGCTGGTTCTTACCCTGGCGATGTGCGGCCTCACCTTCACCAGCAATCGCACCAATGTTCTATTGGGCGCAATGCACCTTCTGCTCTTTCTCGCCTACGTCATGCTGATCTTCGAGCATTAGATTGCACCTCTTGTCGAGGTGGTTTTACATGCACTCAATCATGTGCAGTCAGCAAGTGATTTACCAGACAGGGCTCGCCAGGCGAATGCTCCAGACGGGTCCGTCTTCGTAAAGAGGAGTATCGATGCGGACAATGGCCGGAGCGCTGCCTTCGGTAACCCACACGTAAGAGTCTGGCGGTTGCTTGCCGACCACGGGCGCCACTGCGCCTGCGACCCCCCCGATGTCGACTTTCACGTCGTACTTCAGCGCCTGGTAGCGAAGGCCGCTGAGCTTGAACGGTTCCTTGCCGTCCGCAGTGACGGCAAGCTTTACCATCCGCGGCTTGAGCGAGGGGGCGAGGTAGGGGAACCCAACCTTAGGAGCATCGGATGGCAGATTCATAATCAGAAAGAAGATAATCCCGTTTGCGAGATCAGGCGGCAGATTCATATGCTCTACCCGCGGTGCTTCCTCGGCTTTCGATAAGTCACGAATAATCGCTTGCTGCGAGGCAACATCGATGCTTATGTCGCAGGGATGGGGAAACGATCGGCCTGTCTGGACAAGCCGGTCGCTGATCAGCCGAAACACCTTCTTTTGGGAAAAGATGGTCGTCTCATCGTTGAGGGAGCCGTCGCGAAAATGGAAGACTATTCGGAGCGTGATCCTGTCCCCACTCGGAACCAGGGTCAAATCTCCCGCAGCGAGGATTGCCCCGGCCTGGTCACGGAGGGTGAGAAACCCGTGCGCGGATCCGAGTGGCTGCCGGACGCTTAAGTCCTGACCTTGCACACCGTGAGCCAGAATAAGCGGCGTGATCAGGACCAACCAAGTTAGAGATTTTGAGAAAAAGCGGGGAATCCGTGCTGGTTTCAATGAGGCCTCCGGAGCTAGTGGTGTCGCCTGCTAATGGGAGTCTACGGCAGAGCTTTCTCACAAACGGACAAGGCGTTACCAAGCGCAGTTGCACTGTTTGGATGCCGATTGACTGCCTTCGGCGTGCATGATAGCTTTTCCCGGTCTGACGAAATCTTCCCTTTCCTTATGCGAAACCCCGAGTGCCCCTCCCAGGTGAACCGGGGATCAGATTGCAATCGGCGCTGCGTTTTTTTTGTCTCCGAGAAGGCGCTAGCGAGAAGGAGAAATGAATGAGGCTGTCAATAGTGGATGAAGAGTCGATCGAGGCTCTCGATCTTCCAGGCCGGCATCTTCGCTGGCTGATGACCCGGGATAATGTCGACGCACGCCACTGCTCCATGTGCATGATCGTGGTGCCGCCGGGCGAAACCGCTCGGCCCGCGCATTCCCACCCCAATGGGGAAGAGATCATTTACATTGTGCACGGCTCGGGCAAAGTGATGATCGAGGGTGTGGTGGAACCGGTGAAGCAGGGAAGCGCCGTCTTGTTTCCCCAAGGGAAAGTACACATGTTGCGGAACACCGGGACGGAAGAGATGAAGGTTGTTTGCTTTTTCGCGCCGGCAACCAATCTCAAAGACTACAAATTCTTCGACAGCGTTGAGTTTCCAGACTAGCGCCTCCACTGCGAAGCGCAGCGGGGGGAGCTGCGGTTAAAAAGCCTCACTTTTCAGCGTGTCCAAAATGGGCAACCAGCGGCCTCGTCCAGCGAAGCTTCCCTTAAGGGGAAAGCCCCCAGCGCTACTGGACCTTTAAATACGCGATCAGGTCGCTGATTTGTGCCTCAGAGAGCATCGAGCCAAAGGCGGGCATGGGCGCGATTCCCTTACGAATGACGTCTGCTGCCTTCTCTGGCGTTATCGGGGGGGTTACCAGGGGTTTGGAGCTGAAGATGCCGTGAAGATTCGGAGGGCCGAAGGGAGTCGTGTCATCCGGCTTCTTGTTATGGCAGCTCACGCAATTTTGCTGGAAGAGAACGCTGCCCCGTTTGGCCTTGGCATTCATGACCGGCTTGGCCGTGTCGGCAAAACCGGCCAGACTGGAGAAAATCAACGCGCCGGCAGCGAATAAGACGCAGACGCTACCCTGAACCCGTCTATCGGACAGCCACCCAGAACCCATCGCCACTCTGCCTCCAGTATCCTTCAAAATCATAAACCATGCCCTCGCGGCAGGCGCCCGCCGAACCAAGCCGGCGACAGAGCTCTGCGGACTTCCTGCCTACTCTGAGATACTGTTGGTGCTTAGAGAACCAACCACAGAGTTCCCAGGAGAACTTATATGGCACAGCAGACCGCACTTCTCGAAACAAACTACTACGGCGGAGCATGGCAGGGGAGCACCGCATCAGACACCGTAGAGATTACAGATCCTGCAACCGGCGAGGTGCACGCGCAGGTCGGCATGGCCAGCCCGGCCGACGTTGAGGCGGCTGTGGCCGCAGCTGTGGCTGCCTTTCCTGCGTGGCGCCGTACTCCCCCGCAGGACAGGATCCAGTACCTCTTCCGTTTTCGCGAACTTCTTCTCAAGCGAGCCGACGACATCGCCCGCACGACCACGCAGGAAAATGGGAAGACCCTCGCCGAGGCGAAAGCAGAACTGCAGCGGGGCATCGAAAACGTTGAAGTGGCCTGCGGCATCCCGAGTCTTATGCAGGGATACAACCTGGAAGATGTAGCCAGCGGCATCGACGAGATGATGATTCGCCAGCCACTGGGTGTTGCGGCGGCGATTACGCCGTTCAATTTTCCGGCGATGATTCCGCTCTGGTTCCTGCCATACGCGATCGCCACCGGCAACACCTTTATCCTCAAGCCTTCAGAGCGGGTGCCGCTCACCGCCCGGCTGCTCTTCGAGCTGCTGCATGAAACGGGCTTGCCTGCCGGGGTGTGCAACATGGTGGTCGGCGGCAAGCCGGCCGTTGATGCGCTTCTGCACCACAAGGACGTGCGGGCTATCAGCTTTGTTGGTTCCACTCCTGTGGCTAAGTACATCTACGCCGAAGGCTCCATTCATGGCAAACGGGTACAGTGCCAGGGCGGGGCGAAGAACTATGTCGTGGTGATGCCGGATGCGGATCTCGAGATGACGGCGAAGATCGTGAGCGACAGTGCCTTTGGCTGCGCCGGACAGAGATGCCTCGCGGTCTCGGTAGCGGTGACGGTGGGCGACGTGGGCAAGAAGTTCAACGAGGCAATCGTGGACCTCGCATCCAGCATTCGTACCGGGAACGGCCTGGAAAAGGGTGTGCAAATGGGCCCGGTCATTACCGCTGACAGCAGGTCGCGCATTCTCCACCTGGTGGAGAAGGGCGTCAAAGAAGGCGGGAAAGTGCTGCTCGATGGGCGTAAATCCGCTGCCGGCACAGGCGGCAACTTTATCGATCCCACCATCCTCACCGGGGTTGGGGCGTCGAACCCTCTCACCTCGACCGAGATTTTTGGCCCGGTGCTGACCGTCAATGAGTCGAACACGCTGGATGATGCGATCGATACGTTGTCGCACAGCGCCTTCGGCAACTCGGCCGCCATCTTCACCTCCAGTGGAGCAGCCGCACGGAAATTTCGCTACGAGGTTCCAGCAGGAAACATCGGCGTCAATATCGGGGTCGCTGCGCCCATGGCCTACTTTCCGTTCAGCGGATGGAGAGACAGCTTCATGGGAGTTCTGCACGGCCAGGGCAAGGATGCCATCGAGTTCTACACCGACAAGAAGGTTGTGGTCGAGCGCTGGCCCAAGGAGTGGACGCGCAAGTTTTAAGACCCACGTGCGGGTACACTGGGGAGGAAATTCCCAAAGACAAACAACAGAATGCTGGATACCGGCCAAAACATTGTCATCGTCGTCGTTGCCCTGATGTGCTCCCTGTTCTTTATGGCGGCGGTGAACTACTACTGGCCACCCGAGGCGCGGCGGGCACACAACGACCTGATTGGCTGGCAGCTTTCCGTTCTGGGCACGACCTATGCGGTCATCATCGGCTTTATGCTCTACACGGTCTGGATTGACTTTGGATCGGCTGAGCTGAATGCGGATGCCGAAGCCAATTCTGTGGTGAACCTCTACCGGCTGGCAGACGGCCTGGCTCCGAATGAAGGCGCCAGGATCAAGGTTTTAGCGCGGGCGTATGGCGACGCGGTTGTCGACCAGGAGTGGGGAGAGATGGAGGCTAACATCATGCCATCGAAAACGCGGGAGATTACCCGGCAGATGTGGCAGACGCTGATGGCCTCGAAAGGGGCTTCTCCAACTGAGATCACCGCAGAAGACCATGCTCTCTATGAGCTAAGCGCGTTGGCAGGATATCGGCGAATCCGCCTGGTGGAGAGCGCATCACGGCTTCCTGGCGTGCTGTGGTTTGTGCTGCTGGCTGGGGGCGTGGTCACGATTGCGTCTACCTGCATGTTCGGCGCGTCTAACGGCGCATTGCACTTGATCCAGGTGAGTGCATTTACCCTGCTGATCTCGCTGGTGCTGGTGGCGATTGCCGATATCAATCGGCCTTTTCAGGGCGCAGTCCACGTGAGCGATTACGCCTTCCGGCGCGCGCAAGTGGATATGAAGGAATAGCCTTTACAGCCGGGCGGTTCGCAGCCGCAGTGCATTGGCGATGACCGAGACCGAGCTGAAGCTCATGGCAGCAGCGGCGATCATGGGATTGAGCAGCAATCCGAATACCGGGAAAAGCACCCCTGCGGCGACCGGCACACCCAACGCGTTGTACAAAAAGGCAAAGAACAGGTTCTGGCGAATGTTGCGCATGGTTCCCTGGCTGAGACGCCGGGCCTTGAGAATTCCGCGAAGATCTCCCTTCACCAGGATAATGCCGCCAGACTCCATGGCAACATCCGTTCCCGTGCCCATCGCGATGCCCACCTGAGCCTGCGCCAGGGCAGGCGCGTCGTTGACCCCGTCGCCTGCCATGGCCACGACTGCTCCCTGGTCTTGCAGCTGCTTGACGGCCTCGG
>Ga0302326_10021476_pt1 | contig 13238 bp, 10 predicted proteins | sample Palsa_T0_3_FD_202264 | JGI IMG/M metagenome (GOLD analysis project Ga0302326, IMG submission 202264) | Peat permafrost microbial communities from Stordalen Mire near Abisko, Sweden - Palsa_T0_3 | ecosystem: Environmental > Terrestrial > Soil > Palsa > Peat permafrost | place: Sweden: Abisko... | reverse complement strand
TGGCCCTCTGAAATCCGTGAGCTGATTCGTCTTTTTATGGCCGCTAAGTCCGTCATTTCATGACTCCTGCCTCGGGACCGTTGTTGCAGCGACTGGGTCGTGCCATGTCGCGGTTCGATCCAAGTGCCTAGCAAGGCTCCTGCCATTGGCAAGTTTATGAAAATAAACGAAGACGGCGAATAGATTCTGATCTCTGTCCCGTGAATCGCGCGAATTCCGCGAAGTTCGCGAATTCCGCGAATCGGGGTTCTGGAAGATGGACCGTTAGGCGAATTTGAATCGCCGTTTATCGATTTTCAAGGCCTTGATCCGGGTCTCAAGGGTCGATGGTGGAATGCGAAGCTTAGCTGCTGCTCCGGACGGTCCGGAAACCCGGCCTCTGGTCCCAGCCAGCGCCGCCTCGATAATCTCCCGCTCGCTTCGCGGCTCAAGATTCAAAGCCGGCGACGTTTCAGCCCGAGATGCCTGCGGAGAAGTCCTTTTGGAAATCCACCACTCGTCCACTGAAAAAACATCAGCGGAGCTCAGGATGATGGACCTTTCAATTACGTTCTGCAACTCACGGATGTTGCCAGGCCAGTCGTAGGACTGCAACAGATCCAAGGTCTTCTGGTCGATCGATCGGATATTTCTGCCCGCCCGGTTGGAGTAGCGCTGCACGAAATACTCGACCAGGATCAAAATGTCGTCTTTCCGTTCTCGCAAAGGCGGCATTTCGATGGGAAACACATTCAGCCTATAGAGGAGATCCTGGCGGAATGTCCCATTCGCTACAGCGGCGTTCAAGTCGCGATTCGTGGCAGCGATAACGCGAACGTCGACGTGGACAGGCTGCCCGCCTCCTACTCGCTCGAATTCCCGTTCCTGTACCACTCTCAATAACGCCGCCTGTGTGTCGGGTAGAAGTTCGCCAACTTCGTCCAGGAAAATCGTTCCGCCATCCGCCATTTCGAAGCGGCCAAGCCGACGCTGCGTGGCTCCCGTGAAGGCTCCCTTTTCATGGCCAAACAATTCCGAGGAAACCAGCGTGGGCGGAAGCGCGGCACAATTCACACTAACGAAGGGACGACCAGATCTTTGGGATCGTTTGTGAACAGCACGGGCGATGAGTTCTTTGCCTGTGCCGGTCTCCCCGGTAATCAGAACGGTCGAGTCGGTCGGAGCGACTTTGGCAATCCGGGAAAGAACGGCCTTCAGCGGCCTCGATGTGCCGACAATTTCCTCGAACATCGAAGCCTTGTCGATCTCCTCGCGAAGGGCAACGTTCTCCTGCTGAAGTTTCTCTTCAGCTCTCTTCCGCTCATCAATATCCGTAGACGCAAGATACCAACGCTTGAGCCGTCCCTTTTCATCGTGCAGCGCATTGAAGCGAACCACAAACCAGCGATAATTCCCACCTGCGCCCCGCACCCGCAACTCCGACTCGTAAGCGACGCCACTGGAGCGATTACTATCGGAATAAGCGCGCGCCGCTTTTTCCTGGTCATCAGGATGAATGAACCACCCGGGACGAAAAATATTTCCGGGCAGCTGCCGCCATTCATCCAGACTCATGCCAAGGTACTCAAGCGTGCTGCGATTTGCATAGAGACGCTCCCGGTTGGGTCCGTATACAGTGACCTGTTGAGGCGAGAGGTCCAGCATCTGCCGGAACTCCATTTCCTGCTCACGGATCTTTTCCTCGGCGCGCTTTTGTTCGCTCAAGTCGAGGACGAACACGACGCCCTCGTTCGCACTTTCAAACAGCGCGCCTCCAATCAGGACCGGCACCCGGCTGCCGTCTTTCCGGATGAACTCCTTCTCGTGTGGCTGAAAAACCCCGGTTGCCAGTGCCTCTGCCAGGGCGCGTTCGTCGCGCTCGCGCAATTCGGCCGGGGTCAGATCCGTCCAGCGCAATCGACCCGAGACGAGATCGTGACGGCCGTATTGCAGCATTTGTAGAAATGGCTGGTTGGCCTCGACGATCTGACCCTCGACGTTCGCAATGAAGATTCCCAGAATGCCGGCTTCGACCAGGCGCCGGATCTTATCTTCGGTGGTCTTGCGTTCGGTGATGTCGGTCACCGCCCCGATGAACTCGCGGTCGCCGGAAGCATTCTGTACCGCGTGACCGATCGTGATTACGTGCTTGACTCGCCCGTCAGGCAGCAGCAAGCGATACTCATGTTCGAAGTCAGTGCCGGTATGGGACGCGCGATCGATGACCTGTTGTACGAGGGCCCTATCCTGCGGATGTGCGCGCTGCGCCACTGAATCTATTGTCGGCTTTACGGTGCTGTCGTACTCGAAGATGCGATAGGTTTCGTCTGACCATACCAGCTCTCCGACATCAGGTCTCCACCCGAAACTGCCTGTGTGGCTGAGTCTTTGGGCTTCTGCCAGATAGGCCTCGCGCCGTCGGAGTTCCTGGGTCACGAGCTCGTGCTCCGTGACGTCTATGGCGCTGCCAACGTACTTTTTCAGGCTGTCGTTTTGGGCAGCAGGAACCCCGACACAGCGAATGTACCGGACCTCACCATTGGGTCGCACAATTCGCTTGGTGGCATCGAAGGGTGAAGCTTTCGCCGCGAGTCCCTTAACGAGGTTCGCCATGTAATCGCGATCCTGTGGGTGGACACAGTCGAGGTATTCCTGAACGGCAGGCGGTTTGTGGGCCGGATCGAGGCCGTGCATCCGAAATAATTCAGGAGACCAGTAGTCGAATCCGGCAGGATCGAAGGCCCAGCTACCCATGTGGGCAAGCCGCTGCCCCTCCCCGAGATAAAACTCGCTTCTTTGCAGCTCCAGGGTGCTTCGGCGGAGCTGTTCTTCCGCTCGTTTGCGATCCTCAATATCGATACTCGATCCGTACCACTTAACAATTTGGCCGCGCCCGTCGCGCACTGCTACTTTGTGGTGCAGCATCCAGCGGTATTCGCCGTTTGCACGCAGGACGCGAGCTTCATGCAGGAAGGGTTCGCCGCTGGCCAGAGACGCGCGCCACTTTTCCACGATTCCTTCGACATCCTCGGGATGGATGAACGCCGTCCAGTTCCAGCCCTGCAAATCCTCCAGCGACCGCCCTACGTACCTGAGCCATGTTTGATTGAAGAAATCGAGGTAGCCGTCCGGCTTACCCGTGTGAATCAGGCTGGGGGCCGAATCGACAAGGAGTTGAAGGTCCGAGGTTTGAGCCCGTCGGGCTGCGCCATCTCCATTCGAGGCCATGGTTGGTATTGTATCCCTGTCGCGCCCTGTCATGAGTCTCTTGGAACCGGTCAGGCCCCGTTCGGACGCGGCACATTGAGATGGCCATCCGCGGCTGTCGAGACCACCTTCTCCCTTCCGTTGCTTTAAGATCGGACGAGATTTACAGTTTCAGACGTACTTGAATATTGCGCCTTTCTCCTCCTTCCCCTGTTCACCATAATGAGCCAAGTGATCGTTTGCGTCAAAAACTTCGCCGCCTTTTTTACCATCGCAGTCTCTGGCGCTCCGCCCGCGGTTTGCGGGCGAGTTCGATGAGTGTGCATCGAGGGGCGACGCAGGCATTGCTGTGCTTGCTTCTTCCGTTGCTTGTCAATGCCGAACAACTGCCCATACGGATCTATCGTGCCGCGACCTTTACGTCGAACTCTCGGTCAGCATTGTTATGTCGCCTGTCTATTTCCTGCATATAAAACTGGGCCTCTAGCTAGCCGTCTAATGTAAGTCAGATTTTAATAGAGGTAGCAAGATTTCTGCCAGGTTTCAGGAGGCCTTGGATTGTGGAAATGCTTGGTAGATCAGCTCGTCCAGTTGCGCGTCGACGCGATTGAGAGGCGTCCGTAGTGGGAACGGCAATACGGCGTCGTTGCTGGGGTGAACATCGCGACGGCGGGGCGGAACACAGGGCGGAACACCCGCGCCTCCAGCCGGGTGAACAGGCGCGCCATCTTCCAGCCATGCGGCGTTAAGAAGTAACGGTGCGTTTTTGGCGGCCGGAATATGAGCCCCTTCAGCCGCAAACGCCGCAGATCGTAGCTCATCTGGCTGGCTGTGAAACAGAGGCAGCGCCATGAATAGCGCCATGACTCGGGGTTTGCCGAACTGCAAAGCCGGCGCCTTCTCACCGTCTGCGGTGACGGTCGGTTGCACCACGCGTTGGATGCTGTCGCCGCTCAAGCCACTGTTGTGGCTGACGCATTCGACTTCCAGCAAGCGCCGATTGATTTCCCGGCCGATCTTCTGTAAGTAGGGCAGATGGGACAAGCCTTTGTTTACCCCAAAGTCGTTGGGGTTGCGGAACGTTCCCTCCGTTCGGCATCCGCGGCCTTCTTTGAAATATTGCTTTAGGTCGAGATTCTTATAGTCGATGTGTAAGCTGGGACGCACTCCATCCTAAATCACCCGAGTGCGGAAGTGCCCCGGGGTCTCGGTCACCACCCGGTCAAAGATCAACTGGACACGGTCGGGCCGTCCCAGATCCAGATTGTCCCGAATGATCTCTTCGAAGAACTCGCGCCCGCGCAAGGGCCGGTCGAAGATTTGCGTCAGGCTCACTTCCATCTGCCAGAGGGAGAGACTCCAGTCGTAACCGGCAGCACGATCTTCCGGCCGCCACGGCAGCGAATGCGCCGCAGCCACTTCCGGAACAGCGCCTCAATGTGCTCCGGCCCCAACGCATCACAGACCTCCTGCAACTGGTTCGGCTCAGCGCAGGACAAAAAGCCATTGTCCAGAGCCTCGTAGTCGATTTCCTTCTTCTCCAACTGCCGTTTGGCCCATTCATGCCCGTTTAAGCACAACTCGGTTCCCCACGGCACGTAGCTGCACACTTTGATGACAGAGGACCAAAGTCGGCATCATTAATATAGAAATAGTAATGGTTCACATAGGCGGTTTTGTCGCGTGTGAACTGGAACTGCCCATTGATCTTCTTGCCCTGAAAGGCCTGCGCTTTCTCCTGCGCCACACCCCATGAATACGATGTCGTCGTAGACGCCACGCTTTTTCCGAATCTGGTTGGCGACCCCAGCCTTGCGTTCTTTGTGGTCGAACTGATACACGGGGATCTGTTGCCGTTCTGCCATGTCCTTCACGGCATCCCGGAACTTCTCTGGGATGCTGCAACCTCGCGACTTCAAGGACGTCGCCGTAGTGTATGATGCTGCGAACCTGTCAGTCGGTCAAGCGGCCGCGAACACGCGTGTCTTACATCGAGGAGTCAGACACCCCGAGAGAATGCATGCGGGAGCGGGCGTCGCGAAGGTGCCCTGTAGCGGGTTCATGAGTTCCCGCAACGGCGAGGCCGAAGCGGGGCATGTTGGCGTAGACGGACTCATACTGACCGTCAGCGACCTGGTAGGTTTCGTGCCAGATGCCGACGGTGCCGTCTGAACCGATACTTTGGTTGAAGGTCTTCCATGCGGGCAGGTGCGTTGCGTTGCGGGACTGGGCATAGTCGACCAGATGGTCGAAGCTACGCCAGTACTGGGTGACCATGACTCCTCGCCAGTAGAGAGAGGAGTGTGCGGCGAGCAGGCCGAGGGACGGGTTGGCGTAAAGCTCATTCAACATGGGGCCCATGGCTTTGGCGACGGGGAGCCACTTGTTGATGGCCAAGAGGCGGTTGATGCGAAAGCCGATCAGAAAGACGACAAAGGGTCCTTTAAGAGAGGTGGTGTAGCGGCCTGGGTACGGAGCACTGTGACCCGTCAGCGCTTCCGCTTTTGCGCTATCAATACCGCCGACATCACCAAACCCCATCTTCGTTTCTGAGCTTGCCATAAAAATCCCCCTTATAGTTTCGAGTCTATCTTACTGAGGAGCGTTTTCGCCGGAGGCGCGGCCCTGGTCGCGTCGTTCGCCGCGGGCGTTGCGGTTTTGGCACGATATGATGGTCGGCGCTCGCATGAACTACGAGCGCGAACGGATAGCGCTCCCCTCACGTCGGCGTGCGCATCGCCACATTCGAATCGCGATGCGCCCGGGCGTTGCGGCGCGTTCGCCGAGAGTGGCGCAGCGTTGGGCGAAGAAGGCGGCGAGGTGCCAGAAAACGCCGTCGCGAGTTCGGGGTATTCTCGCTCGCCCAGGTGGATTCGAGCGCAAACCCGGGCGGAGTGATAAAGTAAGTGGAATGTTAGCGGTGTCTCTCCGCGTTGTTGCACGGTGCCAGCAGCCAATGAGAGGCGGTGAAGGGTAAGGATTTTATATGAAAGCGACGATGATTGTTTCGACCGTTCTGCTGGCATCGACGGCGGCTGCCGCCGGCGTGCCATCTCCAGAGGTGCAGATCGCTGGCGCGCTCCTGGCCGCGCCAGGGGAACTGCGTGAAGGCGCAGCAGTCCTGGGTTACAACCCGCAGGGCGAGCTGGTCAGGCTCCGCGAGGGTACAAACGAACTCATCTGCCTCGCGAACGACCCAAGCAAGACTTCGTTCAGTGTCGCCTGTTACCACCGGGACCTCGAGCCGTACATGGCGCGCGGCCGTGAACTCACTGCTCAGAAAGTCACTGGGCAGAAGCGCAACGATATGCGCTGGAAGGAGGTTGCGGAAGGAAAACTCTCGCTGCCGCGCGAGCCGCGAACGCTGTACGTACTCACCGGTACCGGCTTCGACGTCAGCAGTGGGAAAGTGACGGACGCCTACCTGCGATGGGTCATCTATGTGCCTTTTGCCACACCGGAGTCAACAGGACTGTCGACCAAAGCAAGCGACAATGCACCGTGGCTGATGTACCCAGGAACTGCGGGTGCCCACATCATGATCAACCCACCGAAGAAGTAGATCGCGCGGTCCGCCAGTCGCTCCTGACACAAATGCCGCATCGAAACCGGGTCGCGAGACGCGCGCTCTGATGGTCAACGCTCGCCCGAACAGCGAGATGGTGGGCGTAGTGGTCGCCCAGCGCGTCAAGGTTCCGCGGTTCGATCCGGTTAACGAGGCGCGAGTTCGAACGGATGAGCTTCGTCGCACTCATCGCCACCTTCTGTTGCGATGCGCCAACGCGTTGCGGCGTTCGGTGATGAGCGGCGCATCGTTGCGGGATGAAGGCGACGCACAAAACACAATTTACCGCCATAGCCGAACGCTGGCGGTCAAAGCGTGCGTGACTCACGAACGTACGAGGCTAAAGTGCGCTACGAGGTCTCTTGAAGATATACCGGAAAGCTTGCATGGATACGACTTCCGCGACTTCATCTGTATTGCGCGCCTGGGTGGTAGCGAGCGGGTCAATAACCTCTACTGGAAGATGATCGGTGACTGCAATTACCGTCACAAGCTCCCATCCCTCACGCCCGGACTCGTCCAAAAGAACAACGAGCTCCGCAGGGTCCAGATGACTTGCAAATACTTTGTATTCCCACTCTTGCATAGTACCAGCATGGCATAGGTAACCCGGCTTGGTCAGATCCGTGCACTGCTGAGCCGAACAGGAAACGCTCTCGCGAAACAGCATTGGTTGATGGGATGCACAGATGGAGGGTTGGCGTTTACCAGAACGCCGCCGCGACGACGATGGGCGGGCCAGCGTCCTCCTGGATCACTTCCGTGCGGATGACGATCTGCATGTTGCGGGCCTGCCAGCCGGCGGGCGCTCGCTGCGCCATCGACTGCAAATTGGCGGGATCGGTCAGGAACTTTCCGGGGGCCACCGTGCCGTATCCGTACAGGCCGGCCAGGGTGATAGTAATGCGCCCTGTCCGCGGATTCTCTACGCGCGAAATCACCGCGAAGTCTTCCTTTAACAGCAGCCGGCCCTGGCCGTGTGTCCGGTTCATATCGATCTGCCAGTCGCGCTCCCGAATCGGCCCGTATCCCGGCCGGGCGGCGTGCGAGATCGGCACTGGAAAGTAGAAGACCGGCTGTGGCTCGGATGTGAGGCGACGCCGTGGTTCTGTCGCGCGTAAAATCGTTACTTCCACTGCAACAACTGGTGTACCTGTTCGCCCAGAGCGAACGCGATCTTGTCTTGCGCCACCGAGATGCGGAACGCGCCCGGCGACAGGCCCTTTGGCGTCATCCGGCCGTGGAAATGCTGCAACCCGGTCACCGGACCCGCGGGTCGCTTGTTCACTGGATCCACGGCGCGGTTGAAGATGCACTCGAACCCGTCATGCACCTGCGTGAAGTAAATGCGTCCGTCGCCCGGAGACCAGCGAGGGTAATCGCCTTCTCCCAGGTCTACCCATTCCGTGAGCGGAACATCCTGCAGTCCGCGAAACGGCGCGGCCCACATGTGCGGCGGCCGGACGCCCTCCTCGGAGGTGAAGACCGCCCAGCGCCCGTCGTGCGAGAAGCTGGAGAGGTACAAGTTCGCGCTGGGATGCGAGTAGATCGGCTTATGCTCGGAGGTTCTCGTATCCCAGGCCACAATCGTGCGGTGTCCCTCTATGCTTGTCCTGAGCGCCCATTGGCCGCCACGCGAGAGATCCCAGACTACTCCGCCGCCTTGCATCGATCCCCAAGAGTCGCCCGTTTTCAGATTCAGAACTCTTAAGATCTGAGCAGCCGTGCCGGCACGCCGGGCGCTCGTTTGCAGGACAAAGAGACCGTCGGAACTGAGGGTCTGCACCCCCGGGAATTCTCGGCCCTTTCCGGTCCGGTAATTCCGCAGGAGGCTCGCCGCACCAGCCGCCTCAAGGAGGAGCATCGCGCCATCCGGGGTGAATTGCGGGCGACATTGTCCGTGCGTCAGTTCCCTCAGGGAGGCGAGCGGTCCGCGTACGGCTCCGCTCTCCGCGTCAATCGGCAGCGCCCAAGCGCTCGACTGGTTGTCTACTCCGTCGGCCAGGATCATGTCCGCGGCGGATGCGGCGCAACCGGAAATCAGCAACCCTGTATGGGCCAGCGCACGGGAGTACCGGCTGGCGCGGAGGCTCGGCTCAAGCAGGAATTCGCCCAGCGCCGCGGCCTTTTCCTTACCGTCCGTGTTGGAGTAAAAGAACCGCTCTCCCGCCACTGCGCAGGCGCGTGCGTACAAATCTACAGCTTCACTGAAGTCGGGTATCAGCGCGGCGGGTCCGCCATCCAGCGGGGCGCTCCACAGTCGAGCCGTCCCCCCTTCGTCGAGCGACAGGAAGAGCACGTTCCGGCTGTCGGCACTCCAGGCGAGTCCCTGGAACGATGATGCGTTCCTGGCCAGCCGCACGGGCTCGCCTCCCTGTGCCGGCACGATGTATAGCATGCGCGTATTGAAAGCCTGAACGTCCCCGCCACTCTCGTTAGCGTTCAGGTAAGCGACCCATTTCCCGTCGGGCGAAAAGCGCGGACTCCGGCCGCCCCCCATCAGCAGTCGCGCCGCGCCGCCGGACGCCGGCTGCAGATAGATCCCGGCAGGCGCCCGCATGGAATGAAAGGCAAGCCATCGGCCATCGGGAGACAGCGCAGGTTCGTCGTTCGCGGCGTCGCCCGGGGCCACGCGTTTGGCCGCACCGTTGGGCAAAGGTTTGACCCAGATGTCCGGATGCGTCCCGTCTTTTCCGGGCGAGGCGAACGCCAGCCACTTGCCGTCGCTGGAGAGCGCCGGCTGCATGGCGTTCGGAACCCCGGCATCAAAGGGAATGAGCTGGTGAGACGGAACGGGCCGCACACGCCACCCCAAAATACCAGCTGCGGCAACGGCCAGCACCACCGCCATTTCGATCCAAAACTTCTTGCGCGGTTTTCGCGCCCGAACCCGCTGTCCTTCCAGATAGCGCGCCAGGTCCGCATCCATCTCCGTAGCGGACTGATAGCGGCCGGCGGCATCCTTGCTCAGCGCTTTCGAGAGAATCGCGTCGAGCGGCGCGTGCAACCGGGATGGCTCCGGTTGCTCGTAGCCGATGACTTTGGCCGTGCCGGCAGGCGATGGGTCGGTGATCTGGTAGGGCAAGCGGCCGGTCAGCAGACGATAGAGCAGTACGCCAGCCGAGTAGAGATCGGAAGCTACGCCAACGGGATCGCCGCGCACCTGCTCCGGGCTGGCGTATTCCGGCGTGAAGGCGAAGACGCCCGTCATGGTGAGCGCCGTTTCGACAGTGACGTCCACCAGGCGCGCGGTCCCGAAATCCAGCAGCTTCACGTTGCCCGATTCGTCCACCAGGATGTTGGAGGGTTTTACGTCTCGATGGATCACGTGGCGGCCATGTATGTAGGTCAGCGCATCCAGAACCTGGCGCATCAGGGCCATGCGGCCGCGAGTATCGAGTTGATGGGCCTCGCAGAAATGGTCGATGGTCAGGCCGCCCACGAATTCCATCACGAGGTAGGGCAGACCGGTTTCTGTGACGCCGCCATCGATCAGGTGCGCGACTTTGGGGTGATCGAGGCTGGCCAGGAACTGGCGCTCGCGGCGGAAGCGCTCTTCGATCTCGTGGGAGGCCAGGGCCATCGGCACCATCTTGACGGCCGCCGACATCTGAAAGGCGCCGTCGGCGCGTTCGGCCAGATAGACGGTGCCCATGCCGCCGCGCCCCAGCAGCTTCACGGCCTGCCATGCGCCGAACCGCGGCAACGGGCGCGCGGGGGCGGGAGCCGCGGCGCGGATGTGCTCGCAATGTTCGAGCAGCAGAGCGACTCGAGTGCCGAGGTTCTCGTCGGCGCCGCACTGTTCGGCGAGCAGCGCATCGCGCTCGGCGCCCGGCGGCAGTTCCACGGCTGCGTAAAAGATTTGCTCGACTTCGTGAAATCGTTCTCGTTCAGCCGGATTCATCGCATATCCCAACCACACCAAGTGTTCGCTCAGGCCAGGCGGTCGCGCAGCCAAGCCAGGGAAAAAAGCAGGCTGCGTGCCACTGTCCGGCTGGAAAGCTCCAGGATATCGGCCGTTTCATCCACGGTGCAGCCCAGAAAGTAATGCAGCTCGACCATTCGGGTCTTGATGGGATCGAATTCGGCCAGATCGTTGAGCGCTTGCGAAAGATCCAGCGACTCGTCGCTCTCGCCGCCCAGCCAGGCCAGTTCGGCATCCAGCGGAGCGCGCTGCCAGCCCAGGCCGCGCTTTTCCGATTTGGCCTTGCGCGCCGAATCGATAAGGATGCGGCGGGTAAGCTGAGCGGCGAAGGTGAAGAAGTGCGCGCGGTCCTTAAGCGCCAGTCGGCGCATGCGCAACAGGTCGACGAAAACTTCATTGACCACCGCCGTGGGCTGCAACGTATGATCGGGCCGCTCGTTGCGCAGATAGCCTTCCGCGATGGAATGCAGGTGATCGTAGACCAACGGGGCCAAAGCTTCGACTGCACCCGATTCTCCCTGCTCCCAGCGCGCCAGGAGCAGGGTGATCTCCCCTTGCCCGGATTCCGCCACACCTCATCATAGGGCGTTGGTGCCAGCCTGACCGGGCGGGAGCGGGTACTATACGGTTCAGTGCGGTACCAGACAGAACCCCACATAGAGACTGCGCAAACCGGGGGGAAAAGCTGCCACGAACTGCAAAACGAAATTCCCGTGTCAGCTTTTGGCGGCTTCTTGCGCCGTCTTAACTGAACGGCCGAGCGGGCACTCTCAGCCAGCCGGGACTTGCAGCAGTAGAACCCAGGAGACTTTCAATGAAGCACGTTCGGCAGCAAAAAGCAATTCGCATCGTCGCGACACTCGCGCTCACTCTCGCCTTGGCCGGGATCGCAATTCCGGCTCAGGCCCAAACCTTTACCTCGCTGCACAGCTTCGGAGGGGGGGGAGGCACCCCGCCGGACGGCAGCTATCCCACCGGGCTGGTGCAGGGCACCAACGGATACTTGTATGGGACCACGGCCTTCGGCGGGAACCAGTGTGGTAACTACTACGGCACGGTGTTCAAAATCAGCACCACGGGGACGGAAACGATCCTCGATAACTTTTGTACCGAGGGTTTAACTTACGGAAGCTGGGCGGCGCTGGCTTTGGCTACCAACGGCGATTTCTACGGGGCAAACGGGGTGCCCTACAAAGTCGCTCCCAGCGGCGCTTTCACTACTTACCCCGACTCATGTACCGTAGACTGCGGCGCCGCTCCCAACGCGACGATGGTGCAGGCCAGCAACGGGGACCTCTATGGGACAATGCAGGGCGGTGGAGCATACGGCCAGGGCACAATCTTCAAACTTACCCTGGCAGGCGTGCAGACCACGCTGCACTCCTTTTGCGAAACTCAGAACGCGGAAGGTGACTGCCTGGATGGAGTGGGGCCCTTTACGGCGCTGGTGCAGGGCACGAACGGAGACCTCTACGGCGCCACGCAGTCGGGCGGGGCCACCCAAAGCGGCACGATTTTCAAAATCACCTTGGCAGGCGACTTTACGACGATTTACACCTTCTGCCTCACGTCAGGTTGCCCTGACGGCGAATACCCCAAGGCCGCGCTGGTTCAGGGCGCCGGCGGGAACTTCTACGGGGTAACCAGCTCCGGCGGCACGGCCTACGGCGGCGGCACCTTCTTTACCATGACCCCAAGCGGCGCGCTGACGACGCTCTACAGCTTTTGCCTCTTGAACGACGATTGCGTTGACGGCAACCACCCCCTGGCGCTGATGCTGGCCACCGACGGGAACTTCTTTGGGCTGACGGGAAACGGTGGGGCCAGCGATTATGGCACGATCTTCCAGTTCACCCCCAGCGGCTCACTGACCACGGAGCACAGCTTCGACGGCACCGACGGCTACGTCAATAACACCTCCTACAACGGTCCGATGCTCATCCAGGATACCAATGGGACGTTCTACGGGGTAACTGAACAGGGCGGGGCCAATTATTTAAACTGCCCCACTTGTAACGGTACCGTCTTCAGCTTGTCCATGGGTCTCCGCCCATTCGTGAAAACTCTGCCGACCTCCGGCAAAGTCGGGTCGGCCGTGAAGATTCTGGGAAACAAGTTGACGGGCGCCACCAGCGTCACTTTTAACGGTGTCGCGGCTACGTTTACGGTGGCCGCGAGTACCGAGATCACCACTACCGTACCCACCGGCGCCACCACCGGCGTAGTGAAGGTGGTAACGTCCACAGGGACCACGCTGACGAGCCACCTGGTCTACACCATTCCCTAGCGGAGAGCTTCATACCGGGGAGGGTTGGCGGGGCGCCCCATTTCTTGCGGCCTATGCAAGAAGTGGGGCTTTTACATTTGGAGTGTTCATCTGGCAGTGGATGCCGTAGGCATCGCCTACGTCACCGGATACACCAACGACATCACTGTCACGCCAGGCGACTTAGGCGCAGCTATGTTCCGGCTTTTGTCTCACCATGGCTCGGCCAACGCGGTCGCCGAAAGCCCGATGGCGGTATGCTGTAAGGCTCCCCTGGCCGAGTCGCCACCTTCCAT
>Ga0302326_10021475_pt1 | contig 13239 bp, 9 predicted proteins | sample Palsa_T0_3_FD_202264 | JGI IMG/M metagenome (GOLD analysis project Ga0302326, IMG submission 202264) | Peat permafrost microbial communities from Stordalen Mire near Abisko, Sweden - Palsa_T0_3 | ecosystem: Environmental > Terrestrial > Soil > Palsa > Peat permafrost | place: Sweden: Abisko... | reverse complement strand
AAGACCGCGGCCCTGGTGCCGGAGAACGACAAGGTGGCAATGGACGGCGGCGAGTCCGACCCGGCGAAGACCGACCTATACCGGGAGGAACTCGGCCAAGCCCCCGTCAGCGCGGCGGCCAGCAAGTCCAGCAGCCCGGCGATGTACTGCCAGAACCTCGTCGACATCCAGACGCCGTTCCTGGCGGCCAACCAGAAGTTGCTCGCCACCGGCCAGTCGCCGGTGACCGCGGCCGCTGACGACCTGCTCACCTTCCTGGCCAACGACCTGAGCGCGTCCTTCACCAGCCTTGGCTGCCAGCAGTTCCACCTGACGAATCCCGTCACGCTCAAGCGGAACAGCGCTGGCGTGGCGATAGCGGCGGCCTTCGACACCGCCGTGCAGACGGCACTGTGACCAAGGAGTCAGACAATGGATGTTCGGGCAGCAGGCGGAAGCGGACAGGGCACGCGCTCAGACGACGACGATGACGACGTGAGCACCCGTGATGCCGAGGACTCTGGGAACTCTGAGAACTCCGCCGATGACGATGACGATGACGATGACCGGGTCGTCCCGGAAGCCTGGCGCAGCAAGCCCGTCAGGGTCACCGCGATGGCGGCGGTGGTCATCCTCATGGCGGGGATCGGCTTCGGTGCCGGCAAGCTGGCCGGGGTCGGCAACAACGTGGTTCGCTCGGACATTCCCAGGCCGGAGACGACCGCTGACCCGTTCATCGAGGGCTCCGGCTCCATCGCCGACAACAGCCACGAGAACATCCTGGCGACGACGGCGCCTGGCATGGTCCACATCCTGTCGGGCGGGAAATCGGTCGGGATCGGCCTGGTGCTCACGCAGTCGGGGAGGGTGCTGACCACGTACCAGCCCGCCAAGCGCGCGCAGAACCTCCTCGCGGAGTACGTCCTGTCCGGTGCGACCTTCAAGGCCACGGTGATCGGCACGGACCCGGCGACTGGCCTGGCGCTGCTTCAGATGGCGAGCCGTCCGGGGTGGCCGTTCGTGACCGTCGAGGTCGGGAACTCGGACAGGCTCGTTCAAAACGCGGAAATCTCCGACTTCACCTCCTACCACGTGCCGGGCAGGGTCTATGACACCGCGGTCGGCACCACGGGGACGACGGCCAAGGTGACCATCGATACCGGCACCCTGACCGCCATGAACGTGACCGTCGACGTCGCCAACACCAACAAAACCCGGAGCGGGCTGATGGCGTCAACGCTGCAGTCTGACACCCCGTCGGTGCTCGGCGGCCCACTGGTGGACCTGAACGGCAAGGTGATCGGCATCACCATCGGGGGTTCGGGGAGCGGCCTCAACATCACCGGGTACGCGATCCCGATCAACACGGCGCTGGCCGACGCCCAGCAGATAGCTGACGGCAATTCCTAGCTAGTTCGGGACGGTCTTGGTGGCCGAACTGCCTGACAATTCCGGGCTGGGGCCCGACGATCTCGGGTAAGCGTTTTAACGGGTAAAAGGAGCGGCTACATCCCGGAGGGGTTCATCAACTTGTGGTGATGACCGCCATTGCCCTGTCCCGTCGCCGAGGCCCCGGCGCTCGGGGTCGCGGTCGGCGTCGCGGTCCCTGTCGTGTTGGTCGCGGTCTGCACGGTGGTGTTGAAGGTCGCCGCGACCGCGGCGCCGTTACCGTCCAGGGTGACCGTGACCGGGTCGGTCAGGCCGAAGTTCTGGCAGTTGAGGTTGGTGAAGGACATGCTGAGCCTGTTCGCCATGAAGGTGAGCAGGTTGTCGCCGATCCCGGGCACCGGGGTCGCGCCGGTCGCGAGCAGCGCCTGGTTGGCGGCCAGGAACGGGGTCTGGATGTTGACCATGTTCTGGCAGTACATCGCCGGGCTGTCCTGCTGGTTGTTCTGGTTGCTGATCGGATTCTGGCCGACTTCCTCCCGGTACATGTTGGTCTTGGCCGCGTCGAAGTTCCCGTTGCCGTCCAGGGTCATCTCGTCGTTCTCCGGGACCAGCGCCGTGATGGCCGGCTCGTTCTTCGCCGACAGCAGCTCGTTCAGCGCCTGGGAGGTCCCCGGCTGGTTGTTGTTGTCCAGTTCCGGGGCCGTGAACGGGGTGCAGCCGAGCGTCGGGTCGAGGAACGCGTCGACCAGGATGTCGTCACTGCCGTTCGCCAGCGTGGTGGCGCCGGCCAGGTTGCCCGCGTTCGCCGTGGTGTCCTGCGCGGTCTGCCCGGTCGCCGGGTTGAGCAGGTACAACGTGGTCACGTTGTCCGACTGGTCCTGGTCGACCATGTCGAAGTTGCGCGTGGTCGGGCAGGTCTGGCCGGTGCCAAGATTGCCGCCAGAAGCGACGATCTTGTCGGAGGTTCCGGCCGACGGCACCACCAGCTTGCCCTCGCGCTCGTCCTGGAACGCCGCGTTGAAGAAGCTGATCCCGTTGCAGAACGACACCTGGCCGAACGCCGAGCCATTCTGGCCGTTGACGCAGTTGCCCTGCCGAAGGGCGTTCGCGGTGGCGCCGACCTGGGTGAGGACGGTGCCGTTGAACCCGAAGTCGATCGTGGCTACGTAGTGCCTCGGCAGGGTCGGCACCGGTGGTGCGACGGCCGGCGTCGTGCCCTGGGTGATGACCAGCGGGTCGTAGACATAAAGCCGCCCGGTCCGCGTATTCAGGATCGTCGCCTGGACGAACGCGCCCAGGTTGGCGGCGTTGGTCATGGTGCAGCCGGACTGCGCCGGCGTCATCCCGTCCGGGCCGGTGAGCTGGTACGGCGTGGCCAGGCCGCGCGCGGACAGCGGGTTCGCCGGGACAATGATGTCGCAGTTGACGTTGGCTGCCGTCGTCGTGGCCGTGCTGGTCGTCGCCGTCGCACTCGGGCACGGTGTCGCGGACGCCGAGTTGGCCGGTGTCGCGACGGTCGTCGCGGTGGCGGCCGTCGTCGGGGTGGTGGCCGTGCTTGAGGCGGCCGTCGTCGGCGACGCCGTCCCTGAGGCGGCCGCCGTGGGCGACGCCGTCCCTGAGGCGGCCGCCGTGGGCGACGCCGTGCCGCCTGGCCCGTGGTGGCCGTGGCTTGCTCTGTTGGCCGGCTTGGCCGGCACGACGTACGCGGCCGGCGAGGCGCAGTTAGCATTCGCCGCGTAAGTAACGTTGTTCGCGCCGGAGTGGTCGACGATGGCGACGATAGCGCCCACCGCGACGACCAGTGCCACCGGAATGGCGACAGGCACTGCGAGGCGCGCTAGCGATCCTCGCGACCGACGACCCGCGGACCGATGCCTCCTCGGCATGCAATCCACCTCCATGTCATAGGGAATGTTTTGCGTTCTTTCTTGTTCTCGACTGGGGATGGTACATCCAGCGAGAATTCTTACGGAAAAATAACGTCACGGGAGAATGCCGGGATACGGGTTAAGCCTGCGATCTACCTGGCTTCTCGACCGACGACGCCATGACGCGGAGCGATGCCTGTCCGGCATGTAATCCACCTCCATGTCTTGCGAAGTTCTGGTCGCCGCCGCTCCCGAGACGACAGAGTAGACCATGACGAGGTCATAAAGAGGCGATAACGGAGAAGTAACCGGATATCCGTTCGGCGGCCTGCCTGGCCGTAAGATCTCTTACTCGTCGACCTCGGCCGCTCACATAACGTAACGATAAATCCCGCACAAAAAATGTCGGCCGCCATTTGAACCAAATGCCCCATCCAGCCGTTACTACCGACACGGCTGGGGCCACTGCCGCCTGGTCACCGCCACGAATTGATCGCGGTGGTCGAGCGCCCGGGCGCCACCTGCGGGTTCAGAGCAGTGGTGAGGCCATGCCGATCGCGTCGCCGATCAGCCGGGTGCGGAAGGGCCGGGCCTTGACGGTATCGGCTTCGACGGCGGTCGACTGGGAGAGGTAGCCGAGCTGTCGCTGGCGGATGGTCGCGGTGAGACCGTGGTCGAAGACGAGCAGGTTGTTCTCGAAGTTGAGTTCCAGGCTGCGCCGGTCCATGTTCGCCGAGCCGACCAGGGCGATCCGGCCGTCGAGGGTGATCGACTTGGTGTGCAGCAGGCCCAGCGGGTATTCGAAGAGGCGGACGCCGCCGGCGAGCAGGTCTGGGTAGGCGCTGCGGCTGGCGGCGGCGACGAGCGGGGAGTCGTTGCGCGCGGGCACGATCAGGGTGGTGGTCACGCCGCGCCGCGGCGCGGCGCACACCGCCCGGAACAGGGCCTCATCGGGTACGAAGTAGGGCGTGGTGATGATCAGCTCGTGCTCGGCGGCGTACAGCGCGCTGACGAAGGAGTCCGACATCGTGTTGCCGGGCGCGGTCGGCCCGGTGCCGAACATCTGCGCGACCACGCCCTCGTGGTGCTGCTCGGGCTCCGGCGCCGCCGCGGGCAGCCCGTAGAGGTCCTCCTCCCCGGTCTCGGCGATCCAGGCGGCGAGGAAGAGGTGCTGTGCCTGTCGCACGACCGGACCTTCGCAGCGCAGCAGGACGTCGATCCAGGGCGCGTACTTCGCCTTGATCAGGAACTGCGGATCGGCGCAGTTCTGGCTGCCGCAGAACGCGATCCGGTTGTCGATGACCACCAGCTTGCGGTGGTTGCGCAGGTCGACCCGGCCCAACGCGAAGCCGCCCAGGCGGGGGATGTCCTCCAGCGAGGCGAGCAGGTGGACGCCGGCCTCGCGCAGCTGGCGCCAGCGGGGGCCGCGGGTGAAGTCGCGCGACCCGAGCGCGTCGGCCATGACCCGGCAGGTCACGCCCCGGCGCGCGGCCGCGCTTATCGCGTCGGCGACCCGGCCGCCGTTCTCGTCGTCGAGCCAGATGTAGAAGCTGAGGTGGATGTGCTCGGTCGCGGCGTCGAACGCCTCGATCAGCCCCTTGATCGCGGCGTCGCAGTCGCGCGTCGGCTCGGCCGGCGCGGCGCCCGGGTCGCCCAGCAGCACGACCCGGTTGCCCGGCGTCGGGCCGAAGCCGTTGATCGAGCGGCACAGGTCCGAGACGGTCTTCGCGACCGGATCGCCGGGCCCGACGCCTGCCCCGCTCGGCGTCGCCAGGCGGCTCTCCGCGTCGCGCAGACGGCGGGCCCGCTCGTGGCCGATGCTGGTCTCGCCGAGGAAGAGATAGGCGACGACGCCGATCACCGGCAGGCACATGATCACCGCGATCCAGGCCACCCGCGAGGCCGGCGTCCGGTCCGGCCGAGTGATCGCGCGCAGCACGGTCAACAGGCTGACGACGAACCCGCCGACCGCGACGACCGCCCCGACCAGGTCATCGGACGCGCCGCTCATCATGGCTCCTCACGCTCACTCACGCTCGGCCGCCGATGCGACGAACGTACTGCCTGATCGCCCGGCAGACGACATTGGGCCACCTGGGCCCTGGCACTACACAGACCTGAAACCATATCGCCGGGACAGATCGATCTGCCACCAGCCCAGGGCATGCCGACGCAGAACGTCCCCATTCGGCGGAGCTGGCCGTCGCTAGAACCTCACCCACGAGCGAACGCGGCAATCCGGCCGGCCGATGGCCGTGGGAGGATCCTTATATGCCTGTGCGCAGACCCGTCGACGTGCCCATCCGGGAGGAGTCCATCCGGCTTGGGCAGTTTCTGAAGCTGGCCGACCTGGTGGAGGTCGGTTCAGACGCCAAGGAACTGATTTCGGCCGGCCAGGTCCTGGTGAACGGCGAGCCGGAGACCCGGCGCGGCCGGCAGTTGCGGGTTGGCGATGTGGTGGAGCTCGACGGTCGGCCGACCCGCGTTGCCCGACAGCCAGGATCGCTGCCGTCTTAGCCTGAATCCACCGGTCAGTCAGGCCCAGGGCCCAGCCGCGAACCTCGCCCGCCGCTCGGTTGCAGGGCGGGTACCCCGCCTCCGCCCGCGAATGCCTGAACCTTACATTCAGGCATTTCGGGCGGGCATCGTGATCGTGTGTAGTTTGCGGTGCTATACGACCGTAACTACACACAATAACCTCATAGGTCTTAAATACCTGAAGTTCAGATTCAGGCATAAAACGACTAGCGCCCCTCGGGCACCATAGAGGCAGCGAGCCGGGCCGCTGGCAGGCGGCGCCTGCGGCTCGGGGCCCACGGACCAGGTTAAAGATCAACTGATGCTCCGTGACGTTGGCCCATGCGCGGGAAGGACCTATGTGATCATCAGGACGTTTTCGCAGCTCACGTGCCTGCAAACTATGCATTAAGACAAACATGGGTATAGCGACAGAAACGCCATACACGTGTTCGATCCAAGCGCTCAAGCGAACCTCCATGAGACGCCTGAGCTAAACAGACCAGGCCGCCCGGCCCGGCCCGCGGGCTGGCCCCGGTGATGGCCCGCGCGGCAACCGCGTTTACACGGTGTCCTCTCGAGCCGGGCTGACGGAAGCTTCGGAAAGCTTGAAGGCCGAGACGTCATCAAGGTCGCGCAGTGGCTGTGTCATACCAGGGACTGTAACTCCGGCGAAAGTGGTGCGCGGCCAGGCCCGCCGGGTTGCTGTCGCAGGTATTAATAGGTATCTTTCAAAAGATGTCTATTAATAGTTCGCCGACCGTAGCGCGCCGGGTCGATGACGCGCCGACGCTGCGCGCCCTGGCCCATCCCATCCGGCTGGCGCTGCTTGAGGCGCTGAGCCGCCGCGAGCCGCTCGACGCGACCGAAGCGGCCGGGATGATCGGCCAGACGCCGTCCGCGTGCTCGTTTCATTTCCGCATGCTGGCCAAGTACGGCCTGGTCGAGGACGCAGGCGGCGGCACCGGCCGACGTCGCCCGTGGCGCCGGGCCAGTCCGGCTGGCTTCAGCTTCCCGGCCGCCAGCGAAGACGCCGCCGACCGGCTGGCGGCCGACGCGCTCTCCGGTGTTCTGTGGGGCAGGTATCTGGACCGGGCCCGCGCGGTGCTCGCCCGCCGTCCGCTGCTCGCGGCCGAGCAGGAGGCCGTCACCAACGCCGCCGAGACCGTCGCCTACGTGAACCCAGCTGAGGCAGCCCAGTTCCTGGCCGAGCTGCAGGCGCTCGTGGGCCGCTACCAGCACCGGCTGGCCGATCAGTCGCTTCGCCCGGCCGATGCGATGGCGCTGGAGCTGCTGCTGTTCACCTACCCGCTTGACGCAGTCCCGCCCGGCGCCTGACCTCATGCGAGCACTCCTGCGCGATCGCAACGCGAGGCTGTATCTGTCCGGGCAGGTCATGTCGCTGTTCGGCGACAGCGCGCTATGGCTGGCGATGGCCATCTGGATCAAGGTTCTCACCGGCAGCTCCTCGGCGGCCGGGCTGTCCTGGTTCGCGCTAGCGGCGGGCAGCCTATTCGGGCCGCTGGGCGGGATGCTGGCCGACCGGTTCAGGCGGCGACCGCTGCTGGTCGCGACCAATCTGGCCACCGCCGGCCTGGTACTGCTCCTGCTGCTGGTCCGCGATCGTGATCAGGTCTGGCTGATCTACACGGTCATGTTCGGCTACGGCGTGTCCGGCAGCCTGCTCGGGCCCGCGCAGACCGCGCTGGTCCAGACGATCGTCCCCGCCGACCTGCTGGGCGATGCCAATGGCGCGCTCCAGACCGCCCAGCAGGGCCTGCGCCTGGTGACACCCTTGGTCGGCGCCGGGCTGTTCGCCGTGCTCGGCCCCGTCCCGCTCGTACTCGGCGACGCGGCCACGTTCCTGGTGGCGGTGGCGACCTTGCTCGCCATCGGGATCCGGGAGGCGCCCGTGGTCCCGCTCGCCCGGCACTGGCTGGCCGAGCTGACCGCCGGCGCCCGTCACATCGCCCAGGCGATCCCGTTGCGCCAGCTAACCGTGACGGCAGCCATCGTGGTCACCGCGTACGGATTGTCGGAGACGATCCCGTTCGCTGTCGTCAGTAACGGTCTGCACAAGTCAGCCCCGTTCGTCGGGGTGCTGACAGCCGCGCAAGGCGCCGGGGCTGTCGTCGCCGGCATCGCGGCCGGGCCGCTCATCCGCAAGTTCAGCGAGGCCACGCTCGCCGTGCTCGGCATGATCAGCGCGGCCGCAGGCTACCTGCTGCTCATCCCCGCCTACCTGCCGCCGGTCCTAGTCGGCAGCGCACTGCTTGGAGCATCGCTGCCGGCGATCATCGTCGGGATCATGACCTTGTTCCAGCGTCAGACCCCGCCCGAGCTGATGGGAAGGACCGACGCAGCCTTCACGTTCTGCTACGCGGTCCCGCAGACAGTCGCGATCGCAGCGGGCGCCGGCCTGATCGCGGCCGTCAGCTACCGGCTCCTGCTGCTGATCATCGCGGCCATCATGACGCTCGCAGCCGGGTACCTCGCCACCCGACGCAACTCACCTTCGCCGAGCTCCTAACGCCGTCGCCGCTCACCGGCTCGCGGTCAGCAGGGCGTGCAACCGGGTCGCCCACTGGTCATCGTGCGGGACCTTCCCGGCGAGCCAGCGGGCGAGCGGCGAGGCCGAGGCGTCTGGTCCGCGGGCCGACGTCAGCCCTTCGGCGTGCACCGCGGCCAGCTGGAAGCCCGCGTCATCCAGGCAACGGTTGACGGCGACAAGCTCGTTCGTGCCGCTACCGCTGTCGGGCTTGTACACGCGCGTCAGCGGCTCACGCTGGTTGAGCACCTCGTACACCACGAGGCTGGGCCGCCCATCGTCGCTGCGGCGGCCGAGCGCGAAGGCGAGCACCGTCGGGTCCTCGCCGCTCGCGGTCAGCGCGGACAGGTCCTCGGTGGCGGGAATGAGACCGCCGACGGCGACGGCGGCTCGTGATGCCATCGGACGGTCTTGGCGTCCGTTCATGCCCGCGCCAAGCGCGCGGAACGCCCAGTAGTTCCCCCAACCGCCCATGCCGCCCATGCCGCCACCGAAGCCGCCGGACCCCATACCGGACATCACCCCGGCCGCGAGAACGCCACCGAGGCCGAGTCCGAACTGGCTGCCCGGGGCGCCATGGTCGCCGATGTGGGGCGTGACCGCATGGTCATGCCACGGCGTCACGCCGACGGCGGACCGACGTACCGACGTGACCTGCTTGAAGCCGATCGCCAGGTCGGTCCGCCGGGCCAGCTCGGTGATCATCTCCTGGCGTTCCGGGAGCGTAGCGATCCCGAGCAGGGCGGAACTCAGCTCGGGATGGATGCCGTCAAGCGCGGAAACCGGTGCGGCCACGCCGTCGCGGAGCAGCCCGGACGCGGTCCGCAACGCCATCGGGTCGAGGCCAGGCAACAGTGACGCGAGGAAGGCAGCGGTGCGTCCTCTCGCCTCCCGCAGCCGGGTGGTCAGCAGCTCCGCCAGCTCGCCGCTGCGTCGGCCGAGCCTGGTCAGCATGACCGGCGCACCCCCCGCGACCTCGACGGTGACGGTGTAGTCCTGGACCTGGACCGCCCCGACGAAGGAGAAGCTGATCCGCATCGTCGCGGCGGCTGTGATGATCAGCAGCGCGTCATCGTAGACGCGAACCTCGACCGAGTCACCCCCGACCGTTCCGCCAAAAATCTCTGCCTCACCAACGGCGGCCGTGGCTTCCGCCGCAGCTTCGGACCGGCCGTCGCGGAGTTCGGCCAGCAGTTGCGTCCGCATCGTGCCCAGGCCATGCAGTTCGATCGCGTTACCGTCGGCGAGGGTCACCCGCACGAGGTACGGCTCCGGCTCGGCGACCGAACGGATGTGGCTGAAGGGGACACGCAGCGTGCTACCGCCCGACGGGGCCAGGATGAATGCCCCGTCGCTAACGGCGACGTCGGCGCTGCCGTTCTCGACGTCTCCGTCCGCGGCGGAGATGATCCGGTACTGAGCAGCGCTCACGGATCTATCCGGCCGCCGTGCCGCACTCAGCGCAGAACTTCGCGCCGCTGCGCGCGGTGCCGCAATGCGGGCAGAACTTTGCCGCCGATGGCGCCGCGGCCAGGCCGGTGCCGCAATTCTTGCAGAACTTCCCGCCGCCGCTGTCTTGCCCGCAAGACGGACAAGCACCGGTCCCCTGGTCGCGATAGTTGATGTCCTTGGTCCAGTCCTGCGCCTGGATCTTCTGATTCAGCTGATTGACCTGCGCCGCCGCCTGCAGGCCGGCGATTTCCTGGTCGAGCTTGGGTGCACAGGTCACGCAGAGCCCGCGCTCGGTGTTCCAGCACACCTGGCCGCAGACCCATTGCCCGCAGCGATTGCACTGGTGAAAGTGAGGCTTCATCTCCTCGACGGCCTTGGCGAGTGCCTTGTCGCGGGTCGAGCCGCGAACGGTGGTCCGCATGAACTCGGCGTCCCAGCCCAGCTGGGCGGCCTGCTGACCGATGGCACCGCCGACCATGTCCCCGCCGAGCCTGAGCATTCGTCCGCCGAACCCGGTCACCGAGTGCTGGAACTTGGAGCTGTACCCGTTGCCGCACCGGCGGCAGAAGAACTCGAACTGGTAACCATCGTCGCTGCTGCGATCCTGGTAGTTGTCCGTGAAGAAGACCATCTCAGCCATACATCTCTCCTGATCCTTGCCGCTGAAAGACGGGGATTAACTAGTCCGGGTCCAGGCCCACGTGCCGTAGGACGGCAGGCCTGCCGGGCCGTGGTTGGCCAGGGTGTTGCCGTCGCACGTCCAGGTGCCCTCCGTGCCCGGCGCGGTCGGCATGGTCGAGGCCTCCGAGCCCAGCTCGGCGGCCATGGCACTGATCGACATCGGGCCGAGCGTGTCGGACATGGGGCTGGTGATCTGGATGGTGACGGTCAGGCTCTGGTCGTCCATCGCGCTGCCCGGCGCGGCGTCCAGCGCGAAGCTCGATCCGGCGGGCACGGCCTTGGGCAGGTCGAGCCGCCCGGTGACGTGGCCGCCGAAGGTGAAGTCGGCGGCGTGGCCGTTCCCGGTGACGTCAATCGGGGACATCGAGCCAAAGTCGATCACGGTGGCCCCGTCGGCCGCGATCCGCATCGTGACGCCAGCCCCGCCCGCCTCGGCGTACCCGGCGGGCAAGGTGACGTGCACCGGCCTGGTGGTCCAGCTGCCGACCACGCAGCTGGCCGCGTCCGTCCGCGCGCAGTACGCGTCCAGGGTCATGCCCGTGACCTGGACCGCGGCGGCGGTGAGCCCGCCGGTCACGGCCACGTAGTGCCCGCCCGCGGAAATCGGGGTCAGCTCGGCGCCAGCGTCCGCCGTGCCTGACGGACAGGTGTCCTGGCTGCCGGTCGTGTAGGCCGTGCTCGCCGCCTCGTCCAGCGTCGCGTCAACGCCGTCGTCCAGGCTGATCCGGCCGCTGGCATCCGGTGAGCCGCTGAAGGTCACGACTTGGGCGGTCAGGCCGACGTCGCTGATCCCGACGGCGGCCGCGGGCGCGCTGACCGTGGCGGACTCGCCGCTGTCGACCGACGCTTCCGGGATCGGGCCCTGGTAGTCCGGCAGCGTGGGGCCGCCGGTCTGCCAGGCCGAGCCCGGGTAGCGTCCCTCCGCGTAGCCCGAGCCCCACGTGCTGAGGAACCGCGTGGTGGGGTCCGCCGCCGCCCAGCCCGCGGCGTTCCCGCCCGCCGCGAGCGCCTGTCCCATCGGGATGAGCCGGTGCCACACGTCGGTGCCGGTCTCGGCGAGGTGCGCGAAGTACCCGATCGCGGTGTAAGCGCGGGCGAACAGCGGCGTCCCCGGGGTGCTCAGGTACGTCTGCCAGAAGCTGCTCGCGATCGCGCTCCCGTTGCCGAGCGCGCTCATCGTCCAGCTCGGCGCGCCCTCCACGTACCAACTCGGCAGCGATCCGTACACGCCGCCCAGCTTGAGGAACAGGTAGCAGTGGGTCAGCTCGTGGATGAGGAAGTCGTGCACCTCCGACGCCGGGAAGGCGCCGCCGGACACCACCGGGTTGACGTGGATCGTGCAGCCGCTGACCGAGCCGGTCCCGTCCGTCGGCGTCGTGCCCGTGCAGCCGTAGGTGTACATCCGGCTCTTCGCCACCAGCGTCTTCGTGTTGACGGCGATGTAGACGTCCGGGGTAAAGGGACCGGCACCGATGTGGTCGGCGATGTCGCTCTCGATGCCGGCCACCTCGGCCCGGTACGGGCCGGCCGGGCCGGCGTCAGCCGTCAGGCACGGGAGGTTCGGGTTGCTCGCCGCCGATCCGCCCGATCCGCTCGATCCGCTCGATCCGCTCGATCCGCCGAGTTGCCTGGTCAGGCTGGTCAGCGAGGTCGTGGTGACCGGCACGCCCAGGTCGGTGAGCACGGCCCGGCGCTGCCCGGCGGTCAGCGCGGGCCAGTGGCCGAGCACCCAGTCGACGGCGAGCGTGCCCGACGGGATCGGCTGGCTGGGGCCCGGCACCGCCCTGGCGCCGGGAACGGGCCCGATCGCGAGGGCGAACGCCGCCAGCGCCGTGCTCACGGTCACCGTGCCGTCCGGCTTGATCTCGTCGAGAACCCGCTGCCAGGCGGCCAGCGGGGCCGCCGGGGCCGCCGGGGACGGCCCGCCGCGGGCTGTGCCGCCGACGGCACAGCCCGCGGTCAGGGCCGCGATCAGGCAGCCGACCGCGGCGAGCGCGACCGCGCGGATCAAGCGCACACCACGCGCACCAGTCATCGTTAATCCACACCTCAGTCTTGTCGGGAGTCTGCGGCGGCGGCTCCCGTACGAGCCCGCGCCGCGGCCGCTCGCGCCAGACGGTAACGAGCGGGGCGGCGGCGGCGAATCAGCGAAACTATGTAAGTCGGCCGGCTAGCGCGGGAGCGGTGCCATCAGCCCGTGGCGCAGCGCGTAGCCCGCCGCCTGGGCCCGGTTGGCCAGGCCGAGCTTGCGGTAGACGGTCGCGATGTGCCGGTCCACCGTGCCGGTGCTCAGTACCAGCTGGTCGGCTATCTGCCTGGTCGTCAGGCCGCTGGCCACGTAGCCGAGGATCTCCGCCTCACGGTTGGTCAGCCCGCCGGGCGCGGGTACCTTGGCCGCCTGGCCGATGGCCGCCAGGGCGGCCCTGACCTCGGGCAGCCGGTTGCCGTTGCCGGTGCTTGCGGTCAGCGCCTCGGCCTCCCGCAGCAGGCTGACGGCCTTGGCCGGCTGGCCGAGCCGGTGCAGGGCCACGCCAAGGCCGCTGAGCGCGAGCACCACGTCGTGCATATTGCCGCTCGTGCGGAGGCAGTCGAGCGCGTGCCGGTAGTGCCGGGCGGCGTCGGCGAAGTCGGCCCTGCTGCGGGCCAGGTCACCCTGGTTGCACGCGATGGTTCCTGTCAGCTGGAAGTCGCCGAGCCCGGCGCTGATGCTCGCCGCCTCGGCCAGGACCTCCGCCGCGCGCTCGTCCTGGCCGGTTTTGAGGTATACATCGGACAGGTTGGCCAGGGAGAGCGCCACCGACCGGG
>Ga0302326_10021474_pt1 | contig 13239 bp, 9 predicted proteins | sample Palsa_T0_3_FD_202264 | JGI IMG/M metagenome (GOLD analysis project Ga0302326, IMG submission 202264) | Peat permafrost microbial communities from Stordalen Mire near Abisko, Sweden - Palsa_T0_3 | ecosystem: Environmental > Terrestrial > Soil > Palsa > Peat permafrost | place: Sweden: Abisko... | reverse complement strand
CCCGATCTTTGAGCTTTTCTGATTTGTCGCTGTTCAGAATCTGTTGAATGATCGGCACCGCGCGCGCTTCATCCTGCTGCATGAGCGAGTTGAGGGCGAGCAGCTTGAGCTCTTCATCCTGCTCGGCCTGAGGCGGCATGGGATCGTCGCTCTTGCCATGAACCTCTATTTCCAGCGCGCTGCATTCCTTAACCCAATTTCCTTGCGGATACGTATGCCTGAGCTCAGCGCAGATCTCGAGGGCACGGGCAGCGTTGCCCTGTTTATTCTCGGCATATGCTTCCCAATAGAGAGCTGCTTCCGCGCGGGCCCCATGCTGCGAGGCGAGATTGGCGAAGATGGACTCCGCCTGGGCCCAGTGGGCATCGTTGATAGCGCGCGTGCCTTCCGAGTAGAGCGTCTCTTCCCTCGTTTGGGCGGCTGCGTTGTCAACGAGCAGCGGAAAAGGAGGCTCCGCGCATAGCGCCGAAGGCGCCGACAAGGCAACAAGCAGTGTCGCGAACAGTAGCGATTTCGTATTCATTTAGATGGGAACCCCTTTCGTTGCTGGAGCGCTTTGCTGTTCAGGGCCCGGGGAGCGAACCCATGAGCGCAAGACGCGAATGTCAAAGAGAAGACCGTCGGTATTCATTTCTTGCCTGAGGCGGTTGAGATCGGCCTCGGTGAGGTTGTCCGGCTCGTTGGAAAGCTCCATCAGCAGACGCTCCAGGCGGTCGAGCGAGGCTTCCACATTGAGGTCGCCGGCCTGTACCGCGCTCTGCCGGACCAAGCGGTTGCTGGCCAACAATTCTCTGGCTTCGCTGCGCAGCGGCGAAGCCGACAGATCGTTGCCATCCGCGTGATTGAGCTGGACCAACAGGCGCTCAGAACGATCGAGATGGTCCCCAAGGACAACGATCACCACCCGCTGGCGGGCATGCGGGTCAACTGCGACGGCTACCGATGAGGCCTGTTTGCGCTCCCACCGGCGCCCGGCGACGAAGGTCACAGCAACCAGCAATACGCAGGCGGCTGCCCAACCGAGGGGCCGGTAATATCGGATCCAACTGCGTCTGGGCTTTTCGTATACCGGGAGCGAGGCGCCAATGGATTGCCAGACTTGTTCGATGTAATCCTCCCTGCGCGCCGGTGGCGTTGGAGTGGCTACTCCGTCGAGGTCTCGACACAACTCCGCGTACCGCTTGGCGCACACCGGGCAAGCTTTCAGATGACGCTCGCTGTCGGCCATGTTGGCCGATTCTTCGTAGTAGTGCTCGACTAGTTCTGCTTCTTCCAGATGCTTCATGTGTTTACCCATAGGGGCGCGAGTTGGCGCCTGAGTTTCTGCACCGCGCGAAAGACTGCCTGCTTGGCGGCATTGGGAGCGATGTTGAGAGCAGCTGCAATCTCTTCCGTCGAACGGTCTTCCATATGGCGCAGCACGAAGGCGGTGCGCTCGGTGGGGGTGAGCTCGCTCATCGCCGCCTGCTGTCTGGCCTCGATCTCACGGCTCAATAGCAGCCGGTCGGGGCCTGCTTTTATGTCGGCCAATTGGACCTCGCTCCGTTCCGGATCGTTCTCTTCCGCGATACGGCTCTGGGCTTCCGGCCTTCTTTTGCCCACAACCTCAAGGGCGCAATTGGCTGCGATGCGATAGAACCAGGTCGCCATGCTGGAACGCCCTTGAAAGGTCGCGAGCGCCTGGTACCCGCGCAGGAATACCTCCTGCACGGCCTCTTCGGCATCGGACTCATTGCCGGTAATGCGATAGGCCACGCGGAAGACAATTTGGGTATAGCGCGCCATGAGCACCTTGTAAGCTTCCTTGTCGCCGGAAAGGATCGCCCGGCGTATGGAGTCGTCACTCTCTTCCATCCAGCGCATTAGATAGGAAAATGGTATTCCGGTTAGGTTATGATCTCGATTTTTCGCGATTTAGGTGAGAGCGGACCCAGGATGAAGCAAAATCTCGGGGGAGATGAGGGGAGCTTGCGTGACCGCCTCTATCTAAGTGGTTAGGGGGTTCCAATCATTCCGTTCGACGAATTACGACAAAGCAGCTTAAAATAAAGCCTCCCACAAGCGGCACACCTTTGCTAAATGATCGAGCAAGTCATTTCGCATTACCGCATCATCGAGAAACTTGGCGGTGGCGGCATGGGCATCGTCTACAAGGCCGAGGATGTCAAACTGGATCGCTTTGTAGCGCTCAAATTCCTTCCCCATGATGTCGCTAAAGACCAGCAGGCTCTCAGCCGCTTTCAGCGCGAGGCCAAGGCCGCATCTGCCCTAAACCATCCCAACATCTGCACCATCTATGAGATCGACGATCAGCACGAGCAGACGTTCATCGCCATGGAGTTTCTTGAGGGCATGACGTTGAAGCATCTCATTGCCGGCAAACCTTTGGAGACGGAGGTGCTGCTGAGCATGGCAACTGAGATCGCCGACGCACTCGACGCAGCGCATGCAAAGGGAATCATCCATCGCGACATCAAGCCGGCGAATATCTTCGTCACTGAGCGCGGCCATGCCAAAATTCTGGATTTCGGTTTGGCCAAGGTGACGCTTCGCGATACTGGAGAGGCCCAAGGCGCGAGGGCGACCATCCAGGAGACGTTGCAGAAGGAAGAGCACCTGACCAGTCCCGGCACGACCCTGGGCACGGTTGCTTACATGTCGCCCGAGCAGGTCCGCGGCAAGGACCTGGATATTCGCACCGATGTGTTTTCTTTTGGGGCCGTTCTCTACGAAATGAGCACCGGCGTGCTGCCGTTTCGGGGAGACACGTTTGGAGTCATCTTCGATTCCATCCTGAATCGAACTCCTACGCCCCCAGTCCGGCTCAATCCGAACCTGCCGCCTGAACTCGAACGCATCATCGGTAAAGCTCTGGAACGAGATCGCGAGCTGCGCTACCAGACTGCCTCCGAGCTCCGGGCGGACCTCAAGCGGCTCAAGCGTGATTCCGATTCAGGAAGGGATGTCAGCGGAGATACACATTCGACCGCGCTCTCACCACCTGCGCCGCAGCCGCGGGATCCGGCTCCTTCCTCTAGAGGCGCCGCTAAGGCTTCTTCGTCAGGCGCTGCCGGAGCGAGACCGTCCAGCGAGGTTGTACCGGCAGCAGAGGCGTTCCGCAACAAGGGCAAGGTTGCCGGGATCGCCGGGGCTCTCTTGCTTCTGCTTGCCGCCGGGTACTTTGGATACCATCTCTTCTCTCACCACGCGCCGGATGTGCAGGGCAAGATCACTCAGATCAGTCATTGGCACAAGCCGATCGAGCAGGCGATCATCTCTCCTGACGGGCATACCGTGGCCTTCACCTCGTATGTAGAAGGGTACGACCAGCTTTTCGTAATGCTGAGTTCGGGCGGGGATCCATTGCAGCTGACCAGGGACGAAGGCAGCAAGTTTCTCGATAGCTTCTCCGCGGGCGAAACCCAGATCTACTACGAGCGGCAGTTGGGCGTCCATGAAGTGTGGGCTGTCCCTACGCTGGGAGGTACTCCGGTACGCGTGGTTGAGGGCGCTTCTCTCCAGCCGTCTGCAGACGGCAAGAGCTTGTTCTACATCAATCCTCACACCGGCGAGCTGCTGCAGGTGCCGGCGTCGGGCGGTGTCGGCAAAGTGATCTACAACTTCAAAGAGCTGGGATTCACATATCCGACGCTGCTGGTGTTCCCTGATGGAGCCGACGTTCTGCTTACCGGCCACAAGACCTGGAACGCTAACGCCGCTTCCGAGATGTACAAAGTGAATGTCGCAAGCCGCAAGGCCATTGACCTGGGAGAGCGAATCGGCGTGGAAGTCGCGAGTTGGGGAGAGCCAGGCAAAACTCTGCTGTTTTCGCGCGAGCTCAACGGGATTTTCAATCTATGGGAATACGATCTTGAAACTAAGAACACCGTGCAGCTCACGTCAGGTCCCGGCCCGGATTTCTGGCCCATGAAGGATCCCTCAGGTGAAGGGGTATTCTTCGTTAACGGCAGGGAGTCTGGGTTTCTTTCCGTATACCAGTTCCAATCGAAATCCACCACCGACATTGTTTCGGAATTGGCCACGCAGCCGGCCTTTTCCCGGGACGCGAAACGGCTGATGTACCTCACGGTGCCCGAACCGCACAATGCTGAGTTGTGGGTTTCCGACGCAGACGGAAGCAACCGGACCAAGCTTGCCGCCTCCACAAGCCTGGTCGTTCTCGATTGGTCCCCGGATGGTTCGCAGCTGGATTATGTGCAGGCCGGCGATATCGATCGGCATTACATCGTGAATTGGGATGGCAGTCATCTCCGCGAACTTCCGCGGTCTCTTGCGCACATTGAATCAGCGACCTGGGCCCCGGACGGGAAGGATCTCTACGAAACCGGTCGCCAGAACTCGTCGGCAACTTTGATCACCTGGAAAATCAAGAGCGATGGCTCCGGAGCAGAACCGTTCCACCAAGGTTGCGGATACGTCATGGACGAGTCGCAGGACAGCAAATACTTGTTAATGTCATCTCTTTATGGAGACCAACTGGGAATTTTCGAACTGGGGATTTCTGATAAGAAGTGCACGGTCCTGGTGCCCGGGATCGTAAGCTTTACCCGCTTCAGCCAGGATGGGAAATACATCATCTACACCATTTCCTCGGGTGGAGAAGTGAATCTTTATCGGCTTCCGTGGTCCAATGGCCAGGCGACAGGACCGGCACAACTGGTCATGAGGCTCCCTTTCGCATTTTCGCAGTTTTTTGGCGGCAACACTTACGACGTAGCGCGCGATCTCTCAAAAATTATCTACGCGCGCCCCAGGGGCCAATTTGACCTTTATCTGCTATCCCGCAAGTAAATCTGTAGACTTCAGGTGGCAACCAGATATTGATCCATCCAGGCAAGAATCTCCCGCCGCATCTCCGGTAACTCCTCGTGGGCGCAATCGAAGAGTTCGATCTTACAGTCTTCCGCTCTTCCATAGGTTCGGTAAAGAGCCAGCAGCTTATCGCGGACCTGCTCTACGCCGGCTGGCGGAGTGAGTTCGTCCTTTTGCCCGTTCACGCTCAAGTGCGCGCGCGGCACGATCAATTCGTTAATTTGAAAGGTGTCGAAGTGTTTCAGCAACGCAGGAACAAAATAGTAAACACCATGCCTGCTCAGGCCGCGTTCCTCAATCAGCGATTCATAATCCGTCAGGCAACAAACGTCCATGGCGACCCGGACGCGCGGATCGAGCCCGGCCAGCCACCAGGCCTTCGTGGCCCCCATGGACATGCCAAACGCTCCCAGCCGCGCCGGATCCACTTCCGGACGATTCGCCAGATAACTGAGGGCGCGTAACTCATCAAACATCATCATTCCCCACAGCACCTGGCCTCGCCACAGCATCAGCTTAAAAGTGTCTTCTTCCCCTTGGCGCCCGACCTCTTCCCGCTTACGTTCGCCGAAGCACCAGCTATCAATGGCGAGCGTCACCAGGCCCTTTTCCGCGCAGATCGGCGCGTAAGCCGGTTGCACCTCTGTGCCACGCAGCAATTGTTCTTTCCCCAGGTCGTATTGGCCGGCATGCCAATGGATAAAGAGCAGTCCGGGCGCCCGCGCCTGCCGGCGGTCCGGAATAAGCAGGACCGCTGGAACCGGCTCGATCCCATTAAGGTCAAGAATCAGCCGCTCGAGTGTGTACCCGTCATGTTTCTCGGTGCGCACCACGCGCGGCGGCGCGGGCTTGTGGTCCCAGGGCAAATCGCCCAGTAGACTCCAGAGTTCCCATCGACGGCGTTGCTGATAAATGGCGAGCTCGTCTCTGTCCCCCGGCGAAGCAAACTGATGAGTGTCAGCCTGCATTGGTAATGTCGCTCCCACAGCAGCCAAGGCCGCCGACCCGGTCATAAACTCACGCCGGCTTAAGTGAGACACTGATTTTTCCATATCTGCTCCGAGATTTGATATTGAAATTCGTGGACATCCGGGTAAATGCGGCCACACAGAAATGACCCTCATGGGGCAAGAAGTCTATCGCGGCATCGAAGTCCCTCCCAGCCCGAGATCTTCCCCAGGAAGGATAGGGAACTGCACGCTTCCTATACCTCAAGGCCGGCTTTGCGGAGGCCGACGATCAGGTGTTCGACCATGTCGGGTTGCCACCAGATCGCTAACTCCTCGCGAGGAAGTTTGCCAATATCGGGCCTCTGCATCAGTAGAGCCCGCAGGGCCTCGCTCGCTGCCGCCTGTTGGCCGAGTTGCCCGGAGGTCGCGGCGATTGCAAGTTGAGTGCGCCAGAAGCCAGGCATATTTACCTTGTGAGCAAATTCCAGTGACGCTTTATATTCGCCTTTGCGATATGCGTCGAAGCACGGTACGAACCAATACCAACCAGGGTGGTGAGGATTCAAGCTTCGTGCCTTGGCTGACAGCGCGCCGCCGCGTTCCCAATCGCCCGCATAGGCAGTCAGAAACCCCAGGTACGCAAGCGTGAATCCATCCATCGGATTAAGAGCAACAGCCCGCGCGGTCGCGACTTGAAAGGCGTCGAGCTGCTTGCGAAAGAACTCGACGGACGCCAGCGCATGACAAGCGAGGTGATTCGAAGGCGCTCCCTCCACCGCACGTTGCGCAGCCGCAAGGGCCCGCCCCAGGGGATCCGGAAGAAGGTTGAATCGATGCGTGAACTCTTCCTTGTAAATGAGCGACAACATCGCCCAGGCATCGGGATAGTGGGGAGATCGTTTGACCGCACGTTCCAGTGCCGCTCTCGCCGGTGCATGTTCCGCGGCACTGACGCGCTGAAAATGCGCGAAGCTGCGAAGGACCGCCTCGTATGGGCTCAGGCCGGACGGATCCCTGGTACGGAGCGCCTCGCTCATGCTGCGCGGCAGAACGCCATGAGTGTCCGCGATGGTCGACACAATCTGCGGAACGACGTCATCACACAAATCAAACGCAGCCTGGGAGGAAAAGGGCCGATCATACGTTTCGGCCCAGAGATGAGCTCCTGAATTGCAATCTACCAGCTTGGCTGCGATCCGTACTCTGGCGCCAGCGTGACGAAGGCTGCCCTCGAGTACGTAGCGGGCTCCAAGCTCCTTGCCGGCCGCTCGCACATCGACCGACTTGCCGGCGTATTGCGAAGTGGAGCTGAGAGAAATGACGCGGAGATAGGAAAAACGAGATAGGCCGGTAACAATTTCCTCGATCAGCGCCATGGCGGAATCAGCGAGGTCAGCATCGGCGTCGCTCAACTTGAAGGGCAGCACGGCGATCCAGAAGCCATCCTCGGCGCGAGCGTGCGCAGAGTTCTTCATTCGGTTTCCTGACCGCGGGGCGGCATCAGCGGATTGTGCCCTTGTTTGCGGGTCAGCGCTTTCTATCGGAGCGATGAATCGGTACCCACGGCGGGACAGCGTTTCAACAAAACGCGGCTTCTCTTTGGAATCGCCTAACGTCTCTCGGATTTTGTTGATCGCGGTGTTCAGGTTGTGATCGACATCGACGAACGTGTCCGGCCAAAGCCGCCGTTGGAATTGCTCCCGGCTGATTACTTCACCCGGCCGCTCCAGCAGAATGGCCAGAACGGAAAACGGCTGACCGGTCAGTTTCAGCTTTCGCCCCGACTTCCAGAGCTCTCCCGTCGCAAGATCCACTGCGAAAGTTCCAAAGCGGACTCGTTGGGGGGCATGGGAATGATCGTTCACAGTTCGCGCCCTCACTCCGGGCCTATACCGGGCATGGCAACAGTCTAATGCCGGGGACGAAGGGGCAAGAAAGTTTCGCCGGCCGAAGCACCTGGCGATTGACTTTATTTTGACTTTCTAACGATCTGCCATGCATTGGACCGGCTCCGTGGAAAGGCTAGTGTGGCTACAGATTGCTGGGAACGCGGCGGCAATAACACGCGAAGCAAATTCAGTCCGGGTTCCACTGCAAAGGAGCCCCAAGGAGGATGTTATGAAACGCAGCCTTATCGGAACCTTATCGCTGGTGGGAATGTCCCTTCTGCTTAACGTCAACGGCGCCTATGCTCAATCTGCGGTGCAGGCAAATGTGCCCTTCGCATTCAACGTAGGAAACTCGCAACTGCCGGCCGGCAGCTACAGAATCAAGGTCGAAGCCGTGAGTGGAATGGTCATGATCCGCAACTCAACGACCAGTGCCAGCATATTCTCGCTTGGCCAACGAGAGTATCCTGGCGACAAAAGCCGGAAACTCGTGTTTCAGCACCTTGGGAACCAGTACTTCCTGACCCAGATTTGGGGAGCCCGGGGCAGCTCGGGTGTGAAGCTCCAAGCTCCCAAACCGGAGACAAAGCTTGAGATCGCGAGCAAGCAACCGCCCTCCGGCAAGGAAGTGGAGATCGCCGCCAAATAACGCACAAGAGAACCCAAACGAAAGAGCCGGAACCGACGTTCCGGCTCTTTCAGGCTCCCAAGCAACACTACGCTGGAAAACAGAAGAAAGGCCGGAGGGAATCGGTCTTCCTCTGCTAAAGATGGGATTGGTTACAGGCTAGTTTAGGTAGAATTGCATCCGGCTTCTGCCGCCTAGGAATTTCATGTCCGGAAAATCGCTTTGGCTTTTAGTGCTCGCTGCTGCGTCTGTTACTGCTCCTGCGTTCGCACAGCCCGCTGCCGATATCGTGATCGAGCACAACGTCGCCATGAAGACCCGCGACGGTGTAACCCTCAAGGCCGACGTATATCGACCCGCGGGTGACGGCAGCTTTCCGCTATTGCTCCAGCGCACACCCTACAACAAGGACGGCGGCGCCGACTTCGCGCGCAAGGCTGTGGCGCGCGGCTTCATGGTCGTGATCCAGGATGTGCGCGGCCGCTACACTTCCGCGGGGGAGTGGTACACCTTCAAGCACGAGATGGACGATGGCTACGACACGGTTGAGTGGGCCGCGGCGCTCCCGCATGCGAACGGCAAAGTTGGCTTGTTCGGCGGATCGTACGTCGGCGCTACGGTGATGCTCGCCGCCATCACCCATCCCCCGCACCTGGCCGGTATCTGCCCCGTCGTCACGGCTTCGAACTACCATGAGAACTGGACCTACCAGGGGGGCGCATTCGAGCAGTGGTTCGACGAGTCGTGGACCGCGGGCCTGGCGCAGGATACGGCGAATCGCCGGATCCGCGATGACACGAATGCGCTGGTTGGCGACCGCGTGTTGCCGTTGACCGACTTCCCTGTCTTCAATATGAAGCCGGTCAACGACGGCTCGCAGTTGACGCACGAACTCGCGCCTTATTTCCTCGACTGGCTTGCGCATCCCACCTACGACAGCTATTGGAAGCAGTGGTCGATCGAAGAGAACTACCAGAACGTTCAGGTCCCCGGGCTCACGATTGCGGCCTGGTACGACCTATTTCAGGGCGGCTCGCTGCGCAATTACATCGGTCTTAAGGCGCATGCCGGAAATCAGGCCGCACGCGATGGACAACATCTGGTCATCGCCATCGGCGGACACTCCGGCTGGAGCCGCAAGGTAGGCGATGTCGATTTCGGCGCCGACGCGGCGTTTGACGAGAACGCCATCACGCTTGACTGGTTCGAATACTTGTTGCTGGGCAAACAGAACCAGTTCGCGAGCGGCAATCCGGTCAGGATTTTTGTAATGGGCAAGAACGAATGGCGCGATGAGCTCGCATGGCCCCTCGCGCGCGCCACGCAGACCAATTACTATCTCCACTCGGACGGGAAGGCCAACAGCGCTTCGGGCGACGGTTCGCTTTCGACAGCGACGCCCACAAAGGAAGGTACAGACAATTTCGTCTACGATCCGGCCAATCCTGTTCCTACCGTGGGTGGTCCGCTGTGTTGCGATTCCGATCATCTCGCACCGGGACCACGTGACCAGAAAGACGTGGAAGCCCGCTCCGACGTGCTGGTCTATACCACGCCGCCGCTCGATCAGGATCTCGAAGTCACGGGCCCTGTCACGCTTGATCTCTTCGCGAAGTCCTCTGCCGTCGACACCGACTTCACGGGTAAGCTGGTGGACGTTTGGCCCAACGGGTTTGCGCAAAATTTGACCGAGGGAATTCTGCGCGCGCGCTTCCGCGCATCTACCGTGGGAGAACCGAAGCCCATCACACCCGGCAAGGTCTACGAATACAAGATCGACCTGTGGTCCACGAGCAACGTCTTTTTGAAGGGCCACCGTATCCGGCTCGAGGTGTCGTCGAGCAATTTTCCGCGCTTCGACCGCAATCTGAATACGGGCAAAAGCGGCGCCGAAGATAAGCAATTCGTGAAGGCTACCAATACGATCCTGCACGGCGGCGCATATTCGAGCGCGTTGATTTTGCCGGTGGCGCCAAGATAGGCGGTGACAACTTTGTACCGAGGGATTGCATGGAGCCGCCTGGGAAGCGGGATCGTTCCGCCTGTCAGCCAGTTTTGCATTGAAAACCTTTAGTGACATTGCCGGTGATATCGTTTCATTCCAGGTTCCGAGCTCCGCACGGGGGTTGAAGGAATCCAGAAGGTACAGACTTTCACTGAGAAGGATCACCTACATCTAAGTGTGAACCTGGTTGTAACACTAAAGGTATTTTCAGGAAACAATGACTGCGCTAAACTCCGGTCTAAGTACTTAACTCAATTGAGGTGCTTTATGTTGAGCTTCCAAATCGGCGATACTGTTGAACTTAAATCCGGCGGCCCAGCCATGACGATTGCCAGATTAGAGTCTGAGATGGGTGTACTCCGTGCCCAATGCCAGTGGTTCGATAAAAATGGAACCGCACAGCAGCACTTCTATTCAATAACATCCCTAAAACCCTGCGATTCATAGCTGAACTCAGATCAGCCTGAGGAAGCGCTCAACTCTGGCGACGAACTCCGCAGGCCTACCGGACGCCGGTACCTTCGGCACGCCGAAGTGCAGCGAGGGGCCGATCATTGCACGAGAAAATTTATGATAGCGAAATCCATTGGGAACTGATCCCGACGCCGGCTGGGCGTGGGCAACATGTTCTCGTTCCACGAGCCATCCAGGTTAGGGCTGCTATGGTATTTGGCTGCGGAAACCTCTCCCTCGAAATCGAAGGAGTCGATAACGTAGGGCAGCCCGTTCGAGCCGAGTGTTGATAAGCCGTCCATGATATGGAAATGCAGGTGCGGGGCAGAGGTGTTGCCGGAGTTCCCCAGCTTGCCGAGTACCTGTCCTCGCTTGACGTGGTCCCCGACCGAAACGTCGATCGAGCCGTGTTGCAGATGGGCATAAAAGGCGAAGGCGCCGCCTCCGATATCAAGTATAACGTGATTGCCGTCAATGGTTTCAAGAGTGATTGAACTCATATCAGGCAGCGTGCCCGCCGTTTGGTCATTGAGCTTATCGAGAATGGCCACGACCTTGCCATCCGCTACAGCAACCACGTCAGCTCCGTAAGCGGCATAGCTGTGAACATTCGCGGCGTCTCCGTTCAGCAGTTGCCCCTTATCATCGAGGCGCATCCAGTCGATGGCGAAGCGCTGGCCAAAGTAGAGGCCCCCGTTGACGGTCTGGCTGGCCGACCGGTGTGATCCGCCGATACCGCAGCATCCATTAAAAGCAACCCATCCTCTTCCTTTTAAGGGTGGACCCACGACTAAAACCTTTTTCGTAACTTCTAAAGGTGCAACTGTGTATTGGAGCGTTACTGGGGTCTGGGGTGTTGGTGCGGGTACGGGTCCCCCCAGCAAGGTGATGCGATGCAGGAGGCGTTGCGGAATGAAAGCCCCCTGAGGAAATTCCAGCTGGACCAGAAAGACCCGTGCGCCATTAAACTCGATGTCCGCATTCTCAACGGGAGTCTTGCCCAGGGTGCGCAGCTGCGACTGCAGAATGCTTCCCTGATATGCAGCCACTACATGTGCGGGACGAGATGCTTCCAGCACTTCGATTTTCTGAATGACTGCCGGAGTCGGGTTGGCGTTCGATAGCATCAACTCGTAAACGACATGCTGTTTGCCATCTGTGCCGAGAAAGGCTCCGGTTGCGCGGTTAAGCGTCGTAACCAGGACGGGCGTAAACTGGTCGGCTGCCATCGCGACCGTGGTCGGAGCCAGAGAAAGAACAGCGATTAGCGTTAGCTTGCGAGGCCACAAACATGCCACTGTCTACCTCGATTTGGATCTCCCGGGCTGAGGTTGTTGGTGGGCCCCGGTCATGACATCCTTAGCCGCGAGAATCCCTGATGAAATCAAAATCGAGTGCGAGATTACCTCGGATTGGCGGTGATATCAATAACGAAAGTCTTCTTTCTCGCGTCCTGTCTGACCCGATTCCCGTTAGAGCGTGATGGACAATTGAATCCCCAGGACAGTTGCGTTTCGGATTTTGTGGTCCTCCGTGTTCCACAGATATTGGGCATGTGGAGTGATCGTCATGTAGCGGGAATGGCTCCATTGGTAATTCAACTCCAGTAGCTCCTCTGTATTTGTTGGCTGAGCATATTTGCTCCCGCCGGCTCGAATCAGACCGACAGAGATAACATCGCTCTTGCGCGCAGGGATAAGACCCTCATAACTCAAGCCGCCACCCCAGAACAAAGGGATAGGGCTGATCAGCTCCTTGCTGTTGCGTGACCATGCTCCCCAGAGGGTAGCTCCCCGGGAGGTGCCTGCGCCACCAGGACGAAATACCATCTGTTGTCCCATAAGATATGCGCCGCTGTAACCATCGCTTTGAGCAGGCGAGTTGAGGGCGGAAAAGGAATTGTTGCTATGCAGAAAGCCGAAGGTTATTTGTCCAGGCTTGCCTACGGAATTGGTGGCCTGGTTGCGAAGGTAATCCATCTCTCCAGCGGCAAGAACGCCTTTGTTTCCTTGCTGCAGGGTGAAGTCGGCGCCATGGCTATCGCCGTTTGCGGAATGCAGATTCGTGTTGAAAGCGCCGGCCGAGATCTGGATGCTGGGTGTCACCATGTATGACGCCTGTGCGCCCCATTCCGTCCCGGCGGGCGGACTGAAAAAGGCCAGATCGTTTGCTCCCAGCGAGAACGGGTTGGGATTGATTCCGTAATTTACATAGTTTGCGAAAACGGGTAGCGCCGCAAACGTATTGGCAGGCGCCAGCCGGCCGGCAAGCATCGTCATCTTCCCCCGTATCAGTTTCTGCTGCAGGTACATTTCTCCCAAATAGAAGGACGGCGCGTACAGGCCGGAGGTGGGGATCACACTGCCGAGAGAACCAGCCAGATTGCTGCCCGTTCCCCATGACGCCCCCACATAGGCAGACAACCCGGTGATGGCAAGAAGCTCTCCTAAATCGGCGTTCGCCGCGAACGACAACTGCCCG
>Ga0302326_10021473_pt1 | contig 13239 bp, 19 predicted proteins | sample Palsa_T0_3_FD_202264 | JGI IMG/M metagenome (GOLD analysis project Ga0302326, IMG submission 202264) | Peat permafrost microbial communities from Stordalen Mire near Abisko, Sweden - Palsa_T0_3 | ecosystem: Environmental > Terrestrial > Soil > Palsa > Peat permafrost | place: Sweden: Abisko... | reverse complement strand
GGGTATACCGCATATAACTCGCGCGGCCAGTAGCGGACGACCTCCACTGCATCTGCCTCGACGAGTTCGGCTCTTATCCGCTCGTAGTCGTAGCAGTTCAGCTCGTACTGGTTTCCCCAGGGGTCGACGAGATCGAACGCCCAGCACATGTCGAAGTCCACTAGATCGGTGAGGATGAGACGGTCGCCCCGCGGGCTGTCGATCCCGCTGGGCAGTGAGCGTGCGAAAGATATGAACGTGTCAGCGTCGACGCTGAACGCAATACCGGTCTGCTGCGGAACCATCGGGTGACCCTCACTAGCCTCGAATAGCGCCAGCATCGTCTCACCGCCATCGGCCGAGATCTGGAGCGGACCACCCTTGAACCCAGTCGCCCAGAAGTCGTATTTGTCTACGGGCTCGAACCCGAGATGCTCGCTGTACCACCTGGCGGCTTCGGCGCGGTCCGGCACGCGGATGTGCACGTGGTCGAGCCGTCCCATTCGGAACCTCGAACGCTCAGTCGGCATGTCGCTAACCATAGATGCCGGATCCAGGCATTTGCGCCAAGAGTCGGTGAGACTCAGTTGCACGCGGTGCCCACCTATCGGCGGCCTCCCCTTGCCGGTGACGCGCACGCCAACCCTTCGAAAGGTCCGCACGCGCTTGGTGGCGGGACCACCCACAGCGAATTGGGTCGCCGTGTCGCTGACTGCCGGGTCGCCGGTACGAAGTGACGCCGCTGGCGCATTTGGGGTGCCCAAGATACATAAGCAGGTACTTGACTGTCTCATTTAGAGGTCCTTATACTCAAGTACATGCTTGACCAAACGATCGACCTGGATCGGACCTTCCAGGCGCTCGCAGACAAGAGCAGGCGCGGCATGGTGGAACGACTCACCTTGGGACCAGCCTCGGTCAGCGAGCTGGCAGAGCCCCTGGCTATGTCCCTTGCAGCTGTCGTCCAACACGTGCAGGTCCTTGAGGCGTGCGGGGTTGTGAAGACCGAAAAGGTCGGGCGGACACGCATGTGTCGGATCGAACCCGCGGCGATGACCGCCGCCGAACGCTGGATCACAGATCGGCGGCGGGGCTGGGAGACCCGTCTGGACCGATTGGGCGACATCCTGAACGAAGTAGTCACCACCGGGGAGAAACCATGACTCTGTCCACCGTTGTTCACGACACGTTCGTCATTGAGCGGATCTACGACGTTCCGGTCGCTGAGACCTTCCGGGCTTGGGCGGATCCCATACTCAAGGCTCGGTGGTTTGCAGGTTCTGTTGAGGCACTGGGAGCTGGCTACGAACTCGACTTCCGGGTGGGAGGCCGTGAGGTCAATCGCGGTGGGCCTCCGGGCGGGCCCGTCTATACGTTCGAGTCGGAGTTCAGGGACATCATTCCCGAGCAGCGGATCGTCTACACGAACGAAATGTACGCCGATGAGAGTCGGATCTCAGTGTCCGTCGCCACGGTGCAGTTCCGCGGTCAAGGCGCAACGACGCAACTGGTCCTGACGGAGCAGGGCGTGTTCCTCGATGGCCACGACACCGGGGCCCAGAGGGAAGAGGGAACCCGGTCCCTGCTGGACTCGCTGGCTGCCGTCTTGAAGGGTGGCGGATCGTGAGGAAGCTCCTTCTACAGCTCCATGTATCGGTGGATGGCTACTTCGACGGGCCAAATCAAGAACTCGACTGGTTTGTCCTAGATGAAGAGTTCTTCGCTTATGTGGAAGCGATGTTGGGGTCGATCGACGGCATCCTCTTGGGCCGTACCACCTATGAGGGTTTTGCTGCCCATTGGCCGAATTCAACGCAGGCCGAGGCGTCGAAGATGAATACCCTCCCGAAGTTCGTCGCTTCGACGACACTCAGCAATGCGACATGGTCCAATACGACCATCATGGCGGATGATGTTCCGAATGTTGTGGCTCGCATGAAACAGGAGCCCGGGAAAGGATCTTGCGATTATTGGAAGCTCAATCCTTGCGTCCACCCTGGCAGCTCACGGCCTCATTGACGAGTACCGGTTCTTCGTCGTCCCCGTGCTCTTGGGTAGTGGCAAGCGGTTCCTTGACGGCTTGCCCGAGCGACTCGACCTGACACTTACGGACACGTACGTATCAGGATCGGGTGTTGCGACCCACTACTACACGCCGACGGCCACATTGCCCTGAGCACGGATGGAGATGTCGATCCAGTCGTGCCTACCGAGCGTTTCTCCGCAGGCCCGGGCTCATTTCCTCACGCGCCTCCTGAAGGACCCGCAGAGCCTTCGGCCCATACCGTGGAGCTTCTTCGAGTCGGCGGCAGGGACGCCGGCCAGAGGGGCAACGTGAAACACTGATCAAGATGGCTGCGAACGAAGGCTCGACCTACCCAAACCACTCCGGCAAATACGCTTTCAATGCGCTTTTCGAACCCGAGGAGAACATCGCCTACGTACGGAGCGAGGGCCAGTTGGACGGATTCGCCCCGCCCGAAGGAATCGTCATTTGCTACCAGCGACAGGTTCTAGAGCACAGTCGACAATCCGAGAAGTTCGGCGAGGCTGACCCCGCCCCTTCATTTCGCGGGATCTACACACTTCCGAGCACGAGCCATCGAATTGGGGTACTCGGTGGATTCGGCTTCGGCTCCCCGGTGGCCTCCTTGCTGATGGAGGATTTCATCGCTTTGGGAACAACAAAGTTCATTTCCATCGGCACTGCAGGGGCTCTTCAGCAAACCTCCCGAGTGGGCGACATTGTGCTGTGTGAGCGTGCCATTCGGGATGAAGGGGTCTCGCATCACTACCTCGCGCCAGGGAAGTTTGCAGAACCCTCGCCCCATTTGACGCACATCCTCGGCACTGAGCTTGCAAGTAGAGGTATCGAGTGCACCACGGGATGTGCCTGGACAATTGATACGCCCTACAGAGAGACAATCGAGGAAATTCACCAGTATCAGCAAGAAGGTGTCGCCTGTGTCGACATGGAAGCGGCGGCGTTGTTCTCGGTTGCATCTTGCCGATCCGTGCACGTTGCCAGTGCGTTTGTCATCAGTGACCTGCTCTCAGGAGAGGTATGGCAGCCACATATGCGTCATGAGAAGACTGGGATTGGACTCCGAATTTTGTACGACGCGGCGGTGTCCGCCTTGCTTACCAGAGGATGACCACAGTTCTCGAGGTGGGAAGGCGTTAGCGGGGTAGTCCCGAACAGGATCAGTGGCGCACTGATGTGCCACAGCCGTCAGGCAAATGGGGTCCATTGTTCGATCAGCCGACCAGGAAATCACCTCTCGCTAGTCTTTCGGGTGTGAACGAGTTTCTTAGGACGGCCTATGGCGACCCCTGCCGAGAGTGTGGATACGACTGGTCCGTCCAACCAATTGCCTGCGCCGCAATCGTCCGTAACGCGCCGGCTCGCTTCACTGCGTTGTTGGCCGGCCAAGACGGCCAAAAGGCATGTGCCGGTCTGCAATGGAATGCGGTCGCTTATGTCATTCACGTCGTTGACGTACTGCGGATCTGGGCTGACCGCGTTGCGGCAGCAGCTCTAGGCAGCTCAGATCGAATCGTTCCTTACGACGAGGGGAGGCTGGGTGATGTCCGTGGTTATGGCGGTCTGCCTCTTGCCGGGGCGCTGTGGTCGTTGGATCGAGCAGTAGGAGACTGGCGGGCGGCCGAGGAGCTCGCCCAATCGGCTCGTATGGTTCTGAATCACCCCGAGCAGGGATCCCTCACCCTGGACGACGTTCGGCGAATCATGGGGCACGAAATCGAACACCATGTCGCCGACCTGTTGCTCATAGTGTCGGCTTGACAACCCGCCCGAGAGGGCGTCACCGAGTTAAACGATCGGCTCAATCGACGAGGAGTCGCGTACGAAGGGCCTGTGTCACCGAACGTTCAATTCCCGCGCGAACAAGAAAGTTCTCTATCGATCCATCACGGCACCGCAGCCTGTCGAAGAATCCCTGCATGATCGAGCCCGAGGAATGCACCAGCCAAGGTGGCCGAGCGGCCGCTTCGGCTGCTTCCTCTGGAGCGTTTACCTTTGCCCATTTTTCAAATGGAGCGATGGACAGGTCGCTGAGTTGGTAGTCAGCGACTATCGAGTGGTCAGGCACGCCGAGACATGACAACAACAGCGCGCTGAGAATGCCGGTGCGGTCCTTGCCGGCAGCGCAATGGAACACGACAGCATGGTCGCCTCCGGCGATGACACGGAGCGCAGCGGCCAAAGACTGGGCACCCTTGTCGGCGATTGCCAGATAATCTTCTCCCGGTGGTGGGGCAGGAGTGTCTATTTCGGCCCACGTGAAGGGGAGGTCATCGTTCTCGAACAACGGTGCGTGGTGGAGCGCGATGTCGGAAGAGTCGGCATAGCTCCCGTCACGGTCACGCTCGGCTGTGGACCGCAAATCAATCACCGTGCGCATTTCCAGGCGCGATGCAACCTCAACGTCCGCGGTTGTCATGCGGTGCAAGGAACCCGACCGAAAGACGGCACCCCAGCGAACTGATCGCCCATCAACAGTTTCGTACCCGCCAAGGTCTCTAAAGTTGAAACAGGCATCAAATGTGATGTGCCGCTGCCTACCGTCCACCGTCCAAATGGTAGCCGCCGGGTTTAACCACGCTCCATGGGCGGCATCCCTATACGTCTCAGTCGACCGACGGGAAAATCGTCAGTGAGGACGCTGCAATGTGACGCTCCGTGTCCCCCCGGCACTGGACGGCAACGACTCTTATTGGTCAGAGCCGCCGATGAGGAGGGTGTAAATGTTCCGAACGTCTCCGTCCACAGAAGCCTGCCGGAGGAAGGCGAATCCAAGTTTCCGGCAGACGCTTTGGGAGGCACGATTGGCCGGGTCGATCATGGCCAGCACTTCACCCGAAAAGGTCCGATGTGCCGTGGCAAGTAGAGCTCGGCTCGCCTCGGTTGCATAGCCCATTCCACGAACCTCGCGTTCTAGCCGATACCCCCATTCAAGTCGTGCCGCACCCTCGAAAGTGAAGTAATCGACGCCCGTATAACCGATGACAACGCCCGAAGCTCGTTCAACGATCGGCTGCTTCGCGAAAGGGATTACTTCGCACATTGCCACCATGTGGTCGAATCGCCGATTGGCTGCCTCCATGGTCTTCGCTGCGGATGAGAAGACCATGAACTCGGCGTCGCACCACAGCTCGACAAGACGGGGACGGTCTTCCTCGCGTGGAGGACGGATCTCCAACCGCGATGTAACAACTGTCATGGAGTCCAAGGCCACAACCTCCCCAGTCACCAATGATGCCGGAGGCCGACCGGCAGGACCAGCACCACCATTGCGGACCGCTCGATCTTTACGGACGGAGGTCCGATCGCTCCTTGAGCATCCGCTGGCGGTCCTCGGCGCCGAGACGGGCGGGTTCTGTCGAGCCCATGAAGTCGACCAGGGCGCTCACGAACTGCTCCGGGGCCTCGATCTGAGGAAAGTGGCCCGCGCCTTCAATGATCACGAGCCGGCTCCCGGGAATGGCTTGGTGCGCGGCGTGAGCGTGACTCACTGGGATGATGTCGTCCCGGTCCCCCCAGATGATCAGGGTCGGCATCGGGGAAGCCAAGTAGAGCCGATCCATCGCACTCACCGTCTGACCGCCGGGATCGATAACAGCTCTGATGGTGCGGGCGAACGCCTGACGGTTCTCGGACTCGGCGAGCGAAGCGTAGGCGCTCCACATCTCGGTAATCCGACTCAGGCGGATACCTCGATCGTTGGTGAACCGGAACAGGCTGTCTCCCCAGTCCCGGACGAACCTCGGGAAGATCGCGGGCATCAAGTACTCGCTCCCCGGTAGCGTCATGAATCGGAGCATCCAGTTGACTTCTCGCCCGAGACCACCACTATCGACGAGAACGAGACGGTCGCATAGTTCAGGATGCTGGTAAGCCAGTTGCATGGCCACCCCGCCGCCGAACGACTGGCCAATTACGGAGGCCTGCTCGATGTCGAGGACTTCGAGAAGATCACGGATCCCGCTGGCGAACGCGCCCAGCGAGTAGTCCCCGACGGGTTTTTCGGACAGACCGTGGCCCATGAGGTCCGGTGCGATCACGGTGAAGCGATCGGTGAGGTGGGGAATCACGTCCCGCCAGGTCCGCGAACTACCGGCGATGCCGTGGAGAAGCAGCAGCACGGGTCCGCTACCCTCCATTCGGTACGCCATGTCGTGACCGTGGATCGAGACGTGCTGGATTGGGCCTTCCATGGCGACATCATTCCCCAACGGTGCGAGCAAGGTCGCCGGAGCGTCAAAACACCGGTTGACGAGGCGTCGACATTCGGTGCCCCGAAGAGAGACTCTGTAACCTGCCTGGGTGCGGATTCTCCTGGCGGCCGGCGTGGCGGTGGCTGCCCTGCTCGCGCCGACCGGGCCGGCGGGAGCAAACGTTGCGCCAGGACATGACCACGACTGCATCGTCGGAAGACCGCCTCGGGCCATCGATTGGTCTGCGCTTCGCAATCCGATTCTGTCGTTCCCCGACGTAGGTGTGAAGGATCAAGCCCTGCAGTGGTCCGGCGGGGCATGGCACATGCTCTACAGCGACATGACAGAGACCAGATCGGCCCCCTTCGTCCGCTTCAGCGTCGCAGTGTCATCGAGCTCCGATTTGATGCATTGGACCTCGCCGCGGGTCATTGCTTCGGATGCCGCCTCACCCGACATCGTCCGAGCTCCATCCGGCCGATTCATCGTCACCTACCAGACTCCGTCGGGCTTGGACTACCGCACGAGTAGCAATGCCTCGTTGGGTTCATGGTCATCCGCCCACCCCCTCGGTCGCGGGCTGGCGAGCCGGATGATTGACGCCGCGCTCGCGTTCACCGGCCACGGAGTGATCCTGGGATTCAAGGCCGGGACCAATTCCCAGCATTTCGAGATCGCATGGGCCCCCACCCTCGGCGGCTCCTTCCACCTCGTCGGCCGACCCGACATCGAGATCTACAACGACACCGTCGAGAACTATGAGTTCCTCACAATAGGGAGCACGTGGCGCCTGGTAGCGACATCGAACACCCTCGACCAACCGTTCATCTTCACCCTGGGTCCTGGAGATCCCGCGACACCGTCAACCTGGCTCGACTGGGTGAGCGGCCGGCAGCTGGCGGTGCCAAGTCAGTCCTTCAACACGAGCAGTGGAATCTCGAGTGTCAATTTCGAGCACGCCAACTCGGCGTTTCTCTGCGTTGGACCCCATGGCGAGGATTACCTGACGTACGCCGGGAGCACCGACCTGACGAGTTATGGCGGCTGGGGTCACGCCCGCATTGGCATCGTGCGAAGCGACGACCTGGTCAACTGGCAAGCGCCCCTCACGTGACGTGACCTCTGAGGGTGCACGCTCCGATGAGGGATCCGATCGATCCGTGGCCGGTATCGAGGGCCGCCTCAATCCGCCGGCCTCGGGCGTACACGAACGACACCCGTATGCCCGAACGCGAGCTACTACGGTGACTGGCATGGTCCCGAACGTGGCCGAGCGTGCCAGGTGGAATGACGAAGCATGGACGAGGGCGTGGAAGAAGCGGGAGGTTCTCACCGACAGCGTTACACCCCTGCTTCTCGACGCGCTGGACCTCCGGCCGGGGGAGCGTGCGCTCGATGTCGGCTGCGGCGGGGGCAAAGCGACGATCGCAGCCTCTCGTCGGGTGCAGCCGGGCGGGAAGGTGGTCGGCGCCGACATTTCTGAGCCGCTCCTGGCGCTGGCAAGGGAGAGAGCGGCGGGAAGCAGCTGGGCCACATTCCAGCAGGCAGATATGCAGGTCGATCAGGTCGGCGGCGGCGGGTTCGACGTGGCAATGAGCCAGTTCGGTGTGATGTTCTTCGACGAGCCGGTTGCGGCCTTCATCAACCTCGCCAAGCACCTTCGCCCGGGCGGCCGATTGGGCTTCGCCTGTTGGCAGCCGATGGATCGCAATCCGTGGTTCGTGGGATCGGTGCTGGGGCCGTTCGTCGCAGCCGCTGCGCCCGTGGCACCAGGCAAGAGTCCCACAGGACCCTTCGCGTTCGGGGATCCCGATCGCGTGCGCCAAATCCTGCTGGACGCGGGCTTCAGCGGAATCCGGGTCGACCTTTACGAGCACGAGGTCGATGTGCCCGAAGGTGCCGTAGTCGATGACGCCCAACTCGTCTTCATGGGTGTAAGCGTCGAAGCGATGGACGATGCCCGCAAGACGGTGGCTTCCCTGATGGAACGATTTGCGGCCGATGACGGAATGCGCCGATTCCCACTGGCCTTCCAACTCATCACCGCTCGGCTATAGCTGGCCCCAAATATCAGCTCTTGTTCCGTCTTCGATTCTCGAAGTGGTCAGGGGTAGCCTTTTCATAGTGAGCTGGGACGAGGCTTTCGGGGACCGCTACGAGGAATGGTCGTCTCACATGACGGCAGACGTGAACTTCTACGTCGAACTTGCGCTGGAAGCCGATGGACCGCTGGTCGAACTTGCCGTCGGGAACGGACGCGTCGCGGTCCCGGTCGCGAAGGCAACCGGGCAACGAGTCATCGGCCTCGATACTTCAGCAAGAATGCTGGACCAAGCTCGTGCCCGTGCCGTCGAAGCCGGCGTGGAGCTCGACCTTCGTCAGGTCGACATGAGAGACCTCGTCCTCGACGAACCGGCCGGGCTGATCTACTGCCCATTCCGTGCGCTCCTGCACCTGCGAACCTGGGCTGACCGACGCCGCACCTTCGAGCGGGTTGCCGCCTCGCTTCGTCAAGATGGCCGTTTTGCCTGGAATGCATTTGCCTTCGACCATCGGGTCGCCGCTCGCTTCGGCGGTAACCATCAAGACGAACCTGTACCGCATACGGTTGAGTACTCAGTGGGCGACAACCGGATCGACATCACACTCGACGGCGGTGCGAAGAGCTCACTCTGGTGGGCAACAAAGAATGAGTGGATCGGATTGCTCGATGTCGCCGGTCTGGAGGTTGACGCGCTCTACTCCGGGTTCTCTGGTGAGCCGTTTGCCGACGATAGCCAGGAGTACGTGTTCATTGGACGCCATCGAGCGCCAGCAGCCCAACCCTGACGACATGTATGACGCCCACGCCGTGGGCGACGAGTTCCGGGCGTACACCGTGATGCTGCTGGCCGCCGCGCCCCTGTTTGTCGACGCCAACACCGAGGAGACGGGGTTCAGTCGGATCGCCGGCCGGGGTCAGCCGGATTGCCAGCCGGCGGGCAACCAGTCTCCCTGTGGGTCGGTGGTTTGCCCGACCTCGATGATGTAACCGTCGGGATCTCGGATGTAGCAACGGGTCTCGTACTGGTGCTGCTTCGGCGGCGTCAGGAACTGCGCCCCCCGGGCGCTCCATTCGGCGTACACGGCCTGGATGTCTGTGACCCGGATATTGAGGAAGCTGCTTATCCGGTCTGGGTCGCTTGGCGTCTCGAGGGTGACCGTGGGCTTGTCGTCGGTGGGACCTCCGCCGGCATTGATGACGATGAAGCTGTTGGCGAGCGCGACATTGGTCGGCACTGGGCCGAAGACCACCGTGCCGCCGAGTACCTCGGTATAGAAGCGCCGGGAGCGCTCGACGTCATCGGAGACGATGAAGTAGGTCACTACCATTCTCTGTGCGGGCTGCGTGGGTTCGGCCACTCCTACCTCCACTTCTCATGCCCCGCTTACGACGCGGTCTGAGGCCTTCGCTCAACCAAGTGCGTCGGGAGCAATGTAAGTTAGCCCAGATCCACCGGGTTCTTCTGGGTGCCAGCGAGCTGCGACGCAGTACCAACGACCGACAAGGGAGACGCTCGGCTACTTGGTTGACCGAGTGGCCGGTCGCGTTCGGAAGGCAAATCTGGCCGGACGAACGGTGAACGTGAGGGCCGGCTTCGTCCCTCTGCGTTCAATGACCCGGTCGATCACGTTGCCCCTTGCCACGTCGACGACCCTGACTCTGACTGAGGTGGCCGAGAAACTCGCTCGGTCGGCCATCGCCGGCAACCAAGGGGAGCGGGAGATCAGGCTCGACCTCTTGGCTGTCGTGTTTTTCTGTGCGGTGCCGGCGTTGCAGCGAGTGCCAGAAGGTCTTTCGGCCTTCGAGCGGACATCTTCGTTGCCCGTCGTGTCGATCGCGAGGAATCTGCAAATGCGGTCGTCCAAAGCAGGTGAAGTCGGCAACCTGTGCGGATTGTCGAAGTGAATAGTGGCAGGCCAATAGCAACTGGAAGGGCGGTCGTACTCGTCATAAAGCCGGCCAGGTGATGGTGCGCCTGCCGAGTCACCCCCGCGCTGGTCGATATCCATAAGTCTTCGAGCACATCCTCGTGGCCGAGGAACTTCTCGGCCGCGACTTGACCGAAGGTGAGACCGTGCATCAGCGAAACGGCGTTCGTGACGACAATCGATCGGAGAACCTGGAACTGTGGACCACGCCGCAACCCTCGGGGATCCGGGTCAGCGATGCAGTCGCGTGGGCGCACGCCATTCTGGCCCGTTATGAGGGTGTTGGCGCACCTCCAACAGCCCTCACGGTTTCCCCTGAGGACTCTTGGAGGTGGCGGGACTCGAACCCGCGTCCTCCGGAGTTTCAATAGGCCTTCTCCGAGCGCAGCCGGCATTGGATTGTCGGGGGCGGCATCACTGCCGGCGGTTGTGCCGCCCCGTAGCCAACGAAGTTGTCCTCAGCGTTCAGTTGGTGTGAGCAGCTGAGTAAGCCCTACTAAATGGCGCCCACGTTCCGATCCATAGGGCTGAGACCGGGTGGACGTCGCTACCTAGGCAGCGAGCGCGAGCTGAGGCTCGGCGTTTGTTTTTGGTTCCGGCTCTTTAACGTGGCTCCGGAGACCACGGCTCGCTTCTCCTACATCGACGACCGGAGTCGAAGCCAATCACCCCCGTATGGGTCTCCAGCTGACCGGTTGGCCAACCTGGCCATTCTAGGGCCTTTCCCTGCATCCTCTCTACGCGCCGCTCCACTGGTTGATCTCCTTGGTGGCCCGAGCCGCCTCGCGCTCGGCGTCGCGGGTCATGATCAGGTTGCGCTTGTCGTAGAGACGTCGCCCCTTGGCCAGGGCGATCTGGACCTTGGCCCGACCGTCCTTGAAGTAGAGCGAGACGGGGATCAGGGTCAGGGATTGTTGCTGCGTCTTGCCGAGGAGCTCGTCGATCTGGCTCCGGTGGAGCAGCAGCTTGCGCTTGCGATCCGGCTCGTGGGCCCCGAAACCGGTGGCGAACTGCCACGGGGGGATGTGCATTCCGAAGAGCCACATCTCGCCGTCGTCCACCCGGGCATAGGCCTCGCTGAGCTGCGCCTTGCCCTCGCGCAGGGACTTCACCTCGGAGCCCTGGAGCACGATGCCCGCTTCGAGCGTCTCGATGAACTCGTACTCCCGCCGGGCGCGCCGATTGGTGGCGACCGTCCGGTCGCTGCCTCGCTCTTCGCGGGCGGCCGCCCGCTTTGCGATCTGCTTCTTCGCCCTGGCCATAGGACGTCGAGGGTACCCTGAGTCCGTGTTGCGCCTGTCAAGGGACCTCTATATGGAGATGATCGGGCATACCTTGTCCGGTCTGCCCGACGAGGCGTGCGGCCTCCTGGTGGGCTCGTATGGCGGGGAGGAGGCCACCCATATCTTCCCGACCGAGAACGCGGCGGCGTCAGCTTTGATCTACGAGATCGATCCCAAGGAGATGCTGGGCGTTGACCGGGCGGCCCAGGCGCTCGGGGCGGACATCATGGGGGTGTTCCACTCGCACACCCACACCGATGCCTATCCCTCGCCGACCGACGTGGCCCAGGCCCTCGATCCGGGCTGGCACTATGTCCTGGTCTCGCTGCGGGACACGCACCCGGTCGTCCGCAGCTATTCGATCGTCGACGGTGTCATCACCGAGGAGCCCGTGGTCGTGCCGGGCCTGGAGACGGCGTCCGGGGCCGGCAGGTCCGAGCGCCCGCACTAGAATCCTCACCAGATCAGTCAACAATCACCTGACCTGCTGGTGAACCGCAGGGGGTGACCACACGAGGAGGCCCCGTGGCCGTCGAAGTTCGCCTACCTACCGTTCTCCGCACGCACGCCGGGGGAGCATCCGTCGTGAGCGTCGACGGGGCGACCGTCCAAGAGGTCCTGGCGAAGCTGGTGGCGGAATACCCCGGCCTGACGGGTCAGGTGGTGCAGGACGACGGGTCCCTGCACAAGTTCGTCAACATCTACGTCAACGACGACGACGTGCGCTACCTGGACGGCGTGGACACCCCCGTTCCCGATGGGGCCGAAGTCTCGATCCTTCCCGCGGTGGCCGGGGGCTAGGTGGCGTTGTACTCGTCCGTTTTGGGGCTGATCGGGAACACGCCCCTGGTCGACATCTCTGCGCTGTCCCCCAACCCCTCGGCGCGGCTGTTCATCAAGCTGGAGGGCCAGAATCCCGGGGGATCGGTGAAGGACCGGGTCGCCCTGTCGCTCATCGAGCAGGCTGAACGCGACGGCCTCCTGGTGCCCGGCAAGCCCGATCAGATCCTGATGGAGCCTTCGTCGGGCAACACCGGCATCGGCCTGGCCATGGTCTGCCGCGTCAAGGGGTATCACCTCAAGGTCGTGATGCCGACCAACGTCTCGATCGAGCGGCGCCAACTGCTCGCGCTCTGGGGCGCCGAGATCATCGAGTCACCCGGCTCGGAAGGATCCAACGGAGCCGTGCGCATGGCCCAGCATCTGGCCGGTGAGCATCCCGAGTGGGTCTTTCTCTACCAGTACGGCAACCCCGCCAACCCCAAGGCGCACTACGAGGGGACCGGGCCCGAGATTCTCCGCGACTGCCCGGGCATCACGCACTTCGTGGCCGGCCTCGGCACCTCGGGGACCCTTCTGGGCGTCGGCCGGTTCTTACGCGAGAAGCTCGGCGACGCCGTGCAGATCTGGGCCGTCGAGCCGCCCTCGGGCGAAATGGTCGACGGCTTGCGCAACCTCGACGACGGGTACATCCCGCCGATCTTCGAGGAGTTGGGCGGCGCGGACCTCCTCGACCGCAAGACCGTGGTCCGGCCACGCGAGTCGATCGAGTGGACGCGGCGGCTGACGGATGTGGGGATATTTGCGGGCATATCTAGTGGCGCGGCCGTGGCGGGAGCGATCAAGTGTGCCGCTGCGCTGGCCCCGGGGATCGAGGCGTCGATCGTGGTGGTCTCCGCCGATGGCGGGTGGAAGTACTTGTCCACCGGGGCCTGGACCGACGACCTCGACGAGGTAACCGAGCGGGCCAAGTCGATCATCTACTTTT
>Ga0302326_10021472_pt1 | contig 13239 bp, 9 predicted proteins | sample Palsa_T0_3_FD_202264 | JGI IMG/M metagenome (GOLD analysis project Ga0302326, IMG submission 202264) | Peat permafrost microbial communities from Stordalen Mire near Abisko, Sweden - Palsa_T0_3 | ecosystem: Environmental > Terrestrial > Soil > Palsa > Peat permafrost | place: Sweden: Abisko... | reverse complement strand
TTGACCCGCGCACCCGCGGGCAGATGTGGGACACCATCCGCGGCTTGGTCACCGAGGGCTGCACGGTACTGCTCACCACCCAGTACCTCGATGAGGCGGATCAGCTCGCCGGGCGGATCGCAGTGATCGACCGGGGCCGCAAGGTCGCCGAGGGCACGCCCGATGAGCTGAAAGCCTCGGTCGGCAACTCGACGTTGCAGGTGCAGTTGGCGGAGGGCGCCGATCAGGAGCTCGCCCGGCAGATCGTCCGGAAGATCGCGGGCGCGGAGCCCGTCCTGACCCCCGAGTCGGGGCGGATGAACGTGCCGCTCGACACCGCCGACCGGGCCGGGGACGTGCTGATCGGGTTCCGCCAGTCGGGAGTGGCGATCACCTCGGTGAGCGTGGACAAGCCGACCCTGGACGAGGTCTTCTTCGCGATCACCGGTCACGGCGCCGACACCGGCGGCGATCCGGACCCGGTTGAACCGGGCCAACCCGGCGCGTCCGCTCTCACCAACGAAACCGCCCTGGAGTTCCAGTGACTACTATCACCGCAGGCCCGGCGTCCGCCGGCATCGTCCCGCCGCACGCAGTCGACCCGGCCGCCGTAGTGGCCCGCACCCGCCCGCGCATCACCATCACCGAGACGGTCAGCCAGACGCTGATCATGGCCTGGCGCGCGCTGAAGAAGATGCGGCGCAACCCGGAGCAGTTCTTCGACGTCACGCTGCAGCCGCTGCTGTTCACTGCGATGTTCGCCTACATCTTCGGCGGCGCGATCTCCGGCAACGTGCACAGCTACCTGCCGCTGCTGATCCCCGGCATCGTCGCCCAGACCGTCCTGACCACCTGCATGTCCACCGGCGTGCAGCTGCGCGAGGACATGGAGAAGGGGGTCTTCGACCGGTTTAAGGCGCTGCCGATGGCCCGGATCGCCCCGCTGGCCGGCCCGATGGTCGCGGACCTGGTGCGCTACCTGATCGCCGCCAGCCTGACGTTCGTCATGGGCGTCATCATCGGCTACCGCCCCGGCGGGGGCGTCCTCGGCGTGCTCGGCGCGATCGTGCTGGCGATCTTCACCGGCTGGTCGCTGGCCTGGATCTTCACCTTCATCGGCACCATCGCCAAGAGCGCCCGGGCCGTGCAGGGGATTTCGTTCCTGTTCCTGTTCCCGCTGACCTTCCTGTCCAACGCGTTCGTGCCGGTGACCACGCTGCCGAGCTGGCTACAGGCGTTCGTCAAGGTCAACCCGGTATCGCACCTGGTGTCCGCCACCCGCGACCTGGCCAACCAAGGCGTCGTCAGCAGCGAGGCGGGCTGGACGCTGCTCGCGGGCCTGGTGGTCATCGCGGTCTTCGCGCCGCTCTCGGTGCGGAGCTACCGACGGCACATGTAGCGCCCCGATCTCGGCGGGATCTTCGGATCTCGCCCGGGCCACCGATCCTGGCAGGCCGGCCGCTATCAGCCGGGAAGCCGGTCCACCGCCAGCCGGGCCTGCGTCACCAGGCCCGGCTGGGGGCAGTCCCGGTACTCGGCCTGCAGCCGGGCGAGCAGGCCAGGCGCGGCTTCCTCGGCCGCGGGCGTGATCCGCTCCCATCGCATCGTGGGGATCGTGCGGTTATAGGCGAACCGGTCGGCCAGGGCGAGCAGCCGCAGCGCGTCCTCGGCCGGCGCGACCCGGCGCAGCAGGCTCCACGCCCCCAGGGCGAACAGCACCAGGCCCGATGCCGGGTAGTCGAGGTGCGGGTTATCGGAGGTCATTACCCGCAGCGCGCCCGTACGGCAGACGCGGAACAGTGCTTCCCCGTACGCGATGTCGTCGCCTGCCGCGTAGCGGGCATGCGCACACAGCGCCATCGCTTCACCGAACAGCACCCACGGTTCCCTTCCGGTGCGGGTGACTCCTGGCAGCTGAATCTCGCGCATCCGGACCGCGCACTCCCGGTACATCTCTAGCCCGGCACCGAGGTCGCCGGAGGCGAGCGCCAGCTCGGCGCGGCCCACCTGTCGGAAAACCGCCCAGCCGAACGCCGTCGCGCTCGAATCGATCTGGTCCACCCGGCCGAGCTCGTCCGCCGCGTCCGCGAGCCGCCCCTCGCCGATCGCGCAGAACACCAGCAGGGTGCGCAGCTGCAGTTCGTCATCACTGGCACCGATCCGCTGCATCACCGGCAGGGCAGCCAGGGCATGCTCGACCGCCGCCGCGTGGTCACCGATGTGCATGGTCAGCTCGGCCAGCAGGCCGTGCGGCATCGCGCGAGACCACGGGCCGTCCTCGTCGCGGACAAGGGTAAGTACGCGCTGGGCGGCCTCGATCGCGCCGGCCGGATCGCCGGCGTTCTCGCGCTCGTGACCAAGCCACTGGCTGGCGGCGGCCGCTGTGTGCCGGTCGGGGTCGGCGGCGAGCGCCGCTAGCCGCTCCGGAAACCCAGGGGTGCCGGCCCGGTCGGCGGCGTCGGCCGCCAGCCGGTGCGGAAAGCCGCCGATGCCGACCGAGTCGTAAGCGAGCAGCACTCGGACCAGGCCCGAGAGGTACACGTTGCCGCCCGGATCGGGGCCAAGCTGGCGCAGCAAGGCCATCATCGGGCCGTCAGCCTCGCCGCCGATCATCATCGAGTTGTTCAAGGTGATCGCTACCGCAGCCCGGGTGGCGTTGGCCAGGTCCGGCGGGGGCAGCCAGCCACGGACCGCATCGGCAACCGCCCGGGCCAGGACGACCAGCCGAAGGTGCTCGCCGCGCATCGTCCAGAGCAGCCCGAGCGCGGCGAGCAGCTGCACGAGAGAGTCGCGGTCCCCGTCGGCGATCGCGCCGCGCAGTTCGTCGGACAGGTTGGTCTCCTCGGCGCTGAGCGCGTCGATCGCCGCGAACTGGCCGGCGCCCGTTATGCCCGCCTGATGGGCGGACGCGTAGCCGACGGCCCAGCTGCGCTGGGCGGCGCGGGCGCTGGCGTCCTCGCCGGCCTGTATGAGTTGCAGCCGGCCGAACTCGCGTACTGTCTCCAGCATCCGGTAGCGGATCCCGGCCGGAGCCTCTCTGACGCTCAGCAGCGACTGGTCGACCAGGCCGCGGACCGCGTCGAAGGCACTGGTGCCGAGCACAGTCTCCGCCGCCTCGAGCGTGAAACCGTCATGGAACAGCGCCAGCCGCCGCAGCGCGCGCTGCTGGTCGGCGTCCAGCAGGTTCCAGGACCACTCGATGACCGCGAGCAGGGTCTGGTGCCGGTCGGGAGCACTGCGGTCGCCACCGCGCAGCAGCGCGAACCTATTCTCGAGCCGACGGTCGATCTCCTCGACCGACATAGCGCGCACCCGGGCCGCAGCGAGCTCGATCGCCAGCGGCAGGCCGTCAAGCCGGCTGACGATACTGGCCACGGTCTGCTCGGTGAGACCGACGCTTGGCCGCGCGGCAACCGCCCGCTCGCGGAACAGCTGCGCCGCGTCGGCCGTCTCAAGTTCGCCGAGCGGGTATACGCGCTCGGCGGCAATCGCGAGCGGAGCGCGGCTGGTGGTGAGCACGCGCAGGTCGGGCGCCGCCGAGATCAGGAAGGCGGTGAGCCCCGCGGCCGCCTCGATCAGGTGCTCGCAGTTGTCTAGGACCAGCAGGCTCGGGGACTGCGCGAGCCGCTGTGCGATCCGCGCTCTGATGTCGGCTCGCTGTTCGGCGGTCAGGGCGCGGCGGCCGCTGACTGAGTCCCGGACGCCGAGGACGGACCCGACTTCGACCGCGACATCCTCGGCCGCGGTGACGCCGGCCAGCTCGACGAAGTGGACAACCGGCTGAGCCGCGTCCCGGGCAAGCGCATGGGCCAGCCGCGTCTTACCCAGCCCGCCGGCACCGACGATGGACACCACCCGCGCAGTGGCCATCAGGGCCCGCATCTGTGCCAGGTCACCGTCGCGGCCGATCAGCTCGGTCGCCTCGTAGCGCACCCCCTGGCGGACCGGCCGGTCGAGCGCCAGCAGGCTCCGGTGCGTGCGCTGCAGCAGCTCGCCCGGATCCGTGCCGAGCCGCTCGCGCAGGTCCCGGCGGTACCGCTCGAAACGCTCGAGCGCTGTCGCCGGGCCGCTGACGGCGGCCTCGCTGCGCAGCAGGTCCGCGAGCAGCGGCTCGTCCTGCGGCCACTGCGTGTGCGCCGCCACGAGCACCGGGAGCGCGGCCGCGTGCGCACCCGCCCGGCTGGACGCCCGGGCCAGGATCACCCGCGCGGTGGCCGCATCCGCGGCGGCGGCCCGCCGGACCTCCGCGAGCGGGCCGTCGTCCCCGTCAGCTGTCCCAGACAGGCCGGCGGTCAGCGCCAGGGCCTCCCGCGCCAGCCCTTCAGCGCAGGTCGCGTCCCGGTCGAGCTCGGCCGAGGCGGCGCGCACGAGATCCGCGAGCCTGGCGCTGTCGACCTCTCCCGGCGCAGCCCCCAGCCGGTACCCGGCGCCGTCGCGGACGACTGCATCGGCACCGCACGCGTTCCTGGCCCGCGACACCAGCACCTGCAGGCTCTTCAGGCCATTGCTGGGCGCATCGTCTCCCCAGACGAGCTTGATCAGCTCTTCAGGCCGCACCGGGCGGCAGTCGCGCGCCGCGAGCGCAGCGAGCAGCGCCTGCGGGCGATCGCCCGCGACCGGTCTTCCCCGCCAGCGCACATCCGCAAGCAGGGTCAGGGCGATGCTCACCTGCCCATTCTAGAAGCGCGCCCCGATTGTCCAATCCTTCGGCGCCTCGCCCCGGCCTGCAGATCCGACATGATCCCTTTACAGTGTTTGGCGGTACTCTGGCCGTTCGATCGTCTGGTCCGGGGCTCCAAGTAAGGTGCGGTGGCGGTGGGATTGCCACACCGCCGCCCGGACCGTAGCCCGCCCGACGAAGAGAACACCCCAGCGGCTCAAAGCATCATCCGGGCGGACGCCGCTGCGGGATGCTGCCATAGCGCGGCCTGCCGCTCCAGCCGCAGTGAGGTAACGAGAGGATCCGATCATGACCGCAGCGAGCCGGCCGCAAGCCGTCAGGCTCCGGTCGGGCGATGCCGTGCTATTGCGCCAGATCGAACCCGGTGATGCACCCGCTCTGGCCCCGGCCTACGCGAACCTCGGCGATGGGACTGCATCGCCGCCGCAGTCGCCCGCCAGGCACCCAACGGCCACGTGCTCAGCCCAGGTGAGCGGGTCACGGCGCCCACCGCGCTGAAGATGTTCCTCGCCGCTCCGGACGATGTGCGGCGGACCAGAACAGTATCGCCCGGCCAGCCAGCTGACCTGTGCCTTCTGCACTGCCCGCTAGCCGAAGCGCTGGCAACGCCCTCAGCTGCGACCAGAGGGCGAACAACTCTCGCTGCGGAGTCGCCAGCAACATGCGTTATCGGCGGTCGGTGAGCTGCACATGATGGCGGCACACTCAGCGTCGAATTCCTCGCGCTGCTGGCCAATCTGGTAGCCATCTGAATCGCCCCGGCGATTCCGGAGAGCTCCGGAAGGTCCGGCTCGGTTATGCCGCCCTGCTGTTGCTGGCCGCTCTGCTCAACGCAGAACTGCCTCCACGAGATTGACCACGTCTGCGACGACGCTGGTAAGGGCCGCGTCTGGGAGGGCCAGGCAGTCGAAGGTCTCGAAACTGGTAAGCATGTAGAGCGCCCTGACCAGGCCGTCCGGATCGCTCTGGTCGCGATCTTCGACCAGTCGGCCTACGAGCACGCCCAGCCCGATCCGGCGCCGATCGTCTCGCGCAGAGATGACCGCCCCAACATCGGGGTCGAGGGCGGCAAGGGCTCGGAGCCTTCGCATGGCGGCACGGTCGGCGTCCCAGAAGCGGCCGAAGGTTCCGACGAAGAGCCGCAAAGCCGCCGTCGGGTCGGGGTTGGTGAACGCTACGGATAGCTCTGACATCCCGCCGGCTTCGGCCAGGGCGTCACAGACCGCTTCGAGCAGGCCGGTCTTGGACTCGAACTGGTAGTAGATCGTCGCCTTGGATACGTCGGCCTTCTTGGCGACGGCGTCGACGGTGAAGGCGCGGTAGCTGCCCGCTTCAGCAAGCAAGGAGCGAGCTGTGTCGATGACCCGGCGTCGGCTCTCGTCGATCTGGTCCTGGCGCTTGCCGAGCTGATAGGGGCGTGGGCTCATCGCGATTGACAGCGTCCTCGGGCCGGTGATTTAATCAGACCGTTCATCTGAGTGAATAATATCAGGAGGAGACCCGGTTGACCAGTCCTGCGATCTCTGTGGCTAGGTTGCGTAAGTGCTATGGCGATGTGGTGGCCCTCGACGGGGTGGGCTTCGAGGTGGTCGAGGGCTCGGTGCTGGGCCTGCTCGGCCCCAACGGGTCGGGGAAGACCACGGCGGTGTCGATCCTGTCGACAGCCCTTCGCGCTGATTCGGGTCAGGCCAGCGTGTGCGGGTTCGATGTGCGCACCCAGGGGGCCGCGGTCCGTCGGGTCATCGGGTTCGCCGGTCAATTCGCTGCCGTGGACGCCAATCTCACCGGGCGGGAGAACCTGGCTCTCATCGGGCGCCTCTCCCGGCTCCCTCGGGTAGTCGCCCGCGACCGGGCGAGCGAGCTTCTCGACAGCTTCGGGCTGACCCCTGCCGCTGACCGGCTGGTACGGACCTACTCGGGAGGCATGCGCCGGCGTCTCGACGTCGCCGCAGCGCTGGTTCATCGGCCGCCGGTGCTGTTCCTGGACGAGCCCACCACCGGCCTCGACCCTGATAGCCGCTTCGCCTTGTGGGAGACGATCCGCCAGCTCGTCGGATCCGGCACCACGGTGCTGCTTACGACGCAGTACCTCGAAGAAGCCGACGCCCTGGCCGGGCAGGTCGTGATCCTCGAGTCCGGCCGGGTGGTCGATGTGGGCACGCCCGCGGAACTCAAGGCACGGATCGGTGCGGTCGTGTTTCGCCTCGGCTTCGCCGACGACATCGCTGCTGTCCAGGCCGAGCATGTGCTGGCTGCGGCCGGCTTCAGTCCGGAACGAGACGCCGGCGCCATCCGGGTCTCCTCCGCCAACGGGTCAGGGGCGCTGGTCTGCGTGCTGCGAGCCCTCGAGGGCGTGGCCCCCGACCCAGCATCGGTGAGAGTAGACGAACCTACCCTGGACGACGTGTTCCTGGCCCTCACCGGCCACGTGACTACCCCAGATGAACAGCCCGCCGAGGCTCGTCTGGGAGCGGCATGAGCACGACCATCGCTCCCGTCACGCAGCCGAGCCGGGTCGTCATGGCGGCGGCGGACACGATCGACGTGGCTGGGCGCAACCTGCGCAACCTGTGGCGCACGCCCCAGGCCATGGTCTTCGCCACCGTTCAGCCGGTGATCTTCGTTCTGCTGTTCCGTTTCGCCTTCGGCGGCGCAATCCACGTGCCTGGCGTGTCCTACGTGAATTATCTCATGCCGGGTATCTTCGCCCAAGCGGTCACCTTCGGGGCCATCGGCACCGCGGTCGGGTTGTCCGCTGACCTGAAGTCGGGGCTGCTGACACGGTTCCGCACCCTTCCGATGGCGCGCATCGCAGTGCTCGGCGGGCGAACGCTGGCGGATCTGGCCCGCAACGTGGTCGTCGTGACCGTCATGACCGGGGTAGGCTTCGCCGTCGGCTTTCGCGTCCATCACGGAGCCGCCGGACTGCTGGCCGCGCTGGGGCTTGTCACCGTGTTCGCCTACGCCCTGTCCTGGAGCTTCGTCGCCCTCGGCCTGCGAGTCAGCGACCCCGAAGCCGCCCAGGCCGCCGGGGTGCCGGTCATGTTCCTCCTTGTGTTCACCTCCGACGCCTTCGTACCCCTGCGTTCCATGCCGGGCTGGCTCCAGGTAATCGGCGCCCACCAGCCCGTCACCGCCCTGGTCAACGCCGCGCGGTCCCTCACCCTCGGCGGACCCGCCCGAAGCGACGTGATCGCATCGCTGGCCTGGACCACCGGGATGCTCCTGGTCTTCGCTGCTCTAGCCGCACGTACCTACCGGCACATGGGCCGCTGACCGAAATGAGGGCCCCGTCATGACCCCGCCGAACGAGCCCGGCTTTCCCGGGAAGCGTCACCGGACGCGGAGTGCGGTGGCAGAGATCCGGAAAGCGGCGAGACACGACCTAGTCGAGTTCATCTCCGTCGGCCACTGGAAGGTACAGGCCAACGAACAGCTCGCCGCCGCGGTCACCGAGCGCTTCGACCGGCTCGATGTGCTGGTCAACAACGTCGGGACATATTCGCCAAGCGCACCACTAGCGCGGACGGCTTGGAGATGTCGCTGGCACTCAACTTCCTCGCCCTGTTCGTCTTCATCGAGGCGCTCCTGTCCCTGCTGACCCGTGGCTCGTACACAGCCGCTGCGTGAACGTCGTTTCCAGCTCTTTCCAGGAAAGAATCGCCGGGTAGCCCCATGTCATCTGGCGGCGCATCGGAACCCATGCGGTTTACACCCCCGCCCGGACCGCAGCCCGCCCGACGAAGAGAACACCAGCGGCTCAAAACATTATTCAGGCGGGCGCCGCTGCGGGATGCTGCCATAGCGCGGCCTGCCACTGCCGCCGCAGTGAGGTAACGAGAGGATCCGATCATGACCGCAGCGAGCCGGCCGCAAGCCGTCAGGCTCCGGTCGGGCGATGCCGTGCTATTGCGCCAGATCGAACCCGGTGATGCACCCGCTCTGGCCCCGGCCTACGCGAACCTCAGCGAGCAGTCACGCTACCGCCGATTCTTCACCGCCATGCCCGAGCTGCCGGAGACCATCCTCACGGCGGCGACCGAGGTCGACCACAAGGACCATGAGGCGCTGGTCGCGTTCCCGCTGCGGTCGCCCGAGATCGTGGGAGTGTGCCGCTTCGTCCGGCTCGCCGATCGGCCCGACACCGCCGACCTGGCCGTGACAGTGGTTGATTCGTGGCAGGGCCGCGGGCTTGGCCCGGCGCTTCTCGGGCGCCTGAGTGAACGCGCGCTCGAGGTCGGTGTCCAGTACTTCACGGCGGAGGTTCTGGCCGAGAACCGGGCCGTGCTCGCTATGCTGCCCAGGCTGGGCATGGTCGAGACTGAGTCACGCGGCCCCGTGGTCAACGCCCGTATCGAGATCGCCGAGCCGTCCCAGCAGACTGATCAGGAAATCCTCGGCCTGCTGACGGCCGCGGCCCGCGGAGAGATCGTGATCATCCCGGCTCTCCTCCGGCGGCTGATCCGGGTGTCGGACGAATTCACTCACATCGTGCGGCTGCCGGTGGCCATGTTACTGAGGGTGCTGCGGCCGTGGCTCCCGGCCCCGGCGGCAGACGAGGCGGACCCCGAGCAGACGCCTGACGGAGGCGGCTAACGCATGGCCGAGTGGCCCAGCGGCTGGGGTATGCGGAGGTGTTGAGCTTCCCGCAGGGGCTTTCCGCAGGGGCGTTCCGCCGGTAGAAGAACGTGAGTCCCCGGGAGTTCCCAGGCCCCAGCGTCTGTCACTGCTCCCCAGCCGCTGATGTCGGCCACCCACTCGGACCATAGCGGGCGCTAACCTGCCTCATGGTGGAGGTAGCGGAGCGCTTCGGCGGCGGCGTTCGCGCCGCACATGCCGTGCACTCCGGGTCCGGGCGGCGTCGCCGCTGAGCAGATATACATGCCCGGGATGCCGATGTTGTAGGGCGACAGGGTGGCCCGGGGGCCGAGGACGAGCTGGCGCACGTCCTTGGCTCCGGTGATGATGTCGCCGCCGGCGAAGTTCGGGTTGGCGGCGGCGAAGCTCGCCGGGCCGTAGGATGCCTGGCCGACGATCCGCTCGCGGAACCCGGGGGCGAACCGCTCGATCTGCGCGATGATGGCCTCGGTGGCATCCCCGTCGTAGCCGTGCGGCACGTGCGCGTAGCTGTAGACCGGGTGGATGTTCCCGGCCGACCGCTGCGGATCGGCCAGGTATTGCTGTCCGACCAGGACGAAGGGCCGCTCCGGCATCTGGCCGGTGCTGATCTCCCGCTCCGTGGCGGCGATTTCGGTGTAGCTGCCGCCCAGGTGCACGGTGCCGGCCCGGCCCACATGGGGGTTGACCCACGGCACGCCGCCCTCGACCGCGAAGTCGACCTTGAACGCTCCCGGCGCACGGCGGAACCGGCGGAACGCCCGGGCCACCCGCGCGGGCAGCGTGTCGCCGAGCAGGTCAGCGACCGCTTCCGGGGCGAGGTCGAACAAGGTAACGTCCGCCGCCGGCAGCTGTGACGCCATCACGACCCGCGTGCCCGTCTCGATCTTGCCGCCCAGGTCGGTGAGCTGCGCTATGAGCGCCGCGGTGATCGACCCGGAGCCGCCGGCCGCGACCGGCCAGCCCCAGCGGTGCCCTGCCGTGATGATGCCGACGCCGATCGCCGAGGTGAGCGGCTGGTGCAACGGCCGGAACGCGTGCGCGGCCACCCCGCCGAACAGCGCGCGTCCCTTCTCGGTGGCGAACAGGCGGGCGAACGCCGAGCCGGGCAGCAGCGTCGGTAGCCCGAACCTGGCCAGCGCCAGCGGGTGGCTGGGCGCCCGCAGCAGCGGCCTCATGATGTCGTCGGCCAGCTTGTCGTACCCGGCCGAGGGGCGGCCGAAGGCCAGCCGCCACCGGGCTCCGTCGCGGCCCAGCCCGGCAGCGGTGTCTTCGACCGACCGGTACAGCAGGCCCGCCTCACCGGCGTCGAGCGGGTGCGCGCAGTCGATCTCCGGCCAGCACCAGGACAATCCGTACTTGTCCAGGCCCAGGCCAGTCAGGAACGGAGAGCCGACGGCCATCGGATGGAAGGCCGAGCAGTGGTCGTGCAGCAGGCCGGGCAGCAGCGACTCGCCGGAGCGTGCGCCGCCGCCGGGCTCGTCCGCTGCCTCGAGCACGGTGACCTGCACGCCCTGCCGGGCGAGGGCCACGGCGGCGGCGAGCCCGTTGGGCCCGCCGCCTACCACCGTCGCGGTGGTCATGCCGCCACCTCCGTCCCGTCGTGCTGCTCGCTGACGGCCTGCAGGGCGTCCGCCCGAGACCAGGTCACCTGCACCGGGATCGGCCCGTTGGGCAGCCACGGCTGCTCGGCGACCGCGTCGGTGACCTGCCACGTGCCGCGCTCGATGACGCCGAGCGCCGCGTCGATCACCTTGTACGCCTGGTCGCCGCGGTGCACCGGCTGGGACTCTGCCCAGACCACGACCAGCTCGCCGGGCTCGAAGCCCGCCTGCGCCTGCACTGCGGCGATCAGGTCCTCGTTGTGCAGGTGCCCGTCGCCGAAGTTGAACCCAACCAGCGAGTTGCACACGAACTCGGCCTCGCGCACCGTCCTGGTATCGATGTCGGGCAGGTGCCGCAGCAGCAGCGAGAACAGCCCGCGGCCCTGGCTGTGCATGGTCCGCCACGCGATCGTCAGCTGCATGGTCACGTCGGCCCACTTGGGGTCGTAGCCGAACGCCACGAGCTGGTCGACCTGGTTGGCCGTCGGCCGCTTGACCGCGTTGAGCTTCTCCTCGGCGCCCGGCGCGAACGCCCAGACCGCGGACGCCCAGTTCCCTGCGTACTGGCGCAGCGAGGGCAGGAAGGACACCAGGTCCGGGCGCAGGTTGCCGAGCACGGGGAAGAACAGCAGCGCGGCCACGACCGCGGGCAGCAGCCACGGCGAGGACATGTCCGTGATCGCGTAGCCGTGCCAGGTCGGGTAGCCGGCGAACAGGAACACCGCGGCATAGCCGAACAGCACGTTCCACTCCAGCGGCACGGCCAGCGGGAACGTCGAGATGATGAACAGGTGGAAGATCACCATGACCGCGACCGCGACCAGCGTCACCGGCTTCCACGGGGACAGCAGCAGCACCAGCGGGGTGACGATCTCAACCAGCGTGCCGCCGCCGTGCGCCATCAGGTGGGCGAGCCTGGACGGGCGGACGTCGCGGGGGAAGTCGCGGTAGTGCACCCGCTTGATCCACCGGAACGGCACGGCGGGGCTGTTGCTGACCATGGGCGGCACCACGTTCGCGAAATGCCTGCCCAGCTTCGAGAAGCCGGCCCCCATCCAGACCGCGACGATCAGCAGCTTCAGCGCGATGATCATGTCGGTGAACGGCAGCACGGTGAAGAACACCAGGGCGGGCAGGTACTGCTCGCCCCGCGCGGCCAGAAAGATGATCTTGTCCCGCAGCCCGTTGAGCACGAGCAGCAGGATCGCGGGGATGATGAGGACAGGGCTGACCAGGCCCGAGGTGTTGCCGGGCACCGCGGCGGACAGCGAGGCGCTGTGGCCGCCCGGGGCCACCAGGGGGACGATCACGCTGACGATCAGCGCGAGGTAGAGCGCGACATCCACGGGGGTCCGGCGGTCACCGGCCGTGAGCGGAACGCGCTTCCACGGCCGCAGCCGGATCGTGCCGGTCCGTGCCCAGAACAGGATGCCGCCGGTCATCGGCTTGAACTTGCCCGCCAGCGGGCCCCATGACCCGGCGACCCCGATGGTTTCCAGCAGCACCGTCCACAGCACCGCCTTCTCGTACACGACCGGCTGGTTCCACCACTGCCCGACGTGCCAGAATGCCGGCAGGTGTGACGTCGCGGTGGCGATCACTACGCCGCCGAGGAGGTAGAACGTCAGCAGCTTCAGGATGTAGATCACGTGCACCATCCGCGGGGTACCGAACCCCCGCTCTGCCCAGTGCAGCGACAGCACCTTCATCCGGTGCATCAGCGGCTGCTGCATGAACGTGTCGGGGTCGACCTTTGGCAGGTCAGGCTTGGTGAATCCCATCGTGGTCTCCTTAGGTTGATGGCAAGCGAGGGCTGATGCTCGGGCTCGCCAGGGCTATGAGCGCGAGGCGCGCAGGGCTGGTTTGTCGATCTTGCCGACGGGGTTCTTCGGCAGCGCGCGCACGATGTTGATCGCCACCGGGATCTTGATCTTGGTGAGGTTGCCGCGGCAAAGTGCCAGCAGCTCGTCGGCTGTCACGGTCCCGCCGGGGTAGGTGACCAGGTAGGCCACCGGTACCTCGCCATATACCTCGTGCGGTGCGCCGATCACGGCCGCTTCCAGCACTGCGTCGTGCCGGGCCAGGACCGACTCGATCTCCTTGGGGTAGATGTTCTCGCCGCCCCGGATGATCATGTCCTTGATCCGGTCGACGATCGTCAGGTAGCCATCCGCGTCCAGCACGCCAACGTCGCCGGTGTGCAGCCAGCCGTCGACGATCGCCTCGGCGGTGGCTTCGGGGCGGTTCAGGTAGCCGCGCATCACGTTCGCGCCGCGGATGACCACCTCGCCCGGCTCGGCGGCTGCGGCGAGCGAGCCGTCCGGCCGCATGGTGGCCACCTGCTGGCCCGGCAGAGCC
>Ga0302326_10021470_pt1 | contig 13240 bp, 10 predicted proteins | sample Palsa_T0_3_FD_202264 | JGI IMG/M metagenome (GOLD analysis project Ga0302326, IMG submission 202264) | Peat permafrost microbial communities from Stordalen Mire near Abisko, Sweden - Palsa_T0_3 | ecosystem: Environmental > Terrestrial > Soil > Palsa > Peat permafrost | place: Sweden: Abisko... | reverse complement strand
GACGTATCAATCCAAACCTCGCGGGACTGTTCACCTCCATCGATGAAGAGTCGGCGGCGGAACTGCGGGCGCGATGGAGCGGCGGCAGCTACGGGGAAGCCCGGATATCGTTTCAGCAATTGTCGAAAACGCTCAGCCGTAGAGTCGGGCGAAAAGGAGTAGTACATTAACCAACCACGGTGGAAATCGTGGTACGGCGGGCTAAGCGCGCCATGCGGTCAATCGCTTTGGATTCATCCAAACCTTTCACGTTTGTAACCAAGGGGAAAGGGAGGCGTCAGGTTCGGGCGGTCTATTGAAGGCAACAAGCAAAGGCATCGCTGTGATGTCCACGCTGACAACTACAACCCGAAATAGACCTCAATGAATAACAACCTCTTGAACAAGAATCCGCAGTCTGCGGGCAATGCTGCCGGCGTCCAACCGGGCCGTACTGATGCCGAGTTCGACGCAGCGAAATATACACCGGCGCCGATCCAGCCTTTCCGCGTGCCCAATGCGCGCCTGACGCCACCTGCGGTCGCTCCAGCGACCGGCAGCCCGAATGCGGGCATCCAGGCCATCAATGACGCGGTGCGTTCCACCTCCGGGTGGGTCCAACCGCTGCGACAACAGATGGCCCGCGTCATCGTCGGTCAGGAGCAACTCGTTGACCGCCTGATGGTCGGCCTGATCAGCAATGGCCATATTCTCCTCGAAGGCGTTCCGGGACTGGCAAAGACGCTTGCGCTCAAGACGCTGGCCTCGGCCGTCGGACTGAATTTCCAGCGCATGCAATTCACGCCGGACATGCTCCCGGCGGACATCGTCGGCACGATGATTTACAACCCGCGCGACGGCTCGTTCAGTACGAAGCACGGCCCGATTTTCTCGAACCTGATCCTCGCGGACGAAATCAATCGCGCTCCGGCCAAGGTGCAGAGCGCGCTGCTGGAAGCGATGCAGGAGCACCAGGTCACACTCGGCGACGAGACTTATCGGCTGCCCGATCCCTTTCTCGTGCTGGCGACGCAAAATCCGCTGGAGCAGGAAGGAACGTACCCGCTGCCCGAGGCGCAGATCGATCGTTTTATGTTGAAAGTGATCGTCGGCTATCCGAATCGCACGGAAGAGCGCGCGATTCTCGATGCCATGGCCGTAACCGAGCCTTCGTTGGATGTGCAGCCGGTCGTCAGCGCCGAAGACATCATCAATGCGCGCCGGGTGGTCAGCACCATTTACGTCGATGACAAGGTGAAGGATTACATCGTGGACATCGTCCTGGCGACGCGCGATCCGCGGCCTTATGGCATCGATCTCAATGGCTACGTGCAGTGTGGCGCTTCTCCGCGCGCCACGATCGGCCTCACGCTGGCAGCCCGCGCGCACGCTTTTCTGCAAGGACGCGGCTACGTTACGCCGCAAGATGTGAAGGATCTCGCGTACGACGTTCTGCGCCATCGCATCGCCGTCAGTTACGAAGCCGAGGCTGAGAACGTCGCCTCGGAAAACATCATCGCCGGCATCCTCGAAGGCCTGCCCGTTCCCTGATGCGCCTGGCCTGCATTCACCGGGCCATTTTGCTTATGAACTCTGAACAAACTCGCGAAATCCTGAAAAAGGTGCGCCAAATCGAAATCCGCACCAACCGGCTCGTGACCGACTCGCTCGCCGGCCAGTACCACAGCGTCTTCAAGGGCCGTGGCATGAACTTCGACTCCGTGCGCGAATACGTGCCCGGCGACGAAGTCCGCACGATCGACTGGAACGTCACCGCGCGGGCCGGCCGGCCGTTCGTGAAGAAATTCGTCGAGGAACGCGAACTCACGCTCCTCCTTGTCGTGGACGTGAGCGCGTCCGGCGACTTTGGATCTGGCGTGCAAAGCAAGCGCGAGCTGGCGGCGGAGATCGCGAGCGTGCTTGCTTTCTCGGCGGTGAAAAACAGCGACAAGGTGGGCTTGCTGCTTTTCACCGACCAAGTGGAACTCTACGTGCCACCGCGCAAAGGCCGCCGCCATGTGCTGCGGATTGTGCGGGAAGTGCTCGGTTTCGAGCCCACGCGGCGCGGCACCAATCTCGTGCAGGCGCTTGATTTCGTGAACGATGTGATCAAGCGCCGCGCGATCGTCTTCCTGCTTTCGGATTTCCAAACCGCGGGCACACCCGCCGAGGACTTGCGCCGCGCTTTGCGCCAGACGAATCGCCGCCACGATCTGGTGGCGCTGCCCATCGAGGACGCACGCGAGCGGCTGCTGCCGGACCTCGGCGTGATCGCGATCGAGGACGCCGAGACCGGTGAACTCGTCGAGTTGGACACGCGCAATCCGGCGGTGCGCCAGCGCTTCACCGAGATCGCGGAGAGCCGCGCGGCGCAGCTCCGGCGCGCCTTCAATGCGGAAGCGGTCGATTCGTTCCGCCTCGAAACCGATCAGCCCTACGTGGCCGGCCTCATGGCCTTCTTCAAAAACCGCACTCACAAACGCTCATGAAAAACTTCTTCCAACTCCTCTCCTTCTTCCCCGAGAAGGCTGCGACGGTCGTCGCGTTCAGTCTCCTCGGGTTGACCGCAGTCGCCGCGCCACAGCCGGGCGCGGTCGCCGCCGCGCCGCCAAAAACCACCGCCGCCCAATCGGCCCTGGCCGCACCCGAGGAAGACATCCTCGACATCCGCGGACCGATCCACATTCCCGCTCGCTTCCCCTGGCTTCCGTGGAGTGCGGGCGTGCTCGCCGCCGGCGGCATCGGTGTCGGCGCCTGGGCCTTCTTTCGCCGCCCGCGGCGCAAGCTGCCGTATGAAATCGCGTTGGAGAAACTCGCCGCCACGCGCCCTCTTATGGAGCGCGAAAGTGCGCAGCCTTTCTCGCTAGCGGTGTCGGAAATCGTTCGCCTCTTCATCGAGGAATGCCTGCCAGTGCGCGCCGCGCATCGCACCACCAACGAGTTTCTCCACGACCTGGTGAACCTGCCAGACAGCCCGCTCGCCACGCATCGGGAGACGCTCGCCGATTTCCTTCAGCATTGCGACCTCGCAAAGTTTGCCCGGTGGTCGCTCACCGTGCCGCAAATGGAAGCGATGCTGGCGAGCGCCAGCGCCTTTGTCATCGCCATCGGCAAACCCCAGCCCGCGAAAAAGCAACCCGCGCGGACTGCACCGGCATCCGTGTGCGAGCCAGTCGCAGCCCACTCCTAACCAACCAAACACATGATTCGCTTTCTCTACCCTTCCTTCCTCTGGCTGCTCGCCCTGCTGCCGCTACTCGCGGTGCTGCGCGGGCGGCGCGGCCCGGTGGCCGCCGTGAAATACTCCAGCGCCGACATCGCCCGCCAGGTGGCCCGCGAGACCCGGAGCCGGGTTGGCAAATGGTTTGCGCCGCTCAATCTGCTCGCACTGGCGTTCATTATCGTCGCTCTCGCCCGTCCGCAGTTTGGCCGCAGCAGTTCGACGGTCGAAGCCAGCGGCATAGACATGATCCTCGCCATCGACTGCTCCGGTTCGATGGCCGCACTCGACTTCAAGGTTGACGGCCAGCCGGCGAGCCGGATCGACATTGTGAAATCCGTCGTCTCGAAGTTCATCGATGAGCGGCCGAATGACCGCATCGGCGTTATTGGCTTCGCCGGTGCGCCCTATCTCGTCAGCCCGCTCACCCTCGACCACGACTGGCTCCAGCAGAATCTCGAGCGCGTGCAAATCGGCGCGGTCGAGGATGGCACCGCCATCGGGTTGGCCATTGCCTCGGGCGTCAATCGTCTGCGGGATCAGCCGGGCAAATCGAAGATCATCGTGCTCCTGACCGACGGTGAAAACAACATGGGCAAGATCATGCCCGAAACTGCGGCGCAGGCCGCGAAGGCGCTGGGTGTCAAGGTTTACACCATCGGCGCCGGCGTGCGCGGCGACGCACCCGTGCCCGTCACGGACGCCGACGGCCACAAGCACCTGGTGATGGCCAAGGTCGATGTCGATGAAGGCATGCTCCAAAGGATTGCCGACGAGACGGGGGCAAAATTCTTCCGCGCCACCGACACGCAATCGCTGAAGAACATCTATGGCGAGATCGATCGGATGGAGAAGACCACCCACCATCTCAAGAAATTCGAGCAGCACAGCGAACTCTTTGCCTGGGCGGTGCTACCCGCGCTCGGACTCCTCGGCGCCGGACTTGGTCTCGGACACACCCGCTTCCGCCGCCTGCCCTAACCCGCCACCAAACTCTCACTACTCACCTTTATGCAATTCGCCCAACCCCTCTGGCTCATCGCAGGCGCCATCTCCTGTGCCCTGCTCGTGTGGCAGTATCGCCGCTTCGATCTCGCGCAACGCACCGCGCTCGCGCAGTTCGCCGCCGCGCGTCTGCTGCACAAACTCACCTCATCCATCTCCGCGCCACGCCGGCGTTGGAAGCGCGGACTGTTCACGCTCGGCGTCGGGTTACTCTTCGTGGCGCTTGCACGTCCGCAGGCCGGTTTTGAATGGCAGGAAACACACCGCAAGGGGCTCGAACTGCTCTTCGCCGTGGATACCTCGAAAAGCATGCTCGCGCAGGACGTGAAGCCGGATCGGCTGACCCGCGCGAAACTTGCCGTGACCGACCTTGTCGCGAAACTCAACGGCGACGGCGTGGGCTTGGTCGCCTTCGCTGGCAATGCCTTCCTGCAGTGCCCGGTAACGCTCGATTACGATGCTTACCGCGAATCGCTCGACGCGCTCGACACGAACACCATCCCGCGGGGGGGCACGGACATCGCGTCTGCGATTCACGAGTCCGAGGCGGTTTTCAAGACGCGGACCGCCGCGGAGAAAATCCTCGTCCTCATCACCGATGGAGAGGATCTCGGCGGCGAAGGCATTAGCGCGGCACAGACCGCTGCGAAGAATGGGGTGAAGATTTTCACTGTCGGTGTCGGCGGCACTGCTGGCGAACTCATCCCGGTGCCGAGTGAAAACGGTGGAACTGAATTCATGAAAGGCGAAAACGGCCAGCTCGTGAAGTCGCACCTCGATGAACCGACGCTCAAGAAGATCGCCGAAGCCACAGGCGGAATGTATCAGCCACTCGGTGCACAGGGCGAAGGTCTCACGACGATCTATGAGAAAGGTCTCGCGCAGTTCACTCGCCACGACCTCACTTCACGCCAGGTCAAGATGCCGCTGGAGAAATTTTATTGGGCGCTGCTGGCCGCGCTGGCGTGTTTCGTGAGCGAGTTGCTCATCGGCAATCGCCGCCATACCCGGAAGCCAAAAGCCGCGCCGGCTCCAGGGAAGACGAAGCGCGCGCCCGGTCTGCGCCCGGCCACCGCGGTACTCGCGCTGCTCGCTGGTGTCGCGGCCACGCACGCCGCCACGCCGCAGAGTGCGGAGCAGGCCTATCAAAAAGGCGATTTCGCCAAGGCGGAGCAGGAATATGCCGCGACTGCCGCGAAGCAGCCCGCGAAGGCGGAGCTCGAGTTCAATACGGGGTCCGCCGCCTACAAGGCCGGCGACTACGCGCAAGCCGCGACCGGTTTTCAACAGAGCCTCAAGACCGGCCAGGTGCCGGTGCAGCAGGGCGCTTACTACAACCTTGGCAACACGCAATACCGGCTTGGCCAGAAAACCGAAAAAGCAAATCCACAGGATACCATCAAGACTTGGGAGGAAGCCGTGAAGTCCTATGACGCCGCGCTGCAAATCGCGGCTAATGACACCGACGCGAAACACAATCGTGACCTCGTGCAGCAAAAGATCGAGCAGCTCAAAAAACAGGAGGAGCAGAAGAAACAGGACCAGCAAAAGCAGGATCAGAAGAATCAGCAGCAGAAGCCGGACAACAAGGACCAGAAGGATCAATCCAAAGATCAACAGCAGAACAAAGATCAGCAGGATAAAAGCAAGGATCAGAAAGATCAGAAAAGCGATTCCAAGGACCAAAAAGGCGGAAGCAAAGACCAACCGCAGGCTTCCAAGGATCAACAGGGCAGTTCCAAAGATCAGAAGGATGAAGCCAAGGACAAGCAGAGCGCTGCTAACGATCACCAGAACGAGCCCAAAGATTCCAAGGGCGACGCCCAGCAGAAGCCAAACGAGCCGAAGAGTGGGCAGGCCGACGCGAAGAAGGACGAGCCGAAGGATCAAAAGGCCGACACCCAACCGCAGCCAGGCGATGACAAAAAGGATCAGCAGCAGGCCGACGCGAACTCCGGCCAAGGCGGACAGCCGAAGCCCGTCAACGCGGAGAAGAAACCTTCCCAGGGCCAGGCCCAGGCGGCCAACGGCGAGAAGCCCGAGGACGCCCAGGCTACCGCGGCGGCGGAGGAACGCCGCGAGCCTGGCCAGATGACCAAAGAGGAAGCGAAGCAGCTTCTCGATGCCCTTAAAGGCAACGAGGCCAAAGTCCCGGCCATCTCCGCGCAAGGCCGCGCCGCCCAGCCCAACGAAACCAAAGTCCTGAAAGACTGGTAACCCATGAAAACAAAGTCGCTCCAATACTACCTCCTCACCGGCCTCGGTCTCATCGCTTTCGCTGCGCCCGCCTTTGCGGCACTGGCCGGCATCACCGCCCAGATTGAGCCGAAGAGCATCGGCGTGGGCGAATCCGCGCAGCTCGCCATCACCGTCAAAGGCTCGCAAATCATGGAACCGAACGTGCCAGACGTGGACGGCCTCGAAATCGCACCGGTTGGGCAGCAAAGCTCGATGCAGATCATCAACGGCGCTGTCTCCGGGAATGTCACATACATCTATCAGGTCACGGCGAACCACGCGGGCAGCTTCACCATTCCGGCCATAGCCGCGGCGGGCGGGGGCAGCACGCAGCCCATTGCTTTCCGCGTGGATAAGGGCTCTGGCGGCCAGACCCAACGCGCGCCTTCGCAAAGCCGCTCGCGCCCTCCCGCGCCGGGTATCAGTCGCGAAGACGACGCCGTCGATGCGAAAGGCCAGTCCGCATTCCTTCGCGTGGTGTCGCCGAAGCAGGAACTGACGGTCGGCGAACTCGTGCCAGTGGAAGTAAAAGCCTATTTCCGCGCCGGCGTCTCGGCATCGCTCAACGGCCTGCCCATGCTGAGCAGCGACGCCTTCGCACTGGACAAACTGGGCGACCAACCCGAGCAGACGCGCGAATCGGTCAATGGTGTGCCTTACACCGTCGTCACATGGAGGACCGCGCTTTCTGCGGTCAAAGCCGGCGACTACCCGCTCAATCTCGACCTGCCGGTGATGGTTCGCGTGCAGGAACACGCCAGACGCGGCAGCGGTGGTCACAATCCGTTGAAGGATTTCTTCGGCGATAATTCACCCTTTGGCGGCTCGACGTTCGACGATTCGGTCTTCGACGGATTCTTCGGCCAGACGACCGAGAAAGAGCTTACGCTGCACACCGACGGAGCCGTCATGAAAATCAAGGCGCTCCCGGCGCAGGGGCGTCCAGCCGCGTTTTCCGGCGCGGTTGGGAAGTTCGAGGTGACCAGCGACGTGGCGAGCACGACCGGCTCAACCGGCGATCCGCTGACGCTGAAAATCCGCGTTGCCGGCAGCGGCAACTTTGATCGAGTCCTGACGAACGGCCTGCCCGCAAGCGCCGAGTGGAAGACCTACAAACCGAGCACACATTTCGAGTCCGCCGAAGGCAGCAATACCCGCGGCGCGAAAACCTTCGAGCAATCCATCGTGCCGTTGAAGGCCGGCGCGCAGGAGATTCCCGCACTGCGCTTCAGCTACTTCGATCCCGACGCGCAGAGTTACGTCACGAAAACGACCTCGCCCATCGCAGTCGAGATTGCCCAAAGCACTGCGGTTGCGCCCGCCGCGGTCCAGCCCGGGAACGCTTCCGCTGACAACACGCCGAAGACAAACCCCGACGGACTTGCGGCCGATGAGGTCGTTCCCGCCCGCGCTACTTCGAGTCTGCGGCCGCTGGTGCTTAGGCCGTGGTTCATGGCCGTGAATGTCGCAATGCTCGCCGCTCTGGCCATCGGTGCAATCATCCGCGCCGTCCGCCGGCGTCGCACCGCCGATCCCCAGCGATTGCAGCGCGAGGGAACCGAGAAGGCCATCAGCGAATCCCTCGGCACGATGGACGCCGCGTTGCAGGCCGGGGACGCCAGAGGCTTCTTCACCGCCGCGCGCCATGCCTTGCAAGAACGCTTCGCCGCAAGCTGGCATGTGCCCGTCAGCAAGGTCACGATACCCGAAATCCGCACGCGCCTCAACGGCCACGGCGCGGAGGTGTGCGCCGTCTTCCAAGCCGCCGACGAGATCGCCTACTGCGGCATACGCTTCAGCGCGCCCGACCTCCGGCTATGGCGCGACCTCGTCAAAAAGCAACTCCAACAAACCGCCCCGTTATGAAAAGGCGAAAGCCAAACCAACCCACCTTGAATATGAGATACTTGTCTCCCAATGAACAAAGAGTTCTCGCCCTGGCACAGCGCTGCTGCATCGCATACGGGCGTCGATTGAAGCGTGTGAAAGCGATTGGCAAAACCGCGAAACACGGGTTGCTCATCGCCACTTGCGCCGGTGGACTCCTCGCCGCGGGCACGGTGAACGCCGCTGCCGCTCCCTCCGCTGTTTCCGCGCCCGCCCTTTTCAATGAAGCCAACGCGGCCCAGCGGGCCGGCCGGCTCGGCCCCGCGATCCTCGATTACGAACGCGCCCGTCTACTCGCGCCGCGCGATGGGGCCATCACTCAAAACCTCCGGGCCGCACGGCAAAAGGCTGGTGTCGCAGCGCCGACGGTCCCCGTCTGGCAGCGCCCCGCACATTGGCTGAGTTTGGATGCCCTGGCTGGATTGGCGAGCATCTCCTTGCTCCTTTTCAGTCTGCTCTTCTTCGGTACGCGTCTCCTCCCGACGACACTCCGGGGCCTCGCGCGGGTCGCGGGGACGTCCCTCGGCGGGGTCGCACTGCTGGCCGCCGCCGGGATTGTCCTACGCTGGCCGGAGCTGGATCGCGCGGTCATCGTCGGCGCGCAGCCTGCCGCCCGCATCGCCCCTGCCACCAACGCCGCCGCAGTGTTTGAGCTAAAACCGGGGGAACTTGTGCAGGCCGAAGACGCTTACGGCACTTTCGTCCGCGTCCGCACGGCAGGCGGCCGCAGTGGCTGGGTCGCTGGCGCGGAGGTGGAGAAGATCATCCCTTCACCAATGTAATCTTCGCGAAAGGATGGAGACATCCGCGGCGTGCAAGGTGGTGGCAATCGCCTCTCCGTCTTCCGATCAGCATAGCATCAACAAAAAACCAAACTGAACAAACCAACATCATGAAACTCAAAATCATCCTTCCACTGGCTCTGGCCACCCTGGCCGCGCAAATCCACGCGGAAGATAAAACGGTCCTCAAGGACCAGAGAGACAAGGCCGGCTACAGCATCGGCACTAATATCGGTTCGGGCCTCAAGCATGACGGCGTAGATGTGAATCTCGACGCGCTGGTCGCCGGGCTGAAGGATAGCTTCACTGGCTCCGCCGCGCAGCTCCCGCCCGCGCAACAGCAGGAAGCGCTTGCCACCTTGCAAAAGGAAATGACTGAAAAATTCACTGCCGAGCGCAAAACCGCCGGCGAGAAGGCGAAGAAAGAAGGCGAAAAGTTCCTCTCCGAGAATAAAGCCAGGCCGGGCGTGCAACTGCTGCCGAGCGGCTTGCAATACAAGGTACTCACCGAGGGCAAGGGCGCGCAGCCCAAGCCGACGGACGAGGTCACGGTCAACTATCGCGGCACGCTGATCGACGGAACGGAATTCGACAGCTCCTACAAACGCGGCGAGCCCGTGACCCTTCCCTTAAATCAAGTCATTCCCGCCTGGACGGAAGCGCTCCCCTTGATGAAGACCGGCGCCAAATGGCAGCTCTTCGTCCCTGCCGGGCTGGCTTATGGTGAACGTGGCGCGGGGCGCGAAATCCCGCCGAACGCGGCCCTGATCTTCGAGGTCGAGCTCATTGGCGTGAAAAGTTAACCGCCAGCGCCTGGCGGGGTCCACCCGCCGCCGGGCGTCGTAAAGCAACCAACTCCTTTTCCAGATCCTTATGAAACCGCTCCTCCGCACGCTCACCATGTTCACCGCTCTCGGTCTCGCACTCATGGCCGTGGCCGCCACGGGCGCAATCCGTCCCGATCTCCGGCTCAACGCGCCCACACCGGACGGCAGGGTCACACAACTGACGGCTCAACTTCTCGAAGAGGCGCAATTCGCCCATCACCGTCTCGACGACTCAATGGCGGCGAAGTTTCTGGATCGCTACATCGATTCGCTCGACGGCTCGCACGAGCTCTTTTACCAAAGCGATATTGCCGAGTTTCACCGTTTCCTGCCGCAACTCGCGGAAGGCACGCGCCGCGAGGGCGACACGCATCCCGCCCACGTCATCTTCGACCGGTATCTTCAGCGGATCGGCGAGCGCGCGGATTTCGTCACCAAGGCGCTGGTGGAGGAGAAATTCGATTTCACCGGCCACGATCACTACTCCTTCGACCGCGAAAATGCGCCGCGCCCCCGCGATGCCGCCGAGGCCCGCGAACTGTGGCGGCAGCGCCTGCGCGCGGATATTCTCCAGGAAAAGCTCACGGCGAAAAAGCCGGATGAGTTCGCCCAGACCCTGACCCATCGCTACCAGCGGCAGGTGCAGACGATGAAAAAACTGAATTCCGACGCCGTGCTTGAATTGTACCTCAATGCGCTTGCGCATGTTTATGATCCGCATTCCGATTACATGGGACATGAGGAATTGCAGAGCTTCAACATCGCGATGAACCTCTCGCTCGCCGGCATCGGCGCGACGCTCCAAACCGACGAGGACTTTTGCAAGATCCGCGAACTGGTGCCCGGCGGCCCCGCCGCGCGCAGTGGCAAGCTAAAGGTGGGCGACCGAATCGTGGCAGTGAGCCAGGGCTCCGGCAAGGAAGCGACGGACCTCTTTGACCTTCCGCTGGCCCAAGCCGTGGACTTGATTCGCGGACCCAAGGGCACCGACGTAACTCTCACGATCATCCCCGCCGGCGCTGCGGAAGGGGTGCGGAAAACCTTGACCATCCAGCGCGACCGGATCCGGTTGGAAGCGCAACAGGCGAAGGCGCGCATCGTCGATTTTCCGGCCAGTGGCGGCAAGACCATGCGGCTCGGTGTCATCGATCTGCCGGGCTTTTACGCCACCGAAAACGGACGGGGCGAGTCGGCCACGGCCGATGTCGCGAAGCTTATCGGTAAACTCAAGCGGGAGGACGTGCGCGGGCTCATCCTGGATCTCCGGCACAATGGCGGCGGTTCCCTCGAGGAGGCCATCAATCTGACCGGCCTTTTCATCCCATCCGGCCCGGTCGTGCAGACGCGCGATCTTGCCGGTCACATCGAAGTCGGGCGGGACAACGGGCAAGCTCTTTACAACGGCCCGCTCATCGTACTCACGAGCCGCTTGAGCGCCTCCGCCTCCGAGATCGTTGCCGGCGCACTCCAGGACTATGGCCGAGCGCTGATTGTCGGCGATTCCTCCACCTTCGGCAAAGGCACCGTACAAACGATGATCCCGCTCGGGCCGATCATGCAGCGCGATGGGGTCACACCCGAGTCCGATCCCGGCGCGCTGAAAATCACCATCAGCAAATTCTACCGGCCGAGCGGCAGTTCGACGCAGTTGCGGGGCGTGCGGCCCGAGATCGTTCTGCCTTCACTTACCGATACGCCGGTGATTAGCGAAGCGGGAATGAAGAATCCCATGGAATGGGACACGATCCCTTCGGCGCCCTTCGATCGCTTTGATCTCGTCGAACCATTCGTCGCCACACTTCGAGAGAAATCGCAGGCCCGCATCGCCACCGATCGTGACTTTGCCTGGCTGCGGGACGACATCGCGCTCGCGGAAAAGAATCGCGCCACGAAATCCGTCTCACTCAACGAAGCGGACCGCCGACAGGAGTTGAACGAGGCGAAGGAGCGGACGAAGGCCCGCGATGCCGAACGTGCCGCACACCAGGAAACTGCGCCGCTGGTCTATGAGATCACGGTGAAGAATGCGACCGCGTCCGGCCTGCCCGCACCGGTTAAGCCCAACAAGGTCAAAACTGTGGACAGCGTTGCCAATGACGACGCGGGCGACGAAGCCGAGCCGGCCACGAACGCGCAGGATTTGCATTTGCGGGAAACCGAGCACATCCTCGCCGACTATGTGCAGCTCCTTCGCCCCGAGGATGCGCCGAACGTCACCCAACGCTGAAGCGGCGTTCTGAGCATGTTCGCTTTGCGCTGTGAATGGCCCTAATCTCTTGATTCCATGCGCATCCTCCTCGTCGAAGACGACCGTAAGATTGCCGACAACCTAAGCAAAGGTCTGCGTGAGGCGGGCTATGCCGTGGATCATGTTACCGACGGGGAGGAAGGTCTGCTCTTTGGCTTGAACAACAACTACGATGCTGCCGTGCTCGACCTCATGCTGCCCGCACGCGACGGCCTGGCCATTCTTGAACAATGGCGCGCGGAGCGGGTGAAAACGCCAGTCCTCATTCTCAGCGCGAAGCGTTCCGTGGACGACCGGGTGCGAGGTTTGCAGGCGGGCGGCGACGATTACCTCACCAAGCCGTTTTCCTTTTCCGAACTATTGGCGCGGGTACAGGCGCTCATCCGCCGCTCCACGCACACGAGTGAGCCGACGTCATTGAGCTGCGGCGGGCTGAAGCTCGATCTGCTCTCGCGCGAAGTCACGCGCGACGGCCAGAAGATCGAACTCCAAGCGCGCGAGTTTGCGCTCCTCGAATACCTCTTGCGCAACGCCCGGCGCGTCGTCTCGAAGACAATGATCCTCGAACACGTCTGGGACTACGCGTTTGACCCGCAAACCAATGTCGTGGACGTGCTGGTCTGCCGCCTGCGCAACAAAGTGGATCGCGATTTCGACCAAAAGCTCATCCACACCCTCCGTGGCGCCGGGTATGTCCTCCGTTCCGAATAGACGCAGCAGATCGTTTGCGTTTCGCCTGAACCTCTGGTTCGCGGCCACTGTCACGGCACTGGCCCTGGCGCTCTTCTTCACCGCGTACCTGCTGCTCTCCGCATCCATCGCGCAAAAGGATCGCGAAGTCATCCGCGCGCAACTTGATCTCTATCGCTCGTGGTATGAAGACGGCGGCCTCAGCGGCTTGAGCCAGCGCTTTGCCGAGCGTTCGGACAGCGGGCGGGAGTCGTTCTTTGTCCGTGTGGCTGGTCCTGGGGGTGCGGGACTTTTCATCAGCCAGCCGGCGGGCTCGGCGCCGCTCGATCCGGCAGCCCTGGATGCCCCCGGTGTAGCACCCCAG
>Ga0302326_10021468_pt1 | contig 13240 bp, 14 predicted proteins | sample Palsa_T0_3_FD_202264 | JGI IMG/M metagenome (GOLD analysis project Ga0302326, IMG submission 202264) | Peat permafrost microbial communities from Stordalen Mire near Abisko, Sweden - Palsa_T0_3 | ecosystem: Environmental > Terrestrial > Soil > Palsa > Peat permafrost | place: Sweden: Abisko... | reverse complement strand
ACGCGGCCGCGACTTTACCCGAGGGCGGCGTGCCGGCCGGGACGTTGCTCTTCAGTGCGAAGGCGGGGCGCGGCGTGGCTTCGCGGCCGGGACCGCGCAGCGGGTAGTCTTTGCGCAGCGGGTAGCCTTCCCAATCGTAAGGCATCTGAATGCGCCGCAAGTCGGGATGGCCCGCGAACGTGATGCCGTAGAGGTCGAAGACTTCGCGTTCGGCCCAGTCCGCGCTCGGCCAGAGGTCGGCCGCGCTCGGCACCGTCGGGGTGTCGCCCGGGACGCCGCACAGGACGCGCACGCGGCGCGGGACGCCGACTTCGGCGACCGTTGCCGGCTTCAAAGGCAGAGCGAGCAGATGGTAGACGACGTCGAAGCGCGGGTAGCGTTCGAGGTAGTCGACGCCGCCCACGTCCAGGAGTTGGGTGAAGCCCTCAGCGCGCAGCGCTTCGAGTTTGCCGCGCAGCTCGGACGGGGCGACGCGCACGATTTCGGCGTCCGCGATGTCGGGACGAACGGCGGTCGGGTCGAGCGCGGTGCCGGCGATCGACGGTACTTGCGAGCTCGGCATCTTTGCTACGCCTTTGCGAAGATTCCGCCGCGGCCGCCTTGGCGGATCTGCTGCTGAATGAGATTGACGGCGTAGAGTAAGCCGTCCGGGGTCGGCGGGCACCCGGGAACGTAGACGTCGACCGGGACGATCGTATCGACGCCCTGGATGATCGCGTAGTTGTCGAAGACGCCGCCCGAACTCGCGCAGGCGCCCATCGAGATGACCCACTTGGGATCGGCCATCTGGTCGTACAAGCGCTTTACGATGGGACCCATCTTTTGTGCTACGCGACCCGAGACGATCATGAGGTCGGCTTGGCGCGGCGACGCGCGGAACACTTCGGAACCGAAGCGCGCGATGTCGTACGTAGAGTTGGTCGAGCTCATCATCTCGATCGCGCAGCACGCGAGGCCCATCGTCAGCGGCCAAACGGACGAGCTTTGCGCCCAGCGCGCGACGTCGTCGAGCGTAGTCAGCATGAATTCGCCCGGGCCTACCGCCATTGGAAGCCTCCCTTGCGCCACACGTAGGCGTAGCCCACGGCGAGGACCACGACGAACGCGACCATTTCGAGCAATCCGAACGTGCGCAGCGCGTGCATCTCGACGGCCCAGGGATAAAACGACGCTGCTTCCACGTCGAAGATGACGAACAGCATCGCGACCAGGTAGAAGCGCACGGGATACCGGCCGCCCACATCCGACGTCGGCTCGACGCCGCACTCGTAGGCCTCGGCTTTGGCGGCGTTGGGCTTGGGCCGAGCGAGCAGGCCGGGAACCATGCAGAACGCGGCGGCGGCGACGAACGCGACGGCCAGGAAGATCGCGACGGGGGCGTAGGGGTTCATGCGAGGTGTGAGTTTCGCGAGGGGCCGAGCGGTCCTCCGAGGGGGCTCGTGACAACTCGTTTGCGCGACGACCGGTCAAGCTCGGCAAACGCAACCACGCCGCCGGGCCGCCCCGGCGGGGCGCTCGCGCGATGCGCCGAATCGCTCGGATATGAGGACCCTGATCGTCGTCGTTTTGTCCTTCGTGGTCGCCGCCTCGCTCACTGGTTGCCCGAACCCGAACTTCATCGGCGTTCAGGACTACGGCTACATCGTCGGTAACGTGGTCGATCAGAACGGCAAAGCGATCCCGAACGCCCTCGTGACCGCCACCGGCACGAACGGCACGGCGCGTACCGGGTCGACGGGCGGATTCAATCTTCAGAACGTCGCCACGGGCGAGCAGACCGTATCGGCGAGCGCGGCGGGCTATCAGCCGCAGAGCGCGCCGGTCACCGTGATCGTCGTGCAAGGCCAGGGCGTTCAAGCCGGCAACATCGTGTTGCAGTCCGCGACGCCGGCGACCTGAGCGTGATCGCCCCCGGCCTCGGCATTGCGTCCGTCGTTGTCGGCGTGGCGATCGTGTTGGTCAATCTCACCGACATCTTCCGCTCGATCATTTTGCCGCGGGCGGCGGGAATGCGCTTTCGCATCAGCGCGTGGATGGTCCGGACGACGTGGCCGATGTGGCGTTGGCTCGCGTTTCGGATTAACGATGCGGACACGCGCGAAGACTTTCTCGGCGCATTTGCGCCGCTCGCGATGTGCGGCTTCCTCATCCTCTGGGGCACCGGGTCGATCGTCGGGTACGGATTCATCTTCTACGGCCTGCGCTCCCAACTGCACCCGACGCCGGACTTCGGAACCGCCTTCTACTACGCGGGCGTCTCGTTTCTCACGATCGGGTACGGGGACTACGTCGCGACCGGCGGCTGGTCGCGTTTCGTCAGCCTGGTCGCGGGCGGAAACGGATTCGCCGTGGTCGCGATCGTCACGACCTTCTTGTTCTCGATCTTCGGTGCGTTTGCGACGCGCGAGAATTTCGTCGTCACGTTTGCAACGCGCGCCGGGGCGCCGCCCTCGGGCGTGACCTTACTCGAGACCTACGCACGGCTCGGCCTCTTGGGCGACCTCGACGACGTGTTCGAAGAAGGCACGCGCTGGGCCGCAGCGGTGCTCGAAACGCACCTCGCCTATCCGATCCTGGCCTACTTCCGTTCGTCGCACGAATTCGAGTCGTGGATCGGCGCGCTCGGCGCCCTGCTCGACGCAGCGACCTTAAAGCTCACCTTGATCGACGACGGCGCGCCGGGCCATGCCAAGCTCTTCCAGGAGATGGCGCGTCACCTCGTGCGCGATCTCGCGCACTACTTCCGTTTTACGGAAGACGACACACCGGGCGTCGAGCGCCAAGAGTTCGACGCGGCGCGCGAGCGTTTGGTTGCCGCCGGCTTCGTGGTGCGCGACACCGACGACGCGTGGGAAAGGTTCAGCAAGCTGCGCGCCGCCTACGCCACCCCACTCAACGAGATGGCCGGGTTTTTCCGCATCCCGCCCGCGCAATGGGTCGGCGACCGCTCGTTCTTACGGCACTCTCGCCCGCCGGAGCGCCTGATTAGTACCCACCGCTAGCGCAGTGTCATCCTGAGCCGAGCGCCGAAGGCGCGCCTCCGCTCAGGGTGACAACGTTAGTTCGGGTCAGTGCTCGGGCGCGGGTTGAAGTCGCGCGGGATCGTGGTTTGGACGCCGCGCGTGCGGTCGACGGGGACGATGCCGATCGTGTCGCAGTTCATTCCGGACTGCGCGGGGAGCGTCGAAATGTATTGGTCGTCGACGGTCACGTAGGCGGCGTCGAGCGCGGGCTTGCTGCCGGAGACGCGATCGGGATCGAATGCGCCGAAGAGATCGGTCGTACCGGAATCGGGTCCGTCGGTCGGACCCATGCCGGAGCGCCCGAACTCGCGCAAGCCCAGATCGCGCGCACGGCGTTCGTCGGGGAGATCGGCGAGCGCGGTGCGTCCAAAGAGTTCGTCGACGAACTTGACGACGGAACCGTGATCGCCGACGGAATGGTCGATGACACCCGTCTTCGCATAGGGCGAGATCAACAGCAGCGGAACGCGCGGTCCGTCACTCGTGACGCTGCCGTCGGGGCCGAAGGAACGCAGCGGCGGCGGGACGTGATCGTAGTCGCCTTCCGAATCGTCCCACGTCACGACGATTGCGGACTCGGCCCAATACTTGCTGCGCGCGATCGCGTTGATCTCTTGCGCGATCAGCGCTTCGCTGATCTGCGCGTCGGAGTAGCCCGGATGATCGTCGTCACCGAGAAACGCCCTCTGTACCTTGGGATCGAGAAACGAAGGCCGCAGCTCGAAGATGTTGTGCATGCCGCCCTTGACGTAGTAAACCCCGCCCTCGGGCAGCGTACCGCCCGAGAGCGATTCGAAGAAGTCCTCGAGGCCGTGCAGGTTCGAACGTTCGTGCGGGTTGTTCGCGATGTACCCGAAGTACTGCGGGCCGTTGTGGTGCGTCACGTACGATGCGTGACTGCCGTTCGGAACGGCTCCCGTGCCGTCGGTCGGTTCCGAATCGTAGCCCTCCTGATACCAGCCCCACGGTACGCGCGGGGCACCGTCGGCGACGATGGCGCGGATGTCGGCGTTCAGGTCGATCAAATCGTAGGCGGGATCGGCGTCGAACTGCACGATCGTTGCGAGCGTCCCGCCCGCGAGCGTTAACGGAAGCGTCGCGTACGTGAGATTGTCTTGCACGGCATAGCCCGGAAAATCGGCCGGGTTGGCGGGCGCGCGCGGCCGCGCGGACACGTCGCTCGGCGAGCCCCAGTGGGGATCCGCATCGTTTTCAACCGGCAAGCCGGCGCCCTTCGAACCGTCGCCGGGATAGGCGAACTCGGGATGCAACGCGAGTTCGGTGTCGCCCGCTTGCGCGCCGATGATCGCAAGGTTGCCCGGCGTCGAGGGGCCCGTCATCGATTGAAAGATGTGGTCGAACAGCACGAATTTCTGCGCGTAATCCCACAATAACGGTACGGTGTCGCAATCTTCGTAGGCCATCGTCAGCTCGCCGTATGCCACGGCTTTCCGGGACGGATTTTGACCCGCGGTCGTGCGCCGCGCTTCCTCGGCTTGCGCGAAGTGGTCCATCCGGGCAGTCCCGTCGACGACGTGCATCTTGGCGACGATTGCGGGATGAGAGTGATCGACGTCGTCGGTATCCGCGGCCCACTCTTGCGGCCCGATGCGAAACGGTGAGATCGCTTCCAGCACGCCGTCGGTATCGGTCACCGTCTGCACGAAGCCCGGCGTATCCGCGGGCGAATCCGAGAATAAACCTTCGGCGCCGGGAAACGTGCCGAAGTACGAATCGAACGAACGGTTCTCCTGATAGAGCACGAAGACGTACTTGACGTGCGCGCGCAGGGCCGCAAGCGACAACGCCGCTCGAGCCGGCACGGAGGTCGCGAGCAGCGCGACGACGAGCGCGAGCGCGAGCTTCACGTGGGCGGGCGCAACCGTCCGCGCAGGAACTTCTCCGCATCTTCGATCGGCACGCCGAACCCGATCGCTTTTTCGTCGTCGAAGCGCGACTCGGCGAGGCCGACCACCACACCCGTTTGCGCGTCGAACACGGGGCCGCCGCTTTCGCCCGGGATGACCGGGACGTCGAGCTCGAGCGCGTCCGGCCGCAAGGCGGAAACGCGGCCCGCAAAGAGCGACGTCTTCGTTCCCAGGTGCTCGTCGTCGAATTCGTCCGGAATCGGGTAGCCGGCCACGCCGATCTGCGTTCCCGCCTCCAGGCCGGCCGACGCTCCAAGTTGGGCGATCGGACGATCGGGCACGTCGATTTCGACGAGCGCGATGTCGGATTTCGCATCGGCGGCGACCACGCGCGCCGGGACGCTGCGTTTGTCGTCCAAGGTAGCGCGCAGATCGTGGGCGCCGTCGATCACGTGCTGGACGGTGAGAATCTGCGAGCCCCACTTACCGCTCGCGACGATCACTCCGCTTCCATACGCATCGTCGAACTCGCCCTTGTGCTTCTTGTCGTCGCTTGGAATCTTCATCGTGAACAGTACGACCGTGGGCTTGAGCGTTCGGAACGTGCGCACGAACGGATCGCCGACCGGCGGATCCGCAGCGCGCCCGCATGCGGCGAGGCCGGCGAGCGCCAGGATAACGATGGCGGCGGGATGGGTGCGCATCACGACGAGTGCGCGAGCGCTCCGTCGAGCCGGCCGGCGATCGCTTCGCGCAATGCCTCGAGCCCTTCACCCGTTCGCGCGCTGATCGCGAATGCGCCGGCCGGAAGGGGCTCGGCGTCGGGCGGTCGCGCATCGACCTTGTTGAACGCCAAGATCGTGGGCTTTGAATCCAGCTCCAGCTCTCGCAAAATCTCATCGACGCTCGCGCGCTGGCGCGGCCAATCGGGATTGGACGCGTCGAGCACGTGCACGAGCACGCTCGCGCCCGAGAGTTCTTCGAGGGTCGCGCGAAATGCCGCCACGAGCTCCTTCGGCAGCTCGGTGATGAAGCCGACGGTATCCGCCAAGCGCACGAAGCGTCCAGGACCTAGGTACACGCGCCGCAAGGTCGGGTCGAGCGTTGCGAACGGCTGATCGGCGACGAACGCGCCCGCCTCGCCCGCATGCGAGAGCCGGTTGAGCAGCGACGACTTGCCGACGTTCGTATAACCGACCAGCGCCACGAGCGGCTCCGAACCGTCGCGTCCGCGTCGCGTCGCACGCGAGCGGCGCACGTCGTCGAGCTGCTCGCGCAGCAACGACACGCGCGCCTGAATCTTGCGGCGGTCGACTTCGAGTTTGGTTTCACCGGGGCCGCGCGTTCCGACGCCGCCGCCGAGCCGCGAGAGTGCGGCGCTCGACCCGATCAAGTTGGCCTGACGATGGCGTAGCTGCGCGAGTTCCACCTGCAGCTTGCCTTCGCGGCTACGCGCGCGTTGCGCAAAGATATCGAGGATAACCATCGTGCGATCGACGATCGGCAGGGGCACGATCTTCTCGAGGTTCGTGCGCTGCCGCGGGCGCAAATCGTTGAAAACGAAAAGTTTGGATGCGTCGAGCGACTCGGCGAGCGCGGCGATTTCGTGCGCCTTCCCGCTTCCGACCATCGTGGCCGGATCGACGCGGTCGAGCCGCTGGACGACGCGGCCAACGAGCGATCCGCCGGCAGCTTCGATCAGCGCTTCGAACTCCGCAAGTTCCGGTTCGAGCGGCCGCTTGGGATCGTGCAGATCGACTGCGACCACGAGCGCGCGCTCGGCGGGGGGCGCGACGGTATTAGCGCTGCGCGGCATGCGAATGCAGTCGCGCGATGAGCCACGCGAGCCCTTCGTTGTAACGCGGCCCGGGCCGTTCGAGAATATCGGCGTCGGCAAGCACGTACACGCGCCCGGCCCGCACGGCGTGCAGCGCGCTCCACGGCGGCCGGTCGAGCGCGCCCGCGAGGCCGCTCTGGCGATCGGCCACGATCGCGTCCGGTTGGGCGGCAACCAGCGCCTCCGCGCTGTAGCGGGCGTATGGTTCGCTCACGCCGCTCGCGTTGGCGCCGCCCGCCAACGTCAGGAGATGGGCGATGTACGAACCGTCCCCGACGGTGAAGATCGTCGGCGAGACCTCGAGCACGACGAACGTTTTCGGCTTGGGGCCCGGGGGAACGGATTTTACGAGCGCCGCCGTCCGGTCGCGCAGCGATCGCTCGAGCGCCGCGGCTTCCCGTTCGCGGCCCGCGAGCACGCCGAGCCGTTCGAGCGTTGCAAACAGATCGTCGAACGAATCGTCGCGCAACAACTCGACGTGCAAACCCGCCCGCCGCAAGTCGCCGACCAGCCCCGCCTGCGCGGGAATACCGACCACGACCGCGGGGTGCAGTTCGACGATCCTCTCCGCGTCGAGCGAAGCGAACGAGGCGATCTGCGGAAGGCGTGTCGCGGCAGCCGGATAGTCGGTGAACTGCGAGGTGCCGACAACTTGCGGGCCCGCCCCGATCGCAAACAGATCCTCGGTCAGCGAGGGGATCAGCGAAACGATCGTCGGGCCCGCGCTCGCAAGCAAGAAGCCGGCAACCAGGGTGGGGAGGAGCATGCGCGGGTCTTCGCGTCAGTCTCCCGCCCTACCCGGGCAGCCGGGTTGCGCGCTAGAGCAGCGTCAGCGGGATCGTCGTCTGCGAGCTACCGTCGCTGACGGTGAGAATCGCCGTTGAGGGGATGGCGACGTGCGCCGCTAGGCTGAGCGCGAAGGTATCGTTGCCGACGGCGGTCACCGTGACGTTGTTGTTTGAAGCGGTCACCGTGAAGTGGGTCGCGCCGGCAATCCCCGAGCTGTTTGCCAGCGACAGCAGCTGCAACGTGCCCGGCAGCAACACCGCGCTCGAGAAGTTCGAGCTGATGCCGTTCAAGGTTGCGTTCGGCGTGAGCGCGAGCGGCGAACACGTCGCGGGTGTCTTGGCGGTCTCGCAGATGTCGAGCACGGTTCCGTTCGCATCGAGCAGATGCAGGAGCAGCATGTTGGCGAGGTTGATGTCGAGGACGTCGTTTGTCCCCGGTTGACCCATCAGCACGCCGTCTTGCAGCGAGAGCAGCGTGCTCAACACGTTGGCCGGCAGCGTTTGCCCCTGCAGCGAGATTTGAATCGGACCGCTGTAATTGGGATCGAGGATCGCGATCTGTGCCGAGCTCCCGAGCGTCGCGTCGATACCGCTCGGCGTCACGCTAAGCGTATCGATCGCGCCGGTGTTCGAACCGCCGCTGCCGCTAGGTGACGTGCTCGGCGCCGGGGTTGGTGCCGGCGAGCCGTTGCTGCCGGACGCAGGCGAAGCCGTCGGCGTGGGCGTTGCGGCCGCGCCGGTCTTCGGGTCGGATCCGTTGCCGGATGTGCTACCGCCCGAATTTCCGTTGAGCGAGGCGCCGATCGGAATTCCGGTTGCCGTTCCGCCACCGCCGCACGCCGACAACACTGCGCCCGCAAATAAAATACACACTGCGGTCCGAAGTGTGCGAAAAGAAACGCGTCCATCCATAGCTGGCGCCAACTCCAAAAATCGTTGCAGCAGTAAGCAAGGAGATCGCGCCACCACCGGCTGCCCGATAGCACGACATATGGAAGCTATCGACAACGACTTCAGCGGAACTAATTGACAGTCGTCACAGTTCGCCGACGGGCCGTCCCGCCGTTTTCAGATCGATCGCGAACCCAGCCACGACGAGATACGCCGCCACAGAGCCGGCAGCCAAGCGCTGCTGCGCCCGCCCCAGGACGTCCCGAAACAGCCGTCCGACCGGCGTCACCGGAACGATGCCCCAACCGATTTCTTCCCCCACAACGATCGCATGCGCGCGCGTCGCGACCAGCGCGCGAACGACCGCTTGGGCACGCGCATCGAGCGCGCCGGGATCCGGCTCGCGCAGCATGAGGTCCGCAAGCCACGTCCCAAGCGAATCGACGATCAGCGTTTGCGCGGGGCTTGCTTGCGCCGCCAGCATCGCCAGCGCGTCGACCGGCCCCGCGCCGCCCGCCGTCTCCACAAGCGCCCATTCCTTCGGACGCTGCGCCGCATGCCGCGCGATCCGCTCCGTCCACTCCCCATCGTCCGGATCGCGCCGCGCCGTCGCGACGTACACGACTTCGCCGCCCCGTTCGCTTGCGAGCCGCTCCGCAAACCGGCTCTTCCCCGAGCGAACGGGCCCCGTGATAAAAACAGAAGGCACGCGAGCGGCCTTGTCGAGAGCCCGCACGCGCGCCTTGTTTGCAGAGAGTAGCGGCCGAGGGAAAACGGGCGGGGCCCTCTGGGAGGGACCCGTTTTCCCTCGGTCGCGGGCGCCACGAGCGCCCACTCCGCTGTTACTCTACGGGAACTTCACGACCGCTTCGAGGCCGATCGAAGCCTGGTGGTCGCGACCAACTCCGTTGTTGTTTGCGAACGTGAACGAGTTCGCAGAGGAGCCATCCAGCCGATACTCGGCGCGGAAGATGTAGTTGTTACCCGGCGTGTAGTTGAACGTCGCCGTGTTTGACTGCAGCCGCTGCGGGATACCGGTGCGGAAGCCCTCGGGATCGCCGAACGTTTCCTTGCGCAGCGAGATGCCGTATACCGGGGTGAACGCGTAGTTGGCGTAACCGGCCAGGCCGTTCCAATGCGCGGTCGCGGGGAAGAAGGCACCGTTGTCGGCCAACTGCGTGCCGTTGTCGTAGTTTGCGATCAAGGTGAGGGCGCTCGTGGCCTTCACCGAGAGTTCGCTATCGTACAGCATGCGGTTCGTGTAGGTCGGCGCGAGCAGCAGTACGCTGTTGCCGCTGACCGCGAAGTCGTTGCCGTTGTAGGTCTGGATGTTCCAGGTGACCGCGGGCGAGAGCGTCATCAGCAACGCGCCTTCGATCGTCTTCTTCTTACCGGCGAACTTCCAGTCGTCCCAGCCGTTATTGGCACCGCCAACGATCGTGAACTTCGGGTTGATCACGTACGTGAGCCGGGCGCCCGTGTGCGTGAACGGAATCGCATATCCGAAGAGGTACGAGCGCGAGTAGTTGGTGTTGAGCGGCGCTTCGATGTACTCCGCACCGGCCAGGGTTTCGAACTTACCGACGATCAGGGTGTAGTTGCCCTTAACCGCCTGCAGATAGGCTTGGGTCAGGTTCACGCCGCTGCGCGACTGACCGTTGGAAGCGATCACGTCGGCGTCCGAACCGAAGCTGCCTTCGATCTTACCCGAGATGAACGGACCGTTCAGGGTCGCGGAGAGGTTGAGGTTTTGAAGGTCGAGCGCTTTGTTGAAGTCGTTCGGCCCTGCGAGCTGGCGCCCGCCGTTCTCGTCGAAGAACGGGCCGGTCGAGACGTCGAACACGCGGCTCGGGCCGCCGGTGACGAAGCGCGCAGCATTCGTGTCGTTGACCGAGGTGTAGCCGGCGTCGCCGGAACCCTGGAGCGTGATCAGCTTATAGGGCGTCGGCGAAGGGGTCGGGGTGGCGGCCGGGGTGGCCGAGGCGGCGGGCGCCGGCGCGGTCTTTGGGACGGGCGTCGGCGACGGCGTGGGGCTCGCCTGCGCGAACGCGGCGGCCGTAGAGAACCCTAGGATTCCGAGGGCGAGGGTAGCCCCGGCAAGGGTCGATTGTTTGAGCAACGTGTGCTTTCTCCTTAGCAGAACCGCGCGGCTGAGTGGACGCCCCCTTCTGAAAGGGCGGGCGCATGCGACCTACGCGGGGGACATCAAAGCCCCGATTGACGGCGTCCTCGCAGTGTAGGGAAGCTCTGCCACCCAAAGCACTAACCAAATGGAGCACCGTTTGGCATCCTTTCTCCGGCTACTACGCAGATACATGCAAATCGCCTATCCCAACGGCGAACCAGGCAACCGAACCACTAGCCAAAAGGCGAAGGCAGGCCCATTTCCCGACCGAAGCCCACCACTTTCACTCACAGAGCGGCCGGTCGGCGCGCTCGCGGATAGGCGCGGAAAACCGCGCCCGGGGGCGGCGGGGGTCCCTCATCTACAATGAAAAAGCCAAGCGACATCGTCGGCCTCATCAAAGAAGAGAAAATCAAGATGGTCGACTTCCGCTTCGTCGACGTCCCCGGCACGTGGCAGCACACGTCGGTGCCGGCGTCCTCGATCGACGAAGACGCGCTGACCGCAGGGATCGGGTTCGACGGGTCGAGCATCCGCGGATTCCAGTCGATCCACGAGTCGGATATGATCCTGCGACCCGATCTCGAGACCGCGCACGTCGACACGTTTCGCGCGGTTCCCACGTTGACGTTCATCTGCGACGTGTTCGATCCGATCAAAGCGACGTGGTACGAAAAGGACCCGCGCTTCATCGCCAAGCGCGCGCAGGAGTACCTCAAGTCGACCGGCATCGGCGACACCGCGTACTTTGGGCCAGAAGCCGAGTTCTTTATCCTCGACTCTGTCGCATACGAAAATGAACCGCATTCCACCGGCTACGCGATCGACTCGAGCGAGGCACACTGGAACTCGGGCGAGCCGGCCGCCAGCTACCGCATTCGTAATAAAGAAGGCTACTATCCCGTCCCGCCGTCGGATCAGTTCATGGACCTGCGCTCCGAAATGGCGCTGGAACTCGAGAACTGGGGACTCACGGTCGAGATGCAGCATCACGAAGTTGCGACCGCCGGGCAAGCCGAGATCGACTTCAAGTTCGACAGCTTACTCAAGACCGCCGACAACTTGATGATCTTCAAGTACGTCGTCAAGAACGTCGCGATCCGCAACGGCAAAGTCGTGACCTTCATGCCGAAGCCGCTCTTCGGCGACAACGGCTCGGGCATGCACTGCCATCAGTCGATCTGGAAAGACGGCAAGCCGCTCTTCCACGACCCCAAGGGCTACGGCGAAGCGTCGCAGATGATGCTGTATTACATCGGCGGTCTGCTCACACACATCAACTCGGTGCTCGCGTTCGCGGCTCCGACGACGAACTCGTACAAGCGGCTCGTTCCGCACTACGAGGCGCCGGTCAACGTCGCGTTCTCCGCGCGTAACCGTTCGGCCGCGATTCGTATCCCGATGTTCTTCCAAGGCAGCCCGAAGTCGAAGCGCCTCGAGTTCCGGCCGCCCGATCCGACGGCGAATCCCTATCTCGCGTTCTCAGCGATGCTGATGGCAGGCCTCGACGGCATCAAGAAGCAGATCGATCCGGTCAAAGCCGGCTTTGGCCCGCTCGACAAGAACATCTACGATCTCGCGCCCGAAGAAGCCGCAAAGCTCAAGACCGTGCCCGGAAGCCTGCGCGAGTCGCTCGACGCGCTCGCGGCGGACCACGACTACTTGCTCGAAGGCGGCGTATTCACCGAGTCGTTCATCAACGAGTGGATCTCATACAAGCACGACAAGGAACTCAAGCCGGTCGAAATCCGCCCGCATCCGTACGAATTCCACCTCTACTTCGATATCTAGCACGCGCTAGACCACCGTAATTAAAAATCACCACGGGCCTCACGGTTCGTGGTGATTTTGCTTCATCTGGGCAACATTGCAAACTATCCCCGGGTGCCGGACAGCGGTGCGTTGCCGAACATGCCGAGTGCGACGGTGCCTTCCAGCGAGTCTCCCGTGACCGTGGCGGTGAATTCCAAGGTCATCGGCATGGGGCTCACGATATCGGTCTTCCACTTCAGCTGGTCGCCGGCCGTACCGTCGTAAATGTTCGTCGAGCCGTCGTCGCCGGACATCGTGCCCGTCAGCGTGCTGCCGTCCGCCTTCAGCGTGACGGTGGCGTTGCGGGTTCCCATCGGGGTCTCCATGCTGATATTCCAAGTGCCGTCTACGGACATGTGTGGATCCTTCTCTTCGCTGCGCGAAATCAGTTCTTCGGTAAGTTATTTACGGCCGATTGGCCGGCGGGACTTCGCGACAGGTGGATGTCACTCGATAGAACCCATCCGTAGCGACCGCGATGCGGGCCGCTCATGATCTTCACGCCGATGGCGTCCTCATCCCCGGTCGAAAACTTCGGATGTGCGACGGACGGATAGCAAGACACGACCATCGCCTGGGTCCCCGGCTCCGCTAGCAGCGTATGCGCGAAAATAGCGCGCGTGTTGCCCCACTGGCCGGCCGCGTAGTCGACGAGCCGATCGCGCGAATCCCACAGAAACACGTCGGGATCGACGGCGTCGGATTCGAGGACCACCCGTCCGCCCGGCGTCACGGTGCACAGCGCGTCGGTCTGCGCGAACGCAGGCAACGGCAGCAGGCACGCGAGCGCGGCCGAGATCCAAACGAGGCGGTTCATCCCGGAGATCGACGTCCTCATGCTTCCCGTCCGACGTATCGGCGTTCACGCAGCCAAGTTCCGAGGTCGACTGCTGTCA
>Ga0302326_10021467_pt1 | contig 13240 bp, 11 predicted proteins | sample Palsa_T0_3_FD_202264 | JGI IMG/M metagenome (GOLD analysis project Ga0302326, IMG submission 202264) | Peat permafrost microbial communities from Stordalen Mire near Abisko, Sweden - Palsa_T0_3 | ecosystem: Environmental > Terrestrial > Soil > Palsa > Peat permafrost | place: Sweden: Abisko... | reverse complement strand
GACGGTCATTCTTGACGTTGTAATTTTCTTTTCGGAAGTATTTATCGGCGGCCGGCGGGACCAACGGCTCGAGCTCGCAGATCGCGATTTTTTCGACCGTCGGATAGAGCACGAAAGTTCCGGCAGTGACGCCCGCGCCGAAGCCGACGACCAAAACGGATTTGGGATCCTGATGAAACAGCGCGGGAATGTGGCCAAGCATGCGCTGGAGGCGCATGTCGCCGGGATCGGTGGAGGCTTCCACTTTCCCGGCGACGTGGAAGTAACGGTCGCCGTCGGGCGGTTCGGAAATCGCCACCGAGTAGTTGCGGCCTTCGCCGACATAGAGCGCGCGTCCCGGGTACGTTTGCAGCAGCATGCGCCGGCCGTAGGCGACGGCGAGCCACGGGACGGGTGAGATGCTGGCGATCATGCAGATAACGGCGACCGCCGATGCGAGAGTCGCTGCGGCCCACCGTTTTCCGAGCGATTGCGCAGCGGGAGCGAAGACAATCAGAGCTGAGATCGTGGCGAGCGCGACCAGCAGGCGCTGGCAATCCTGCGTGCCGATCCAGGGAATCAGAACGATACTGAAAGCGAGGGCTCCGAAAATTCCGCCGACGGTGTTGGCGGCATACACCCTGCCGACCAGGGTCCCGGAATCTTGACTGCGCCCCGCGGCCGCGGCCAACGCGAACGGAAAGCTCGCACCCCACAGGCAAGCGGCGGGAAAGACCGCCCACATGCAGCGCATGATGTCGACCTGAAAATTGAAAACGGCGCTTTTGGCCAGCATCGGATCGATCGGCCAGTTGGGCAGTGCGTCGGCCAGCGTGTAGGCGGTCCACGCGATCGCTGCGGCGAGCAGGAGCTGGCAGACACCGAGCGCGACGCGCGGGCTTTTCATCTGGCGCGCGAGATGCGTTGCGAAGCCGCTGCCTAAGCCCAAACCTGCCAGGAACACGGCGAGGATGATCGAGAACGTGTAGACGGTCGCGCCGAGCATGACCGAAAGCAGCCGCGTCCAGACCACTTCCGCACCGAGCGCGGTCAACCCGGACAGGCCGATGGCAACGTAAACGGAGCTTTGCGCCGCGGGTGCCGGCGACGCTGTACGAGCGAGCGGATCGGTGGGGGGAGTCGGCTCGTAGTGGGTCCGCGTCGAAAGGCGATAGCTAAGCCCTGCGACGGCTGCGTTGATCGCGACGGCGACGTAGGTGGCCGTCGGCATGTCGTAGACGCGCAGCAGATAAAAACCTGCGAACACGCTTCCGCAGACCGCACCGGCGATGTTGCCGCCGTAGAAATAGCCGAGCCAGGAGACGCCCTGCGGCGACGATTCGACGTAGCGGGCGATCGCGGGAAGGGATGCGCCCAGCAACAGAGTCGGTGGGAGCAGGCACACGGCCGCGACCAATGCACGCACCAGGATTCCGGACAGGCCGCTGCCGCCGATGCTGGCGTAGAGGTGATCGAGGAGGGGCAGGATCAACAGCACCAGAAGGCCACAGACGCCGATGCCGCCCTCGATGATCGCGTAAACGCGGAGGGGGTGCTTGCCAGCGGAAACATAGCGGGGCAGGAGCAGGCTGCCGAGGCACATGCCGCCCATGTAGGTGCCGAGTAGGACGCCGAGCGAGACCGCCGAAGAACCGACGACGAGCTGCAGAAGCTGAAACCAGACGATCTCATAAATTAACGCGGCGCATCCGCTGCCGATGAACAGGACAAGTAGTAGCGGGATATGGGCGCGGTCGGAAGGCGTGGAATCCGGCGGTACGGGTTCGGCCGCGCAGGTAGCCGAGGGTTCCAGCTTTTCTTTCGCCATACATGCCAGTGTTGCAAACAGCCGACCTTAGGCTGACCGCGGCGGCGGCGCCGAAGCAACTTCGTGCCGAACGCCATGACGGGGTTGTCGTAGCGGGGACGCGGCCGCCGAGGCGATACTCGTCAGTCATGAGCGACTATGGCGATCGCTTGCTGTCGGATGACCAAATCGCGGCGATGTCACCGGCGCAACGCAGGGACTTGATTCAGCGACTGGAGCGTCCGCTCGACGAAGTGTTCCCGGCGGCTACCGCAAGACGCATGCGGCGCAACCGGTTGACCCTGACGGTGGTCGGCGCCATCGGGTTGATCCCGTGGATGATCTACCTCGCCTTCACCCTGCCCGAGAATTATGTTGCCCACAATTGGCCGGCGACGTGGATCGGCTTCGACTGTGTGCTCATCGCGTTCATGATCGCTACCGCGGTGCTGGGCTGGCTGCGCCGAGAGCTGGTAATACTCCCGGGGTTCACAACGGGAGTTCTGCTGATCTGTGATGCCTGGTTCGACATCATGACCGCCGGGCCGGGCCAATTGTGGATGTCGGTAATGACCGCCGCCCTCCTCAACGTGCCTGCCGCGGCGATCATGATCACCGGAGCGGTACGGATAGTGCAGGTGACGGCGGCGCGCCTGTGGTTTCTCGACCCCACGACGCCGGCGTGGCGCCTGCCGTTGGTGCCATAACGCGACGATGGCGGTCGGACGCACGCGTCTAACCTCAAATGCCTGTGCCGCCTACAACATCGTTTTTCCCCCTTTTACCAAGCTGCAGTGCGAAAAGAAGGAAGATGACCGACATGGGTGAGGCGAAAGGCCCGTTCGGCGGGTCGTCCCACTCCTCGGCGAGCGCCGAGGATGTATGGGCCGTATGGACGAACCCCGCCGAGTGGCCAGGTGATGTCATTGTGACGGCCAAGATCGACCGCCCGTTCGCTGTAGGGGCGAAGATCACGATTCGGATAAAGGGCCACCCGCCGCTGAAATCGACCGTCACCCGAATCGAACCGCCGATGTCGTGGACGGGAGTGGCGAGAGCGCCCGGATTCACGGAGACCATCGATCACTCCATCGAGACCACTGACTCGGGCACATTGATCACAGAACACACCGTCTTTACGGGCCCGTTGGCTTCGATCGCCGCACGAATACTGGGGGCAAGAGTGGGAAAGACTTTTGAGGCGACGGCGGCGCACTTTGGGCGGCTGGCCGAGAGACGCGCGTCCCACTAAAGCGTTAATCCGCAGCACGTTTTCTAGAGAGTAATTCAGCCAGTCGGTGCCATCATTTGCTCAAAACCTTCTGGGGCGGACCCAACGGCTGGCGCGATTTGCAACACCCCAACGGCATTATCACGTGGACGGCCCCCAGCGGACACACGTACACCACCCGACCGGGCAGTCGGCTGCTGCTACCCAGCCTGTACCTGCCCACCGGCCAATTACCCACTGCCCCAACGTCAGAACTACCGGCCAGCCAGCGCGGCATCATGATGCCCACCCGCTGCCGAACCCGAGAACAAGACCGCGCCCACCGCATCAATGCCGAACGCGGACTTAACGCCGCCCACGTCGCCGAACGCAACCAGCCGCCATGATCGGGGAACCGTAGGCTGACCCATCCGTACCACCTTTCATCCACGCTTCCGCCTGTGGGTGAAACCTGCCGGCCCCAGGCTAGGTACGTCAGGCCAGCAGGCGCGTCCGCCAGCGGCGGAAGCGGCCAGCGAGCCGGTGGCTCCCCGCCGCCTCCAGGCGTTCGACATGGTCGTCGATGTAGTGCACGTATAGCGGCACGAGTTCCTGGCTCAGCAGCGCTTCTGCTGCGTCGTTGGCCGGCGGTTCACGCCGCCAGGCAAGAGCGGCGGAGACAAGTTCGGCGGCGGGAACGCGCCGGCTAGCCAGGTAATGCTCTACCGCAACGGCGTTGGTGCCAACCTGGCCGGTCGCCGCCGTGTACAGGAACCTGACCGGGAAGAGCACGACCTTCGTAACCCGCCGGTTCCCGCGGGAGAGCAGCACCGCGGGCGTGCGGAGCTCGGTCACGGGATCGTCGCCCCGCGGGCCGCGCTCGGCCAGGTGTCGGACACGCTGGGCCAGGCCCGGGTCCCCGCCGAGATAGCCGAGCGCGAACTCAGCGCCCGCCGCGAGCAGCTCGGCTGGTACGGGGCGGGCGATGCCATCGCGGACGTCGGTCCCGGCGAGCAGTCGGCCATGTTCTATCAGGTCAAGCCGATCCAGCGGGGGGAACCTGCCGCCCCTAGACCGGCCCTGCAGGGTGCCCGGCGTGCCCCAGAACACCGAGAGCCGCTGGTGCAGCTCGGATCCGCCGGCCCGCGCCGCGTTGCCGACGGAGCGAAGCGTGACCCGGTCTTTCAGCCTGGGCGGATCCGCGAGCACCAGCCCGATGTCGACGTCGCTGACCAGCGGGCTGAATCCGCCATGCGCCAGGCTGCCGAGCGCGTAGGCAGCGACAAGGCGGGACCCGAAAGCCGTCTGATGGGTGGCGAGCGCCTGGGCGAGCACCGCCTCGCCCTGCTCGGCCCCCGCTTGACCGCGCACGGCCGATCACCCTAGTCGTGTGGCTCCGGATCGGCCAGCCGCAGCGCGAGCGCACCCAATCGTGGCAGGTCCGGCGAAAACTCGTCCAAGATTCCCGTGACGACCTTGATAATGCACACGGCGTGCTGTTCAACGGCCATCTAACTTCCTTGGTCGGGGAAAGCAGGCGGTCGGCGGTTACCCGAACACGACCCGCATGTCGATTTCCGGAGCCGCTCAGCAACCGCTAAGGAACCCGCAGGCTCAACAGCCCGATAGCCAGTTCCAGGACTCGTGGTCGGGCCGCAAAGCCGCTGCGTCCAGCATCGTCTGTGCGACCTCCGCGCCTCGGTCGTCGACGAAATCGGCATGCCGCTCCCATGCGGGCGCCGCTGAGGACCAGATGCCTTGCAGCGCCTGACGCAACGGATCGCTCATGCTCGTCGACTCCCACTGGGGCCCGGCAACGCGTCCCCGGGCGTCAGCCGGCTCATTGCCAAATCGTCACACATTGCAGCAGCCCAGTCAGCACCGCCGTTCTAACCTTCCCTTGGCAACGCACGGTAACCTCATTCTCACAGCGCAACGAACGTGGGATTGAGAAGAGGCGCCATGGCCGCAGACAACGAAGCCGACGAAGCCGAACCGACGACCCGGGACGCCCGTTTTATCAAGACTGCGGTCGAGATCCTGCGCGAGACCGGGCGCACCGACTTCACCGTGCAAGAAGTGGTGGCCCGCTCCAAGACGTCGCTACGGGCCTTTTACCAACACTTCAGCAGCAAGGACGAATTGCTGATCGCTCTGCTGGAACGGACGATGGCGCAGTCGACGCAGGTCTGGCGCGTCGAGACGACCGGGCTGGACAGCACCGCCGCGATCAAGCTGATCATCGACCGGATCAGCGCGGAACCCGAGTCGAGCACGCAGGACAGCCTGAACAGGGCGATGAATCTCTACAACCAACACCTCTCCGAAACCAGGCCCCGCGACTACGCCCGGGTGCTATCCCCGCTGCACGACTTGCTCCGCGATGTCGTCCAGCGCGGCATCACCGAAGGAGTCTTCCGGCCCAACCTCGATGTCGGGCCCGCAGCGGCGATCGTCATGCAGACCATCTTGGGCGCCCTCCGATTGCATTGGCTGGGCGCCGAATTGACCGGTTCGCCAATCGATGCGGCCCACCTGTACGACTTCTGCATCCGCGCGCTGGGCAATGACGAAGCGGTGCAAGTGGCGCCGCCGACAATCGCTGAGTTGTTCGACCAGATCGGGATGCGGCCCGGCACGCACAACGGCGAGTTCGCGATGACGATCCCGGTGAGCCCGCAGGTGGTCAACACGTCCGGCGCCCTGCAGGGCGGTCTGATCGCCACGCTCATCGACGTCGCGGGCGGACACTTCGGAGTTGGGCATCTGCAAGAGGGCACCACGATGACCACCGCCGACATGAACATCCGCTACCTGCGTCCGATCCGTCAGGGCATGGCATACGCGGTGCCGCGGATGCTGCGCAACGGCCGTCGGGCGATGGTCATGCAGGTCGACGTCCTCGGCGCTGGTGACGGCGACGAAAGGCTGATCGCCTCGGCAACCGTGAACTTCGCCGTCATCAACGGCGCGACCCCGAAACTGCCCGACCGCCCGCCGGCCTGACCTGCCGGTTAGAGCTTGTTAGGCGGAGGTGGTAACGTCATTACCACCTCGTGAGAATCCAGACTTCAAGGAGATCACCATGCCGTCACGCGAGCTTTCCTTCCCCGTGTTCGACGCCGACAACCACATGTACGAGCCACAGGAGGCGCTGACCAAATTCCTCCCGGAGAACCGCAAGCGGGTCATCGATTACGTGCAGGTCCGAGGCCGCACCAAGATCGTGGTGCGCGGCCACATCAGCGAGTACATCCCGAACCCGACGTTCGAGGTGGTGGCCAAGCCGGGTGCGCAGGAGGACTACTTCCGTAACGGCGCGCAGGGCAAGACCTACCGCGAGATCCTCGGCGAGCCGATGAAGGCCATCCCCGCCTTCCGTGAACCGGGCGCCCGGCTCGAGGTGATGGACGAGCTCGGCATCGACTACGCGCTGATGTTCCCGACCCTGGCCAGCTTGGTCGAGGAGCGGTTGAAGGACGACCCGGCGATGACCCACGACGTCATCCACGCGCTGAACGAGTGGATGTACGAGCAGTGGACGTTCAACTACCGGGACCGCATCTTCGCCACCCCGGTGATCACTCTGCCGATCGTCGACCGCGCGCTTGAGGAACTGGAGTGGTGTCTTGAGCGCGGCGCCCGCACCGTGCTGGTCCGCCCGGCGCCGGTGCCCGGTTACCGCGGCAGCAGGTCATTCGGTCTCGAGGAATTCGACCCGTTCTGGCAGGCCTGCATCAAAGCCGACATCCCGGTCTCGATGCACGCCTCGGACAGTGGTTACTCCGAGTTCGCGAATGTGTGGGAGCCCGGCGACGAGTTCCTGCCGTTCAAGCCCACCGCATTCCGCAGCTTCGCGATGGGCCACCGGCCGATCCTGGACGCCATGGGTGCGCTGGTGTGCCACGGCGCACTGTCACGCAACCCCGAACTGCGGATCCTGTCGATCGAGAACGGCGCCGACTGGGTGCCGGACCTGTTCAAAGGCCTCAAGGGCGTCTACAAGAAGATGCCGCAGGCCTTCCTCGAGGACCCGGTCGAGGCGTTCAAGCGGTGCGTGTACATCACCCCGTTCTGGGAGGACCGGTTCACCGAGATCGTCAACATGGTCGGCACCGACCGGGTGCTGTTCGGATCTGACTGGCCGCACCCTGAAGGCCTGAAGGACCCGATCACCTTTGTCGACGAGTTAAAGGACTTCGGCGAAGAGGACGTCGCCAAGATCATGGGCGGCAACCTGATGAAACTAATGAAGGTCGCCAAGCCGGTCTCGGCCTGATTCGCCGCGCACCGTAATAGGGTCGCCAACATGGAGCGGCGGACCCTGGAAGCGGTTATCTACGAACGTGAACCGCCGATCGCGCGGATCATCCTGAATCGGGCCGACAAGGCCAACACCAAGGATGCGACGTTGGTGCAGGAGGTCGACGCCTGCCTGCACGAAGCCGACCGTGACCGCGACATCAAAGTCGTGATCATCAAGGCGAACGGCAGAGGTTTCTGCGGCGGGCACGTGGCCCGCTGGGGTCCCGACGAGAATCCTTATCCCGATTTCGGGGACACGTTCGAGGATCTCTACAAAGGCACCGCCGACCTGTTTTTGTGGCCGACGTTGTACCTGTGGGAGTTTCCGAAACCGACGATCTCGCAGATTCACGGCTATTGCGTGGGTGGTGGGATCTATCTGGGCCTGTTGACCGACTTCTGTGTGGCATCCGAGGACGCTTATTTTCAGATGCCGCTTGCGCAGAGCCTCGGTGAACCCGGTGGGCACACCATGATCGAGCCGTGGCTGCTGATGAATTGGCATCGCACCATGGACTGGTTGCTGTTAGCGCCGACGCTATCGGCGGCTGAAGCGCTGGAGTGGGGGCTGCTCAACAAGGTGGTGCCCCGAGACGATCTCGAGACCACTGTCGAGGAGATGGCGCGCAAAATTGCCCAGATCCCGCTCACCACATCGATGGCGGTCAAGAACAGCGTGAAGCGCGCTTACGAGTTGATGGGTATGCGGGTGCACCTGCAGGTCAGCCACATCCTGACCAACATGGTCGGCGCTGCTTCCGACGTCCAGGAACGCCGCGCCCAACTCATGCAATCGGGTTTGAAGCCAAGGGATTTCGTCGGCCGCGACGAAGCTGACAGCCAGTCATCCGCACCGCCAGTGTGAAGTTGGCCGCACACTCGATGCCGAACGTGCGGCTGGCCGCACACTCGGCGCGGCGACGGCTCATAACGACCCGTCAGCGGCTCTGCTCGCCGGCGAGCTTGCGCCCAGCCGCGTGCCGAGCGGCGACGTAACCGAACACCATTGAGCTGGCGATGCTGGCGCCGGCGCCCGGATAGGTTCGGCCCATCACCGTCGCGGTGGTGTTGCCGGTGGCGTATAGGCCGTCGATCACCTGATCCTTCTCGTCGAGCACCTGTGCGTACTCATTGGTGATCACACCGCCGCACGTCCCGACGTCGGCCGGCAGCACCCTCGTCGCGTAGAACGGCGCCCTCTCCAGCGGACCGACTGCGGCGTTGGGCCGATACCCCGGATCACCAAGGCAGTCGTTGTAGGCCGACTGTCCCCTGCCGAAGTCGGGGTCCAGTCCCTTGGCCGCAAACTGGTTGAAGCGGTGGATCGTACGTGTCAATTCTTCTGCGGGCAGGTCGGTTTGGCGGGCCAGGTCCTCGATGGTGTTGGCGCGTTTGACTGCGCCGGAATCGATCAGGTCGGACGGCAGCTGTTGGTTGCGCTTCAGCGGGTTGACGCTGGTGACGTAGCGGCGGACGTATCCGTCGTCGAAGACCATCCAGCACGGCACCGCCTTGTTCGCGTACATCGCCTTGCCGACCTCCACGTAGGAGTTCGACTCGTTGCAGAATCTCCTGCCGGTCGAGTCCACATAGATGGCGCCGGGCCGCTGACGGCCCGAACCCAGCGACGCGGCGACCGCCCCGCCGTTGGCGATGAAAACCGAAGGCAACCACCATGCTTCGTCGAGCAGATCGGTCTTCGCGCCCAGTCGCATCGCAGTCTGCAGCACTTCGCCGGTGTCGCCGGCGTTGGCGATCGACCACTTGGCGTCGTTCGGTTGATCGCCGCTGTAGCGCCGCCGCATCTCGGCGTTGTGCCCGAATCCTCCGGCGGCCAACAACACTCCCCTGCGCGCCTCGACGTTCAGCGGTGTGCCGTCGTGGACGATGCGCGCACCGACCACTCGGCCATCTTCGACGATGAGGTCGTCCATCGCGGCGTTGATCCACAGCGGTGGCCGGCCGTCGCTGAGATCGATCAGCGCCTTGAGCATCTGAGCGATCAGCGAGGCGCCGTTGGTCAGAATCTGACGCCGGCGTATCCGCGCCGCGGCGGTGCGGATGAACACCCCGGTCGCCACGGCGAAAGCCTTTGGCGCACGGTTGAAATACTGAACCGAGCGGAGCTCGTTGGTCAGCACCACATAGCCGTAGTTCTTGGCCAGCGGCGGCTGCACTTTGCCACTCCAGCTGCCCAACTCGGCGGCGTCGAACGGAACGCCCTCGACTGCGCGGCCGACCGAGTTGCCGCCCTTGTGGTTCGGGTAGTAGTCGCTCCATCCCTCGCAGCGGATCAGCTTCACGCCTTTGCGGATCAAAAAGTTGAGCATCTCGTAGCCGGCGGTCAGAAACATTTCGCGGCGCTCGGGTGACGACGGTGCGCCGATGTCGCCCACGACGTCGGCAAGATAGGCGAGGCCGTCGTCATGCGAATCCGCTATGCCGTCGGCCCGCATCAGCGGGTTGTTGGGCAGCCAGACGATGCCGCCGGACAATCCTGTCGAACCGCCCACCAGGGCTTGCTTTTCCACGATCAGCGGCTCGAGGCCGCAGTCGAGCGCGGCCAGCCCCGCCACCATGCCGCCGCCGCCGCTGCCGGCGATCACCAGGTCAACTGAACGATCCCATTGGGTGGTCATCGCGCCTCCGAGGTGAAACCGAGATCGGCGATCGGTACATCGATGGTGGTGTTGGTCTTCTGGATCGCGGGTACCAGCGTGTCGTACGGCAAGCCGGCGAGAAAGCCGTCGACCACGCGTTCGAAGTTCGAGATCAGCCCTTCGATCTGGCCCGATAGCCGCATGTACTCAAAGCCCTTGGAATGCAATCCTTTTTGCTGCCGCGGCAGGTTGGAGAAGTCCTGAGCCGGAATCGGCGGCCAGCGCGGATCGTCCGGCGCCAACGGCTCCGGTGGTGTGGGCTTTCCGGTGGACAGGTCACCCGGCATCCGGGTCAGCGACCAGATCTCGAACAAGGTCTCCTCGGGGCCGAGCGGGCGGATCCGATAGGACGAGGCGCTGCTGTAGGTGGGCAGGATGAAGTGGTGCGGGAAGGCAAAGCCGATCGCGTCGGTAATTCCCCGGTGGACAAGGTCGTTCAGGTCGGGCATGTCGCTTCCCCGCGCCCGATGCCAAGCCACCACCGCATCGTTGAGAGCGCCGCGCCAACCGGCAAGCGCCTCAGCCGGATCGGAGGGCAGCGTGATGGTCTGCATGCCCTCGGCGATGCGGATGTCGTTCTCGTGGGTCATGCCACCCATGCCGTCGCCCAGCGTGCGCATGAAGTAGAGACTGCTTGCGACGACGGGGTGCACCGCTTCCGACGTGGCGGCGGTCTGCGCCGACGGCAGCAACTGCGGGTGCGTCTGCGGGACGTGGTAGCCCTCCATGAACGCGGCCGTCGCCAACTTCCAGTTGACCGGCAGTCGACAGGATTGCCACCATTCGACGCGCAGCGACTCGACTTTCCAGGCGTCGTAGATCGATGCGAAGGGTTCCATCCAGTCGCGTAGCGGCGGGGCATTGTCGTCGAGGTTGATCCACGCGCATCCGCCCCAGAGCTCGCATTTGACCGAGACGAGCTGCAGGTCGTCAGCGGACATGTTCTCCTCCGCGAAGGCCTCCGGTCGCAATACGAATGTGTTGCGACCGTCGATACCCCAGCACCAGCCGTGGAACGGGCAGACGAAGGTCCGCCGATTTCCGTTGCCCTCGACCAGCTTTACGCCGCGGTGGCGACAGGCATTGTGGTAGGCCCGCACGGTGTCGGCATCGAGCCGCACGACGATGATCGACTGATCCAGGATCTCGTATTCGACGAAGTCGCCGGCCTTGGGGATCTCCTCCAGGCGGCACGCCATCTGCCACACCCGCGGCCAGAACAACTCGGCTTCGAGCGCGTAGAAGTCGGGGTCGTAGTAGCGCTGCTTGGGAATCCGGTCCGGGCTCTCAACGGCCAATGGCACCGGCAGCGGTGCCCAGTTCACGTCAGTTCGCGAGTTCATCCGATTATCCTTGTCAGCTCATACGATCCGTGACGCGCGCCCTTGCCAGAAGCGTTCGCGGATCCGTCTCTTGTAGAGCTTCCCGTTCGGGTCCCGCGGCAGCTCGGCATCGAATTCGATTGTGCGCGGGCACTTGTAGCCCGCGAGGTGCGTTCGGCAATACTCGATCAGCTCGGCTTCCAACTCGGGCCCGGGCACGATGCCGTCGACCGGCTGCACGACGGCCTTCACCTCTTCACCGAACTCCTCGTTCGGCACGCCGAACACCGCCGCGTCGACCAGCTTGGGGTGCATCACCAGCAAGTTCTCCGCTTCTTGCGGGTAGATGTTCACCCCGCCGGAGACGACCATGAACGTCGATCGGTCGGTGAGGTAGAGGTAGCCGTCGTCGTCGACGTAACCCATGTCCCCCAGCGAACGCCAGCCGTGCTCGTTGAAGACCGAGGCGGTCTTGGCGGGGTCTTTGAAATATTCGAACTTCGGCCCACCTTCGAAGTAGAGCTCACCGGTCTGCCCGACCGAGAGTTCTTCTCCGTCGTCGCCGACCACATGCACCGGGGACATCGGTATCCCGACCGAGCCCGGGTGGGCCAGCCACTCCTCTGGGCCGATCGTCGTGCCCGCGAATCCCTCGGTACCGCCATAATATTCGTGGATGATCGGGCCGAACCAATCCATCATCTGATGCTTGACGTCCACCGGGCACGGCGCGGCCGCGTGGATGACGCACCGCAGGCTCGACACGTCGTATCGCCGACGAACGGCCTCGGGCAGTTTCAGCATCCGCACAAACATCGTCGGGACGAACTGGGCGTGCGTCACCCGGTGCTTCTCGATCAAGCGCAGCACGTCTTCAGCGTCGAACTTGCGCATGATGATCGCCGCGGCGCCAACACGATTGACCGCCATCGTGTAGTTCACCCCGGCGGCGTGATACATCGGCGCCGGCGAGAGGTACACGTTCTCCGCGCTCATGCCGTATTTGTGGATCAGCGCCATCTCGAGGACTGACTGCGCCCATGACCCGTTGCCGTCGCCGGGAAGTGGCCGCCGAACGGCCTTGGGCCGTCCGGTGGTACCCGACGAGTACAGCATCTCCGACCCGTCCGACACTGGCGGCGCATCCCCCGCCGCCGCCAGGGCGTCGTCGTAGGACTGCCAGCCCGGCAGATCCCCGCCGACCGCGATGTGGACCTCGACGGCGGCGTTCGCGCTGCGCAGATGCGCGGCGAGGTCGCCCATCGACGCGTCGACGAACACCGCCTTCGCGTCCGAGTCGTCGATCACATAGGCCACTTCATCGGGCGTGAAATGGGTGTTCACCGCGGTGTAGTAAAGCCCGGAAAGCTGGCAACCCCAGGCGATTTCGAAGAACTCCGGCCGGTTCGGCAGCACCAGCGCCACGCCATCGCCGGAGCGCAGCCCCGCACCGTGCAGCACCGCGGCGACCCGTTGGCTCCTGACATGCAGGTCGCCAAAGGACATCACCCCACCGTCGGACAGGATCAGCGCCGGCGACTGGCCGGCGCTGATCGCGTGATCGACGATGTTCACGAGCAGACCCCGAGTGTCTAGCCGGCCGTGGCGCCGTCGGTCGATGCGGCGGCGGCGGCCTGGCGTCGGGCTTGCTCGGACGGCAACACCTTGTCCTTGAACACCGTCTGAATCAGTTGCTGCACGTCCTTGCTGACCGACGCGAGCGCGACCAGGTCGTTGGAGGTTTGCCAATGCACCCGCATGCCCATCAGCTCCCAAGCTCGCTTCAGGTTGGCCTTGGTGAGCATCAGCGTGGTCAACGGCGCCTGGGCGATGTGACGGGCGATCGCGTCCACGCGGGCGTCCAGGTCCTCCCGCTTGACCACCTCGTTGACGAGGCCGACCTCCAGCGCCTTCTTGGCGTCGATCACCTCGGCGGTGAACAGATAGTAGGCGGCCC
>Ga0302326_10021466_pt1 | contig 13241 bp, 6 predicted proteins | sample Palsa_T0_3_FD_202264 | JGI IMG/M metagenome (GOLD analysis project Ga0302326, IMG submission 202264) | Peat permafrost microbial communities from Stordalen Mire near Abisko, Sweden - Palsa_T0_3 | ecosystem: Environmental > Terrestrial > Soil > Palsa > Peat permafrost | place: Sweden: Abisko... | reverse complement strand
CATCAAAGTTCCGGACCATCGGATTTGCGCAAGGATGCGATCCATCGGCTCGACCTGATCGGAGCCGATGAAGCTCACCATGTGCGCGCCTCCCACCGCGCAGTCGCCGGCGTATCGTCGTGGAGGTTTGAGCGATGGAGCATATCGATCGCAGAAAGCATCGACGGCGACCTTGCGCAAGGGGTCAATTTTGCCGATTCGATCCGCCGATGCTTTTCGCCAGAAGATCACCGAAGCGCGATCCTCCAATGCCTGCGGTGAAAATCCATCATCGCTCTGCCGCAACACCTCCAGCCCCGGAATGGGATGATCTGAAGAACGTTCCCATTGAGACTGCTGGGTAATTTCCGAAAGCACCCAATCGTACTGACCGCTGTGGAGCAGCGCTTTGCAATATGGACATTGCGCGGTCTCATTCATGACGATGGCCGCGCCGCAGTTGGGACAATTTCCTTCGATGAGTCCGGGTTTGCTGATATCGGTCAGGGCTCCGCGCCGGCGGAGGAACGACCAGACTTCGACAAACGGCTCGACCGCTGTTGAGCCGCCCACGCGCCGGCCATCGGAGAGGGTCGCGCGAAAATCGACGGCATGGGCAGCGATCCGCACGCTGATTTCGTCGAAGACGCCCGAAGAATTGAGATCGGCGATTCGCAAATCGTCGATGCCGATCGAGGTCATTTGGTCGTGATAATTCTGCTCGCGTTGCTCGGCAAACTGCAGCGAGAATCGCTCGGCCACTCCATCGGATAAAAAGAGCTGTACATCCTTCAGATTTTGCGCGCACCACGCGGTCTGGATTTTGAAGAACGCCGTTTCGACGCGTTTGCAGAACGCCGCCTCGTCAAAGGCAGCGTCGTGAATGCGGAGTTGCTGGATAATGTCCGATTTTCGGTCCTCCTCGATCACGCTGCCGCCACGGCGCAGCACGCTGGATTGATAAGCGCTGGTCCCTTGTTTGTTCGCGACAATCAGGACGATGACGATCAAAACGATGGCAGGAACGCCCAGCGCGGGATAGAGAATGACCAGGCGAATGAGCAGAAAGATCAGCTCACCCACACCACCGCCTCCGCTACCTCCGCCCCCGCCACCTCCATCATGAAAGCCGCCTCCGCCACCGGCTCGCCCGAGAACCAGCGCGGCCGGAATGAACAAAAAAGCTAAAAATGTGAGCCGGATGGCCTTGTCGCGCAGTCGCGGCCAGCCATTTTTGTTCCCCTGCACGTTCGGACCTCCGTTGGTTGGGGCAAACTATCTCGATTTAATCTTCATTCTCCAATTTTACGGCGAGCGGCTATGGTAATGACAGGGCGATCGCATTTGGGCGAGCTCGACGAGCCGCGACCGTCAGGGAGCGCTCGTCCGGGGCGGGAAAACGCTCCCTGACGGTCGCGGCTCGTCGCGCAACTTTCCAAGGAGTCCTTGATGGGTTTTGATCAATACCATGAACCGGCTGGCGAACTGCCCAAAGCAACTCGCACCTTTGCCCGAATGATCGCCTCACTCGGCGAAGAGGCGGAGGCGATCAACTGGTATGAGCAGCGGATTTCAGTGGAGACCAACAAAAGCGCCAAAGCAATCATGGCCAATGCGCAGGAAGAGGAGTTCAAGCATTTTGGAATGGATCTGGAGTTTCTCCTGCGTCAGAAGCCCAAGTGGCGAGCCGCGCTCAAGGCGATCCTTTTCACCGCGGGCGACATCGTCGAAGCCGGCGAAAAAGGGGAGAAGGCCGAGGAAAAGGCGTGAAGAGGTTGGCCACGAATAGCACGAATGAACACGAATAAGAAATAAAGGATATGGGTCTTGCCCGCGTTTGGTGGGCAAGACCAAGAATTGATTTCTTGTCTTCTCTTATTCGTGTCTATTCGTGTTATTCGTGGCAAAAATCTTCTTCGGCGCTCACCGCAGGAACGCGTCAACCAATCCGCCGTCCACGTGCAAAACCTGTCCCGTCGTTTTCGATGATGCCTTGCTCAGCATGAACCAGATTCCCTCGGCCTGGTCGGCAGGGGTGATTGGCTGATGCGTAAGCGTGCGCTTGGCATAGAACTCGGCGAGCCGATCGCGAAGCGCGTCGGTTTCCTCTTCGGCAGTGTATGGCAGCTTGTACTTAGCGAGCGAGGCGATCACGCGATCGCGGGGGAACATTGCCGAACCAGCGACGACCGTTGCGGGGGCAACGGCGTTGACGCGCACCTTGGGCGCCAATTCCACCGCCAATTCACGAACCAGATGGTTCGCCGCGGCTTTGCTCGTGTCGTAAGCAACCGAGCCTTTCTTGGCGACGACGGCATTCACGCTGGTGGTGATGACGACGCTGGCGGGCAGTTGCTGCTGATCGAAAAGCGTCTGCGCTTCCTTGACGGCGAAATAGATTCCCGAAACGTTGACGCCGAAAGTGAGCGCCCACTTGTCATCCGGGATGTTCCCCTTTTCGTCGGGAGGAACAAAGATGCCGGCGGTGATAACGAGATGATCGATGCCGCCATAGGCGAGCACGGCCTGCTTGAGGGCCTTGCGAACGCTCTCGCGTTTGGTGATATCAGCACTGGCGGCGATGGCCGGCCCGCAGCCGCTGATGCCTGTGCCGGCCACGCCGATGCCCAGGCCATACTGCTTGGTCAATTCATCGGCGGTTTCCTGAGCGCCCGTCTCGGTCATGTCCACGCTGACGATCTGGGCGCCTTCCTTGGCGAGCCGATGGGCCGTTACCTTACCGATGCCGCTGCCCGCGCCGACGATGACGACGACGCGGCGCTCCAGTTCCTTCTCCGGAGGCATGCGCTTGAGCTTGGCTTCTTCTAAAGCCCAGTATTCGATGTCGAACGCTTCCTGGCGCGGAAGGGCGATGTATTCGTCCATCGCTTCGGAGCCACGCATCACTTCGATGGCACAGGTATAGAACTCGGCGGTGACGCGGGATTCACTCTTGTTCTTCCCGAACGCGATCATCCCCAGGCCGGGGATCAGAACGACCGTCGGATTGGGATCGCGCATCGCCGGTGAATCGGGGCGTTTGCATTCGTTGTAGTAGGAAGCGTAATCAGCGCGATACTGCTCGAGTCCTTTCTCCAAAGTTGCCTTGAGCGATTGCAAATTGCCCGATTGGGGGTCCCAGGCAACATAGAGCGGCTTGATTTTCGTGCGGAGGAAATGATCCGGGCAACTGGTGCCCAGCTCTGCAAGGCGAGGCGCATCAATGCTGTTGATGAATCGCAGCACCGCCGGCGTCGCCTGGATGGTCGCGATGAAGCCGCGTTGCTGGGAGACTTTGCCGCGCAGCCAGGGAAGCACTTCCGCAAGGAGATCGATGCGCTTTTCTTCAGGAAGATCGCGATATTTCTGCCCGCCGAAGGTCTTGTCTCCTTTATCCTTCGATTCGATGTAGCGCGCAGCGCGTTCGATCAGTTCCAGGGTGAGTGTGTAGCAGGCCTTGTCATCGTCGGCCCAGTTGATCAGGCCGTGCTGTCCCATGACGATGCCGCGCGCCTTGGGATTGGCCTTGGCGACGTCGCGCATGATCAGTCCAAGATCGTACCCCGGCCGTTGCCAGGGGATATGAACGACATCATCGCCATAGATTTCGCGCGTCAATTTCTTGGCGTTCTTGGCGGCCGCGATGGAGATCACTGCATTGGGGTGCATGTGATCGACATGCTTGGCGGGCAGCAGGCCGTGCAGGGGCGTATCGATCGAGCTTGCGGTGGGGTTCAAATTGAACGTGCAGTGCGGATACATCGCCACCATGCGGTCTTCCACAGGGGTCTTTGCACCCTTGGCCGGGTCGGCTTTGTAGATGCTTTCGAGCGAATCGAGGGCCGCTTGTTCGAGCGAGGCGAAGTTCGCCCGTTTGCTGGTGCGCAGGTCACCGCCAGAACCTTTGACCCACATGACATCCGTCAGCTTTCCGGTGAGCGGATGCTTCTGCTGCAATTTGGAGGAAGTGTTGCCACCGCCCGTGTTGGTAATCCGCTGGTCCGAGCCCAGCATATTCGATCGGTAGATCAGCCGATCCACCGGGTCCGCGGGGACTGTTTCGTCGTTCCAAAGATAGTTGACAAACTTGAAATCGGTCATTTTTCCTCCAAAATGTTGTTGACTTGCCACAATAGCCAACATAATCTCACAATGCAAGAGGCAAATTGATGTCCGAATTTCTTCCTGATGTCCGCCGCCGCCTGATTGTTCAGCATCTTGATCGATTGGGGATGGTGCGCGTGACCGATTTGGCTAGCGAGCTCGCGGTCGCCGAAGAAACGGTGCGTCGCGATCTCAAATTCCTTGATGAGCGCGGCATTCTGGTTCGCACCCACGGCGGGGCAGTCAGCCTGCAGCCTCCCGAGGAAAACTCTTCCCGGCTGACCGATACGCCCTTCGAACATCGCCGGCAGGCGATGCTCCCGCAGAAGAAGGCGATTGCGCGCGAAGCGATGCGGCGAATAGACCGCGTCGCCACCATCGCGCTTGATGGGAGCACCACCGCATGGGAGTTGGCGACGCTTTTGCACGATCCCGCCTTGACCGTCGTCACCAATTCGCTGGTCATCACCAACTTCCTTGCCGCCCGGCCAAATTCGAAGCCCGGCCCGCAGGTAATTACCGTCGGCGGAACGCTGGATCGAAAATTGCAGATGTTCACCGGCATGATCGCCATGGACGGTTTGCGCCATATCGATGTCGATATCTTTTTCTGTTCCTGCGGCGGAATCGACCCAACGCGTGGGTTTAGCGATCCATCGGAAACCGCGGCGCTGTTCAAACGCCAGTTGACTCGCTCAGCCAGCCAGACCATCGTTCTGGCGGATTCCACCAAATTCCGCTCGCGCGCACCCGTCTTTTTTGCGGCGCTGGACGGCGTTCACGAGCTGATTACCGATTCGGAGGCGCCCTCTGCGGGCCTCAACAGCAGCCGGTTGATTTATACGCGGGTTTAGGAGGTAGGGGGTCGGGGGTAGGGGGTCGGGGGTAGGTGGTCGGGGGTAGGAATAGGGCGCTATGAATCTTTGCCCCCCTCTAGCTGCCTCTTGGCGCGACTGCAACTTTCCCGATCGTACGGAATACCCATTGGCGGAAAGGCGGACGCAAGGTAAGAATATTGGTCGGTGTCGAGTTTGGTTGATGCTAGTCAACGTCAGATCTGCTTAGGAATTCGGCAATGATAAAACTTGAAGAGCCGAAGGCTCGGGCGTCCATGGCGGACGGGTCGAAGCCTCAGATGACTCGGCCTCTCGCTCCTGCTCCCCAGAAGGGCCTGTTGTGGCCAAAGCTCTTGCTCGCGCTGTTGCTTATCGCGGCGCTGGGAGGGGCTTTCTGGTTCTTCAGGGGGAGAGCCGCACAAAGCAATGCGGCCGCTCAGCAAGCCAATGCCGGCGCTCGCGGCACCCCTGTCGTTGTCGCCACCGCCAGACAGGGCGATATGAGCCTTTACCTCGTCGGCCTTGGAGCGGTCGATCCGTTCTACACCGTGTCACTTCACACGCGCGTCGACGGCCAGATCATGAAGGTGGAATTTCAGGAGGGTCAGCTTGTCAAGAAATTCGATCCTCTGATCGAGATCGATCCCCGGCCGTATGAAGCGGCACTGCTGCAGGCGCAGGGACAACTCGACAAGGATCATGCTGAGCTGATCAACGCCAAGCTCAACGTGCAGCGCGACACCGAAGCCGGAACCGCCATCTCCGCACAGCAGCTAAGCACCGATACGGCGACAGAACAGCAAACCGAAGGGGCCATCAAGGTCGATCAGGCGGCGATCGACAGCGCGCAACTGAACGTTGAATACAGTCACATCACCTCCCCGATCGATGGGCGCATCGGTCTGCGGCTGGTCGATGAAGGCAATATCGTGCATGCCACCGACACCAATGCGATGGCGGTGATTACGCAGCTTCAACCCATCGCTCTTCTTTTCAGCCTGCCCGAAGACGATATTCCGCGCGTGATGAAAAGTATGAAGCAGAATCCAAAGCTTCCGGTCCAGGCGTACGATCGCGATTCAAAAACGCTGCTGGCGAGCGGCACACTTCTCACGATCGACAACGAGGTCAATCCCGCCTCCGGTACCTTCGCCTGCAAGGCTGAGTTTGATAACAAAGACGGCAATCTCTTTCCCAGCCAGTTTGTCAACGCGCGATTGCTGGTGGATACGCTGCACAATGCCGTCATCGTCCCCGCCGCCGGCGTGCAACAGGGCCCGGATTCGACTTTCGTGTACGTCGTGCAACCAGATGACACGGTCCAGTTGCGCACGGTTACGGTTACACAATTGGCGGGCAACGAGATTCTTGTCGCCACCGGAAATCAAACGACCACCGGGGAACAGGCCTGCGTGCAAACCGGCCTGGCGCCTGGCGAGGTTATCGTCACCGATGGCGTCGACAAGCTGATCCAGGGGTCGAAGGTACAGATCAGCAAATCACCAGGTGGAACTCGTGGTGGCTCGGCAACGGCTCCCGCAGCGGGCTGGAGCCAAAACACCAATGGCGCCGCGGGGCAAGAGGCGAATTCAGATGCCGACCAGACGGGCGCTGCCGGCGGCGCGCGGCATCACCATCGGCCCACCAGCGGACCAGCAGATCAGGGAGCCGATCAATCCAGCGGGGACGATAACCGGGGACGATAATCAGCATCATTGATCTCACAAGCTGATATGAATCCTTCCAGGCCTTTCATTCTGCGCCCCGTCGCCACATCGCTGCTGATGGTGGCGATCCTCCTGGCGGGAATCGTCGCGTTCTTCCAGTTGCCGGTCTCCGCGTTGCCCCAGGTGGATTATCCGATCATTCAGGTGCTGACGTTTTATCCCGGGGCCAGCCCCGATGTGATGGCGTCGTCGGTGACCGCGCCGCTGGAAAAACAATTCGGCCAGGTGCCCGGCCTCAATCAAATGACCTCGGCGAGCTCGCAGGGAAGCTCGATCATCACGCTGGAGTTTTCGCTCGAATTGAATATCGACGTGGCCGAGCAGGAAGTGCAGGCCGCCATCAATGCGGCCACAACATACCTGCCCAAGGATCTGCCCAATCCGCCGATTTACAGCAAGACCAATCCAGCCGATGCGCCGATTCTCACGCTGGCCCTCAGCAGCAAACTGCTTCCACTGTCGAAAGTGGAGGATTTAGCCGACACGCGCCTCGCGCAGAAGATTTCTCAATTGCCGGGCGTAGGCCTGGTCAGCATTAGCGGCGGGCAGAAGCCCGCGGTACGTGTGGACGTCAATCCCACGTCAATCGCCGCAAGGGGCTTGGCCATGGAAGACGTCCGCAACGCGATCGTCGCCACGAATGTGAACCAGGCCAAGGGAAATTTTGACGGACGCAACAGATCTTACACGATCGACGACAACGATCAGCTCCTTTCCAGTGCCGACTACAAACCGATTGTCATTGCTTATCGAAACGGGGCGCCCGTGCTGCTCTCCGACGTCGCCAATGTGACCGATGGCGCCGAGAATTCGATGGAAGCCGCGTGGATGAACGACGAGCCGGCAGTCATCGTGAACATCCAGCGCCAACCGGGCGCGAACATTATTCAGGTGGTGGATCGAGTTAAAAAACTGCTTCCGCAACTACAAGCATCTTTGCCCGCCACAATCAAGATCCAGTTGTTGACCGACCGCACGACAACGATCCGCGCCTCGGTAGAAGATGTCGAATTTGAGCTGAGCCTCACGGTTGCGCTGGTCGTCATGGTGATCTTCCTCTTCCTGCGCAACGTCGCGGCCACGATCATCCCGTCGGTTGCCGTGCCGCTGTCGCTGGTGGGAACCCTGGGCGCGATGTACATGCTGGGATACAGCTTGAACAACCTGACGCTCATGGCCCTGACGATTTCCACGGGTTTTGTGGTGGATGATGCGATCGTCATGATCGAAAACATCCACCGCTATATCGAAGCGGGCAATTCCGCTCTGGAGGCAGCTCTCAAGGGATCGGAACAGATCGGTTTCACGATTGTCTCCCTGAGTGTCTCGCTGATCGCCGTGCTGATCCCGCTGCTGTTCATGGGAGATATCGTCGGCCGATTGTTCCGTGAATTTGCCATCACGCTGAGCGTCACGATTGTTGTTTCCGCGATCGTGTCTTTGACGCTCACACCGATGATGTGCGCCAAGCTGCTGAAACATAAGCCCGAGCACGAGCAGGGCCGCCTCTTCCGAGCCAGCGAACGCGCGTTTGAAGCGATCATCAATTTCTATGGCCGAACATTGCAGGTGGTTCTCCGGCACCAGGTGACGACGCTGCTGATCGCCGTCGGCACGCTGGGCCTGACGATCTATCTGTTCATGGTCATCCCCAAGGGATTCTTTCCGGTTCAGGATACGGGCGTGATTCTGGGGGTATCCGAAGCGCCGCAATCCGCATCATTCGATTCGATGGCCGCTCGGCAGCAGGCGCTTTCCCGAGTCATTCTCAGGGACCCGGCGGTCGAAAGTCTCTCATCCTTCATCGGTGTCGATGGTACCAACACGACGTTGAATAGCGGCCGCATTCAGATCAACCTCATCCCCCTGGCCAAGCGCGGCATCAGCGCGAGCGATGTGATCCTTCGCTTACAACCTGAACTGGAGAAGGTGGAAGGCATCACGCTCTACATGCAGCCGGTGCAGGATCTGACAGTCGAAGACCGGGTGAGCCGGACGCAATATCAATACAGCCTCGAAGATCCCAGCGCCGCCGAACTCGGCGAGTGGGTGCCAAAATTCATCGACAAACTAAAGGGCGAACCGCTTCTGCGCGACGTGGCGAGCGACCAGCAGACCCAAGGCCTTCAATCCCGGCTTGTGATCGACCGCGATACCGCTTCGCGATTGGGGATTTCTCCGCAGCAGATCGACGACACGCTTTACGATGCCTTCGGCCAGCGACAGGTATCCACGATGTACACGCAGTTGAACCAGTATCATGTGATCCTCGACGTGGACCCGGCGTTCCAGAAAAACCCGCGAAATCTGGATGCCATCTACATCCTTTCCTCCAGCGCCGGCAAGGTGCCGCTCAGCGCGTTCACGCATTATGAGCAAAGCATGACGCCGCTGGCGGTCAATCATCAGGGTCAGTTTCCCGCCGTGACCGTCTCCTTCAATCTCGCTCCCGATGCCTCGCTTGGCGATGCCGTGAAAGCCATCAATGCTGTGAGGGATGCGATCGGCATGCCGCTGAGCATCCAGACCGGTTTTGAAGGCACGGCGGCGGCGTTTCAAAACTCACTGGCCAACGAGTGGGTGCTGATCATCGCAGCGCTGGTGACGGTCTACATCGTGCTCGGGGTGCTGTACGAGAGCTATATCCATCCCATCACCATCCTCTCGACGCTTCCCTCCGCGGGCGTTGGCGCTCTGCTGGCCCTGATGATTTGCGGCAGCGATTTCAGCGTGATCGCATTGATCGGCATTGTGCTGCTCATCGGCATCGTCAAGAAAAATGCGATCATGATGATCGACTTCGCCCTCGAAGCGCAGCGCCAGGAGCACAAGAGTCCGGTGGATGCGATTTATGAGGCGTGCCTGCTTCGCCTGCGGCCAATCCTGATGACGACCATGGCCGCGCTCCTGGCCGGCGTGCCGCTGGCCCTGGGCCATGGCGTAGGCTCGGAACTGCGCCGGCCCCTGGGCATCACGATGATCGGCGGATTGATCTTCAGCCAGGTTCTAACTCTCTACACCACCCCGGTGATTTATCTCTTCTTCGATCGACTGGCCCAGCGCGTCGGCCGACTTACCGGCCGGCGGGAGCAGGTCAGCGAGGGCGGGCGGAATATGCCCGATGTAGAGATGGCATGAATAAAGGCAAAAGGATGAAGGCAGAAGGCGGAATCAGAATAAGGCAGAAAGATGAAGGCAGAAGGCAGAATGAGCAAAGAAGGTAGCAGATATTTTCTTATTCTGCCCTCATCCTTCTGCCTTCTGCCTTTAGTTCCATGAGCCTCTCAAGCCCCTTCATTCGCCGCCCCGTTGGCACGACGCTGCTCTGCGTCGCGATCGCTCTTGCCGGCGCGGTGGCTTACGGGTTTCTGCCGGTTTCACCGCTGCCGCAGGTGGATTATCCCAGCGTGCAGGTTTCCGCTTCACTGCCTGGCGCGAGCCCCGAGATCATGGCTTCGTCGGTCGCCACCCCCCTGGAACGGCAGTTCTCGCGCATCGCTTCGGTCACCGAAATGACTTCGTCCAGCACGCTGGGCTCGACCAATATCACCATCCTGTTTGATTTAAATCGAAACATTGATGCCGCCGCGCGCGATGTGCAGGCCGCCATCAACGCCGCCGCCGGTTATCTGCCCGCCAACCTGCCCGCGCTTCCCAATTATCGAAAGGTGAACCCGGCCGATGCGCCGATCATGATTTTGTCGGTCACGAGCGACACGTATAGCCGCGGTCAGATGTACGATGCCGCTTCTTCGATCCTCTCTCAGAAGATTTCTCAGATTGCGGGTGTCGGTCAGGTGTTTGTGGGCGGCGGCGCGTTGCCGGCGGTGCGCGTCGATGTCGATCCGCCGCTGCTCAATTCGATGGGACTTGGATTGGAAGATGTGCGCACCGTCCTGGCCAACGCCAACGCCAACAGTCCCAAGGGCGAGATCGGCGCAGGCGAGCGCTTTTTTTCCATTGCCGCCACCGATCAGCTCAACAAAGCGAAAGAATATCGCCCGCTGATTGTCGCCTATCGCAACGGTTCGCCGGTTCGGCTCTCGGATATCGCGACCGTGACCGATTCGATTGAGGACATTCGCACCGCCGGGCTTTACAACGGCCGCGACGCCGTGCTGCTGGTCATCTCTCGCCAGCCCAACGCCAACATCATTCAGACTGTCGATTTGATTCGCGGAGCAATGACCCAGCTCCAGGCGGAAGTTCCGCCGGCGATGAAGCTGGGCATCGCCCTGGATCGCACCACCACTATCCGCGCATCGATCGCGGACGTGGAATTCACGCTCATGCTGTCGATCGGGCTGGTGATTCTCGTCGTCTTCCTATTTCTGCGGAATGTGCGAGCGACCTTCATCCCCAGCGTGGCCGTCCCGATTTCGCTCATTGGCACGTTCGGGGTGATGTACCTGATCGGTTACAGCATCGACAATCTCTCGCTGATGGCCATGACCATCGCGACCGGCTTCGTCGTGGATGATGCGATCGTCGTCATTGAGAACATCACCCGGCATCTCGAAGAAGGATTAAGCCCCGTTGAAGCCGCGCTCAAGGGAGCGGCGGAGATCGGTTTTACCGTTCTTTCCATCAGCATCTCGCTCGTTGCCGTGTTTATTCCGATTCTGCTCATGGGCGGTTATGTGGGACGGCTGTTCCGTGAATTTGCGGTCACGCTCTCGGTGGCGATCGGCATCTCGATGATCGTGTCCCTCACGATGACGCCCATGATGTGCGCGACGCTGCTCAAATCCGGCAAGCACCAGAAGCACGGTCGGATTTACCAATGGAGCGAACGATTTTTCGACTTCATTCTAAATGGATATGAGCGCATCCTTCGCGTGGTCTTGCGACATCAGTTTATCGTGCTGCTGATCACGCTGGGAACAATCGGATTCACGATCTATCTCTATTGGATTGTTCCAGAAGGGTTCTTTCCTCAACAGGATACCGGCCGGCTGACGGGCACGGTCCAGGCGGATCAAGACATCAGCGCGCAGGCAATGGCGCGGCTGCTCAAGCAATATGCCTTGATCACGGCGCAGGATACAGCCGTGGATGGTGTGATCGCTTTCACAGGCGGGGGGCGCGGCTCGCTTAACTCGGCGCAGATGTTCGTTACGCTCAAACCGCTCAACGTTCGCAAATTGAGCGCGGATGAGGTGGTCGGACGACTTCGCAAGGCGGTCGGCAACGTCCCGGGCGGCAGGTTGTCTTTCGTTCCCGTGCAGGACATTCGTATTGGGGGCAGGCAGAGCGCATCGCAATACCAGTACACCCTCCAGGGGGACAATCTTGCCGATCTCAACTTGTGGGCTCCGCGCGTCATGGAAAAACTCCGGAAGATCAACGGCATCGTTGACGTGATCAGCGACCAGCAGATCAAAGGCCTGGATGCGTCGCTGGTGATCGATCGAGTCACGGCTGCGCGGCTTGGTATCTCGCCCGAGCAGATTGACAACGTGCTGTACGACGCCTTCGGCCAACGCCAGGTGTCGACGACTTACACGGAGCTAAATCAGTATCACGTGGTGATGGAAGCCGCCCCCCAGTATTGGCAAAATCCCGAGGGGCTGCGGTCGATCTATCTCCCAGCCAGCGGCGGGACACAAGTCCCTTTGAGCACCGTCACCCACTACGCGCCCACCAATACGTCATTGGCCGTCAATCACTCGGGCCAGTTTCCATCGATCACCGTCTCGTTCAACCTGCTGCCCGGCATCTCGCTGAGTGATGCGGTGGGTGAGATTCAGGAAGCCGCGCGCGAAATGGGATTGCCGGCTTCCATCCATGGCAACTTCTCGGGAACGGCGGCGGCGTTTCAGGATCAGCAATCCGCCGAAGTGTTGCTGGTCATCTTCGCGCTGGTGGCGGTCTACATCGTTCTGGGAATTCTCTACGAAAGCTTCGTGCATCCGATCACCATTCTTTCCACGATCCCCTCGGCCGGCGTGGGCGCGCTGCTGGCGCTGCTGCTGTTTCACACCGATCTCACCGTGATCGCGCTGATCGGCATCATTCTGCTGATTGGAATCGTCAAGAAAAACGCCATCATGATGATCGATTTCGCGCTGGAAGCCGAACGCAACGGCGGCAAAACTCCTCAGGAGGCGATCTACCAGGCGTGTGTTCTGCGTTTCCGTCCCATCACCATGACGACCATGGCCGCGTTGCTAGGCGGCCTGCCCCTGGCGATCGGCGGGGGCGTCGGGTCGGAATTGCGCCAACCCCTTGGAATCGCCATCGTCGGCGGCCTGATTGCCAGCCAGTGCCTGACGCTCTTTACCACCCCTGTGATTTACCTCTATCTGGACCGCTTCCGCCTGTGGTCGAAGGGCGTTTTTGGCAGTCCGATCGAGGCGCGTGGTCCGATTGCCGCCAATGCGTGAGGAACGCTGATGCGGGCAATAGAACAAAACGGAACAGAATGGAACACCGCTCTTCGTGTTCCGTTGGATACATTTGTGCCGTTTGTCATCGGGCGCGCAAAACCGGCCACTGATGGGCGCGCCAAAACCGGCCATTTTGAGAAAGCGGAGATTCGTCCCTTATCGTTGGCTTCTGGCTCTCGCCGGGAGCGGACGATGGAATGGCGAAT
>Ga0302326_10021465_pt1 | contig 13242 bp, 14 predicted proteins | sample Palsa_T0_3_FD_202264 | JGI IMG/M metagenome (GOLD analysis project Ga0302326, IMG submission 202264) | Peat permafrost microbial communities from Stordalen Mire near Abisko, Sweden - Palsa_T0_3 | ecosystem: Environmental > Terrestrial > Soil > Palsa > Peat permafrost | place: Sweden: Abisko... | reverse complement strand
CGTTGATCGACCACATCGATCACATCGCAAAAGTAGCGGGCGTCGATCACGTTGGCCTGGGATCGGATTTCGATGGTGTGAGCGGGGCCACCCCCCAGGGCATCGATTCGGCCGCCGACCTGCCCAAGATCACACAGGCGCTGCTCGACCGCGGCTACAGTGAGGCCGACATTCACAAGATTCTGGGGGGAAACCTGCTGCGGGTGTTCAGCGAAGTGGAACGCGTAAGCCACGGACTGCAGACGCCCGCCGCGCGGGCTTCCAGGTGAGTGAGCCCAAAGCCTCGCTCGAGGGCATCGTCAGGAAGCGATGACTTCTGCTGTCGTACAATGCAACGTTGCACATCAGGCGAGCTCAAGTTTCGAAAACATTTCCAGATGAGGAGTATTTATGCGTAAGGCAATCTTTCTATTCGTTCTGATCGCGGTGCCCACGGTATGGGCGCAGTCGAATGCGGGCACGCAGGCCGCGCCCGCATCAAAGCCGAGCGCCGAGACCAAGCCCGCAGTTCGTCCTGCGCCGGCCAAGCCTACGGCGATCATTCAGACGACTGCGGGCAATCTGACATGTACATTGTTTCCCGACATCGCGCCGATTGGCGTGGACAACTTTATCGGTCTGGCTTCGGGAACGAAAGATTGGAAGAATCCGGTCAGTGGAGCGACCAAGCACGGGGTGCCGCTTTACGACGGAACAATTTTCCACCGAGTGATTCCGGAGTTTATGATCCAGGGCGGCGATCCTGCCGGGAACGGCTCGGGCGATCCTGGATACAAGTTCAAGAATGAAGTATCTTCCGCCGTGCTATTTGACCGTCCCGGTCGGCTGGCTTATGCCAACTCCGGGCCGGGCACGAACGGATCACAGTTTTTTATCACCGAAGTTGCCACGCCCCACCTGAACGGCGGCTATACGATTTTTGGCCAATGTGACGATGCAGCGGTAGGGCTGGTAAAGCAGATTGGCCACATGGCTACCGATCCCACAACCGATAAGCCGTTTCGTCCAGTGAAGATCATTCACATCAAGATCATTCGCGGCACTGCCACTAGGCCACCAGGAACGACGGCGGCGAAACCCGCGGCAGCGAAACCTGCCGCGCCTTCGCCTCAGAATTAAGCTTAACCAACGGTAAAGACACTACGTTCTGAAAGTATATAGATCCCATCATGCGGGCCTTCCATCCTCTGCTGACGTTGTTGCTTCTGGCCGCGGCTGGCACCGTTTCGGCGCAGACGCCCGCAGCGAAGCCGCCTCGAAGTGAAGAGTCGTCTTCGGACGCCATTCCGGGTCAACAGGTTTCCGTGCAGAGGGATGTTTCGTACGGAAGCGTGGATGGCCATCCGCTGTTGTTGGATATTTATCAGCCTGAGGAGAATTCAGCCGCCTCATCCCCGGCAGTGGTGCTGATCCATGGCGGCGGCTGGATCAGTTTCGACAAATCGACCATGCGCACCATGGGCATGTTTCTGGCGCGCTCCGGGTTTGTCGCGTTCTCGGTTGACTACCGGCTGATGCACGGAACGGACAACCGGTGGCCGGCGCAGCTTGACGACGTGCAGCGGGCCGTGCGCTGGATTCGAGCGAATGCCAAGAAGTATAACGTCGACGCGGATCACATCGGCGCCTTCGGGCACTCGGCGGGAGCGCAGATGGCGGCTTTGCTCGGGATGGAGGATACGCGGGACAATTCAGACCCCGCCGTGGCGAAGTTTTCCAGCAAGGTGCAGGCGGTGGTGGATGTCAGCGGGCCCAGTGATTTCACCGTTAATCATGATGCTGACGGCGACGCTTTTCTCACTTCATTCCTCGGAGGAGACTATGCCGGACATGTCAAAGTCTGGCAGGACGCGTCCCCCGTATTCCATGTCTCCAAAAGCGATTCGCCGTTTCTTATCGTTCACGGCACGCAGGATGCGAGCGTTCCGATCGCGCAAGCGCAGGAACTCGCGGACAAGCTGAAACAGGCGGGCGTACCGGTAAAGTTTGTAGCCGTGGAAGACGTCCACACTTTCCGAACGCCAGAAGCCCGCAGACAGCTTGCCTTCGAGTCTCTGACGTTCTTCATGCAATATCTGCGCCCGGGCAAATAGGTTCGGAAAGAATTGCTCCGCGGCTCGTTCGTCGCCGCAAGCTGTTGGATGAGCCGCGAATGTGCCTGTTAGAATCAAAAAACTTACCAACTTAAGGAGAGAAACTTATTATGAGCCGTCCCGCGGGTACCTACGCCATTTTTGAGACATCGGAAGGAACCATTGTTTGCCGCCTGTTCGAGAAGGACGCCCCAAAGACCGTCGCGAATTTTGTCGAACTCGCCGAGGGCAAGCGCGATTGGACGCATCCCAACACGGGGAAGAAATCGAAGGACCGCCTGTACGATGGAACGATTTTCCATCGCGTAATTCCTGATTTCATGATTCAAGGCGGAGACCCGCAGGGCACGGGTATGGGCGGACCGGGCTACCAGTTCGAGGATGAGACCAAGGGATCGCCGCACAAGTTCGATAAGCCGGGCAAACTCGCCATGGCCAACGCCGGTCCGAATACGAACGGCTCGCAGTTCTTCATCACGACGGTTCCGACGACCTGGCTGACCGGCAAACATACGATTTTCGGTGAAGTCGTCGAAGGCCAGGATGTGGCAGTAAAGATCACCGGAGTTCCGCAAAATCGCCAGAACAAGCCGAACAAGGATGTGCTGCTGAAGAAGGTGACGATCGAGAAGGTGTGAGGCTCAGCGATTTGAGAGCACGTTAATTCCGGTGAGGCGTATGAGGTGCTCATCGCTCGTTACGAGGGTCAAGTCGAATACTTTTGCAGTGGCCGCGATGAAGTGGTCGGCGGGGTCGCCGTGGGGGAAATTCAGGGACGAGATGGCGAGCGCGACTTCGACGGTAAGTTGCGCCTCTGTTAGCTGCAAGTCCTGCATGGTTTTGGCAACCCAGGTTGCAACGTCGTGAGGCAGACGAATGCGTCTTTTGCGGAGGAGCACTAACAATTCCCCTACGCTAATGGGAGATAGCCACAATTCATTCGCGGGATCTGCCAGCGCCTTTTCTACGCGCCGCGTCAGGCGCTGCGGTTCAAGTGTGCTCCAAAGCCAGATATGAGTATCCAGCAGCAGTTTCACCGAGAGGCTTCCCAGTCATCCCAACTACCGGTAGGGCCAACGATATCTCCGAGGATTTCCCCAGTTCCCACCATGGATCCCAATCGCCGTCCGGTTTTCTCTACCGGGGATGGAGGGATCACTTCGGCAACCGGCTTGCCGAAGCGAGTGACTCGAACGGGCTTGCGGGTCTTGCGAACCTCTTCGATAATGCCGAGGCATTTGGCCTTGAACACGGAAATGGCGACTTCCTTCATGGATTGTTTATACCATGGTCAATGACCATGGTCAAATGCTCTCAATCCTTCTCGAATAGGGGCAGGTCGATATCTTTTTGCGATGGCATCATAACTCAAATCTCCTGCCTACACCCCGATCACGGCGCACAACTCCTTGACCGCGGCGGCGCTCTTGTCGAGGCCAGCTTTCTCTTCCGCCGTCAGCTTGATCTCGATGATCTGCTCAATTCCCTTCGCGCCCAGTTTCACCGGAACGCCGACGTAGAGCCCGGTGATTCCGTATTCGCCTTGCAGGTACGCGGCGCAGGGCAGGATTTTCTTTTTGTCTTTGAGGATGGCTTCGACCATTTCGGTCGCGGCGGCGGACGGAGCGTAGTAAGCCGAGCCGGTTTTGAGATGCTTCACAATTTCGGCGCCGCCGTCGCGGGTGCGCTGCACCAGCGCTTCGAGCTTCGTTTTTTCGATCAACTCGGTAATCGGGATGCCTGCGACTGTGGAGTAACGCGGCAACGGGACCATTGTGTCGCCGTGGCCGCCAAGCACGAAGGCGGTGACGTTCTCCACGCTGACTTTTAATTCGTCGGCGATAAAGGCGCGGAAGCGGGCAGAATCGAGTACGCCGGCCATGCCGATGACGCGCTCGCGGGGGAATCCGCTGAGTTTGTAGGCGGCCTGGGCCATGGCATCGAGAGGATTTGAGACGATGATCAGAATGCAGTTCGGAGAATTCTTCACCACCTCGCCGACCACGGCCTTCATAATGCCGTAATTCGTATTGAGCAGATCGTCGCGGCTCATGCCCGGCTTGCGCGGGATGCCGGCGGTGATCACAACAATGTCGGAGTTCGTCGTGTCTTTGTAGTCGTTAGTCCCGAGGATGTAGGAATCGCGCTTCTCGATGGGCATGGCCTCGAGCAGATCAAGTCCTTTGCCCTGCGGCACGCCTTCGATGATGTCGATCAGAACGACATCCGCGAGTTCTTTGGACGCGATCCAGTGAGCCGCGGTCGCGCCTACGTTTCCTGAGCCCACGATGGTGACTTTCTTTCGCATGAGTTCCTCGTATGAAACAGAATCAGAAGCAAAACCACAGAGGACACTGAGTCATACAGGGCAACAAGAAACTTCACTCTGTGTTCGCGGTGGTTCAGAGTCTTTCACAACCTACACCAGCACTCCCGCGCCCATGTTCTCGATCATCGATCCGGCGAACTCGCTGGTTTTGACCTTCGTCGCGCCGGGCATCAGACGCTCGAAGTCATAGGTAACTTTTTTCTGCTCGATGGTTCGTTCCATGCTTTGCTCAATCAGGTCGGCGGCTTCGTTCCAGCCCAGGTGACGGAACATCATCACCCCCGACAGGATCACGGATCCCGGATTGATCACGTCTTTGTCGGCATACTTTGGCGCCGTGCCGTGGGTGGCTTCGAAGATGGCGTAACCGTCACCAATGTTGGCGCCGGGAGCGATCCCGAGCCCACCGACCTGCGCCGCGGCTGCGTCGGAAATGTAGTCGCCGTTGAGATTGGGCGTAGCCAGAACTGAGTATTCTTCGGGACGAGTCACGATCTGCTGGAAAATGGAGTCGGCGATGCGGTCGTTGACCATGATCTTCTTTTTCCACGAGCCGTTGCCATGTGTGGAGTAGATGGCGTCGAGGACTTCTTTCACTTCTTCTTCCACCGCGACGCGGAAGGACGGCGGGGCAAACTCCATGCCGGGTTCGATCAGATCGGCATTCTCGGCGATGCTAAGGTTCGGGTTCGAATCTTTATTGCCGAGAATCCAGCTTTCGCGCTCGGTCACGACCTTGTCGCGAAATTCGTCGACGGCGACTTCGTATCCCCACTTGCGGAACGCGCCCTCGGTGAATTTCTGAATGTTACCTTTATGAACCAGGGTCACTGATTTCAACCCATTCACGATTGCGTGCTTAAGGGCCATGCGCACCAGACGCTTGGTTCCGGTTATTGAGATTGGCTTGATCCCGACGCCGGAGTCCAGGCGAATCTGCTTCTTGCCACCCTTCAGCATGTCTTTGTTCAGGAACTCGATGAGGCGAGCGCAGTCGGCAGTTCCCTGCTCCCACTCAACGCCGGCATATACATCTTCGGTGTTCTCGCGGAAGATGACGATGTCCATGCGCTCAGGATGTTTCACCGGAGAAGGCACTCCCTTGTAATACTTCACCGGGCGCACGCAGCCATACAGATCGAGAATTTGCCGGAGGGCGACGTTGAGGGATCGAATACCGCCGCCGACGGGCGTGGTCAGCGGGCCTTTGATGGCGACGCGGAACTCGCGGACGGCTTCGACGGTATCATCCGGCAGCCAGGTATCGAGCTTGGCCTTGGCTTTTTCTCCGGCAAACACCTCGTACCAGGCCACACGGCGCTTGCCTTTATAAGCCTTTTCCACGGCCGCATCGAACACACGCAGCGAAGCCTTCCAGATGTCGCGGCCCGTGCCATCGCCTTCAATGAAGGGAATAATCGGATTATCCGGAACGTCGTACTTGCCGCCGGCGTAACCGATTGTCTTGCCGTCCGCCGGAACCGCCACACCGTTATAAGACCCCGCCATGTGCGCCCTCCGCTTATCAGAGCTTTCGCTACAGAGTTGGAAAACCTTCAATTATAAAGAATTGGCCGTTGCAAGCAGCAGATTATTCTTGGCCGCTGTGCCATAATCCTCGTTTGAAGCCTGTCGATTGCTCGAGGACATCGTTCATGCTCATCGACACCAAAACGTACAGCCTCCGCCGGTGGCGACTGCTCTCCGCGGGTTTGCTGGTTTGCCTTTCGGGCGCAGCGTTCGCCGACAGCGGTCAGGATCGCACCCAGGTCGGAAGCAATATCAGCATCGGCGCCAGTGAACAGGTCGGCGAAGCAACCTGCTTCGGCTGCAGCATCCGCGTGCGCGGACGTGTCGCCGGGGACGTGACGGCGTTCGGCGGAAACATCGTGATTGAGGACGACGGGCAAGTTGGTGGTGATGCTACCGCGTTCGGCGGTGGCATTCGCCTGGAAAATCAAGTCAAGGTCAGTGGCGATGTCACCGTCTTCGGAGGCCGGATTCAACGTGATCCGGCTGCCGTAGTCGGAGGGGATGTTACGACTATGGGCGGTCCGGGCTGGTTCCTGTTGATCCTTCTGGCTCCGTTCGTAGTGTTCGGTCTCTTTGTTGCCCTGATTGTCTGGATAGTCCGTCGAATCATCCGTCCCTCGATGCCTGCCGGCGCATAGTCTGCGGCTTCAAGCCATCCGCTTACCAGCGGCGGGTGCCGAAGGTCTTGCGCACGCCAACGCTCAGGTAGCGGCCCCAGGGACCGTTGGTGCCGAGGTCGGCCACGCCCAGGTTCGTACTCCTCGCCCCGAGCCGATCGAAAAGAAAGTGCTGGGTCATGCGGAACTCGAATCCCTTGTTCAGGTAGATCCCAATCCCCCAGGAGTGCTCGACGCCGATGGCATCGGGAGACCAGGTGTAGAGCTTTTGCGGCACATTCTTGCCAAAAAGGAATGCGGGGGCTCCGTACACCATGAACCTGCGGGGCAGACCGCGACCGAAGGGACGGACCTCCAGGATGCCCGAGAGCATGTAGCGGGCGAACAAACTGCAGGGAGCGTCGGCCCCGCCGTATTGCCCAGCATTTCCGGCGCAAAGATTGGGATCGATTTCGTTGTGCGGGGGTGCAAGATCTACTTGAGCCCATCCCCAGAACATGTCGCGGGGAAAGAACATGCGGTCTCCGGCATCAGCCTCGTGCCAGGTGCCTTGCGAGCTGACTTCCGGGGGCGGGGTGACCGTCGGATTCTGGGCCTCAGCCAGAATGGTGATGAGTCCAAGAGCAACGACCAAGATCGCACACTTTTTCATCTTGCCTCCAAAGTTGTTTTAAAAACGGAGAATACGAAGCCTTCAGCCAGTACTCCCGGACAGACCGAGATATCGGGCGTAGCTACAGGTCCGTGGGATGGGCGCCACATTGTAACCCCTGGCGGGAATGAATCTAGTCTTAGGGGCCGACTTCAGCTAATTGGGGCGAGGATCAGAGCCAATCTTCCTTCCAGAATCCATATCTCAGACACCGTTTCTTCCATTCATAATACGTTCATAATCGCAGAATCGCGCCAACACACTGCCAAACCATAGTCGGCACTTTGGAGCACAGATTGCTTCTAGAGCAGGTTCCGCTACACCTGGATACCTATGCCCCAAGAGATTTCGGTCTCGTACCAAGCGATCAAGAGCAAAGTCTACCGTCTCATCGATGCCCTGGTGGTCGGGGAGAAGAATGAAGCTGAAGTGCAAGAGTCGATCCGCCGGTGGTGGGATCTGATTCACCCAGCCGACCGTCCCGTGGCGCAGAAATATCTCATGATGGTGCTGGATCGTTCCGCGTCCGCGCTGGATGCCGTCGGAGACGGCCTTCTTTCAGCCGGATGTGGAGTTGGAGAAAACGTTTTCCCGCAGCTTGCCAATTCACACATTCCCACCAAGCGTCTCTTGGAGCGTATGCTCAAGGACAGCGGGGTCCGCACCAGCATTTAGTCTTTCCTCTTTCCGTTCTCGTTCTTCGTTTGACTCTCTTGTTTTGGCTGTCTTTTTTCGGCTGTCTTCGCCTGTGGCTACTGTGGCGAGAATTTACATTTCTACCATTGCGTTTTCCGGTACCGTCCCAGTATGTTCGGAAGGTGCCGTTGCGTTCGGTCTACTTTCGAGTCGTCGCTTTCGACCCGGCCGGAAATTCGCTACCACGGAGAAATTCATGCGCTCCTCCAATACCAACGAACCAAAAGTAGTAACCTCTCTTTTAATCGGAGTCGTACTGATTATGGCCACCTCGCTATTCGCCGCCTCAGGAATCTATGGCTTCACGCTGAATTCGATTGACGGAAAGCCCGCGCCGTTGGCTGATTACAAAGGCAAGGTCGTCCTGCTGGTGAATGTCGCCAGCCAGTGCGGCTACACTCCGCAATACAGCGCGCTCGAATCCATCTACGAAAAATACAAAGATCAGGGATTCGTCATTCTCGGCTTCCCCGCCAACAATTTCGGCGCTCAGGAGCCCGGGACCAACGAGGAGATCAAGACCTTCTGCACCCGAAAATACAGCGTGACCTTCCCCATGTATTCGAAGATTTCCGTGAAAGGCGCCGATCAGGCCCCGCTCTACGCCTATCTCACGAAAGAGACAGGGCCAGGAATCACAGGGGACATCAAGTGGAACTTCACCAAGTTTCTGGTTGATCGCGACGGCAAGGTCGTGCAGCGGTTTGAGTCAGCGGTTACGCCGGACTCGAAGGAAGTAACCTCCGCGATCGAGAAGCAGTTGAAGTGAGACTTTAACTGCGGTCGGTCCTTCGTGTTGTGCACCGGTTTTCAATCGCCAGGTTGCGAACCCGGCCGAAGTCTCGCGTGCTGTTTGTCACCAGGATCAGTCCGAGACTACGCGCATGCGCCGCAATCAACAGGTCGTTGGCCCCGATCACTATTCCAGGAAGCTTTAACTCCGCCCGAATCTTGGCCTAGTGAAACGCGGCTTCGTCCGGAAAATCCAAAACCTGGACATAGCTCAGGAACCCCTTCAACGCCGCTTCGTCCTGTTGGCGACAGGGAGACAACTCGATGCCGAACAGTAGCTCTGACTTGGTGACAACGGAAATACAGACATCGTCCACGGCGATCTTTTGCAGCCGCTTCAGAACCATTTCGTTCGAGCGCTTCATGATGTAGGAGGACGTGTCCGTGTCCAGCATGTAGCGCGGCATTACGGCTCGCGATCCTGCACCGGCAGGTCTTCTATGCCTTCCATAAGAGCTGACGACGCTACCGGCGCCTCTGCCAGGGCGCAGTCGCTCCACTGGTAAGGCCTGGCGCTGATACCCCGTGTTAATCGTTATCCGGCTCGGTTGTGGCTCCCTTGTAGTTGATGAAGAAGCTGGGCGGGTAGGGAGATGCTATTGTCTTAAAAGTCCGCAGCTTTGTGTAGTCGAAGAAGTCGCTGAGGTCATCGGCAAAGGCGTCAGCATATTGGTAGTCGGGGCTGATCGTACCCAAACCGTAGACGTTCTCGATGAAGTGTAGGATGCTGCCGAAATCATGATCCTGATCTGAAATGTAGCCGCCAAGAGAGGTTACTTGCTTAGTGTAGGCGGATACAACCAGCAGGGGCACGCGAAACCCGTAGACATATTGCGCTCCAGTCCCATTCGAATAACCAATCGCTGGCGGCTTGACGTGATCGTACCAGCCTCCCCAGTCGTCCCAGGCAATCAGGATCGCGGTTGTGTCGTCGGTCTTGCTTCCCCAATAGTCGCAAGCATGGTTGCTGTTGGCGTAGCTGTTGCCGATCTCGTTCACGATATCGGCCACCCAGGCAGGACCATACCCATCATTGCCGGCAGCATGATCCGACCAGGCGCCATTGGGAATCACCCAGCTTACTTTGGCCAGCTTGCAGTCCTGAATGTCGGTCAGAACCTTTCCCAGATTTCCGATCTGGTTTCCGATCGAAACGTGTTGGTTCCACTCCGCGCCCTGACAGGTGCCGCCCGGCCCGCTCGACTGGCAGATGTGGCTGATAGCGTTGGGTGCCGTCCAAATGGAACCAGAGAGCTCGGCATAGTAGGTCCACCAGTTTGGACCGGTACCAGTGGACGGAAATAGATCCGGCAGAGTGGGATGGTCGTAGCACGGGTACCCGCCGTCATATCCGAGATATTCCGTACCCGCAGGACCGATTTCGAAATCTCTAGACCCGTCTGCAGCTGTGCATCCCGCGTCTCCAACCGGGTTTTCCGCGGCAAACCACTTGTAGTATGCGTTCGGGAAGGCCACCGGCGCCGACGTTCCGGAGAAGATGAACTGGTGCGCCGGAAAACTCGGCCCCTGGTTCGTCTGGAACATCCGGTTAGCGAATCCATATTGTTCCGCAAGGTCGAAGTATGGTTGCAGTCTGCCGGTCGAATTATTTACGTACATAAATTGCGGCAGCGTGGGACACGTCGCACCCGGGTTCGGGGTGCACTGAATCAGGTTCGCCCCATCCATTGCGCCGCGGTCGTACATCTGTTCAAACGCCATGTGTTTGTGACTGAGGTCGTAAGAGTTGGCCAGCGCAACCGGCCGCAGAGTGACGGTGGTTTCGACGCCGCTGCTGTTCTTGTAGACGCCGGTGCTGGAGATGTTTGCACCCTCCATGATCAGTTTGGGGTCATGAAACAGGTTGTCAGGAGTACGGTTCTCCTGAAAGATCACGATCACGTGCTTAAACTTGGTGGCTTGGGTGAAACCAGTTTGGGCTGCGAAAGAAACGAATAGAGCGATCGTGCAAAGCGCGGAAGGGATGCGTGATTTCACCGGGCACTTCATTTCTGGATCCTCCGTCGAGGTGGAAGAGGCGTCTTTGCCGTCCGAGCGCTGATAAGGTGCCGGACTGCTCATGGAGGCGCGCAACCAATAGTCTGCAAGGTGCCCCGGTCTGAACGAGATTTCCTTTGAACAGGGGCCAAAACTAGATGCCGTAGTATAACGCAGACTGGTCGGGATGCGGTCGGCAGCCGGATGGCATCCACTTCCTTGGCACCAGTGGTCATACGTTAATTGTCCCTCTAGTGCCCTGAAGAATCTGAGGCGGGGACAGCCTGTTTGGCTTTTTTGTCGTCGAGATCGAGACCGAAGGAGGGTTTCTGATACGTTCCGGAGAGTCGGATGGGAAGAATCTCTCCTTTTTTCCTTTTTCGTTTCTTGAACAACGGGTCCATCGCTGTCAGGATAAACGCGCGGGGGCCGGTAGTCGTATTCGATATTTTCGAATCAACCCGCAACTCACCGCGCAGATCGATCTTGCCATTGATTAAACCGTATGTTCCTTGCAGACGCGCCCTTGCTCCAGGAACGCCGAAGGCAAGGTCGGAGAAATTGGCTACGCCGTTGCTGACGAGGACACGTCCCGTCAGGTCACTGAGCACGGTCTCAGGATCCTCGGAGCCTTTTTCGCCGCGCGCTCCGGCGCTGAGCTTGTCGACATCCTCTTGCGTCGACGTCGCCGCGAATTTGCCTCCGTCGACTCCAAAGCCGCCCGCCAGCTTTATTCTCTTGAGGAAGGCGCGGTCTCCGGGGGGAATTTCCACTCTTACCCGCAGGGTGATGGCGCCTGACATCGGTGGACGATCCTTCTCGACAAAAAGCCCCATCAGGTCTTCAATGCGCCCGTTGTTGTCGCTGACATCGATTAAAGCAGTCTTGCCGGGACCAGTGGCAGATTTTGCCACGCTGCCGGAGGCTACGATTCGCGTCTTTCGCAAGTGCGCGTCCACGCGCTTGAGGAACGTATCGCCATGGATCGCGTCGACGTAGCCGGCAAATTCCGTTTTCAACTGGACCGAATGTTTCCCCGATGTCACTTCGAAGTCCGGCGTATCGGTCGTGCCTTGGATGTCGATGTGTCCAAGGTTCCCGCTAAACTTTCCGGCGGACGAAAGCGTTCCCGCGATGCCGTCGTAGACGCTCAGATCGGCGTGTTCAAATGTGTATTCGCCAGAGACTGGAGTCTGGGCCGGGTCATTCTGATTCCAAACGCCGAACTTGCCGGTGGCGGTGACTTCGCCGGGCGGCTGCGGATTCCTCACCCTGACGTTGTAGGTGAGCGCACCGGACCAGCCGACATCGCGCAGAGATGCCTGATGAATGTCGAAACGCAGGGGCTGGTTCGCAGGGTCGCTCGATAGGAACTCCAGGGTTGCGTCGTTGGCGACAATCTCTCCGATTGTGATGGTGGAAGGCCTGGTATGGAGCGCCTGCCCCGTGCCAAGTGGGGGAATCACGATTCGCATACCTTCGGCGGTGATGCGGCTGATGCGGCGGGCCAGCATGCCGGGATATGAACCCTGAATCGTCAATTTCGCGATAGTGATAAGCGGTTTACCGCCCGGTTCGTGGGTGAAGACAACGTTCTCAAGCGTGCAACCCGGCGAAGGAAAGAATGAAGTATGAAAAGCTCTCGCCTGCACCTGACTGTCGCTGGCTTCCTGCAAATCCTGCATCACCGAGCGCTGATCGAAAGGCCAAAAGCGGATGAACAAGCTGACGGGGACGCATAGAACGGCCGCGATCAATATCGACAAAATTAGTGCGATTTTCCCTCGCCGCGGTTTTTGCTCCGGCGCTGCAACCTTCGTAGCGGGAGCGGTGACGGCGGAAGACATACGACTTGGAGGCTAATCAGTCGGATCCGGTTGCTAAGGAAACGGCTCGGTATGATCGCGGCCGGTCGAAGATCCGCCCGGAACAGGACAGCCGAGTCTTACGGACGAACGCGATTGCGCCAGCGTCCGGAAAGCGCCAGCCGTTAATGACTTCAGATGTCGTAATAGAGCGCGAACTCGTAGGGATGTGGCCGCTGCCGGATCGCATCCACTTCCTTGGTGCGCTTATAGTCCACGTAGGTGCGCAACAGCTCTTCGGTAAATACGTCGCCCTTTAGAAGAAATGCATAATCGCGTTCCAGTTCGTCGAGCGCGTCTTCGAGCGACCGGGGCATCGATGGGATGCTCGCGAGTTCCTCGGGACCTAGCTCGTAAATGTCTTTGTCCAGAGGCAGCCCAGGGTCCATTTTGTTCTCGATGCCATCCAGGCCAGCCATCAACATCGCGGCGAAACCCAGGTATGGATTACAACTTGGGTCGGGGGGGCGAAATTCCACCCGTTTCGCGTCGGGAGAAATCGAATACATGGGAATGCGGCAGGCGGCCGAACGGTTGCGCCGGGAGTAAGCCAGGTTTACCGGCGCTTCGAACCCGGGGATCAGGCGCTTGTAGGAATTCGTGGTAGGGGCGATGATCGCCGACAGGGCGGGCGCATGCTTCAGCAGTCCGCCTACATACCACAGCG
>Ga0302326_10021464_pt1 | contig 13242 bp, 8 predicted proteins | sample Palsa_T0_3_FD_202264 | JGI IMG/M metagenome (GOLD analysis project Ga0302326, IMG submission 202264) | Peat permafrost microbial communities from Stordalen Mire near Abisko, Sweden - Palsa_T0_3 | ecosystem: Environmental > Terrestrial > Soil > Palsa > Peat permafrost | place: Sweden: Abisko... | reverse complement strand
CCACGGCTTCAAGCCGGTCGGCCCCGGCTACCATTCCAACAGCGTGGCGTGGTATCGGCGCACGTTTCAGCTTGGCCCGGAAGACAGCGGGCGCCGTTTGATGCTGGAGTTTGACGGCGTTTACCGGGATTGCCGGGTCTATGTTAACGGCTACTTTTTGGGCCATCACGAAAGCGGCTACAGCGGCTTCCGTTACGACATCACCGATCTGGCCCGCATCGGGGAAGCCAACTCGGTGGCGGTGCGCGTGGATGCCTCGGAATTTGAAGGTTGGTTTTACGAGGGAGCCGGCATTTATCGCCATGTCTGGCTGACCAAGACCAGCCCGCTGCATGTCGCTCCTCAGGGAGTCTTCGTCTGGAGCGAGTTCAAGAACAATGTGCCCCCGGGGCCGGCGACCCTTCAACTAAGGACAACGCTGGAAAACTCGCAAAAGGATACCGCTGTAGCCGAGGTGAACTGGGAGGTCATCGGACCCGACGGCCACCCTATCGAAGGCGGAGCCCATCAAACGGCTGAAATGGCGGCGGACGCAAAAGCGGAATTCAGCAGGGAACTTACGGTTAATTCTCCCATCCTTTGGTCCCCCGATTCCCCTCAACTCTACAAGCTCATCACCACAGTTCAAAGCGCAGGCCGTTTGGTTGACAAAACGGAAACGGAATTTGGCATCCGCACCGTGGCGTTTGACGCTGATAAGGGCTTTCTGCTAAACGGAAAATTCTGCGAGCTTAAGGGCACTTGCAATCACCAGGATCACGCCGGCGTCGGCTCCGCCCTACCCGACCGTTTGCAATACTTCCGCATGAGCCGATTGAAGGACATGGGCGACAATGCCATTCGCACTTCCCACAACTCGCCCACGCCCGAATTGCTCGAGGCCTGCGATCATCTCGGCATGATGGTGATGGACGAAAATCGCCTGCTCGGCAGCGATGCGCAAAACCTGGATTATCTGGCCGAGCAAATCCGGCGCGACCGCAATCATCCCAGCGTCGTCATCTGGTCGTTGTTCAACGAAGAAGATCAGCAAACCACGCCCACCGCCGCGCGCATTTGTGCGACCATGCAACGCCTGGTTCACGAAATGGATCCGACCCGCCTTTGCACCGCCGCCGGCAATGTCGGAAATACATTTGAGGGCGTCAATAGCGTGCTCGATGTGCGCGGATGGAATTATCATCAAGACGAAGTGGACGCCTACCGTAAGGAACACCCCACGCAGCCGGAAGTCGGAACTGAACAGGCCAGCACTGTTTGCACGCGTGGCATTTACGCCAATGACGAAAAGCGCGGCTATGTCAGCGCTTACGACGACAATGCTCCGCCGTGGGCCACAACGTCCGAGACGTGGTGGAAGATATTTGCGGCCCGCCCCTGGCTCTCCGGCGGATTTGTGTGGACGGGGTTTGATTATCGAGGCGAGCCGACGCCTTATGGCTGGCCGTGCATCAATTCTCATTTTGGCATTCTGGATACCTGCGGTTTTCCCAAGGACAATTTCTATTATTACCAATCATGGTGGAGCGATCGCACCGTGTTGCATGTGCTGCCGCATTGGAACTGGCCGGGCAAAGAAGGGCAGGACATCGACGTGCGTTGTTTGAGCAATTGCCAGGAGGTCGAACTATTCCTCAACGGCCAAAGCCTCGGGCGCAAAACCATGTCTCCGAATTCGCAGCTCAAATGGATGGTCAAGTATGCGCCCGGCGTCCTGTTGGCCAAAGGCTATAATGACGGCCAGGTGATTGCCGAAGAAAAAGTCGAAACGACAGGCGATCCCTCCGCCGTAAAACTTACTCCCGACCGCTCTTCCATCGACGCCAACGGCGAAGATATCTCCGTTATCACGGTGGCAGTCACGGATGCTCAAGGGCGTGTCGTGCCGGTAGCTGGAAATCATATCCAATTCGAACTGGACGGGCCGGGCAAGATTATCGGGGTGGGGAACGGGGATGCGAGTTGCCACGAACCGGATGTGTTCGTTGCGTCCCCGACCAGCCATAGCATGGCTTTGAAGGATTGGCGCATAAAGCGTGGAGCAAGTTATCCCCAACCGCCAGAATCCGCTGAAAAAGTTGATGACAGTGCCTGGCCGAAGGTCAACGTAAACCGGGGCGAAGGGCCGCTGGCCCCGGAAGAAAGCGCCCTTTATCGCACCGAATTCGAAGCCACGGCGGTCATGCTGGCTGGAGGCGAGGTGAACATCGATTTCGGAATGATTGACGACGAAGGGTGCGTCTATGTCAACGGGCAGAAGGTGGGGGAATCGCACGATTGGTCGGCGCAGCCCTCTTTCTCCATTCGGCGATTTCTCCATGAAGGCGTCAATTCCATCGCCGTTGCTGTGCAGAATCACGCTTCCACCGGCGGCCTATGCAAAGGCGTTTCGCTGAACATTTCGGAAAAGGCCGTTCCGCCCGCCTGGCAACGCAGTGTTTTCAACGGATTGGCCCAAATCATCGTGCAAGCGGACAAACACCCCGGCACAATCACGCTGAAAGCGAACTCAGGCGGTTTGCAGGCCGCCACTCTAAATATCACGGCGGGGCCGGCTGAGCTTCGCCCGGCTGCGCAGTAAGTAACGAGCGCACAGGAGAGTGATTAAACGAGCATGAGTTCATGGCTTTGGCCTCCATTGACGCGCAATCTCCGTCGTCGCCACTCTCGATTTCAAGATATGCATTAAATTGCACATGCCGGATTCCGCGCGCGAGAGGAACAGAAATTCCGGCGAGAGAAAGTTGTTTTTCAACAGGACTTTCGCCAAATCACCCAGGCTTTCCATGAATTCGGGGTTTCCGATATCGAGTATTCTTGGGCCTTGGTCGAAGGGATGATATCTATCGTAGAACCGCCTGATCTCATTCATGCAGCGCCGCACGCGTGGCTCGTGGGGAGACATCTTGGGGCCAAAAAGAACACGAATGATCTCCGTATAAAGTTTGAAGTCATGCACCCATTCTCGCGACCAAAATTGCGCATAGCAACGGATCACTTCCGGCTTCAAATACTTGACGCAACCAAAATCAACCAGGCCAATGCTGCCGTTGTTGTTGAACAAATAGTTCCCCGGATGCGGATCGGCGTGCAGCGCTCCCACGCAGTAGAGCTGAAAGAAAAACAAGCGCGTCAAATTGGCCCCCAGTTTGTCGCGGAGTTCCTGGCTGGGATTCGCCTTAAGGAATTCCTGCATGCGCAATCCCGGCACGCGCGACATGGTCAGGACTTGGTCGGAACTAAATTGCCGGTGAACTTTCGGAATTTGGATGAATTCCAACGGCGCGAGCGCCTTGCGAAAATGTTCCAGGTTGGAGGCCTCTTTGGTGTAATCCGTTTCTTCAAGAATTCCGCGCTCGGCTTCCTGAATGACCGCCTTCCTGAAATGGCCGGTCAGCGTGACGGCTAAACCGGCCGCGCGCAACGCCTGGAAATCGCCCTCGATCGCCTCCCGAATGGCTGGGTATTGAATCTTCACCGCCACTTCCTCTCCACTTTTTGTGACCGCCCAATGCACCTGGCCAAGCGAAGCGGCTGCAAACGGTTCGGCTTCGAAGGAGCGAAATATCTCCTCGGGATATTTTCCCATTGCGCCCTTGAATTGGGCGCGCATCAAGGTCGCATGCATCGGCGGAGCGTGCATTTGCAGGGCCGACAATTCTTCAATCATCTCCGCGCTCAAAAATTGCGTTTGCATACTCAGAGCCTGGCCGACCTTCATGATGGGGCCCCGAAGGTCTTGCAATTCTTGACGCAATTTTTGGGCCTGCCTTTGCCGCAGCGCCTGGCGTTGGCGCGTGGCCCGTTCTTCCCTAAGGAAAGGCCGTTGCAATTGGTAGCCCAGATAACTCCCAGCCAATCCGGCCCCCAATTGCAGGAGGCGGGCCGCGCGACCGACCGAACTATGGGCGCGCTTCACCAGTCCCAACTCCCCTTCTTGAGGAATTGCGTTCCCATATTTAGGGCGCGGTCCAGCAACGCCAGCGTTTTTTGTTTCCCTCGTGAACGATCCTGCAGCCAAAAGGTGACGACCCCGATATAGAACAAGCCGACCGCATATGCCCCCAAGCTGCCGACACGCGGAAGTTGTTCTTTCTCCTCGGCTTCGGCGAGAATCTCCCGGATAAATCGCAAATATTTCAGCCGCAATTCCTGGGATTCGAGGCTCAAGGGACTCAAAGTCGAGGTGGGTTGCAAGGAGCGATAAAAAACGGCCCCGATGAATTCCTCGTAAGGCGCGAGGTATTCGAGTTGCCGGTGAATGATGGCAAAGAGCTTTTCCGCCAGCGGCGCTTTTTGCAATCGTGTTTCCTTTCCATACCATGCGATCAGGTCGTCGGTTTCCTTCTGGAAAAAATAAAGGGCCAGGTCTTCTTTTGTGTTGAAGTAATTAAAGAGGGTGCCCTCGGCGATGCCGGACCTCTTGGAAATTTCCTTGGTGGTGGTTCCTTCCAACCCTTTCTCTTTGAACAACTCCAGAGCGGCGCGGAGAATGCGCTCTTTGGTCTGCTCCTTGTTCTTTTCGCGTTTGCCCGGCCCGTTCTTGGCGCGCGCGCCGGTCCTCGGCCTTTTAGGAGTTTTCTCGGCTGCTTTACTCATATACATGAGTATGCTCATATTTACCGCACAACGCAACAAAAAGTTGAGTAAACTCATTATTTAGCAAGGAAGACATTTTTCGCGCTGAGACGCAGGGCGCAGAGAAAGGGCGGAAAAAGACTCAACCACGAATGACGAAAAGCGCGAAGAAACCAAACCGATTTGGACCTTTCAAATCTTCATGCTCTTACGGGCGAAAATTATGGGGCGGCGGCCCACTCTTCGCCTCTGCTCGAGATTCAGGTTTGATGGGGATAAGGCAACCGCCAAGAAGGACACTTCCATCTGGGATATCCAGTAGAATCCGAGGTTCGGGCTGGCGGCTTGGCGTCTCCTGCGCCTCTGCGTTTAAATGCGCTGCGAGGAATGCCGCTACGGCAAGACGTGCCCGGGAACGCTGCAAGTCGGCTTCTCGCCCACGGTGCCGTATGTGTAAGTACCGCCGGCGGGACACGTCGGCATTTCTCCCTTGGCTCCACGGCCAAGATACGGCTGAATATCTTCTGTTTTTGGTGTGTCCGTGCTCTGCTTCTTGTTCTCCAGCGCCCATTGTTGTTTCGCGGCATCAATCAAACGCAGGTTATTGATGCAGGCGTTTTCTTGCGAGGTCGTGCGCGCCTTGACGAAGTTGGGCACGGCGACGGCCGCCAACAGGCCCACTGTAGCTACCGCTGGCACGATGAGCGCGGCCGTGCTCTCACTAGCGCCATTGCCGGTTCCTACCCAGCCCTCGGGCCCGTTCGCGCCCACGCTGAAAGCATTGGTGCTTTGTTGCAGCAATTCACTAATCTTGTTGAAAGCCTCCGGGTTCAGGTTTTGGTCGGCCATGCTTTTTCCCTGCATTTTGGCCATGCTGCCGGTGAAGACGCCGGTCACGAGGGCGAAGTGGTTGCCTTCACTGGGCACGCCCTGGGATAGCCGTTTGAATTCGGCGGTGGACTTGAATCCCTTCTTCTTCCCCGCTTTGATGTCAATAATTTCCTTGATCATGTCATCCGAAGTCGCCAACAGCAGAAAATCGCCCGCGCGCGCCAGGCTGGGCCGCAACGCGACAGGAAGTGGAAGAGGGATGTTCATGGTGCGCATTTTCAAGCCTTCTTCATCGACTTTAGTCAAAAGCGGGTTGCCTTTAAGGATCTCGTCAACGCGGTCAAATATAACGTTGGATTTGACTTTAAAGATTAGACAGAGGCCGGGCGTGGGAAATTCTAATGTCTTGCCGCCCAAAGGCAGCGAGACCATCTTGTTCGTATCCAGTGTTACTATGACACCATATTCGCCGCCCAGGGAATTCAGCACTGCATCCAAATCCAAGCCGGTCACTTCCTTGAATTTGCCGGGGGCGCTATCCATCGCCGCCGAGACCTCGGGCACATTGAGCAACTGGGCATCTTCCAGAACGTTGGTCCAGAGCAGCGGCAGATTAAAATCGAAGGAAGACGCCATGGCGGTGGTTTCCGGCAACATGTCCAGGACGCCAAGAGGATGCGCCGCTTTGCCGAAAAGGGACCAAACCAGGCCGTCATTTTTGCCGGCGTAATGGTGGAGAACGACTTTGTTGTAATATAATTTTGGTTCCCGCGCAATGGAACTCATGCCCAACCCGCTAATCTCGCTCACGCCGCTCTGTTTGATAACAACATCGAGAAGCGAGAAAGCTTTATCCACCTTTTCACGATCTGCGGCCTGCACATTCGGCAAACCCACGACAAAATTGCTGCCGGCGGACACGTAGGTCGAGAGGTTGGACAGGACTTGTTCCGTGCTCAAATACAGGTAGAGGTCGCCGCCTTTGTCCAGCTTGCCCGTGACCGCCTCAAAGCTATTGGGCACAGCGGAGACCAGGCCAGGCTTGGGAGCCGCGGGCGGCGGCAACGGCGACGGTGGAAGCGACTCATCCTGCTTTTTGCAACCAGCGAGAAAAACAAGGGCAGCCACGAAAACGGCCGAAAATCGATTAATAAAGGTTTTATAATTCATTTTGACGGTTCCTTTCCTGCGCACAAGACAACTCCCTTTGCCCCCAATGTGCCAGCATAATATGCGAGCTTGTTTGTAATTGACTTGCCTTGCTCCCCCGCGTGGCCATTTGTAAACTGGACAGGCTGACAAACTTGCGGCTTGTGGGTGATTAAATCTCCTCCGAATTCGGCTCTGGCTCATGGCGGAGGATCGGCGGCCGGCAAGAGTTTTCGGCGAGACGCCGAAAACGGCGGACGAGACGTCCGCGCTCCCCAAAGCCGTACATCGTTCAGTGAAATCTCGCCCGCTTTGATTGCGCCCGTGCGCCCTCGCGCCTAATTTTTCCACTTGGAAGTCGGCGTGGGGGGGATTAGGTTCAAGTGTGCCAAAGCACAAAAAGAAAAAGGCGGCCGTTCTTCTCGGCCTGGGCTTGGATTCCGATGGTCATAAGCGGATGACCACCGGGCCGAATTTCGCGCTCCTGGGCGGAACCCACGAAACGCACGAAGTCATGACCGAAAAGGCCATCAAGATTAACGAGAAGCTCGCGGCCAAGGGCAAAAAATTGGAGGACGTCAGCCGTGAGGAATTCGATGACATTGCTCATTCCGTCGGCCTGCAAAGGCACAATGGCAAGGATAAAGACAAGGGCAAGGGTCAGTAAGGGCTGAGGGCTTTCTTTGCTTGACGATTGAACCCTCGCGTCACATTAAGTCCGCAGGCCCAGGACTCCATTCCCACCCACGTGGCCGTCATCATGGACGGCAATGGGCGCTGGGCCAAACAACGCCGGCTGCCGCGTGTCGAGGGGCATCGCAACGGCGTCGAATCCGTCCGCGCCATCGTGCGCGCCGCGGGCGAAGCGGGCGTCAAATACTTGACTCTTTACGCTTTTTCCGTCGAGAATTGGAATCGCCCCAAGGACGAGGTGGACACGTTGATGAAATACCTGGCCCGATTCCTCAAGGCGGAGATCGGCGAATTGAATCGCAACAATGTCCGCCTGGATGCCATCGGCCAGATTTACCGACTGCCGGAATTCGTCCAGCAGCAACTCGAAAAAACGAAAGCGGCCCTGTCCAAGAACAACGGTTTGACTCTAATCCTGGCGCTCAGTTACGGCGGCCGCACGGAGATCGTCGAGGCGGTGCGGAGCATGGCGCAAAAAGTCAAAGAGGGGCAATTGGAGCCGGCGGAGATCAACGAGCAGGTGGTCTCGCAGCATCTTTATACTTGTCATTATCCGGACCCGGACCTTCTCATCCGCACCAGCGGCGAGATGCGCATCAGCAATTTTCTTTTGTGGCAGATTTCCTATGCGGAATTGGTCGTGACCCCCACTCTCTGGCCCGATTTCCGCAAGCCGCAGTTTTTCGAGGCTTTGGAAGAATACACCCGGCGCCACCGGCGCTTTGGTTTGGTCTAGTATGCTGGATCCCAACGCCATGCCGCCGGTGAAATTGTCCAAGGGCGCCATTTTCTTTCGGCGCTTGTTCAGTTTCGTGGTTTTATGGACGGTGGTCATCGGCTCGCTCTTTTCCGGCCACAAGGCGCTCTCTGATTATGTTTTTCTGCTCATCATCCTCTTGCTGGCGGTCTCGGGCTTGATGGAATTTTACGGCATGGCGCGCAAACTCAATTACGCCTGTTACTCCGGCCTGGGCGTCGTCGGCGGCGTGCTCATGATTCTGTTCACGTTCTACTGCATCTCCGGCGAATTCGGCGCCGCCGTCACCCCCTCGCGGATGAATGATCGGGAAACGATTTTCATCATCATCTTTGTCCTCGGCTTGTGTGTCCGCCAATTTATGTCGCGCTCCGTTTCCACCGGTATCATCGCCATTTCCACGACTTTGTTTGGCATGATGTACGTGCCGTGGCTGTTGAACTTCATTCAAAAGATCAATTTCTTCGGGCAGGCGGGCGTCGAAGGTCCTTACTACGTTTTGTATTTTGTCCTCGTCACCAAATTCAGCGATTGCGGCGCCTACGCCGTCGGTTCGCTGATTGGCCGGCACAAAATGATCCCGCGCATCAGCCCGGGCAAAACTTGGGAAGGCTTTGGCGGCGCCATCGTCGTGTCCACTGCCGCCAGCGTCATATTTGCGCGCGTGGCGGGCCACCATTTGGCTGGAATGACGCTCCTGCACTCGATCATTCTCGGAATTATTTTGAGCATAGCCGCAGTCGTCGGCGACTTGATCGAATCCCTCTTCAAGCGCGAAGCCGGCCTGAAAGATTCCGGGTCCATGTTTCCCGGCATCGGCGGCATTCTGGATTTGCTTGACAGCCTGCTATTCAACGCGCCCATCATGTATCTCTATTTGCGCCACGTCTTGACGTGAACGACCCGCGTCCGGCGAAGCTGGCGGAATGACGATGCATTCTTTTTTTGGCTGCGCATCTACTCCCCGGCTGGCCCGAAGCGAAGCAAAACACTTTGGGCCTCATGCTTCATTCTTCCGCGGGCAAGCGCGACGAGGCCCAATTTCCGGGAGGGGCGAACTCCTGTGAGACACAACCGTTCGGGAATTTAGCCACTTCCGGAGGGGCGAGCGCCTGCGAGACCTTGATTTGTTTGCGGAAAATATTTGGGTCTCGCGGGAGCTCGCCCCTCCAAAAACATATGGGATTACCGCGGGTTGGTGTCGTAGAAGCGGGCGAGGTAATTGGGGGCGTTGGTGTCGTCGAATTGCATGAGGCCGTTGGTGTCGGCCAGGATGGTGCCGAGGTCAAGCCAGTTGAGTAAGTCCGAACTGGCCGACTTCATTATTTATCGGAGAGAGGAGCGCAGCGACGCCGTGAATCCAAAAAACGGTAGGGCGATGCTCCGCAGAGCCCCAATATTTCTTGGATTATGGTTCATGATTCTCGGATGGAAAAGAATTCGGGCCGTTTACCACGACAACGGGCCTTCCGTCGAGCAGGGGGCGTCTTGCTGAAAATCAAGTCAGGGCTCCACAGAGTGTCGCCCTACCATTAATAATTCATATATTGCAGTCCCAAGGCTGTGTGGTAGAATGGTTATGTAAGGGCGTTAAACGGGTTGTTCATTGAAATCTTGGGTAAGAGGTCAGCGGCGAAAGGCGCGGTTGCAAAACCGCCGGCGATCCTGTTCAGGTCGATCGGGAGCGCAGGCCACGCGTCATAAGTCGTTGATTTCCACGATAATTCCGGATAGTTCCGCATCTTTTTTGAGGAAACGGATCGGCCTTCATTGCAGCCGATCCGCCAAATCCGAAAACGACGGCAATTATCCGAACAGCCGCCGGTGTGGTGTCTCCATCGCGGGTCAGCGTGGCTGGCGGGTTCGATCGCACCCAGTCAAAGCTAATCAAACCAGTTTTGTGATATAGGACGGTTTGAGACCCCTCATCCTAGCCTCCTCCCCCTGGGAGAAGGAAAGCCGCCGGACGCCTTGTTGTTGCCGATGAGTGTCCGGCTAGTTCCGTTGACCGAATTGGCGACCAGCGGAAGGCGATTTCACCCTCTCCTTGGAGGAGAGGAAGGGGTGAGGTGGTCCCTAATCGCACCCAATCAAACCCAGTCAAGCCATTTTTGTGAAATAGGACGGTTTGGGACCCCTCATCCTGACCTTCTCCCGGTGGGAGAAGGAAAGCTGCCGGACGCCTCGTTGTTTGCCGATGAGTGTCCGGCTAGTTTCCGTTGAACGAATTAGCGACCAGCGGAAGACGATTTCACCCTCTTCTGCGAGGTGAGGGCGGGGTGAGGAGGTCTCTAATCGCACCCAGTCAAAGCTAATCAAACCAATTTTACTGAAAACCGATAAAGTAAATCGTAGTCGAACAAAGCCTACGTGGATTGTATGGTATGCTTGAACTTTGAGCGTTCACCTTTTACCATACAATAGTGAAAACGGCTCGATTGATGTTGGTTTGTTTTTTCTGGCAGACCGTGGTTGTTTCAGCCCAGACCAATACTGTCAATACTAATAATCTCGTAAACCCCGCCTCCATCGCCCTTCGCGCCGAACAAATTCGCGCCGCCTGCATTCAAGGCCGGCGTCACATTTGCGGCCAGGTGCTCCAAATTACCAAGGCGGGGCTGGTGGTCGATAGCGGTTATCCGACCTTGTTGGAGCCGCCGCTCAATAAATCCTGGGTCACGCTCGCCGCCGCTGCGCCGGTCCGCCCGCCCAATCAAGTCGAAGGCAAGATGCCCGATTGCATGGCCATTGGTCTGGTCTTCCTGACCGATCTGCCCAAGCGCAAAAAGCCGCAACTTTATGATTACGTGGCCTTGAATGGTTATCCGGCAGGTCAATACGAATATGTGCCTTTGCCCGGCGTCCACAAAACCATCCGCAAGTTTGCCGGCGGCCTGGACACCGCCGTCCGTTTGAATCTGCAAGCGGAGCTGCCGACCAACCGCATTCCCGCCGCCTATCTCAAGATGCCCAATCGCGCCGACGCTCCTCTGCCCCAACTCCTCTCCCAGACGGGCGCGTTTGCAAACACACCGAATCGCGTGCCGGCCGATGGCTTGATTCCCTACGAATTAAGCGTCTCGTTCTGGTCGGATGGGGCGCAGAAGCAGCGTTGGATGTCGCTGCCCGAGGCCAAGATCGGTTTTGCGACGCACGGCGAATGGACCTTTCCAGCGGGAACGGTCTTTGTCAAAAATTTTGATTTGGCCACCAATGACGACGATCCACGGCAAACGCGGCGCCTGGAGACGCGGCTGCTGGTGCGTTCGTCCGACGGCTCCGTCTATGGCGCAACTTACAAATGGCGGCCCGACAACAGCGACGCCGATCTCCTGCCCACCAATTTGACGGAAAATGTGGTCGTCCGCACCGCCAGTGGAACCCGGACGCAAAGCTGGTATTATCCGAGCCGCGAGGATTGCCGGACTTGCCACACCGACCGCGCCGGCGGAGTTTTGGGCGTCAAAACGCGCCAGTTCAATCGCGACCTTCTCACATCCTGGGGCCGGCTGGGATTATTCGACCATGCGCCATCGGACGCAGAGCTCGCCGCGTGCGTGTTCCTGGCGCGGAGCGACGACACCAATCGCGCCTTGGAAGACCGCGCCCGCTCTTATTTGGATGTCAATTGCGCCAATTGCCATCGGCCTGGTGGCACCGTCGCCTATTTCGATGCGCGCTACGATACGCCGTTGGCTCAGCAGGGATTGATTGATGGGCCTGTGCTCATTAACGAAGGCATCGACCACGCCCGCATGATCGCGCCCAATGACCGATGGCGTTCCATCCTCTATATGCGCGCGAACACGCTGGAAGGTTTCAAGATGCCTCCGTTGGCCCGGCAAACCGTGGACCAGGCCGGCATGACGCTGTTGCGGCAATGGATCGAGAGCCTGGGCGGACGGCCGGTGCTGGCGCCGCCTGATTTTTCCTTGGCCGCCGGAACCTACGCCAAATCAATTGACTTGACTTTAAGCGAGGCCGAACCTGGCGCGGAGATCCGCTACACCTTGGACGGCAGCATTCCCGGCACAACCGACCCGATTTATCAGCGGCCCATCCATTTGGCCAACTCGACCACGGTGCGAGCCAAGGCTTTCAAGGACGGTTTTACCCGGAGCATCACTGCCCAGCAAACGTTTGTGCTTGGCGAATGAATCAGAGGCTCTTGGCCACCAGCACAATTCCCCAAGGACTTTTCCCGGCTGGGATGCGTTGAAGTTCCTTCTCCGCTTCCAAGTCAATAACAGAAATGTCGTTGGAAGGGCCGTTGGCGGAATAGAGAAATTTGCCATCGGGCGAAATGATGATGCCCCAGGGACGTGTGCCTGCTTTGATGTAGTTCAGAATCTTGTGCGAGCCAACGTCCATGACACAAATCGTTCCAGCCCGACCTGTGCCGGCATAGACCTTCTTGTTGTCAGTGGAAACCTTCACGCACATTGGCCGGTTACCCTTGGCCAGGGCGATGGTTTCCAGTGGTTGATGGCTCTGCGAGTCAATCACATGCAGTTGCCCGGCGGATTCCGAGGGAATAAACGCCCTTGATCCATCAGCCAGGAAATCAACCGACCGCGGCCGGCCGCCGACATTGAAATGGTTGATGACCTTAAAGGTGGAGGCATCAATGGCGAAAATTTCCCCGTCCGTTTCGCACGTCACGTAAAAGACTTTGCCATCAGGACGGATGCCCACGCCTTCCGGCTCCTTATGCACCGGGATAATCTTCTCCACGGCGCCGGTGGCGATGTTGAGCACGCTGGCCGTGGCGACATCTTCGTTCGAGATAAACAACCGCGTGCCATCCGAGCTGACCGCGAACTGCTCCGGGTCGGAACCCGCCGGCAATTTGCCCTTCAACGTGCGCGTCGCCACATCGATGATGGCGATGCCATCGGCGGATTTGTCGGCGTTCTTATCGTCATCGTCATCGTCGTGACCTTTTTGGAAAATGGGGTTGCCATTGGCATCGAGCTTGGGCGGCGGTTCCGGCGGCGTGCCACTGACGGCCACATAGACCGCCTTGCCATCGGGGCTGACGTGAATCCCGCGCGGGCGTTTGCCGACCGCGATGGTGGCCACCGTCTCGTGCGTGGCGGCATCGATCACCGAGACATTGTCCGAACGTTCATTGCTGACATAAATGAAGAAATTTTCCCCGACCTGGCATCGAGCCGTCGTCGCCAAAAGAACCAAACTGCATCCCATGAGAGCGCGGGCGCAGACCACTTTAA
>Ga0302326_10021460_pt1 | contig 13243 bp, 14 predicted proteins | sample Palsa_T0_3_FD_202264 | JGI IMG/M metagenome (GOLD analysis project Ga0302326, IMG submission 202264) | Peat permafrost microbial communities from Stordalen Mire near Abisko, Sweden - Palsa_T0_3 | ecosystem: Environmental > Terrestrial > Soil > Palsa > Peat permafrost | place: Sweden: Abisko... | reverse complement strand
GCAACGCGCGAGCGCTTGAGGCGGAGCTTGCCAAGCTCGATCGCGGGCTCCTGCGGCGGCGGCGCGCGACGCTGACGACGCCGGACGCCGCCGCCGCATGGCCGAGCGTGACCGTCGATGGCCGACCTGCGGTGGATTTCTGCAGCAACGATTACCTGGGGCTGGCCCGCCATCCGGACATCGCCGCTGCCATGGCAGCGGCCGCCCTGCGCCACGGCGCCGGCAGCGGCGCATCACACCTCGTCGCCGGGCACGGCATTGAGCACGCCCTGCTCGAGGAGGAACTCGCAGACTTTACCGGCCGTGGACGCGCCTTGCTGTTTTCCACCGGTTACATGGCGAATCTGGCGGTCATCGGCGCGCTGGCGGGCCGCGGCGAGCAGGTGCTCCTGGACCGGTTGTGCCATGCCTCGCTCATCGACGCCGCGCTCCTGTGCCGGGCACGCCTTCGGCGCTTCGCCCACGCGGACGCAGCGGCCGCCGCACGCGTGCTCGAGGCGAGCGCTGCGGCGACGGCACTCGTCGCAACCGACGGCGTGTTCAGCATGGATGGGGACTGCGCGCCCCTCGGCGAGCTTGCGCGTGCCAGTCGCGCCCACCATGCCTGGCTCGTGGTCGACGACGCGCACGGCCTCGGCGTTCTTGGTACGACGGGGCGGGGCTTGCTCGAGCAATGCGGGCTCGGTGAGGAAGCCGTGCCGGTACTCGTGGGTACGCTCGGCAAGGCCTTCGGCACTTTTGGCGCATTCGCCGCAGGCGCTCCCGAGGTCATCGAGTTCCTGCTGCAGCGGGCCCGGCCTTATGCATATACGACCGCGCTGCCGCAGCCGGTTGCCGCCGCCACGCGCCAGGCGCTGCGCATCGCCGCGCGCGAATCCTGGCGCCGGGAGCGGGTGCTGAGCCTCGCGCGAAGGTTTGCGCGCGCCGCGGCCGAGCTCGACGTGCCGGTGATGGCCTCCACCACGCCGATTCAGCCCGTGCTGCTGGGAAGCGCGGCGCAGGCGCTGCGCGCTCAGGAAAAGCTGCTGCAGGCCGGTTTCTGGGTAGCCGCCATCAGGCCGCCCACCGTAGCGGCGGGCAGCGCGCGCCTGCGCGTGACCCTCTCTGCCGCCCACAGCGAGGATCAGGTGGACGCCCTGGTCGAGGTGCTGGGCCGGATCTGTGCGCGAGTCAGTGCGTGAGCAATCCTGCGAACGGCGACGCTTCGAGCCTCGACCGGCAGCGCGTGCGCGCATCCTTCGATCGTGCGAGCGGCGGCTACGACCACGCCGCGGCGCTGCAGGCGCGCGTACGCGCCGAACTCCTCGAGCGCCTCGCGCTCTTCAAGCTGACACCGCGGGTCGCACTCGATCTGGGCACCGGAACCGGACAGGGTGCGCAGGCGCTGCGCGCCCTCTACCGCCGCGCCCTGATTTTGGCGATTGACAGCGCCCCCGGCATGCTGCGCGCGGCGCGGCGGCGCAGCGGACTGTTCAGGAGGTTCGAGCGCACGCTTGCGGATGCCGCGCGCCTGCCGCTCGCCACGGCGAGCGTGGATCTCGTGTTCAGCAACCTCATGCTGCAGTGGTGCGATGAGCTTGCGGCGCCGCTCGCGGAAGCGCGGCGCGTGCTCGCGCCCGGCGGACTCTTTGCCTGCAGCACTCTCGGTCCAGACACCCTGCATGAGCTGCGCGCCGCCTGGGCAGAAGTGGACGACGACAGCCACGTCAACCGCTTTCTCGATCTGCACGACGTCGGAGATGCGCTGGTGCGCGCGGGTTTTGCGGAGCCGGTGCTCGATGTCGAGCGCGTCGAGCTCACCTATGCCGACACCACGGCGCTCATGCGCGATCTGAAGGCGATCGGCGCGCATAACGCGACGCGCGGACGGCCACGGGGCCTCACGGGCCGCGCGCGCATGGAGAAAATGCGCATCGCCTACGAGCGCTTCCGGCGCAACGGTCGCCTGCCGGCAAGCTTCGAGGTCGTCTATGCCACCGCCTGGGGCGGTGGTGACCGGGCCATCGCCTCCGTACGCGACGGCGAGGCACGCGTGCCGGCCGATGCGATCCGCCGCCGCCCATGACGACTGCCATGGCACGCGGCGTGTTTATCACCGGCACCGACACCGGCGTCGGCAAGACCGTCGTCGCCGCCGCGCTGATCAAGGCGCTCGCAAGCCAGGGGCTGCGCGTCGCGGGCATGAAGCCCGTCGCCGCCGGCGCCAGCATGACCGCTTCTGGCCTGCGCAACGCGGATGCGCTCGCGCTCATGCAGGCGGCCAATGTCACCGCGGGCTACGAGACTGTGAATCCCTACTGTTTCGCGCCACCGATCGCGCCGCACATCGCCGCGCGCGACGCGCGCGTGATCGTGGATCTTGCGCTTCTGCGTGCGCGCTTCGAGGAACTCGCCGGCGCCGCGGACTGTGTCGTTGTCGAGGGCGCGGGCGGATGGCTGACGCCCATCAGCGCCGCCGCGAGCATGGCCGACGTCGCCGCCGCGCTCGCGCTGCCCGTGGTGCTGGTGGTCGCCCTCAAGCTCGGATGTCTCAACCACACCCTCCTCGCCGCGCGCGCGCTCGCCTCCCACCGCGCGGGCTTTGCGGGCTGGATCGGCAACTCGATCGACCCGGCGTTCGAGCGCGCGGCCGACAACATCGCCGAGCTCGAACGGCGCCTGCAGCCGGCCGCGGCGATTGTGCCGTACGCGTCACATGCGCCCGAATCCCTCGAGCTGCCGCGCGGCGCCGCGCGCAATCTGCTGGCGCGCGAGTGAGTTCGGTGACAAACCCGCCGCCTGCTGTAAAATCCTGAAGAGCCGCCGCCCCGGAAGCTTTTTCGAAGAATCACATGCGCCCTCGTTCGACGCGGCGCGCTGTCAAGGTCGCAATGATGATCCGCCATGTAATGAGCAAGCTCGCCGCCGCTGCCCTCCTGCCAATCGTCGCGCCGGTGCGCGCCGACTCCGGCTGGGGACTCCTCAACATGACGCCGGGTGTCACCGACATCAGCCGCAAGATCTACGACCTGCACATGGAGGTGTTCTGGATCTGCGTCGGCATCGCGGTGGTCGTGTTCGGCTGGATGATCTGGTCACTCATTGCCTTTCGCAAATCGAAGGGCGCCGTCGCCGATACCACTCTCGTGCACAACACCCGCGTGGAGATCATCTGGACGGCGCTCCCGGTGTTCATCCTGATCGCCATGGCGGTGCCGGCGGCGCGCACGCTCGTCGACATCGAGGACACCCGCAACACCGAGCTCACCATCAAAGTGACCGGCTTCCAGTGGGGCTGGAACTACGATTACCTCGACGACGGGGTCAACTACTTCTCGCGCCTCGACCGTGCGAGCGATGCCGCGCGCCAGCTGCTCTCGGGCATCGATCCGGAGAGCGTGCCGAACTACCTGCTGAGCGTCGACCATCCGCTCATCGTGCCCGCCGGTGTCAAGGTGCGGCTCCTCATCACCGGAGCGGATGTCATCCATTCGTGGTGGGTGCCGGCCTTTGGCCTGAAGAAGGACGCCATCCCGGGATTCATCAACGAGCTCTGGTTCCGCGTCGATCCGGACAAGACCGGCCTCTACCGCGGCCAGTGCGTGGAGCTGTGCGGACGCGATCACGGCTTCATGCCGATCGTCGTCGATGTACGCAGCAAGGCAGATTTCAGCGCCTGGCTGAAAGCAACCGCGGCTGAACAAAAGCAAGCCGCTGCGAACGCGCCTGCGGCAACCCCTGCCGCAGGCTGAACGGAGAAACCACGATCATGGCTTACGCACACGCCGCTGGCGCGCATGACGATCTTGCAGCGCACGAGGACCACAAGCCGCATGGCTGGCGCCGCTGGGTCTACGCGACCAATCACAAAGACATCGGCACCATGTACCTCGTCTTTGCCGGCATCATGTTTTTCGTCGGCGGCTTCCTCGCGATGCTCATTCGCCTCGAGCTTTTCAAGCCGGGGCTGCAGTTCTTCGATCCGCTGTTCTTCAATTCGCTGACGACCATGCATGCGCTCATCATGATCTTCGGCGCCGTCATGCCAGCGTGGACGGGACTTGCCAACTGGCAGATTCCCATGCAGGTGGGCGCGCCGGACATGGCACTGCCGCGCCTCAACAACTTCAGCTTCTGGATCCTGCCGTTCGCCTTTACGCTGCTGCTCGCGACCTTCTTCGTGCCGGGAGGCGCGCCGGCGGGCGGCTGGACGATGTATCCGCCGCTCATGCTGCAGGGTGGCGCCGCGTTTCCGATGACCATCTTCGCCATCCACATGATGGGCGCGTCGTCAATCCTGGGCTCGATGAACGTCATCGTGACGATCCTCAACATGCGCGCGCCCGGCATGACGCTGCTGCGCATGCCCCTCTTCGTGTGGTCATGGCTCATCACGGCCTACCTGCTGATCGCGGTGATGCCGGTGCTGGCGGGCGCCGTGACGATGCTGTTGACCGACCACTTCTTTGGCACGACCTTCTTCACCGCGGCGGGCGGCGGCGATCCGGTGATGTTCCAGCATATCTTCTGGTTCTTCGGGCATCCGGAGGTCTACATCCTGATCCTGCCCGCCTTCGGCATCATTTCCGAGATCATTCCGACCTTCTCGAGGAAGCCGATCTTCGGCTACGAGGCGATGGTGTATGCGATCGCCTCGATCGCGTTCCTGTCGTTCATCGTCTGGGCGCATCACATGTTCACCGTAGGCATGCCGCTCGCCGGCCAGCTGTTCTTCATGTTGACGACCATGCTGATCGCCATCCCGACGGGCGTGAAGGTATTCAACTGGTGCGCCACCATGTGGAAGGGCTCGATCACCTTCGAGCCGCCGATGCTGTTCGCGGTGGCGTTCCTGTTCCTCTTCAGCATCGGCGGCTTCTCCGGCGTGATGCTCGCGATCGTGCCCGCCGACTTCCAGTACCAGGACACGTATTTCGTCGTCGCGCACTTCCACTACGTGCTCGTCCCCGGCGCCATATTCGGCATCATCGGCGGCGTCTATTACTGGCTGCCGAAGTGGACCGGCAAGATGTACGACCAGACGCTCGGCAAGTGGCACTTCTGGCTGTCCGCCATCTTTGTGAACGTGCTGTTCTTCCCGCAGCACTTCCTGGGGCTCGCCGGAATGCCGCGCCGCATTCCCGACTACGCCGTGCAGTTCACCGACTGGAACATGGTGTCCTCGATCGGCGGCTTTGGCTTCGGCCTCTCGCAGCTGCTGTTCCCCTATCTCATCTGGAAGTGCATCAAGCACGGCACGCCCATTGGCAACCGCGCCTGGGAAGGCGCCCACGGTCTGGAGTGGGAGCTGCCCTCGCCTCCGCCCTTTCATTCCTGGGAGACGCCGCCGACCGAAGCCGTCCTCGCGCACGCTGCCGTGCACTAGGGTGCGCGTGAGCAGCGTCGTGGATCGTGAGGATGCAAACGAGCGGCGCCGGCGCATCCGGCGTTCGGCCATCCTGTACGGCGGGATCGCGCTGGCGTTCTACCTGGCGTTCATCGTGATGACGCTGGTGCGTGGCTGGCGATGAGCGCGCCGCTCGTGAAGCGCCCCCACGTCAGCCTCACCCTGAAGCTGTTCGGCATCGTGCTCGGCAGTTTCGTTTTCGGCTACGCGCTCGTGCCGTTCTACAACGTGCTCTGCTCCATCACCGGCTTGGGCGATCAGAGCGCGCTCGCGCGGCGCGCCGTGGCGGTGGAGAAGCCGGATTTGACGCGCACGATCACGGTGGACTTCATGGGGGAGCTGCCGAGCATCGGCAGCTGGGCGTTCCGTCCGCTGCAGCGCTCGATTGAGATTCATCCGGGACAGCTCTATTCCGCCGAGTACTTTGCGCAGAATCTCACCGGCCACGACACGATGGCGCAGGCGGTGCCGAATGTTTCGCCTTCCAAAGCGGCGGCCTTCTTCCACAAGACCGAGTGTTTCTGCTTCACCCCGCAGCACTTCGCGAAGGGCGAGGGGCGCACGATGGCGGTGCGCTTTATCGTGGATCCCTCGCTGCCGACGTATCTCGACCGAATCACTCTGTCCTATATGTTCTACGACGACTCCACTCATGTCGGCGCCAAACTGCTAGCGCCGACGGCCAACAGCAGGAACTGATATGGACCTGGCACACACTCACGACGTCAACAAGTACTACATTCCGACGCCGAGCCCCTGGCCCATCGTCGCCGCGGTGTCGCTCTTCACGCTGATGCTGGGCGCCATCTGCTATTTGGACGAAATTTCCAGCGCTTGGTCCTTCCTGCCGGGGGCGGCGCTCATGGCATTCATGTTCGCCGGCTGGTTCCACGCCGTCATCGGCGAGAGTCAGCACGGCACCTACAATCTGCAGGTGGACCGCTCATTTCGCATGGGCATGATGTGGTTCATCTTCTCCGAGGTCATGTTCTTCGTCGCCTTCTTCGGCGCACTCTTTTACGCGCGCCGGCTGTCGGTGCCGTGGCTGGGCGGCGAAGGCGTCAAGATCTTCAATAATCTCGTGCTCTGGCCTGGCTTCGAGAATCACTGGCCGACGAATGGCCCAGGGCATGTCGGCGGACGTGCGGATTCGACCTTCAGCACCATCCCCGCCTTTGGCATTCCGGCACTCAACACTGCCATTCTGCTGACGAGCGGACTTACGGTGACGATCGCGCACCACGCGCTGCGCGCCGGCAAGCGTCCGGTGCTCATCGTGTTCCTGGCGGCGACCTTCCTGCTGGGATTTACCTTCGTCGCGCTGCAGGCGCACGAGTACGGCGAGGCCTACAAGGATCTCGGGCTGCGGCTGTCGACGGGCGTTTACGGCTCGACCTTCTTCATGCTCACCGGCTTTCACGGCCTGCACGTGACGATCGGCGCCATCATGCTGCTCGTCATCTGGCTGCGCGTGGTGAAGGGGCACTTCACGCCGAACCGGCATTTCGCCTTCGAGGCGGTCTCCTGGTACTGGCACTTCGTCGACGTCGTGTGGCTCGGCCTCTTTATCTTCGTGTACTGGCTGTAACAGCCGTCAACGCACCTTCATCGGATCGATGCCATGGGGCTGAATGAGGCCGGTGTACCACGCGAGCATCAGCAGGACAAAGAGCGCAATCGATAGTCCGATCCGCCAGGTGAGTGCCCGCACCATCCGGCGCGAATCGCCGGCGCCGCGCACCAGATGGCGCAGCGCCGAAGCCAAGCTCGCAACGATTGCGATCAAGGCACCAATGATGAGCACGGGAATCAGGGATTCCATACGCCGATGAGTGTACCCCACCGTTCCGTGCCGCTTGTGGCGGCGCCTTCATGGGGGCTGACGCTGCTGGCGGTGGCGCTGCTGGTCGCGTTCGTGGGACTCGGCCGCTGGCAATGGCACCGCGGGCAGGCGCGCCAGGAGGAGTGGGACGCGTTCGCGCGCGGCACGGACCGGGTGCAGCCGCTCGGCACCGCAAAGCTTGACGACGTCGCGCGCTTTGCACGTGTGGCGCTCACGGGCCACTACCGTCCCGATCGCCAGTTCCTGCTCGATAATCGCAGCCACCAAGGCCAGCCCGGCTATGAGGTGCTGACACCCTTCGAACTCACCGATGGCCGCGCGCTGCTCATCGACCGCGGCTGGATCGCCTTCACCGGATCGCGCGCGCGCCTGCCGGATGTGTCGTTTGCGCCACCCGGGACCGCGACCGTCATCGGCCGCGTGGACAATCTGCCGAGCTCCGGCCTCGCCTTCGGACACGCGGCACCGGCGGCGAGCGGCAGCTGGCCGCGCGTCACGAGCTATCCGCGCATGCTGGAACTCAATGCCGCATTCGGCCACCTCCTCGAGCGGCGCATCGTGCTCTTGGATCCGGGCGCCGCGGATGGCTATGTGCGCGACTGGCAGCCGCCCGGCCTGCCGCCGGCACGGCACTGGGCCTATGCCATTCAATGGTGGCTGTTTGCGCTCACGCTCGTCGTGCTGTGGATCGTCATGGCCGTGCGGCGCGCGCGGCGGGCGCCATGAACGCTTCGCTGCAGCAGGTGCGCGCACGCAATCTGCGCACCGTGGCGCTGCTGGCGGCGCTTTTTCTGATTCCGCTGCTGGTGGCCTTCTGCATCTACTATGGCGCGAGCTGGCGCCCGATGCAGCGCACGAATCACGGCGAGCTCATCCAGCCGGTGCACGAACTGACGCGCGCCGGCGCGCCCTATGGCGCAAAAACTTTCATGCATACCTGGTCGCTTGTCTATGTGGGAGTGGCCGCCTGTGATGAGGCCTGCACGAGCGCGCTGTATGTGATGCGGCAGACACATCTCGGGCTCAACAACGACATGGAGCGCGTGCATCGCGTGTTTGTCGCCACGGGGGATGCGCCGGCGCCGGAGGCGCTGCTGCGCGATTATCCGGGACTCGTCGTCATCCATGCGACGGGCCGGGGGGGCGAGGAGCTCGTACGGCAATTCCCCGCAGACGCTCGCGCCCATGCCATCTTCATCGTGGACCCGCTGGGCAATCTCATGATGCGCTTTGACAGCCGCGCGAATCCCCGTGGACTGCGTGACGATCTGACGAAGCTCCTCAAACTCTCGCACGTCGGTTGAGTGATGCCGCTCGCGCTGTGGATCCGCCGCCTCGCATTCACAGGTCTTGCGCTGTGTCTCGTGGTCGTGGTGTTGGGCGCCTACGTGCGCCTAAGCGCCGCGGGACTGGGCTGTCCCGACTGGCCCGGCTGCTACGGCGCGCCCTCGCCACTTGGAATTGCCGCAAATGCCGCGGCGCAGTTCCCGCAGGCGGCGGTGGACGTCGGCAAGGCGTGGCGCGAGATGATCCATCGCTACGCCGCCGGAACCCTGGGCCTCATCATTTTCGCTCTCGCGGCCGTGGCGGTGGCGAGTCGCGGTCGCCGCTTGGTTGGCGTGCGCTTCGCCTGCGCACTCTTCGCCATTCTGATCCTGCAGGCAAGCCTCGGCATGCTCACCGTGACCCTACGGCTCACCCCGCTCATCGTGACGCTGCATTTGATCTTTGGCATGACGACGCTCGCGCTGCTCGCGTGGCTGTGGCTCGGCGTCAGGGCGGCGCGCACAACCGATCCGCTGCCGGCCGCCACGGCGTGCTTGCCGCGGCGACTCTGCGCAGCAGCGCTCGGCGTGCTGGCGCTGCAGATCGCGTTGGGCGGATGGACCAGCAGCAATTATGCGGCGACCGCCTGTCCGGACTTTCCCACCTGTCAGGGCCGCTGGTGGCCCCCGACCGACTTCGCGCATGCCTTCGTTTTGTCGAGACCAGCGGGTGTCAACTACGCAGCCGGCGGGCTCGATGAGCCCGCCCGTGCGGCCATTCAGCTGACCCACCGGCTCGGCGCCTGCGCAGCGACGCTCATGCTCGTGCTGGCGGCAGGCTTCACTCTGCGGCGCATAAGAGCGCGCGCGGCGCGCCGCGCGGCCTGGGCGCTGCTGGCGTTTCTCGCTCTGCAGCTCGTCATCGCCGTCTCCATGATTGGGGCCGGCTTCCCGCTGTGGATTGCCACTGCACATAACGCGGGAGCGGCGTTGCTGCTGCTCGCAACCGTGGCGCTCTATGATGCCGTGGGCGGGCGGCCCGTGAGTCCGGGATTGCACGGATGAGGTTCTGTTACGCTCGCGGCCCCGCAACACAGCGATCCCTCATCGCGGACAGGTACCTTGGCTACTCGCTCTGAAACGCTGCGGGCCGCGCGCGCTCCGTGGCGGGACTATCTTGAGTTGACCAAGCCCAAGGTCGTCGCACTCATCGTTTTCACCGCCGTCGTCGGCACGCTGCTCGCGAGCCCGGGAATGCCGCCATTCGATGCGCTCGTCTGGGGAAATCTCGGCATCGCCTGCGCATCCGCCTGCGCCGCCGTGATCAATCACGTCCTCGATCGGCGCATCGATGAGCAGATGAGCCGCACCCGCGGCCGGCCGCTGCCGACGGGACGCCTGACGGAGACGCGTGCGCTGCTGTTCGCCGCCGTCCTGGGCGTGACGGCCATGAGCATTCTCAGCCTCAAGGTCAATCTGCTCACGGCCGTGCTGACTTTCGCATCGCTCATTGGCTATGCGGTCATCTATACCGTGTGGTTGAAGCGCGCGACCTCGCAGAACATCGTCATCGGCGGGGCCGCCGGCGCCGCTCCGCCGGTCCTCGGCTGGACCGCGGTGACCGGCCACGTCGATCCGAATGCGCTGCTGCTGTTTCTCATCATCTTCGCCTGGACTCCGCCGCACTTCTGGGCGCTCGCGATCGCGCGCCGTGACGAATACGCGCGCGCCGGCATCCCGATGCTGCCGGTGACGCATGGCGTCGAGTACACCCGTCTGCACGTGCTCCTCTACACCGTGCTGCTCGTCGTCGTCACCTTGATGCCGTTTCTCACCCGCATGAGTGGGCTCATCTATCTCGCAGCGGCGCTGACGCTGAATGCCATGTTTCTCTATCACGCGCTCGTCATGAAGATCACCGCACGGGTGGAACTGCCGATGCGCGTATTCAGGTTTTCCATTACTTATTTAATGTGGCTGTTCGCCGCACTGCTGATCGATCACTACCTGCCAACGACGCAGGGCGGATTCTAGGGCGCGCGGCTCGGGCCATAACGCGTCCCGGTTCGTTCTCCACGTTCTTCCTACCGCGACCGTAGCGTTGCGAAGCGCTAGAGCCTGCTTGGGCGCTTCACCGCATCCTGGTAGCTCACTTCCTGGCGGAGCGGCCTTTGCCGCGCCGCTCGATGCGCGTCAGCTCCACCTGCCAGGAGGACAGTTTGCGATCGTTGAAGAGCAGCATGGCGCAGGCGTGATAGGTGTCCGGATCGATCAGTGCCAAATGCTCGGTGCCCTGATAGGAGCCGTCGACGGAGTGAAAGATTGACAGGATTGATGCACCGACGACCGAGAACACGCCTAAGAGCTTGCCGAGCATGGCGTTCTCCGCGGTCCACTTTAGAGTGGTGGCGTCGCGGCCCGGGAGTTCTATCGAATAGGCGCTGACGAACTCCACGGGCGGCGCGCTCAGAACCTTCATTGAGCCCGCGAGGAGCCAGCAGCTCTCGCGATGGCTGATCTCGATGCGTCCCTGAGCGTCGATGGGCTGCCGGTCGCCCGCCCAGAAGGTGCCCACGACGCTCCACGCGGCTGGCTCAAACAGGAAGGTGTGCTTCAGAGGTTGCGCTCCCTAGCCGGTGCCCATTATGGCGCGCCGCGACGATTGCGGGTACGTTGCACAGCATGCTGCTCGAACGAATCTGGACGGCGAACGCGTTTCGCAATTTCCACTATCTCATCGCCTGCCACGAGACGGGCGAGGCGCTCGCGGTGGATCCCCTCGACTGGCGGCGGTGTCTTTCAGCCGCGCAGGCGCGCGGCTGGCAGATCCGGCAGATCCTGAACACGCACGAGCACCACGATCACACCGGCGGCAATGCCGGCCTCGTCGCTGCCACCGGTGCCAAGCTGCTGGCGCATGCCAATGCGGCGGCGCGCATCGGCGGCGTCGACCGGGGGCTTGCCGCGGGCGATACCATTCGCGTCGGCCGCACCGTGGAGCTGCGCTGTCTCGATACGCCCGGCCACACGCTCTCGCACATCTGCGTGCTTGCAGAAGCCGAGGAGACGGCGCTCTTCTCGGGCGACACGCTGTTCAATGCCGGTGTGGGCAACTGCCACAATGGCGGACAGCCGGAGCTCCTCTACGAAACCTTCGCAACGCAGCTCACGAACCTGCCGGATGCGACCCGCGTCTATCCCGGGCATGAGTACCTCGCGCGCAATCTCGAATTCACGCTCGATCGCGAGCCTGACAATGCCGCCGCGGCCGAACTCCTGACGCGCGCGCGTCAGCAGGATCCTGCCAACGCGATCGTCACGACGCTGGCCGACGAGAAGCGCTTCAATGTGTTCTTGCGACTGCAGGAGCCGCAGGTGATCGCGCGCCTCCGCGAAAGCTTTCCGGGCCTGGCCTCGGCGCCCGACGAGCGCGCGGTGTTCCTCGCGTTGCGCACATTGAGGAACAGCTGGTGAGCATTACGGACGCTCAGTGAGCGGCACGTGCCCGGACTCGGCCGCAACCCGCGCAAGCCAAGCCGTGACGTGCGGATACGGCGCAAGCTCAAGTCCGCCTTCGCCGGCCACATGCGTATACGCATAGAGCGCCATGTCGGCGATCGTGTAGCGCTCCGCCACAAAGAACCTCCGCGTTGTCAGATGCGTCTCCATGACCGCGAGTGCCGCGCGCCCCTGCTTCAGACGCACAGGCAACTCCGCGTAGCGCGGCGAGTCCTCGGGCAGATGCCTCCTGATGAAGCGCGGTGTCGCCACGTACGGCTCATGGCTGTACTGCTCAAAGAACATCCACTGCAGGACCAGTGCCCGGCCTATGGGGTCTGCCGGGATGAAGCGCGTGCCCTCCGCGAGATACCAGAGGATGGCGTCCGACTCGGCGAGATAAGTGCCGTCCTCCAGCTGCAGGGTCGGAATCCGGCCATTCGGATTCTTGGCGAGAAATTCAGGAACGCGGGTGGCGCCTGCCAAGATATCGAGCTCCACCCAGCGGTAGGGGCGCTTCAGGAGCGCGAACAGGAGCCGGATCTTGTAGCCGTTGCCCGAATCGAGATAGTCGTAGAGGGTTAGCACGGCGCGCTCCACACATCGCAGGGGCGCAAAGTATCCGCCGCGTGTGCCGGCGCGCCAAGTCGATAACCCGCAGGCAGCGGCCCTGATGTAATCTGCGGCTCCACTCGAGGTTGGCGGGTGCGGCGACATGTATTCGTGGTTCTACCGGCGCTGCTTCACGATCGCGACGATCGTGATCCTGGGCTATGCGCTGCTGAAAATGCTCGCGCCGTTCTGGGGACCGCTCGGCTGGGCCGCGTTTCTCGCATTCTTTCTGCTGCCGGTGCACAAGCGCCTGACGCGCAAGTTCGGCGGCCGCGCCGCCTGGTCCGCCGGGCTCATCACGCTTTTGACACCCTTCGTTCTGTTTGCACCCCTGTCGGCCCTGGGCGTCGTCTTCGCCAAGCAGGTCGGCATCCTCATCGTCTTCCTGCGTGCACATTCCATCCCCTCGTATCCGACGATCCGGGAGGATCTCGACGGCTATCCCGTAATCGGGCCGCTCCTGCGCTGGGTCGATGCGGACGTGTCGGTCACCGCGGCGCAGGTGCAGGAATGGCTGGTCAATGGCGCCCAATCGGTGCTGAAGGCGGCCGCGGGCGTGAGCGGCGAGCTCGCCCTCGGAGTTTTCGGCACGCTCGTTGATTTCGCGCTGATGGTGTTCCTCCTCTTTTTCCTGCTGCG
>Ga0302326_10021458_pt1 | contig 13244 bp, 9 predicted proteins | sample Palsa_T0_3_FD_202264 | JGI IMG/M metagenome (GOLD analysis project Ga0302326, IMG submission 202264) | Peat permafrost microbial communities from Stordalen Mire near Abisko, Sweden - Palsa_T0_3 | ecosystem: Environmental > Terrestrial > Soil > Palsa > Peat permafrost | place: Sweden: Abisko... | reverse complement strand
TGATTTCCTAGAAAGATAACGCCGATTACACCTACAACTACAATCACAAGATGGCTAGCCTTCATATCTTTTGTCCTCGCTTCTTGCGACTGACGCTCACTAGCGCCCGTGCCGATATTCGAGGAAGTCTTCTACGGAATTGAGAAGGCGGTCGCCGAAGAGCTTCTTCCGTCGGGCTTCGAAATCGGGCAAACTAGCAGCCGGGGACGCGCCTGCTTTCGGCTCTTGCGCTTGCATTTTAGGGATGATTTGTGCCACGACACGGTCGCTCTCGCAAAGTTCTATGGTCTAGCCGGCGTCGATCCAAGCTTTGAGTTGGTCTGGATTGTTGATCTCGTCGAGTGTCAGTGAAGGCATGCTGAAATTGTACGCCTTCGGCGCTGCGGATTTGCGATATACGACTGCTCATTCGGACTTCAGTTTATGTTTTCAAAGATTCCCGCCGCACCCATGCCTCCGCCGACGCACATGGTGACTAGTCCGTAGCGGGCTTGGCGGCGCTTCATTTCGTAAATCAGAGTTGCGGCGAGTTTCGCTCCGGTGCAGCCGAGGGGATGACCGAGGGCGATGGCTCCCCCGTTGACATTGACTTTGTTGGGGTCAAGTCCGGCTAGTTTGATGACGGCTAGGGCCTGGGCGGCGAAGGCTTCGTTGAGTTCGATGAGGTCGATGTCTTTCAGAGTGAGTCCGGCGAGTTTGAGAGCTTTGGGGATGGCGAATACCGGGCCGACGCCCATCTCTTCGGGGAGGGTTCCGGCGGTGGCGAAGGCTACGAATCTGGCTAGGGGCTGGATGCCTAGCTGGCGGGCGCGTTCGGCGGAGATGACGATGGCGGCGGCGGCTCCGTCGGAGGTCTGGGAGGAGTTGCCGGCGGTCACCTGGCCGTGGGCGTGGAAGACGGGCTTGAGTTTGGCGAGGGCTTCGCTGGAGGTGTCGGCGCGGGGGCCTTCGTCGGTGGTGAACTCGATGCTGCGGGTCTCGGGTTTCGCGGGATTCTTAGTTGCCGTCGTATTTGTCACTGTGACGGGCACAATCTCTTCTTTGAAGCGATCAATGGCGGCGAGCGCCTTTTGATGACTGGCCAGTGAGAATTCGTCGGCTTGTTCGCGCGTGATCTCGTAGTGTTTGGCGACTCGCTCGGCGGTCAGGCCCATCGATAGGTAGGTGTCGACGTAGTGGTCGATGAGCCAGGGGTTGACGGCGATCTTGTTGCCTCCTGAAGGAACCATGCTCATGGATTCGGTACCGCCAGCGAGAATGACTTCCGCGCCTCCACCGCGGATGCGATCGGCGGCGAGCGAAATCGCCTGGAGGCCGGAAGAGCAAAAACGATTGATGGTCATGGCCGAGCAGTCGACGGGGAGGCCGGCGCGCAGGGTGGCGATGCGGGCGACGTTCATCCCCTGTTCAGCCTCGGGCATGGCGCAGCCGAGGATGACGTCGTCTATCTCATTGAGGTCAAGCGAAGGGACACGGGCGAGCGCACCTCGAATGGCCGTTGCGGCGAGGTCGTCGGGACGGGTGGTGGCGAGGGTTCCCCTACCGGATTTTCCGACCGGCGTTCGGACTGCGGAGACCAGGACTGCTTCTCTCATGATGCTCCCTGACGTTCTTGAAAAACCCAGGTTAGCTTCGCGAACCTGGGGCACCCGCTTTCTCGGTTCTCGCTAGTTTCTCAGCGGCTTCCCGGTTTTTAGGGTGAAGGCAATTCGTTCGAGCGTCTTCCTTTCGCCGCATAGCGACAGAAAGGCTTCGCGTTCGAGGTCTAGCAGATATTGTTCGGTAACGAACGAGCCGGGTGTTAGCCTTCCTCCACAGAGGATGTTGGCGACGTGGTTGGCTATCTTGACGTCGTGGTCGCTGATGTATTCGGCTTGGCGCATGAGGTGAACGCCTAATTTGAGAGTCGCGAGTACGGCTTCGCCGGCGACTGGGATTTGGGTTCGGGGAATTGGCGCGGCGTAGCCTTCTTCAGCGAGCGTGGCGGCAACCTGTTTGGCGTCGGTGAGGACGCGTTCGCGATTCGCCGTAATAACGTCACTGGATGCGAGCAGGTTGAGGCTGCGGGCTTCGGCGGCTGAGGTTGAGACTTTGGCTAAGGCTATGGTTTCGAAATTCTTCTTCAATGCATCGAGGACTTCGCAGGATTGGGCGAACTTGATTGGCGCCGCTGTCGGGCTGAGGCCGGAGACTTCGGCCGCATCATCGAGGGCGCGGAGAGCCATTTCTTTTGTCCCGCCGCCGCCGGGGACGAGACCGACTCCGGTCTCCACCAGTCCCATGTAGAGTTCGGCGTGAGGTTGGCGGCGGGCGGCGTGGAGGCAAATCTCGGTGCCTCCACCAAGACACATGCCGTAGGCCGCAACCACAACCGGGCGCGGGCAGAACTTGATAGCTGCGGTCATGCCCTGAAAGGTGCGGACGGCGAGGTCGACTTCGTCCCATTCGGCTTCTTGCGCGGCGAGGAGCAGCTGCATGAGATTCGCGCCGACGGAGAAGTTGGCCGCGTCGCCGGAGACGACGAAGCCGCGGAAGTTGCGCACGGCTTCGTTGTCGGGCTTAAGTGTCTGGGTGATGAGGCGGACGATGTCGTCGCCGATGGCGTCTTTTTTCGAGTGGAGTTCGATGCAGGCGATATCATCGCCGATGTCGATAAGCGAGACTCCAGGGTTTTGGCGGACGACTCCGTTGACCTTGCGGTAATTTGCAACGGTGGCTGTGCCTTTTGGTTGGTGGACGGGTTCCAGCTCTCCGGTGCCTGGGTTGAAGACGCGGCGACCGGAGGGGATGGTTGGGTCTTCGGTGTACCAGGTCTTAGTTGGCGCTTCTACACCCGAATTCAAGATACCCACCGCGTCCCACATTTCAAAAGGACCTAGCTCCCAGTTGAAGCCAGTCCGCATGGCTTGATCGATGGAGGCGGGACTGTCGGCGATTTCGGCGAGACAACCTGCTGCGTAGCTCCACAGCTGAGTCAACAGCGGCCGGTAGAAGACGGCGGCTTTATCTTTTTGAGTATCTCCGGCGAGCAGCATGCGGAGGCGCTCGGGGAGCGACTCGGCGTTCTTCGCCATCTCCAACGATGGAAATTTGGGGCGGCTGGCGGGTTTGTACTCAAGAGTCTTCCAGTCGAGTGCTTCACGGAGGTCTCTTCCCTGCTCGTCTTTGCCTATTTTTCGGTAAAAACCCTGGCCGACTTTGTCGCCCAGCGATTTGCGCTCAAGCATAGTTTCGATGAAGGCAGGCAACACGACCGAAGAGGCGTCATTTGCTTTCAGGCGATTAAAATTGCGCGCAACGCTGGCCAGCACGTCGATGCCCACCATATCCGCGAGCCGGAACGTCCCGGTGCGGGGCCAGCCGATGGCGGAACCGGTCAGCGCGTCGACCTCTTCGATGGTGAGGTTCTGCTCCTGCATGAGTCGGACGGCGTTCAGCATGGCGAAGGTGCCGATGCGATTGGCGATGAAGTTGGGAGTGTCGCGGGCGTAAACGACCGACTTGCCGAGGCGGCGGTCGGCGAAATTCGCGATCACCGCGATTGCGGCGGGATCGGTTTCGGGCGTGGGGATGATTTCGAGCAGGCGCATGTAGCGCGGCGGATTGAAAAAATGAGTGCCGAACCAGCGTTTGCGAAAGTCGGACGGCATTTCGGCGGCGATGGAGGCGATGGGCAGGCCGCTGGTATTGGTGGTGACGACGGCGTTCGGGCGGAGATGCGGAGCGATCTTTCGTAGCAGAGCCTGCTTGATGGCGAGATTTTCGGAGACGGCCTCGATAATCCAATCGCAGGTGACTAGCTCCTTTAGATCGTCTTCGAAATTGCCCGGAGTGATGAGTCGTGCGGCTGAGGTTTCGTAGAATGCAGCTGGTTTGGATTTCAGCAGAGTCTCGATTGCCTTGGCGGCGAGCTGGTTCCGGGTGGCTGGAGTGGCTTCTGCGGGGATGATATCCAATAGAACGACGGGAACTCCGGCGTTAGCCAAGTGGGCGGCGATGCGGGAGCCCATGGTGCCGGCTCCGAGCACGGCGGCGCGGCGGAGGAGTGGAGGCGCGCCGATATGCCTTGCCGTTGTGGTTGCGCTAAGAGCTGGAACGAGGATTGCGCTCATTCGGGAAAACTCCGGAGACGAGTCGAGCTTAGTGAAGGGTTGGGAGTCCGTCAAGGAGCACAGTCGCACCTCTAAAACCGAGGCGCGAGACAACCATAACGGTTCCGTCGGCGTTTGACACTAGGTTGGCTCACGGATAGCTTCGAGATGAGTCTTCTGGATTAGCCTCACAGGAGTGTGGATTGAAAGCAGTTGAATTTGTGCGTTTTCGCTATCGATTTGTCGTTCTCGCCCTGCTGGAAGTGGCCTCAGCAATCGCCTCCGCCCAGGACCTGGCCAGTTTCGAAAAAAGAACCACGGTCAAAGTGCTGCCCAACGGGCTAACGTTGATCGTTTGCGAGCGGCCGGAGGCGCCGGTCTTCTCGTTTTATACGAGCGTGGACGCGGGCGATGCCAACGACCCCGGCGGGGCGTCGGGGCTGGCGCATATGTTCGAGCACCTGGCTTTCAAAGGCACGAAGGACATCGGCACCACCAATTATCCGGCCGAAAAGATTGCGCTGGAGAAGGTGGAGACCGCCTATGCCGCGTATGACTTCGAATATCGGAAGCGGGTGGGTCGCGACGAGGCGAAGCTGAAAGAGCTGAAGGGTACGTTCGATGCGGCGGTGAAAGATGCACAGCAATATGTGATTCCGAACCAGTTCACCGAGATCGCCGAAGCCAACGGTGCAGTCGGTATCAATGCTTCTACGAGTCTCGATACGACGCAATATTTCTGGAGCATGCCGGCGAACCGCTTCGAGCTCTGGGCTTATATGGAGAGCGACCGGATCGCGAATCCGGTCGAGCGCGAGTTCTACAAAGAGCGCGACGTGGTGATGGAAGAGCGGCGGATGCGGGTGGATTCGAGCCCGATTGGCAAGCTGGTGGAGCAGTTTCTGGCGACGGCTTATGTCGCGCACCCCTATCATCGCCCGAATGTTGGCTGGGAGTCGGAGCTGAGCCAGATCAATGCGACCGAGGCGGCGGCCTTCCACGCTAAATACTATGTGCCGTCGAATATTGTGGTCGCCGTCGCTGGCGATTTGAAGACGGGGGAAGTGATGCCGGTGTTGGAGAAGTATTTTGGGCGCATTCCCGCAGGACCGCCCCCAGAAGCGATGGCGACCGTCGAGCCTCCGCAAATAGCGGAGAAGACGGTTGTGTTGAAACAGCCGACGCAACCGCTGTATCTCGAGGGGTACCACAAACCGGATTATCGCGATCCGGATGACGCCGTCTATGACGCGATAACCGATATTTTTTCGAATGGACGCACCTCGCGGCTCTATCGCAGCCTGGTGCGTGATCAGCAGATTGCCGCACAGGTTGAGGGCTTCAGCGGATTTCCCGGAGACAAATATCCGGGACTGTTTGTGTTCTTCGCCGTGCCGCTGCCGGGGCATACTCCAGAGCAGATGCGAGACGCAATTCACAAGGAGATCGACAAGCTGAAGACGGCGGATGTTGCGGACGACGAGTTGCAGATGTACAAGACACGAACTCGGGCCGACTTGCTGCGTGGCCTGGGAGACAACGAAGGGCTGGCAACTGCGCTGGCCAGTTACCAACAACGCTACGGCGATTGGCGCGAACTCTTCCGGCAGCTGGACAGAGTCGACAAGGTATCAAAGGCAGACATCCGACGAGTGGCAAACAAGACATTTGTAGACACCAATCGAACCATCGGGATTTTGCAGTTTGAGCAACAGAAGAGCGCTTCAACCGCAACCGCTCCAGCTGGCAACGGAGGTGCGGAATGAAGCGCGACTTCCCTGCCCGGAAAAACTCGTATCTTGTAGTTACTGGCCTGCTTTGCGCCTCGGTGTTTTCTATGGGTCAGATGCCCGAGACAACAACGCAGACGCAACCGTGGAAGTCGATTCCGATCCCTCCGCTGGCGTCGTTTCATCCGGCGAAGCCCAAGCGCATTGTGCTGAACAACGGCATCGTCATCTTTCTTATAGAAGACCATGAATTGCCGTTCGTTAACGGCTTCATCGAAATGAAGGGCGGCTCGCGCAATGAGCCGGCGGCGAAGGCCGGCCTTGTCGATCTCTACGGCGCTGCATGGCGGACGAGCGGCACGGCAACGCAGGATGGCGACGAGCTGGACGACATTCTGGAAGCGAAGGCGGCGAAGGTGGAGACAGGGGGTGATCTCGACTCGACATCGCTGAGCTGGAACTGCCTGAAGCAGGACCAGGACCAGGTCTTCAAGCTCGCCGTCGATCTACTGGAGCATCCGGCGTTCAACGAGCAGAAGCTGAACCTCGCGAAGCAGCAGATGGCCGCCGGCATCGTTCGCCGCAACGACAGCGCCGGTCAGATCGCCAGCCGCGAGTCGGCGATCCTTGTCTATGGGGCCAAGAGCCCTTATGCGCGGGAACCGGAGATCGCTACGGTGATGTCGGTGACGGTCGCCGATTTGAAGACGTGGCACGAGAAGACAGTTATTCCCAACGGCATGATTATCGGCGTCAGCGGTGATTTCGATTCCGCCGCGATGGAAAAGACGCTGCGCGACACATTCGAGGGGTTACCGAAAGGTACGCCGATCATCGAGCCGAAGGAAGAATTTGCAGGGCCGAAGCCCGGCGTGTATTTCGTCGAAAAGACCGATGTGAACCAGAGCAATATTCGCATTCTTGGGCTGGGCACGGAGCGCCGCAACCCCGATTACTATGCGCTGTCGTTGATGAACGAGATATTTAGTGGCGGCTTTGGCTCGCGGCTGTTTCAAGAGGTGCGCACAAAGCGCGGGCTGGCTTATTCCGTGGGCGGCGCGTATGGCGCAACCTATGATCATCCGGGGACATTCTATGTTGCGGCATCTACCAAAAGCGCAACCACAGTCGATGCCGCCCAGGCAATGCTCGAGGTCACCAACCAGCTCAAGACCCAACCATTCACCGAGGAAGAGTTGAAGCGGGCGAGGGACCAGGTGCTGAATTCCTTCATCTTCAACTACGACACCAAGGACAAGGTTCTCGACGAGCAAGCCAAGCTGGAGTTCTACGGCTATCCGCTCGATTTCCTCGACAAGTACCGCGACGCGGTGGAGAAAGTGACGACTGCGGACTTAGAGCGGGTGGCGAAGAAATATATCGACCCTACCAGGCTCGCGATCCTGGTAGTTGGCAATTCGTCCGAGTTTGGGACGCCGCTGTCGAAGCTGGGGCCGACGCAGGATCTCGATATCACGATTCCGGTGCCTCCAGGAATGGCCGGACAGATGGGTCCTGGAGCTGACCAATAACCATGAGCCTGGCAATCGCGATTATGGCGGCCGGCAAGGGTACCCGGCTTAAATCGAAGCGCCCGAAAGTGTTGCATGAGATCGGCGGCAAGCCTTTGCTGGCGCATGTAGTCGCGACGGCAGCAAAGATTGTTCCCGCCGACGATATTTTCGTTATAGTCGGCCATGAAGCCGAGCGCGTCAAAGCGGCCGTGTCTGCAACTGGAGTGCAATTCGTCCTGCAGGCGGAACAACGTGGTACGGGACACGCGATTCAATGTGCGCGAGAGTCTCTAAAGGACTACGACACGCTGCTCGTTCTCTCTGGCGATGCCCCACTCATCAAACCTGAAACGATTGCCAGGATACGTGATTTCCACCTCGAACAGCAGGCTGCGATGACCATCCTGACGGCCGTTCCCGCCAATCCATTTGGTTACGGACGCGTGTTGCGCCGCGATGCAGCATCGCCCGAAGTTACAGCTATCGTTGAGCAAAAGGCACTTACTCTCGAACAGGCCACCGCCCCTGAAATCAACTCCGGCATCTATGCATTTGCGACCGGCCCACTCTTCTCGAACATCGACCGGATATCGACTGCTAACGCCCACGGCGAACTATACCTGACAGATATGGCGGCGTTGCTGGTCGCAACTGGCGAACGAGTGGTCGCTATTCAATCTGAATATCCTACCGAAGTCCTCGGCGCCAATACCATCGCCGAAATGATGGAACTCGATGCAGCTCTTCGGGCAGCGACCGCCCAGAAATTGATGACTAGAGGCGTAACGATCTTCCGTCCCGAGACAGTCACTATAGACGCCGAAGTAAGTGTCGGCCCGGATACGATCATTGAACCTTTTGTCCAGTTACTTGGACAGACGAAAATAGGCGAAGACTGCCGTATTCGCTCTTATTCGGTCATTGAGAACACTGTCATCGCTGACAGAGTACTTGTTCGGCAGGGCTGCATGATTACGGATTCGACCATCGGCTCCGACGCGATGATTGGACCTTATGCCCATATCCGTCCCGACAGCGAGATTGGCGAGTCGGCCCATGTGGGTAACTTCGTTGAAACCAAGAAAGTCAAGATGGGCAAAGGGGCCAAGGCAAATCATTTGACATATCTTGGCGATGCCGAAATCGGAGCTGGTACCAATATTGGTGCAGGAACAATCACTTGTAACTACGACGGTGTCGACAAACACCGGACATTGATCGGGGAAAACGCTTTCGTCGGCAGCGACTCGACCCTGGTTGCTCCGATTAGCATTGGCGACCGAGCCTTTATCGGGGCAGGCTCTTGTATCACCGAAAATGTACCCGCTGATGCGCTGGCTATCGGCCGCGGCCGCCAGGTGAACAAGCCGGATTGGGCTAAGAACCAAGGACCGCTTTGCAAGCAGAAAAAGTAGATGACTTTATTGCCGAGTCACCTATGAGGTCGCCAAGAACATCGGCGTTTCCCAAAAGGCGGCATGGTTTATGCTGCATCGTTTTCGCGAAGCTATGACGGATAACGGATCGTTCAAACTTGGAGGTCAGGGTGGCCCTGTCGAGATGGACGAAACCTTTGTCGGCGGCAAGGTGAGGAATATGCACAGGTCTAAGATCAGGAAAAACTTTCACGGCATGAGCACTCAAGGCGGTAACGGCAAAGCGGTCGTGATGGGAATGCTGCAACGCGGTGGACAGGTAAGAGTGCAGGTAATCGAGCGGCGCATCAAGAAACACATTGCCCCTGTCGTGTCCGCCAACGTAGAAGAAAACTCTCACGTCATTACGGACGAAGCGCAGGTCTATATGGACATGCACAATACCTACTACCACGAGGTCATCAACCACATGGAGGGTTATGTTCGTGAGCATGTCCACACCAACGGCATTGAGAACTTTTGGGCATTGCTGAAACGCGGCTTGGGCGGTACATACATTTCAGTGGAACCCTTTCACCTACAGGCTTACGTCGCCGAACAGGTCTTTCGCTATAACAACCGTGCTACCAAAGACAACCCTCTGAACGATGCAGACCGCTTCGCAATCGTCATGAATCAAGTCAGCGGCAAACGCCTCACCTATGCAGAACTCACTGGCAAGACGGGCCAACTTCCCCAGCAAGCGTAGACAGGCGCGGGGCAAGAGGACTAATCAACAGCATCCCCGGAGTTCTGCTGCTTCGCCCGTTTTTTCGCAGCGACCTTTCGTACAGCTTTCTTTGTGGCCTTCGGCTTCTCTTACGCTAAATGTCTTACACTACAGTTAAGAATGTACTGAGGAGTACATGTGTAGAGTGGTGATATCTCATTATCACTCACGAATACTTCTCTTGCCTCTTATGGAACATCTCCTCGACGACAGATTCTTTGTTCGAAGTTAACTAGCTGCGCCGGCAGCACGCGCGCCTTCTACTTCTAGCAATTTGCCACTCTTCACATCGTAGATGTAACCATGAATGGGGATCGATTTCGGCACTAGCGGATGGGTACGGATGCGGATGACATCGTCGATGACTGATTGCTGCTGATTGGGGACGGTCAGCCACTCGATGAATTCGCCGGCACGCGAACCGGGGCCTTTGCCGACGTCTTTGAATCCTTCCGCGGTTAGTGCTGCAGTCTCTAGGCTGTTTGCCAGGAGGCCTCGAATTACCTCATTCGTGAAGAACTCCATCCCGCAGTTCGTGTGATGGATGACGAAGAATTCTTTAGTGCCGAGTAGCTTGTAACTAATCACCAACGAGCGAATCGCATCGTCGCTTGCGCGACCGCCGGCATTACGGATGACGTGAGCATCCCCTTCTGCGAGACCTGCATACTTGGCTGGATCGAGTCGAGCATCCATGCACGTAAGAATGGCAAAGCTGCGTGAGGGAGGGAGGGCAAGGTCAGCTTTGACGCCAAAAGTTGCACTGTATTTATCATTGGCTTCGAGAACTTCGGCCAGAATTGTACTCATTGTTGCTCCTGAGAAGATCGCATTTCGGGTTAAGTAGCAAATAAAGAAACGGCCCGCGATTGGGATCGTGGGCCGTTTCAGAAATCTAATTGGACTGTGCTAAAAACTCGTCCAGGCAGACGATTGCCCACGCGCATTTGAGCAACATGGACAGGCAAGGACATGGCAGATAATCTGCATTGAGAAATGCTAACATGTCGTCCATAATTTTACGACGGCGGACTTATCCGATTCGCAAAGAACAAACACCCTATATTGAGTATCTCTCCTATATTCAATCACCTACGGAGATTAATGCCTATTTGCGGGGGCATAGGTCAAGAGCAGAACGGATTGCACGCCGTCAGTGAGCGAAGCTGCAACGCAGTCTCATGATTTCATTGAGGCTAGCGCTAATGGCGGCAATGCTTAGCCAAACAAGAATTCTTTTGTGCGTAGCTCTTTCACCAAATCCCGAAGTCTGGCGGCCTTTTCAAACTCGAATTTCTTTGCCGCTTCCCGCATATCGGACTCCAGGTTGGCAATATGGACGTCAAGTTCGAGCTGGTTTTTGAACTCGGGCACGTTATCGTCTTGATCGGTAAGGTCTGCATATTCAGCCTTGAGTATTTGCGCCAGAGACATGTCGACTGGGCGAATAATCGATGTGGGCGTAACGCCGTTTTCTTCGTTATAGGCAACCTGGACTTCGCGACGCCGGTTAGTTTCTCCTATAGCCTGTTTCATGGAATCGGTCATTTTGTCGGCGTAGAGGATCGCCCGTCCGTTAATATTGCGGGCAGCGCGACCGATGGTCTGGATCAGGGAGCCTGAACTTCGGAGGAAACCTTCTTTATCGGCGTCCAGGATGGCGACCAGCGAGACTTCGGGCAGGTCAAGCCCTTCGCGCAAAAGGTTGATGCCTATGAGCACGTCGTATTCGCCTTTCCGAAGGTCCCGAAGAATGCGGATGCGCTCAAGGGTCTCTATCTCGGAATGCATATAGCGGCAGCGGACACCAACCTCGGCGTAGTAACCGGCTAGGTCCTCCGCCATTCGTTTGGTAAGGGTAGTGACTAAGACGCGTTCATTTTTTTTTGCGCGGTCACGAATCTCAGCGAGTAAGTCGTCGATCTGGCCTCTTATAGGTCGAATCTCTATCTCGGGGTCAACTAACCCAGTCGGCCTGATGATCTGCTCGACGACGACTCCTGAAGACTTAGTAAGTTCATAAGCGCTTGGAGTTGCGGAAACGTAGATGATCTGGCCGGTGCGGTTCTCAAACTCATCGAACTTCAGCGGACGATTGTCCATGGCGGAAGGCAGGCGAAATCCGTAATCGACCAGGTTTTGTTTGCGGGAGCGATCGCCATGCCACATGCCGTGAAGCTGAGGGACGGTGACGTGAGATTCATCGATGAAAAGCAGAAAATCGCGAGGAAAATAGTCTAGTAGCGTGGGTGGAGGCTCGCCCGGCAGTCGTCCGGAAAAGTGCCGGCTGTAGTTCTCGATACCGTGGCAATAACCCATCGATTTGATCATTTCAAGGTCGAAGCGGGTTCGCTGATGAATGCGCTGGGATTCGACTAATCTGCCCTGGCTTTCCAACTCCTTCTCCCACCATTCGAGTTCCTCGAGGATTGTGCCGACAGCGCTTGCCTTTCGTTCTGGCTGAACCACATAGTGCGACTTGGGATAAATCGGGAGCCGAGCATATTTCTGCCGGACGGTGCCAAAGAGTGGATCGATCTGCGAGAGCGAATCGATCTCGTCGCCGAAGAGTTCGATACGAAATGCGTTTTCATCATAGGTCGGAAAGACCTCGATGACATCGCCTCTGACTCGGAACGTCCCGCGACGAAAGTCCGCGTCGTTGCGTTCGTAGAGTATCTCAACCAAGCGGCGTGTGATGTCTTCGCGACGGATTTTCTGCCCTTTTTCGAGCAGCATCAACATCCCATAGTAGGCCTCCGGCGAGCCGAGTCCGTATATGCAGGAGACCGATGAAACGATGATTGCATCGCGACGCTCAAAGAGCGAACGAGTAGCCGAAAGTCTCAGCTTGTCCAGCTCTTCGTTGATCGTAGCTTCTTTTTCTATATAAAGATCACCCGCCGGAATGTACGCCTCGGGCTGATAATAGTCGTAGTATGAAACGAAGTATTCGACTGCATTTGAGGGAAAAAACTGCTTGAACTCGTGATAGAGCTGGGCTGCGAGCGTCTTATTATGCGCGAGAATCAGCGCAGGCCGGTTAAGCTCCTCGATGATCTTGGCCATCGTAAATGTCTTACCGGAACCGGTGACACCGAGCAGTGTCTGATGTTGTTCCCCGGCTGCTATGCCCGAGATGAGCTCGCCGATAGCTCGGGGCTGGTCACCCCTGGGCTGATAATCGCAGGATAGCTGGAAATCCATAATTGTCTGCTTCAATGATAAAGCAGGCCTCTTGCCCAGCATTCACAGAGGCGCACTTAACGCGTAGCGGAGATATTTCCGCCAACGACGTGAAAATCGCTTTTCCGCGGTAGCTCTACGAGGAAAACAGCTTAGTGAGATTGGCAAGGCTCAGAAGGTCTTTCACGCGCTGGGTCAGGTTGACGAGTTCCAGGCGGCAGAAGCCTTTGTTGAGTGCGGAGACTTTCAGTCCGACTAAAGCTCCGAGTCCAGAGCTGTCCAGGTAGCCCAAATCGCCAAGGTCGATCAAAATATGTCCGCCTTCAGCGATTAGCGGCTTGACCAACTCTTTTATCTTGCCCGAATTTTCGCTTACCAGCCTGCCATGGCACTTGATCGTGGTGACATTTACGTCCAATTCTTCATTTCGCGACTTTTCAATTTCGTAGCTAAAAGCGTCATGCTCAACCATCGTCTATCATCTCCCCGCGAGCGTAAGATTAACAGAAATTGCGATTATCCCCTAAACGGATAGATTAATTTCCGGTTACAAATATATTTCTGCCTGAAAACAACCA